>CABECX010000026.1_pt1 | contig 9490 bp, 12 predicted proteins | sample 3422721 | NCBI WGS metagenome assembly CABECX01 (sample SAMEA5534328, study PRJEB31848) | metagenome | biome: tundra; feature: field; material: soil | place: USA | collected 2013-05 | depth 0.15 m | reverse complement strand
CCGGGCGCATGCACTACGATGAATATCTGCGTCTGGGCTACGGGATCGGCAGTGGCGCCGTGGAGAGCGCCCATAAGCAGGTGGTGCATGCCCGCTTTCGGCAGGCCGGCATGCGCTGGAGCGAGGCCGGGGGCGCGGCGCTGGTTGGCGCTACGACTGCTGTTGTTGAATGACCAGTGGACCTTGCTGGATCACCTGCCGATGGTCTCGCCGGCCTGACCTCCATCGGGCTTCTGGGCCGACGGGATCTCCAGCCCAGAAAAGCTCTTGCGCTGCGCGGAGCGATGCGCGATGCTCGGGGCATGGCCCATCGCTCGCCGCGGGAAATCCCCGCCGACCTCCGTGCGCGCCTGGAAGTCGCCAGACTGGACCTGCTGGCTCTGTTCCGCGCCCTGGACCACAGGGATCTTTCTCCCGATGAAATCCCCCAGGGCCTCTTACGGCAACTCTTTGAAAGGGATGCCGATTATGCAGAAGCTCTTTGGGCGCTAGACCAGGCGGAGGGAAGTTTGGATCGCCGTGCTATGCTCCGCGACACCCTCACCGCACTGGAACAGTTGCCGTCCGCGTGCGACCAGTTTCGGAAACAACTACCGGCCCGTGCCCACCCCACCTTGGAACAACTGGAAGGCAGCGTCCGCAAGGCGCTGAACCCCAAGGAGGCCTACAACATGGTGCCAGGCCGAGATCCCGAAAACGTTTAAGCACCCGCGCGGACTTCCTTACAAAAACTTCCCGAATGCTGGTATTATGGACGTTCCATTACATCCACCGCGTTGGATTGCTATACCTGACAGCCTCCCAGTCGATTCATGACCGCTGGAACCTTTGGAACACTGGTCGCGTGCCTGGCACTCTTGGCGCTTCCGTCTCTGAATGCCGGGACAGACGACGCGCCCGCCATTGCGAGCGCCACGGTAGACTACGCCGCCAATCGGGTAACCATCACCGGCTCCAACTTCAGCCCGGCTGGCGTGGCGCCCACGGTGGCATTCGAAAGCGCCGCGCTAGCCCTGGTATCGTTCACGAACCAGAGCGCTGCGGTGAGTCTGCCTGCCGGTTGGGGGGCGGGGTCGTACCTGCTGGCGGTCACCAACAGCAACAATCGAACCGGCGTGTACCGCATGACATTGTTGGCGGCGTCAGCGGCGCCACCGCCCATCGATAGGCTGCGCTATCATGCCCAAGCCCTCTACAGGCCTTGGGCCCTGGCAGGTACGCTGGCCTACGCCGGATTGCTCCAGGAGTTGAACGCTCCCAAGGAGTGGGGAGACGGCTGGGCCGCATACGGCCGGCGGGTCGCCTCGACGGAGGGCTGCGCCGTAATCCATTCCGCGCTGGCCTTTGGTTTGGATACGGCGCTGCACCAGGATCCGCGGTATTTTCGATCGGATCGCAAGGGTCTCTGGCGCAGAATGGCGCACGCTGCGCGGGAAACCATACTGACGCACACGGACGCAGGCGGCGAAACCCTCTCCACCTGGCGTCTGGGCAGCGCATACGGCGCGGCATTTCTTTCCAACTTGTGGTATCCGGACCGGCTGGATACCGTGCGGCTGGGATTTTTGCAAGGGTCCCTGCGCGCCGGGTTCGACCTGGTGAGCAATCTTTCGGCCGAATTCTGGCCGAGTATCAAGAAAAAGCTGCGGCGGCGCAATTAAGCTTCCCAACCGGCGCCGCGGTCGTGCGTCTAAGGGAACGGGAGCAAACTATGAACAGGATTCTGATTCTGGCCTTGTGCCTGGCGCCGGCGGCGCTGCCGCAGCAGAAGACGATGAGCTGTGACGAAGACAGCCAGTGGAGTGAGCGCGGGCACTACTGCGAAATACGCGAAGTCACGGTACCGGCCGGCGGGCAACTCGACGTCGACGGGGGAGTCAATGGCGGGATTTCCATCAAGGGCGCAAACCGCAGCGACATCCTGGTGCGCAGCAAGGTGCAGGCTTATCATGACGACGAAGCGGATTCGCGGCGGGTGGCGGCCGAGATCCATGTGGAGACTTCCGGCGGACGCGTGCGCGCGACGGGTCCGACGTCGGAGAAGCACGGCTGGGGCGTCAGCTACGAAATTTTCGTGCCGCAAAGGACCGACCTGGTGCTGCGGACGCACAATGGCGGCATCGGCATCACAGGCGTCCAGGGCCACACGCAGTTTGAGGCGGTGAACGGCGGCGTGTCGTTGAAGCAGTTGGCGGGTTCGGTGGAAGGCCACACGACCAACGGCGGGCTGCACCTGGAGCTGGCCTCGGACCACTGGGATGGCGATCGCTGCGACGTGTCCACCACCAACGGCGGTGTGACGATCCGGGTTCCTTCCAACTACTCGGCGCACCTGGAGACCGGCACGGTGAACGGCGGCGTCAGCATCGATTTCCCGGTGACGGTGCAAGGCGAGATCAACCGGCATCTCGCCGTGGACTTGGGCTCCGGCGGGAGGCTGGTGCGCGCGACCACCACCAATGGCGGCGTGCGGGTCGAGCGCATCTAGCGTGCTGTCCCGCGTAATATTTGACAATCGCCGTGCTGGCTCCGGGTGGGGCGGGCCCGACCCGCTGGTCGGACTTGGTCAAGCTCTGTGAGAATCGGCTGTTGCCGGCCGGGAGCCGGAGCAGGGGCTCCGCCCCACGCGGATTGTCAAGAGTTACATGGGACACCACACTAGCGGGTTGTAGCGGGCGCGCCCTGCTATACTCGCGGGGATGAAATTCGCGAAGATCGTCTTTTGGGGCGCCGGTGCGTTTGGTGTATTGGCGCTCGCGCCGCTGTACTTCATGTTCGATCTGGTCGGCCGCCAGGACCCACCGCCCATTACGCATCCGCAGTTTTACTACGGGTTTGCAGGCGTGGGGCTGGCCTGGCAATTCGCCTTTTTCGCGATTGCGACGGACCCGGTGCGGTTCCGGCCGATGATGATTCCCTCCGTGCTTGAGAAGCTGAGCTACGTGGGCGCTCTGCTTCTGCTGTATTTACAGGACCGAATTTCGCCGGTGCAGGCAGCGACTGCCGTCCCGGACGCGTTGTTGGCGGTGCTGTTCCTAGCGGCGTTTTGGAAGACGCGCGCCCACCGAACAACCCACTACGTTGGGTTCACAACCAGCTAATCCGGTGTGGCGCCGCCGTGGGCCGCCTCGTAGATCTGCTGGCTGATCTGGTTCTGGAGTTGATTGACGGCTTGTGCGTCGGTCGCACTCAAGGACCCTCCATTGCCCTGCTCATCGGTAGCGATTTGCTGCTGGATTGTGCCGAGTTGCGATCCCAACTGTTTGGCTTGATCGCCGCTCAGGTTCCCAGCCTTCTCGTTCAACACGATGCGGCCTGCTTCAACGGCTTCGCGCGCGCCGGCGCGAGTCACAGTCGGATCGGACGGCGGAGCGGCGCCGTTGTGGGTGTCGCTGTAAATCGTCCCGCGCAACTGATTCTGCGAGTGCTGGATGGCCTGCGCATCGGTGGACGAGAGCGTGCCGCCGTTGGCTTGGCGGTCCGCCACGATCTGGCTGTGGATGGACGATATCTGGCCGTAGAGCTGCTGGGCTTGATCGCTCGTGAGATTGCCGGCCCCCACGTTCTCGGCGACGCGGCCGGTCAGCGCGACCTCGCCTAACGCGGCCGGGCTGAGCTGCACGTTATCGGCAGGCTGGTCGGATGCCTGCACGCTGCCGGACACTGAGCCTGCCGGAGCCCCGGGCTTCTGCGAAGACGGCGGCACATATGTTGCCGACTGTGTGTTGCTGTTCAAAGAAACTGGTGTCAAAGTGTAATCTCCTCGCCCTGTCTATCGGCAGCTTTGAGCGGAACTTTAAGGCGGGGCTTTAGGGCGTGCCAAGGGCGGCTCAGCGGGCCGAAGACCGGTTCTTCCTTATGTACGCTTCCGGGATCAGCAGGGTGAGCGCATCGGGCACGATCTCCACGCTGGCCGGAATGTGTCCCGCATATTCGCCATCCACCTGAATATAGACGCGGCGGCCGGTCGAGCCCGGCATGCACACACCACCGGTCCGGATCAGCGAAATGCCCGGCACGCCCGCCACCTTACGCACGGCCACCCGCGCCAGGTACGTCAGAAAACGGAACGAACTGCGCCCTTCGAACAGCACCACTTCGAACCGATCGTCGAGCAAGCTGATACTTTGCGCAATCTCGAGATCGCCGCCGTAGTTGCGCACTTTGCTGATCAGCGCGAACGAGCAATTCACCCGGCGGCCCTCCACCAGCACTTCGAACTCATCCAGATCGCGCCCCAGCAGGCTGAAGCCGCCGACCCAATAAGCCAGCTTCCCAAAGCGCGCCTTCAGCGGCACGCTCATGTTATAGACGATCTTGGCGTCCAGTCCGATGCCCGCCATCAGGAGGAACAGGCGGGTGCGCTCGGAGCCGTTCACGCACTGCAGCCGGCCCATGGAGATGCGCGTGGGAACGCATTCGTGGAGACTGGCGGCGGCCCGTTCGATGCTCGAACCAAGTCCCATCTCGTTGGCCAGGACGTTGGCCGTACCGGCGGGCAGAATGCCCAGCGGCACGTCGGAGAAGGCCACGCCTTCGGCGATCTCGTTGATGGTGCCGTCGCCCCCCGCGGCCAGGATCAGCTCGGCGCCGTCGGCGATGCTGCGGCGCGCGATGGCGCCCGCGGTGCCGGGTCCCTGGGTCGGAACCAGCCAGGTGTCGTGGCCCGCTTCGCGCAAGATTTCGGCGGCGCCGGACAGGCGCTTCAATCCCTTGTCGCCCATCTTGCCTGCAAAGGGATTGTAGATAACGATGGTCTTGCGTGCGGCGGCTATGGCTTCACTCCAGACATCTCAGTTTAAACTATAGTGAGATCGCCGATGCCGAAAGATGTTGCCGCCCGGGTCGAGAAGCTGCGGGAAACGCTGCGCCACCACGAGCGCCTGTCCTGCGTGCTTCTATTTTGCGATTGACTTATGCGACTTGCAAGTGCTTGATTTTATAGGGCGGCGCGGCGTCTCAATTACCCATGATAAGAAATGACCGGAAACAGTTCCCGGTTGCAACGGTGCTTGCTAATGCCCAAACGGCGCTTCTGTTGTTGCCGCCTGGGTTTGGTATAACAGATGGCGGGACGATGGTGACTGCCGCGCGTGTTTCACAACTGAGCGAGATTGAGCCTCTGCGAGAGGAATACCGTGAGGAGATGAACTGCCAAATCGTTCACGACTCGATTCACCGGAGGCCCGGTTGGACGCGGGAGTATGCGCTGGAGCTCGATGGTGCGACTGTTGGCTATGGATCGGTCGCCATCGCCGGACCTTGGCGCGATACACCGGCATTGTACGAGTTCTATGTGCAACGCGAACAACGGATGCAAACATTCGATCTGTTCGCGAGCTTGTTAGGCGCGTGTGGCGCGGAAATCATCGAGACACAGAGCAACGCGCCGATGCTGACAGTCATTCTGCACACGTTTGCGCGAAACATTCGGGCGGAGTCGATTCTGTTCAGGGACGCGTTCCGGACTTCACTTGCGCCAGCGGGCGCGGACTTCCGCGCGGCCGCAGCGGCGGACACCGAGGCTCTCCGGCGGCAAGGGCTGGATGAGGAGGCAAGCTGGCTGGTGACCTTGAATGGCGAGATCGCAGGCGCGGGCGGTGTACTCTATCACTACAACCCGCCGTACGGCGATATCTATATGGCTGTCGCCGAGCCGTTCAGGCGAAAAGGGCTCGGAACGTATCTGGCTCAGGAATTAAAGGCGGTCTGTCGGGCGGGTACAAAGGTGCCCGCCGCGCGATGCAACGTCGGCAATCTGGCCAGCAGGAGGACATTGCAGCGGTCGGGATTTGTGCCGTGCGGAAATATCGTGGCGGGCGATTTGGCCTGATAACATTGACCGCGCCTCGCCGGGTCGCGGGATAGTGGTCGTCCCGAAACCTACCCTTTATGAAACACGCGGGGCAATCCAGCGTCTTTGACGACTGAACAGCTTCACCGCGAGGAAAGGAATCGAATAATCTCGCGCATGACCCGCTCTCCTTGATCCGTCTGAAAGAGGAACTGCGCGTGTGCAGAGCCATTGAGGATGATTAACTCTTTTGGCTCAAGGGCCTTTTCGTACTGGGCACGGATCTTCGGCAGCCTAGGTCCATCGTCGTTTGCGTCGTCACGGGCCACGATAAAGAGCTTCCGGCCCCTCATCCTTGTGAGTGGCGTGTATGCGCCCGCACCGAGCAACACCAATCGATCGATCGCCTCAGGTTCGGCCTCGGCCGCTTCGGAGGCGTAATCACCTCCCATACTTGCGCCCACGACGCTTACTGACGTCGCCCCTGTCTTTCGTAAATAGTGGATTGCCGCCAGCACGTCGAGGCGGCGCTCATCGTCGGTTGGTCGAACCTGTATTCCGCCTCGCGACTGGCCCTCACCACGGAATTCAATTGATAGAGCGCGAAATCCTGCCGTCACCAACGCCTGCGCCTGCTTCTCCCAACTATCCTTCTTAAAACGGCCCCCGTGGGCCAGCACGACGCCGTGGTCGCTTTCCCCGTACATGTCGGCGTAGATCATTCCTCCATCTTGAGATGGAAAGGAAACGCTTTGCTTTGCAACTGTAGCGCCACAGAATCCCAGCGCGTTGCCACAGGCGGTGACGCCCATTAGAGCGATTGCGGTGAGTACTGCGCGAGAGGCAGTCATTGCGCAATTATACTGCCGTGGCATTTGCTCGGCGCTTCGCCGTGCGACGTCTCGGCACGACGCGGGTGGCTTGGAAGCTTAGGCGCTCGTCTCACAAAGGACCCTTTGTGGAACACGGCGGGCCTCATAATGCAAGCTGTACCGGCGTGCCCAAGCGGCGAACGTGAATCTCTCCGCTTCGCATCTGTACCTGCGCCAAGTCATAGTTAAGTTGCAGGCGGAGCCAAAAACCCGCCGTGCTGCCAATGGCCTTTTCGAGCCGTAGGGCCATCTCAACGGAAACGCCCGCTTTGCGGTTGATGAGACGCGACAGCGCCGCACGGGTCATGCCCAGCGCCTTAGCGCCCTCCGTCACGTTGACACCTAGCTCGTCGAGGCAATCCCGGATAATGTCGCCGGGATGATTCGGATTCTTCATCGGCATGATCTGTGCGCCTCTGCTCCAGTTTTCTAAGCTAGTGGTAGTCCTCTAAATTCACGTCATGCGCGGCCCCTTCGTGAAAACGGAACGTAACGCGCCAATTGGCCTTCACCGTCACCGAGTAAGTGCCACGCCGGTTGCCGGTCAACGGGTGAAACCGAAACAAGGGCAGCGCCAGCCACGAGATCGGGCCGGATTCCGCTACGGTCGTTCTTTTCATACAGCCGCAAGCTCAGTGTATAGCGAGGCGCTACGCACTAAACTATAGTGATAACGCCGATGCCGAAAGATGTTGCCGCCCGCGTCGAGAAGCTGCGGGAAAGGCTGCGCCATCACGAGCGCCTGTACTATGTCCGGGACCAGCCCGAAATCGGCGACGCCGAATATGACGCGCTGATGCGGGAGCTGCGCGATCTGGAGGCGCAGCATCCCGAACTGCTGACGCCCGATTCGCCGACGCAGCGCGTGGGCGGCAAGCCGCGCGAGGGTTTCGTCAAGGTGGCGCACAGCGCGCCGATGCTGAGCCTGGACAACGCCCTGGACGAAGGCGAGCTGCGCGATTTCGACCGGCGGGTGCGCGAGCTGCTGCGCGGCGCCGAGTTCCAATACGTTACCGAATTGAAGCTCGACGGCCTTTCCATGGCCGCGCACTATCGCGATGGGCAATTCGTCCAGGCCATCACCCGCGGCGATGGCACAGTGGGCGAAGACGTCACCGAGAATGCGCGCACCATCCGCTCTCTGCCGTTGCGCGTGAAGTCCAAGCTGGCGCAGTTCGAAGCGCGCGGCGAAACCGTGATGAACCGGCGCGCCTTCGAGCGGCTGAACGCGGAACGCGACGAGCGGGGCCTGTCGCACTTCGCCAATCCGCGGAACGCCGCGGCCGGGTCGCTGCGCGTGCTGGAGCCGTCCATCACGGCCTCGCGCCGGCTGGATTACTACACCTACTTTCTGCAGGTGGATGGCCGGCCGGCCTACCCGCGGCACTGGGAATCGCTCGAAGAGCTGGCGTGCATGGGCTTCAAGGTGAACGCCAACCGCAAGCTCTGCCGGGATGTGGACGAGGTGCTGCGGTTCTGCGCGGAATGGGAAGCCCAGCGCGAGCAGTTGCCCTACGAGATCGATGGCGTGGTGGTCAAGGTGGATTCCATCGCGCAGCAGCAGCAGCTTGGATCGACCGCCAAAGCGCCGCGCTGGGCCATCGCCTACAAATATCCCGCGCGGCAGGCGCTGACCACGGTGGAGAACATCGAGGTGCAGGTGGGGCGCACGGGCGCCCTGACACCGGTGGCGCACCTGAAACCGGTGGAGGTCAGCGGCGTAACCGTGTCGCGCGCCACGCTGCATAACGAAGACGAAATCGAGCGGCTGGGCTTGCAGATCGGCGACACGGTTGTGATCGAGCGCAGCGGGGATGTGATTCCCAAGGTGGTGCGGGTGCAGTCGCAAGGCTCCTACCGCAAGCCGTTCCGCATGCCGGAGACGTGCCCAGTGTGCGGCGGCAAAATCGTGCGGGAAGAGGGAGAAGCCGCATCGCGCTGCATCAACACCAACTGCCCGGCGCGCCTGAAGGAATCCATCCTGCACTTCGCGGCGCGCGGCGTGATGAATATCGACGGCATGGGCGACGCGCTGGTGGATCAGTTGGTGGATTGCGGCCTGGTGCATAGCGTGGCGGATATCTACGGACTGGCATTGGCGCAACTGGTGGCGCTCGAGCGCATGGCCGACAAATCCGCGGGCAACGTGATCCGCAATATCGAGAAATCCAAGCAGAGCCCGCTGCCGCGCATTCTTACGGCGCTGGGCATCCGTTTCGTGGGTGAGCGCACGGCGGTGTTTCTGGCGGAAGCCTTCGGCAGCCTGGATCGCATCGCGCAGGCCGGCGTGGACGATCTGCAGCGCGCCGAGGAAGTGGGTCCGAAAGTCGCGGAAAGCGTCTACCAGTTCTTCCACGAGCCGCACAACCGGGAGCTGGTCGAGCGCCTGCGCGCGGCCGGGCTGAAGTTCGAATACGAGGTCAAGCGCAAGAAGGGCGGACCGCTCGAAGGGATGACGTTCGTGCTGACCGGAACGCTGCCGAACCTGAGCCGCGAGGAGGCCGCGCGCGTGATCGAGTCGGCGGGCGGCAAGGTGAGCGGCTCCGTCAGCCGGAAGACCAGTTACGTGGTGGCGGGCGAGGAGGCCGGCTCGAAGCTGGACAAGGCGCGTAGCTTGGGCGTCGAGGTGATCGACGAGCGGCGGCTATTGGAGATGGCGGGCAAGGAGCGCGATTCAGGCTGAGCCTGGTGGGACAGGCCTCCTGGCCTGTCTGCTGGAGTGTGGTGGCCCGGGCTTCAGCCGGCTTCAGCCTGTGATTGGACTTTGGCCTTCTGGTGGGGCAGACCTCCAGGTCTGCGCGGGTCCTCCAGGACCCGCTCTTCG
>CABECX010000021.1_pt1 | contig 9539 bp, 8 predicted proteins | sample 3422721 | NCBI WGS metagenome assembly CABECX01 (sample SAMEA5534328, study PRJEB31848) | metagenome | biome: tundra; feature: field; material: soil | place: USA | collected 2013-05 | depth 0.15 m | reverse complement strand
GTCTGTTCTCTTTCGCCTTGGCCCACGGGATCGAAAGCGAGTATCACGAAACCTTTCAAAGCCAGGTTGGCCGCGAGCCGCTGCCCTTCCGGCTTGCCCTCTTGCGTGTGGCCAGCCTGCAAAAGAACTCCGGGATAACGACCAGGCTGGCTGGGCCGGTAAAGATTGGCGGTGACATAAAAGCCTGGCAAGCTCTCGAAGATTACCTTCTCGATCACATAGTTCTCACTTTGGAGGCGGCCAGATATTCTGGGATTCAGCGGGCCGCTATAGTCGGGCAAACCGCCGATCACGGACAAAAGCGTTTGGCGGACCCATTGCTTCCGACGTTCAGCGTCCGCGACGTTGTGGATTTCGGCAATGGCGTTTTCCCGCCTCTGCAATTGTCGCTGGGCGATCTGGTCCATCCATCGGAGCAGGGAATCTTGCGCGGGCTGTTGAGCAGAGAGAGACAAGAGACTAAGAAAAGTCGCGCACAGGAGGCAGATCTTCATAAGTTTCATATGACTGGTGTAGAAAGACTCACTGCTGTGCTTCTTCGCGTCCCAGTGTCTTCGCCAGATACTCCACGATCAGCTTCACCTCGGCGTCGGACGCCTGCGCTCCCCGAGCCACCATCGTCTCGACCACCGCATTCCATTCCATGCCGCTCATCCGCTGGGTCGTCACCACGTCTGTCGAATGACAACCCGTCCCGCAAGTCTTCTCCACCAATGCCTGCACCCCGCCCTCTGGCAGCGCCGCCGGCCTGAACCCGCCGACTTTTGGCACCCCGCGCCTTGCCGCAGCGGCTGCGGCCACAGCCTTCGAAACCGAAACCGGCAACGGCTTCCGGTCCACATTGGGCAGCGCAAAGGCAACCAGACTATTGCTCACCCCTCCGCCCAGAAACCCGCCGCCCCCCGCTGCCATCAGCACCACGTACTGCCGCTCATCTCTCCCCATGTATGTAATCGGGCTGGTGTGTCCACTGGCCTCCAGCTTCACTTCCCAAAGCAGCTTCCCCGTCCGAGATTCAAACGCCCGGAAGCGGGAATCGTTCGTGGCCCCGATGAACACAAGCCCGCCCGCCGTGGCGATGCTTCCACCCAGGTTCAGCGTGCCTGTATCGCGTACCCCGATCGCCTCCAGCGCCTCGATCCTGCCTAACACCGAGCGCCACGCAATGTCCCCCGAAGCCAGATCGACCGCGATCAGCTCTCCAAACGGCGGATTCTGGCACGGTATACGTGTCTCTCGATCCCAGAACCGCGCATACGGCCCGTATGCCGAGGTCCGCAGGTAGTCCGAACCGCGCCTCTCCAAGTGCCCCCACTGTCCCACGTTCATCACGTTCACAAACAACAAACCAAGCGAAGGATCAATCGACACCCCGCCCCAATTTCCCCCGCCGAGCGTGCTCGGGAAGAACAGGGCGTTGCCTTCGAGCGGCAGCGGCGTGTACGGCTCGCCGATCTTCATCCGATTCGCTTCAAACAACTCCCTGCAAAACCGCGCATGCTCCGGCGACCGGTCATACATGTCCTCCAGGCGGAAGGTGTTCTTCGCCAGCGGCGGCGGCTTCACGGAAAACGGCTGCGTCTTCGAAGTCACTTCGCCTGGCACCGACGTTTGGGGCACAGGCCGTTCTTCCATCCCGTACACCGGCTCCCCCGTGAGGCGGTCGAACACGAACAACAAACCCATCTTCGTGATCTCCGCGACCGCCGGAATGACCCGCCCGCCGCGGCGAATGTCAAATAAAGCCGGCGGCGCGGCCAGGTCATAATCCCACAGGTCGTGGTGGACCAACTGCTGGTGCCACCTCCTTGCGCCCGTCCGGGCATCGAGTGCCACCAGAGAGTCCCCGTACAGTCCGTCTCCAACCCGATCCGCGCCATAAAAGTCGGAGGTCGGCGATCCCAGAGGCGCGTACACAATTCCGCGCTTCACATCGATCGTGAAGAACCCCCATACGTTGGTCCCCGATCGATTCTTCCAGCCACCGGAAGGCCACGTTTCCGATCCCGGCTCCCCCGGCCGCGCCACCGTGTGAAAGGTCCAAAGCAGCTTTCCGGTCTTCGCATCCCAGCCCCGGATATCCCCGTAAGCACCGGCGCTGGGCGATCCCTCGCCATTACTGCATCCCGTAATCACAACATCCCCGAACACCGCGGGTGGCGACTGCAGCGCATACCTCCCTTCCTTCAGATCCCCCAGCACACCTTTCCTGAGGTCCACCCGGCCCTCATTGCCAAATCCGGGTGCTGGCTTTCCTGTGGTCACGTCCAGCGCGAGCAGGAAGAGGCCATTACCGGTGAACACGCGCGGATGCAAGCTGCCCGCTCCCGGCCAATACGCCAGGCCACGGAGAGCCACCGGCGCCGCATCGTATTTCCAGAGCAACTCGCCCGTCTCCGGCACGAGCGCATACACGCCATCCGGACCCGTCACATACATCACTCCGGCCATCACAATCGGCACGGCCTCCGAGCCCGGCTTTCCCATGCGGAACGTCCACCCAAGCTTTAGCTGCTCGACGTTGCGCGTATTAATCTGCCGCAAGAAGGAGTACCGCATCGCCCCCGGATCGTTGCCGTAGGAAGGCCAATCCGTCTGGGCTAGACCGGCCGCGGACAGCAGGAGCAGTGCTGCATATCGAGTCACCCCACTACTCTATCCCGGATTGCGCTTCCTGTAGATCGCCTTCTCGCGTGCCGCCCTAGCTATAGCTAGATAGCTAGTGCCCTCACGTGGTAGGTAGCAGACCGTCGCCGGCAGGAGCGGGCGAACCGGCTGTCCGCGAGGACGGCTTTGCAGTGCACTTTCGCCTGGACGTGCGAGCGCTTTGGCTTGTGCGGCCACGCGGCCGCAGCATGGCCGACGGTTGGCAACCGACCACGCGTACAACGTTGCGTACCAGTGGGCCGAGACGGAAGCGGCGCTGACTAAAATATTCGTGTGGCGATTACTGAGTTCTCACACATGCCGCTGACGAATCTGGCAGTCCCGTGCGACCACCCTGACTGGCTCTTTGAGGTGAAGTACGACGGCTTCCGCGCGCTGGCGTACCTGGAAGATGCACGGGCGCCTGGCGGCGAAGGCGTGATCGCACAAGGCATTCGAATGGCCGGCGATCCAGGAAATCCTGATGCCGCTGCGTGCGAGCGTCCGGGCGAACCGTCTGGAATTGGCTTCAATGGAACTGGGTTGATGGCTGCAAACCCACGACTGGCGGTGGACTCAGTCACAGCCTTTGCGATATGAATAGTAGGGCATGCCCATTCGCATCATGGCTTCGCGCCACTCCGCATTTTACAGCCCGCTTCTCTGTTGTATTCGATTCCTCCGAGACGAGGGTCGCGAAGTCACGTATAGCGTGCTGGGAGCCGATCAGCGTACTTACGCCCTGATCCGCGATGGCGCGGTCGATATTGTGCAATCGGCCGTGTCATCAAATTGGAAACCGAGGGAACGCGGGGTCGAACCGCTCCCCGTGCATTTCGCGCAGATCAACCAGCGTGATGGTTTCTTCCTGGTCGGCCTCCATCCAGAACCCGTATTCGACTGGAAAAAGCTTGAGGGCAAAACTCTACTTGCGGATCACGGGCTTCAGCCGTTGGTCATGTTGAAGTACGCGGTCCGGCACAATGGAGCCGACTGGAAGAAGATCAAGGTTATCGACGCCGGGACACCCGAAAAGATGGAAGCGGCGTTCGGCGCAGGCACAGCGGATTACGTTCACCTGCAAGCTCCGGTTGTTCGCGGCGAGGTGGTCGTCTCGGTCGGAGCATCGATGCCGGAAGTAGCTTTCAGCAGCCTCTGCTGCGACCGCGGATTTCAAAAGACCGAGGCTTACCGAACCTTCCTCAAGGCGTACGAACGTGCCAGAGGGTGGGTCCGGACGGCGCCCGCCGAGGATGTCGCCGCGGCCGAAGCGTCTTTCTTTCCGCTCATCGCTCCCGAGGTCCTAGCTCCCGCCATCCGAAGCTATCAGGCCTTGGGCTGTTGGGACGGAGGTATTGAAATCCCCCGAGAACTGTATGAACAAGCGCTGAATGTGTTTCAATCCGCCGGAGAAATCACCTGGCGTCACCGCTATGAAGAGGTGGTGGCGTGAAGGCTCTTCGAACCGGCTTGGGGCGAAAGGCTCGCCGGGCCGTTGGAACGTGATAATGGATGGGGATGCCGCTCACGCTAAAGGCTATCAACGCGGAACTGGCCAAGCGCGGCCACACCGCCCGACTGGAAAAGGCTGGGCCTTACTTCTACTTCTTTGGCGGTGAGGCCGCCGACTGGCTGGACCGGACGGTGCAGGTTCCGAAAGTCAGCAGCCTGACGTTGGACCAGTGGATCGACGAGTTCAGCAGGCTAAAGGAACGGAACGCGGAGATGTTCCGGACCGGGAAAGGCAAAACGGCGGCCAAGTCGAAGAAATGATGCCGTTCTAAACAGGCGCAGATCCACCCGCGATCTAACGGAATCCCGAAGTTGCGCTCCGCCACGGCCATGGCCGCTGTAACGTTCCTGAAACTCATTTACTATGAAATGAGATGGAACATAACGAAGTAATCCCCGATTCGAGAAACCGCCCTGGACATGCTTCGCCGAGCGGCGGCGGAACCTGCACGGCGGCCCTGCCAGGGAGCACAACAGGCGACGACTGAAAAGAGCACGCCTAAGGCAGAGCACGCCAAGGCAGAGCACGCCTTGGCCTGGCCGAATCGACGGTCGCCAACAGCCCTGTCGGTGCGGGTCGTGTAAGATCTGCGTTGGTAACGCCCGCTGGGAACGCGTCTATAATGAAAGGTTTGCTGATGCTTACTATTACAGCGGAATGCGACTCTCGAATCGATCCCCGCTGGCTGGCTTTTAGCGCCTAACCCGGCTTCAAGAATCTGCCCTGATCGGTGGGAACTTCGGATCAGGCTGTCGCAACTGCTGTCGGGGTTGGAAGAAAGGAGCGGAGGCAATGAGGATGCGATTGCACCCAAAACTCAGCAACGTCAGTTCGCGCAACAAAGCGGTCAGGATGCGCGGCATTGGTTGTCGGACCAACACTGTCGCGACTGGCGCCCCAGAGCGGCACACGACAGTGCCAACCTGAGCAGCACTACGGCACGCCGTCCCTCTTGGCCGGTCACCTTGGTTGGCGGCAAGCGTTGAAGTTCCGTTTCGGCCCCGACGAATCCCCAGGTGACCCACACGTGACCTTTCAGGATGCGGCGAAAGTATTCCTGGGCTTTGGCGTTATCGCCGTTGTACAGGTGCCAGTTGCCGATGCCGTATGCCACCGTATCGAACGCCAGTTCGACTTCGGGATCGGTGTTGCCCGCAGGCGGCTCGGGGGGCAGCGCCTCGGACTCGCTCATGCGGCCTTGAAAGAAGCGCACCAGATTGAGATAGAACCTGGTGTGCGGCTCCTTGTTGGTCATTTCCAGTGGGACGCCTTCCAGGGCCTTCGCCGCCTCGTCGGTTCGCTTGGCGCGGCGCAGCGCGGCATACAGCCAGTTGGTGGAGTTGATGCGCTCATCCGTATTGGGCGCGGTTTCCACCGCGTGGCGGAAGGCATCAGCGGCCGGGGTGAACTCGCCCAGGAAATAGTGAGCCAGACCGAGGTGATAGTACGCCGCCATGCTTTTGGGATTGAGCGCCGCGGCGCGGCTCAGATCGGCGCGCGCCTTCGCAAACTCTCGCAACGGGAGTTCGCGGTGGCCGCGCTCTATGTAGAGGTCGGCATTCTCGGGCGAAATCGCCAGGGCGCGAGTCAGAGTTTCGACCGCATCCTTGTCTTGCCAGACTGAGATTTGCGCCTGCGCCAGTTTGAGCAGCAACTCGGGGTTCTTGGGGTCGGCGGCGAGGTTCTTCTGCGCGGCGCCGACTACGCCCTTCTCGTCGGGCAGCGAATAGAACTTCGTGCCGAGTTTAGAGGTGATTTCGGGTGTAGTCTGGGCGGGCGCGGCAGTCGCGAACGCAAAGGCCGAGGCCAGGAAACAGAGGGAACGCACGGTGACCATAGCTGCGGAGATTATAGCGGATTCGACTGCCCATGCCGAAATCACTACACGACCCGATGCCGACGAGCCACGAAATCTCCGGGCGGCTGGCCTACGCCGCAGCTTTCTTGGCTTTGCGGTAAGCCGCCCACCGCTTCTTCGTGGCTTCCCTTATGGCTTTCAAACCGGCCGCCGACATCTTCCGCTTCTTGGGCTTCGGTTGGGCCGGTTGCGCCTGTCGCTCTTTCAGCGCCGCCCATCTCGCTCTCTGTGCGGCGGCGATCCTGGCGCGGCCGGCCTTGCTGATTGTGCGGCGCTTCTGCGGACCCACGTGATCCGTTTCGGTCGCGGTGGCTACCGTGGCCTTTGGTAGTCCCGGACCGCGCTGACCGAGTTGCGCCTTGATGTCAGCCACTTTCGCTGAGATCTTTTCCAGTTCGCTCTGATACCCGACGATGGCCATCTCCAGCAAGGTGTTGTCCTTTGGCTGTGCCTTTCTTGGCATATTGGTTCTCCCATAGAACACTGAATTGAGATTGTGTTTCGACCGTATTGCACAGTATACAGCGATTCGTAACAAGGACAGAGCCGGATCGTTATCGCCCTACCTTGGGCCGAGGGCCAGCCGGAGAGCACGGGCAACCATCGGAAGGATCCTTTTGGGCCGTGCAGGGTTCGATTCAGCGGGCCTTCGCTGAGATGGTCGTCCCCTTCCTTGCTTGCCTCCGCTCCTCTGCCAGCAGGTTCTCCGTCCTCTTCACGATGTCCGACGGTGCCACATGGAGCATCGTTGCGAGCTTGAATAGCGGTCGGATTCGTCGGGCTCGCCAATCACAATGGCGATGCCGCAACCACAGGCTTTGGTCGAGGCCAAAGGTGCCACGCGACTGAACAACGTGAATCTCCACGCACGCTGCACCTGCGGTTACCTTGCCGATTCTCACACCAAAACCAATGTTTCCGAACGGCCAAGAGCGCGACCGCAGATCAATGCCCACGCGCTACCATTCCAAATGGACTATGAGAATCGCGACATGGAACATCAACTCGGTCCGTCGGCGACTGCCGCTCGTCATAGACTGGCTGGCAGCGAACAAACCCGACGTGCTCTGCCTGCAGGAAACCAAGGTACCCGACAGTGATTTTCCTGCCGCCGCTTTCCGCGATGCCGGATACCACGTCGCATTTCGCGGCATGAAGGGCTACAATGGCGTCGCCACTCTGACCCGTCGCCAACCCGAATCCGTTTTCTATGGTCTGTGCGCAGGACCTGACAGCGAAGACGTCCGTATCCTCGAAACCGTAGTGGACGGTATACCCATCGTCAACACCTATGTTCCGCAGGGATACAAAATCGGCACCGATAAGTACGTCTTCAAGCTGGAATGGTTTCACCGCGTACGCAGGTATTTCAGCGAGCGCCTCGATCCAATGATGCCAGCCATTTGGCTCGGCGATCTGAACGTCGCGCCCGAGCCGATCGATGTTTACCATCCTGATCACCGCGTTAACGATCCGGACTTCCACGTTGACGCACGTGACGCCTATCGCTACGCGGTCGCCTGGGGATTCATTGATGTGTTTCGGAAACTCTACCCCGACCGGGTGCAGTACACCTACTGGGATTACTTCCGGAATGCCTTCGCGCACAATTGGGGATGGCGCATCGACCACATTTTGGCAACAGCTCCGTTGGCCGCCGTTTGTCGCGTTAGCGACGTGGACCTGGAAACGCGCCGTGCAGCCGGAGCATCCGATCACGCCCTGGTTTGGGCGGAATTCGACTATGGCAGTCATTAGGGCGAGGATCAGATATTACCGAGATTCCGGCGGAGTGCGAGCCAGTGGAGGCGGAGGTCGCCACGGCGGACTAAATGGAAACGGCTAATCCGGCGGCACGCCGGGTTTTTCAGCTTCGATCCAGACACGCGGCATTTCGGCATGACTACCGCTCCGGGGCCGTGGCGGGACACGCCCGGCCCAACCTGGCAACTGGTCGCCGCAATGCTGCGGAATCAACGACGGGAATTGGAGGAGAGGCCGCCCGCGCTGCCCGCCCAGCAACGCCTAACGTTTGCGTAACTTCGTAGAGCCCGGCGTGTTCGTTGTGCCAACTTGACTACTCAAATCAATGTCTCTGCCCCGCTATAGGGTAGCCTTGCCACACATATTCCAGAGCCTCGGGCAGGGTTTGTTGTTTTACGGCGCGGTCGGTGTGCCCAGCGTTTCGCGCAAATACAAACTGATAATGATAGCCCTTGGCGGCCAGCACTTTGGCCATGTTCTCGTTGGCGACAACCCAGTCGTGCATGTTGTCGCGCATGATATTCGGATTGAAGAGGTCTCGGTCGCCAACTTCCATCCAGATGCGTAGCGGCTTGGTCGGGGTGTTGGGAATGAGGTGTTCATGGAACTCCCATGCGCCGTGGGGCGTCTGGGGGTTCGACGGCCACTGCTGGTTCACATAGGTGCCTGAGTAGGTGAGAACGCGGTGGTATAGCTCTGGGTGATACCACGCCATGATCAAGGCGCACGAGCCGCCGGAGCTGCCGCCCATCGTCGCCCGACCCTCGGGATCTTTGGTCAGTTTCACTTTGTATTGCTTCTCCACGCGAGGCAGCACTTCTTTCTCGACGAACTCCGCGTACAGCCCTGACATCGTGTCGTATTCCAGGCCGCGTTCGCTTCCCTGGGCGTCGCCGCTGCCGTTGCCTATGGAGATGGCAATCATCGCCGGCACCCGGTGCCCGGCAATCAGATTATCCAGGGCCGTGAACAACGCTAGGTCGGGTCCGTCCGCCCCGACGATGAATGGCGCGGCCGTGCCCGGTACGTACTGTTTCGGGACATACACAGCCACTCGGCGAGTGTAGGGCGCGGGGTGGCTGGTGGTGACCAGCAGCTTGGCGGGGTCGGTTGGGTCCGGCTTGCCAAAGGTGTCGGCCTCGCGCGCGATGCCGGGATAGATCTTGCTGTCGGACGATTCCATCGTGAAGGTGAATACCGCTCCCTGCGGCAACCCTTCCTGCGCGGTCATCTCTAGGGCGGGGTTGTGCGTGGGGCCAAGGATGAAGTTTCCGTCGGCCTTTGCTGGAGCGTTGGCGCCGTCAGGTAACTCTTTCGCCGTGACATAACCGGGCGTGTTGGGGTCGCGGGTCGGCGGCGTCGGGCGCACCGGGCGTGCGACCGCAGCCGGCGGAGCCTGGGCCATTACTGGCTCGAAGCCAGTCATCAAGGTGATCAAGCACGGGATGCTCAGAAGACGGAACATAAGCATCTCCTTTCTGGAACCATTACCGATCTTAACTCGACAGCGAAGACGCATGGCCGACGCCGGACACCGCCTCATGCTCGGGAAGCGCGATATGGCTCTGGCGAGTGTATGATCGGGTAAGAACCAATGCCCGATCTTCAAGAGCAATTCGGCCAGATCGACATCTACCTTTTCGATCAACTTCTCCGCGGCCGTATCAGGCCGGGGATGCGGGTGCTCGATACGGGCTGCGGTTCCGGGCGCAACCTGGTCTACTTTCTCCGGGAGGGGTATGAGGTATTCGGCGTGGA
>CABECX010000012.1_pt1 | contig 9596 bp, 13 predicted proteins | sample 3422721 | NCBI WGS metagenome assembly CABECX01 (sample SAMEA5534328, study PRJEB31848) | metagenome | biome: tundra; feature: field; material: soil | place: USA | collected 2013-05 | depth 0.15 m | reverse complement strand
TTCAAAAACATGCTGCGCACTTTGATCGAGCAGTTATGGCTGTGCCATCGTGGATACCTCCATGGGTTTGCCGAAGCCCGCCGGCGGGCTTCGTCTTCTAGCACCTGAGCAGCTTCCATCTCCGCCCACTCGAACGCAACCCTTGAAGGCGCTGTCGGTTTGCAGCCATCGGCAATGAGTGCGGCGCTTGATATTGGCCGCAACTGCAGCGCGGGACACATGGCCGGCCGTCGCACCGAGTGCCCGAAGTGTAAGGCTAAACTGCGGGGCAGAACAACGCTCGCGTCACACATGCACAAGTGTCCATATGGTCCACGGCTCCTACGACGGCGACCGCCAGAGAAGTGAAGACATTCGGCGTCAAACCGCTCAGGCTGATGCTCATCGAGCGCTGCCCGCTTTGCCGGGCGGAGGCTCACCGCGGTGATTGTCCATGAAAAGGGGAGGGCACATGGACGGATCGGTCGCGAGGTCCGCGCCTGCGGTTGATCAAGGCCCGACAGAACTGGCGGTTGCCTGCCGCGTGTTCAGAAAAAGGGTCTGGAGATCGTTCAGGGCGCCAGCATCACCCTTCGCCAACTGCGCAGTGATCTTGTCGCGCGTGATCAACAAATCCTCTAGCGCCTTCCTGCTATTCGCGTCCGGCATCTGGTTTGCGAGTTCACGGGTGCGGCTGAAGAAACGCGCAGTGGTTTCGGCGGCTAACCCGTAATTCTTCTGGCTCGCCTGGAGGTACGCGAGGCCGATGACATCCCGCAACTGCGCTATGGCATATTGCTGCCTTGCCTCACGCAATTCGGTTTCTAGTCGCCGCGCCTTGAGAAACTGCGGAAAAAAGCTCACCAAGAAGACGGCGATCAGTAAAACGATCCCGATAATTACCTTATTCCTCACGGGAGTTCCTCCACTACGAGCGTAGCTCAACAATACGCTACAGGGGAGCCGGCATTCAGCCCGGCCTTGAAGTTCGCTATCGCTCTGCCGTTCCAAACGTGGTATGACCAGACGCCTATGCTGTGCTGGGCGGCCGTCCGCGCCGCCTCATCCTCCGCCGAACGCTTCACGGGTAAGGTAGTCGCCATAAGGGCCGGGATACGATCAGCAGTCCATGCCAACCGCTGCGATGAGCCGGCAGCGCGCCACCCAATCACTGCATCAGCGGGGCTCTACAAACGGAGCCGTTGAGCATCAACTTCAGAGTTGCATCCCACGGCCGCCGAAACATCTCGGACGGACGCGATCGAGTTCTGGGAGTGGGGATCGACGCCGAGGGCGTCTACGTCGACGAGCTGGCGTTCCGCTACCCACTAAGAAGCCGAAGAGCCTTAGAATAAGCGCCTCGTCCGGGGAATCTGTGGGTAACTTGGGGGATCAGCGCTGGGTTGAGTGAGGAAGCGGTGGAGTTTGCGGCAGGTCGAGTCGAAGGAGCGCTGCGCCTCCTCAGAGCCGTGGTAAAGCAGCGGGCCACCGTCGTACTGGATCACATCGCGCAGAAGACGGTCGGCCGCAACCTTTCTCAGAGAAGGGTCTTCGTGCAGGTCGCGGATAATCTCTCCGCCCAGCATCCATAGGTTGTCCACATGTTTACGAATGGTCTTCGGGGATAGACTCGATGATGCCAAATGCGCGATGAAGGGCCGGAAGCATGCCAGCAGTTGTTCGCCCGGCGGCACGTCTCGTTCCAACCCCATCCACGAGCGCGGCCAGTTGTCCAGATCGCGGCAGTAGGCGGAAGCATCGGAGGACGGCGCCGATGTGGTGGCGCGGGTTACGCTGGAAGTCTTCGCCTTCGAAATCATGCGCGCCATGGAACTGACCACGATTCTAAACCTCTGCCACCACCATCGGGGATTCGTCTACCATCATACCCGCTTCGGCCCCGACCAGAAAAGCGTCGAAGTGCACGTGCGGCCGCGGGCCGGATCGGCGGCGGTCTGCTCCGGGTGCCACAGGCCGGCCCCGGGTTACGATCACCTTCCCGAACGGCGCTTCGAGTTCATCCCCTTCTGGGGAATTTTGGTATTTTTCCTATATAGTATGTGGCGCGTCCAGTGCCGCAATTGTGGCGTGGTGGTGACGCCAGAAGCAAAATCGCAGCGAGGGTGCCGATCGGAAGGTTACGGCCCAGGGGATGAAGAATGCCCTCCGTCGTCTGCAAGTAAAATCGCAACTTCCACCACACTCTCATCCTGCGGCTCTCCTGGCGGCCCTTGCTGTTGGAACCACTGTTTCATGGGCAGCAGATATAAACTGCTTCCTCCGCAACGAAAAGATGAATGTCGCGGACCTGGAGACAGAGATGCGGAAACTTGTGGCGCTTTTCTATTAAGAACCCCGTCGTCACATTTTCTCGGTATCCATATAACGAGCGGCCGGAGTTTTCCCTAATCATCGGCGTGCAGCGGGAGGGCAACAATGCACTCTGGGTAACGGACAAAACTACCTCAGGAGCGCAGTCGGACATGCAGCGGTTGGGGAGGGCGGCTCCCACGCCAAGGTCATTCTTCCCCTGAGAATCATCGGTCCTGACGTCAAGAAGGCGGCACTCCTTGCCGTCTATGCTTTTCGCGAGATCAAGGCGCGCGTTGAGGGTTGCGGGAATGCAACCACTGCCGTTTGCCTAAAAGGCAACTCAGCGTATTACGTCCCGTGGTATTTGATCCAGAAGGCTGAGCAGTTGTTCGATTGGTATTCTGGAATCGAGCAAAGCGCGTTTCAGTATGTACTCGGCCACTTTCGTGAGAACGAAGAAAAACGGCATCGAGCAAAGATGTCCACCTGGCTCCGCAAACTCAAGCAGGAGTTCGACCAGTTGGCTTCAGAACTCCTAAAAGATCCCCCGTGACCCGCCTTCGGGAGACTGTGGTGCCCGAAACAGCCCAGCGGAGTGCACGGGAAGGGCCATGTGCGAGTGAGCATTTAAACTAGAATGGTCGTAAGGAGGATCAATCTATGGATCGTCGCGAGTTTCTGACCGCGGCTGCCGCTTTGACGACCACCGCCGCACGGGGATCGGCAGCTTCACTACCCCGCCGCACCTACAAAGATGGAACCGAGCTCTCGATCATCGCCTTCGGCGGCATCGTGGTTTGTGGTCTTTCGCAGGACGAGGCATCACAACGTGTCGCGGCGGCGTACGACCGAGGTGTGAACTACTTCGATTGTGCTCCGTCCTACTTCGACGGCGAGGCCGAGATCAAGCTCGGTGAAGCCTTGAAGCCGTATCGCAGGAAGGTTTTCCTTGCGGAGAAGACCACGCGCCGCGATGCCAGGGGTGCGCGCGAGGAGTTGGAGCGTACTCTGCAGCGCTTTCACACCGATCATGTCGACCTGTATCAATTCCACGCCGTGGCCTCGATGGAAGACGTGGACAAGATCCTGGCGCCGGGCGGAGCCGCCGAGACATTTTTGGCCGCGCGCAAGGAAGGCAAGGTGCATCATCTCGGTTTTTCCGCTCATCACGCACCCGCCGCTCTGCGGCTCATGGACGCGCTGGAACTCGACAGCGTTCTGTTTCCGGTGAATGTCAATGCATGGGAGAACGGTGGGTTCGGCCCGCAGATCCTGGCCAAAGCGAAGTCGAAGGGGATGGCGCGCATGGCTCTGAAGGCGCTCGCATTCGGCAAGTGGCCGGCGGGCATGAAGGAGAGCGATCGCAAGTACCCGAAATGCTGGTACCAGCCGATTGACGACCGCGAGATGGCTCGCCAGGCGCTGCGATTCACGCTGAACCAGGAGATCACCGCCGCAGTTCCCCCTGGCGACGAGCGCATCTTCGATCTGGCGCTGGAACTGGCGTCCGCGCCGCTACCCAAGCTGAGCGACACCGAATTGACAACGCTCAAGACCAGGGTCTCTTCTCTGGAGCCGGTCTTCCACGTGTAGTTATTGATCTGACGTGGACCAGCCATACCACCGCCACGTCGGCCGGTAGCCGCCGCCGGCCCATCCGAGACATTTCCCGCAGGCTTGCCACGCGCATCGTGCGCCGCTGGCCGCGGACGCACAGATAAGGCCAGCGAGATCACGGGGAACGCTACAGACGATCACCTGGGCGTTGAGGATTCCACCAGCGGTCTTCCAGGGCCATCAGCAGCCATTCTGAACGTGTTCGGCGGCCTGCCACGATCCTCCGCGCGATGACTCCGCGCCCAACCGCCCGGCCATCCCAGGCATTTCCCGCGGCCCTGCCACTTATCATCGGCCGGCGAGGCGCGCGATCGCGCGGCGCCGCGCCGCCAGCGGATCGGCGCACCGGCAGCCGCAGGACACGATGCGGCCGAGGAACCGCGCCGAACGGCCCTGGTCAACAAGCAATATGAAGTTCTCGACTGGTATCGCACCTGCTTTTGAAGGAAGCTGCCGATAAGAATGGGAGACGGCTCGGCATTCCGAAACGCCGCTAATTAAGGAGCAGACCCAAATGGAACCTCCCGTGCTCGCCACGGCTTCCGCAGGCATCTTCATATTTTCGTTAATCAGGAGTTGGCTCTGGGGACGGGCAATGGCGGTCAGTGCTCCAATTGCGCGGGAACGGGCCAGTGTCCGCAGTGTCAGGGGTACAGGCCACAGAGAGCCTGATCGAGTGAAGTAGCGGAGCCGAGACTTTCAACCTGGAGCGATGCTGCGAGACGGCCGCCCCGGGCCATCCGAGGCATCTCCCGCAGCTTGCCGCTATCGTCGGTCGGCGACGTGCGCGACCGCGCAGCGGCCATGCCGCCAGCCTGCTCGAACTGGGCAGTCCTGGCGCACCGCCGGATCGGCGCGCCAGCGATTCGGTGATTCACGATGTCGTGGTTATCGCTTGTAAGGCGGCTTTCTTAACGGGGGCCGTGCGGTGTGTACATTTGTAGCGCGCGGGGCTTTCACGGGAATGCGAAAGACGATCACCTGGGCGCTGAGGATTCCACCAGCGGTCTTCCAGGGCCATCAGCAGCTATTCTGAACGGTGTCGGCAGCCTGCCACGATCCACCGCGCGATGACTCCGCGCCCAACCGCCCCGGCCATCCCAGGCATTTCCTGCCCCCTATCATCGCCCGCCGAGGCGCGCGATCGCGCGGCGCCGGGCCGCCGCCAGCTTGAGCCCAGGCGGCTTGGCGCACCGCCGGACCGGCGCGCCAGCAGCCGCAGGATACGATGCGGCCGAGGAGCAGCGCCGAGCCGCCATCGTGCGCCGCCTAGCCGCGACAGCACACGCAAGGCCAGTAGGACTCGTCGCCCCGCCCTTCTTTACGCGGGCCACGACCGTACTTTTGTCCGCTAACAGTCGCAGGGCGTTCGGCGTTCCTGATTCCGGGAGGGGGACTTTATCGGATTGCTCTCGGTCAGGCGCGCAACACGGGGGCGAAGCACAACGAACTTGATCCAAAAAAGACAATATGCTCTGATAACGGTAGAAGGGAGCGTGTCCAAGATGGGACGGTACACATTCCAAAAGGAATTCCACGGAGCGAGCGGCTTCCAATCTCCTGCCCGCACATCAAACGCCACGCTGAGATTGATGACGCCCACGTGCCTTCGGACCGTCTGCGAAAAATGGTCCGCTAGCTAGCCTTGGCCGGGAAGCAAAATGGAAATTACGGTTACCAATGATCGGAGGCTTCATATGAGATCTTTGACCTGCATCGGGTTGCTTGCAGCGGTTCTTCTAACTGTTTTTGTCCTGCCTGCCGGAGCATCCTCCGCTGGAACCAGGATCGACTTTTCTTCCCTCGATACAAATCAGCCCTACAAAGTGTCGGGAACGCTCTACCTGCCGGAAAACACTTCAAGTCCATGCCCGGCCATTGTCCTGGTTCACGGGACCGTGGGAATCGACGCACGCGGTGCTCTCTATTGACTGGCGGCCGAGCTGAACAGTAATCCAACAATGTGTTTGACCCCGCTCCGCCGGCAGTAGCGGACCGAGGCATTGCCCATCAGGCCGTACCTCGGCGCCTGCAGATAGACGTTCGTCTGAAGGTCGATAGGTTGTTCGCATTCGATCCTCGCGCCCTGGTCTGAGAGATCGATACACTCTGCCCGGATTATCTTCATCTCTCCGGAGCGGGTTTGCCAGGAAACTTGGACGGCGCCTTGAAAGGGACGCCGTTCGGCGGTGCGGATGTCTTCCGTATGTTGGACGCGCATAATTTTGCCTCCTTACCGGGCGGGCCCGGGAGCACACAACGCCGGAAACCTTCCTAATTCGAATGCCCGGCCTCCATGGTCCCAAAGAACAGTTCAGCCGCGCGCTCCAGGTCGGCCCGGCTAACTCCTAACGGTTGCTCTTCATATGTCTTCACTGCCTGAATGATCTGGCACATGTCTCTCGGGTAGCAAGGTCTCAGATCGCCGGCGCGCTCCAGGCAAAGCTTGCGCAGATGTTCGCTGGCGCCGTTCTCGCAGGGCATTTTGAACTTCACCAGCACGCGCCGGAAGATTTCGTCGAAAACCTCCGGGGCCACCGCGTCCACTAGACGTTTAACGTAACTGACTTGTATTTGAAAGTGTCAAGTTTTGAAAAAGGAGCACACTCTACCCTTTGCCGCGCGGACCATGGTCGCAGCGGCCGGGGTTTATGACTGTGAATCAGTTACATCAAGTGCCCGCGACAAGACCCATGAAGGGATGCTTCCAGTCATTCGACCCGATCGCTCAAAGTGGGGTGTTTCTCCGTGTTTCGCAGGCTGCACGCCAACAGCGCATCGACATGATCGTCGGTTTCCGATTCACAGTGTTTGTATTCCAATAATAGCGCCGTCGTACGAACTGCGCGCAGGCGGGCTCGTCGGTTTGAGGTCGAAGACCTCGCTAGAATCTTGTTCGGAATGCGGCGCATAAACGCGTCGTCCGCCAGTTCGCTCGGTTCCAGGTTGGTGGCGAATACGATCATGACCTCGAAACGGATCTGGAAGCGCACGCCGTAATTCAGGGACAGATAGTCCACGCGCCGGTCCAGGGGCACGATCCAGCGGTTGAGCAGGGTCAACGACCGCTTCGGCCATCTGGAAGGCAATAAAGTGCTGCGTCACGTGGCGGATGTGCTGCGCGAGAATTGCCGCGAGTACGACTACGTGGCGCGTACGGGAGGCGACGAGTTCGTCATCCTGCTGCCGGGCAGCGATCGGGAAGCCGTATACCGCCGTATCTCGGAATTCCAAAGCATCGCCTGCGACGCCACCGGAGCGGTGTCGGGCGCCGGCCTCATCACCTTGAGTGTGGGCGAGTCCTTCTATCCCGACGATGGTTCGGATGCCGAGCAGTTACTTGCCGAAGCCGACCGCCGGATGTACAAAGCGAAACACTTGACCAAGGCCGATCGCGCGAACGGGATACACCTGCTGCCGCCCGGCCATTTTGAGCGTCTTGAGAAGGTGGGCGCGGACGCCGGCCGGCCCACCCCGGTGAACTGATGTGTGCCGTGAAACATCTGGGGCAATCTGCTGCGCGAGTTGGAAACGGATCTGGCCTTCAATCCCGGCATCGTCGCCTGCCTGGCGCTGATGCTGGCGGTTCTTGGTTGCTTCAAGCTGCTGCTGCCGCCCGCATCCGCCCGGCTCGATTAGAATGTCCATGAACGCATGCCCTACGACGTAGCCGTGATCGGCGCTGGTGTGTTTGGCGCATGGACGGCTCATCGTCTTCGTCAAGCCGGCCTCCAAGTAGTGCTCGCCGACGCTTACGGCGCGGCCAACTCGCGGTCCAGCTCGGGCGGCGAATCGCGCATCATTCGCATGGGCTACGGTGCCGATGAGATCTACACCCGCTCTGCCATGCGTTCGCTGGTCCTCTGGCAGCAGTTCTGCCAGCAGACTGGCCAGCCGCTGTTTCACCAGACCGGCGTCCTTTGGACTGCGGCCGAAGGCGATCCCTACACCGCAAACACGCGCCGGACGCTGGCCAAATGCGGCGCGCATTTTGAAGTGCTCAGCCCGGCGGAGCTGAAATCGCGATATCCCCAAATGGAGTTCGCCCCAGGCGCATGGGGCATCTTCGAGCCGGAGAGCGGCGCGCTGATGGCCCGCCGCGCCGTCGAGGCTGTAGTGGCGGATGCCGTGCGCCACGGTGTCGCGTTTCTGCGCGAAGCGGCCGCCGCCCCACCCGGCACTGGTTCGCTCCCGGCAGTTGGCACCACGAGCGGCGGGACCGGCGGTACCATACGGGCGGGCGCGTACGTATTCGCCTGCGGTCCGTGGCTGCCCAAACTGTTTCCCGATTTGCTTGCCAAACGCATCGCGCCCACGCGCCAGGAGGCGTTCTTCTTTGGGACACCGCCCGGCGACCCGCGCTTCGCTCCGCCGGCCATGCCGGTGTGGATCGACTTCAGCGATCCGCGCGGGCCCTACGGTTTTCCCGATCTGGAAAACCGCGGCGTCAAAATCGCACTCGACCAGCACGGCCCGCCCATCGACCCGGACACCGCCGACCGCGTCCCATCCGCCGATTCGCTCGCCGCCGCGCGCGATTTCCTCGGCCAACGCTTGCCCGCTCTGCGGCATGCGCCCCTGGTGGGGGCGCGCGTCTGCCAGTACGAGAACACGTCCAACGGCGATTTCTTGATCGACCGCCACCCGGACTTCGCCAACGTTTGGTTGGTGGGTGGAGGCTCCGGGCATGGCTTCAAGCATGGTCCAGCGGTCGGCGAGTATGTCGCCGCACGTATCCTGCATGGCGGGCCGGTGGACCCGCGCTATTCTCTGGCGTCCAAGGCGGAGACGCAGAATCGTACGGTGTTCTGAGCCGGCGCCCGCCCGCGTGAAGGAGGCTGCCATGGCTGTCTCCGCCAGTTAAGATGGTACTTGCTGGCTGAACGCTCGGGAACTCTCAAGAATCGCGGCAGCGAAAAGACAGCAGGACGCTGCCAGGCTATATCTTGGGTTGGTGGATCTCCGAGTTGGGCACCATCAGTCCGGGTCACCACAAGCTTGATTGGGACCTAGCGTATGTGATCTAATATCCTAGCCGATAAGGAGGTGCGCGATGTCGGTGAATCGAAGTGTTGTACCAGCGTTATCTAGCGAGGTCTTCGACCTCAAACCGACGAGCCCGCCTGCGCGCAGTTCGTACGACGGCGCTATTATTGGAATACAAACCCTGTGAATCGGAAACCGACGATCATGTCGATGCGCTGTTGGCGTGCAGCCTGCGAAACATGGGAGAAACACCCAACTTTGAGCGATCCGGTCGAATGACTGGAAGCATCCCTTCATGGGTCTTGTCGCGGGCACTTGATGTAACTGATTCACAGTCATAAACCCCGGCCGCCACGACCATGCTCCGCGCGGCAAAGGGTAGAGTGTGCTCCTTTTTCAAAACTTGACACTTTCAGATACAAGGCAGTTACGTTAGACGTCTAGAGGTGAAGCTAAGATCTTCCTGGTGATCAATTGACCACCGTCGGGCTTCTTGAGCCAACCGAAAGCATAGATGGCCCTGGAGACCGGACGTTCACATCGAACCCCGAATTCTGGGAGGGTCGCGGAGCATTTCACGCGTGAGGAGAACGGTGTAAGGTTCTACTCACCGACTGGGAAGGGAAGCATGATCCAGGGTGGGATCGGCAGCGTACGATTCAAGTCTCTGAAGATTGAGGATGAGGAGTGCTGACTCTCAA
>CABECX010000011.1_pt1 | contig 9599 bp, 9 predicted proteins | sample 3422721 | NCBI WGS metagenome assembly CABECX01 (sample SAMEA5534328, study PRJEB31848) | metagenome | biome: tundra; feature: field; material: soil | place: USA | collected 2013-05 | depth 0.15 m | reverse complement strand
GGACTTTAGCCCCTCCGGCACGCTCCTGGGAACCTACGATCCCGTGGCGTTGAAGCTGCAGACCTACTTCCCCGGGGCAAGCGCCAAGGGATGGGTCGCGGGATGCCCCGGTCCCGTGAATGTATCGGCTGGCACTCCACAAACCTGCCCCACTATCAACAATTATGTGTTCAACGGTAGCAGTCCGAACACGGATACGTGGTATACGGGCAGGGCCGATTACAATCTTTCATCCAAACAGAAACTTGGGTTTAGTTTCAACTATTTCCCTACTGTGTCGTCTTATGTCCCCCAGGATCCCCTGTACCCCAATGACGCTACGGCGTTTGACCAAGGGCTTACCGACGATCTGACCAGCCAAGTCTCCTATGTCTATACGATTAGCCCGACCGTGCTGAACGAGTTTCGTTTGGGTGGAAGCCGCGAGCTCGATAAGTACAAGCCGCCGTCCCTTGGCAAGGACGATCCAACGACGCTTGGCCTTGAGCCGGCCTATGGCGCCAACGCTCCGGCCAACGTGTTTCCTAAAGTTACCATTGATAGTGGGGCGGGAGTTGGAGGCATGGGTTTGGGCTCTGGAAACGGCCAAAACGGTAACATAGATGCCGTTCTGGGCGAGGGCGTGTATAATGTCTCCGATGTCCTTACGCTCATTCGCGGCAAGCACACCATCAAGGTTGGCGGCGAGTACGACAGAGATTACCAGAACTATACAAGCTGGGGCGATATCACCTCGGGTAATTTCGAATTCAACGGAGGCGTCACCGGAATCCCGTACGCCGACTTTCTCGCCGGCAACGTTTACGGATGGTACGTCTACGAGGCCGACGCAACCAGCGCTCACATGTGGAATTCGGCGTTATTCGCCAGCGACGACTTCAAGGTCACATCGTGTCACATCGCACCTCACGTTGAACTTGGGCCTCCGCTGGCAGATGCAGTCCGGCTGGGGAGTGAATCACAACCTGTTCGGCAATTACGACCCAAATCTGCCCAATCCGGCGAATGGCGGGGCCTACAAAGGGGCCATCCTCTTTGGCGGGCAGAGCGACACGTCCTCCGGAGGGTCGATCAGCAACATGACGACAATCCAAAACGGCGATTATAAGGAATTCGCGCCCCGAGTTGGCGTCGCCTGGTCACCCCGCGAGAAGTGGTCCATCCGGGCGAGCTACGGTATTTTCGACGCGCCACGCGACGCCGAGAATTACACCGATGGCGCGCTTGGCCTCGGCTTCAATCCCCATAACAACGGCAATGGGGGGTACGTCAACGGGAGCTATGCATTCAAACTGGCAGTGGGACCGCCTGCCGGAACGGTCGTCTTTCCCACGCTTCAAACTCTTTCGTCGACCATCGACAACTATAGCGGCGTGGAGTATTACCCGCGGAACATGCCTACCGACTTCGTGCAGCAGATGCTCGTCAGTGTGCAGCACGAGTTCGCGGGCGGCATCTTGCTGGACGCAAGCTATGTTCACACCCACGGCACGAACCTGAACTTTGCGACCGATATCGACCAGGCTCCTGCGGGCGCATTAGGATGCACCGGCTATAACTGCGGGAACCCCAACCCAGTATTCAACTCCATTGCAGCTCAGATCTACGATGGATGGTCGAATTACAACGCACTGCAAGTGCGCCTTCAAAAAAGAATGTCGCATGGCGTGAACTTCCAGGCCAGTTACACATTGTCGAAATCGCAAGACACCGGCACCGGGAACGGTCACGGATCGGGCATCGACACCTACCAGAACGCATACGATCCCGCTGTCAATTATGGTTTGTCTAACTTCAACGCGACGAGCACCTTTGTCGGCCAGGTCGTCTACGAACTGCCGTTCGGCACCGGGCGCCAGTTTGCACTTCACGGGGTGGCCGACCAGATCGCGGGTGGATGGCGCGTCTCCAGCGTTTTCCAGTGGCACTCGGGGACTCCGTTCAACCCAGTGATCCAGGGTTCCGTTGCCGAGGGTATCGATCCGGGGCTCGACTCATCCTTCAGCGCCGGCTCCACGCTGTATCCCAACCTGGTTGGCAACCCAAAAGTGTCGAATCCTACACTCGGCGAGTGGTTCAACCCCGCTGCCTACGCCAACCCGGCGCCTGGTACCTTTGGCAACTCCGGGCGCAACAGCCTGATTGGGCCGACTTTCTTTAACGCAGACTTCAGTATCGGAAAGAGTTTTCGTCTTCCCCGCGAGGGGATGAGACTCGAGATCAGGGCTGACATGTATGATGTGTTCAATCACACTAACTTCGCTAACCCGGATGCGAACGTTGGCTACACCAGCAACGGCGTATTGGCCGATACCACGGCTGGCACAATCACCAGCCCCGTAGGCGGCCAACGCATCATACAAGTGGGCGCTCGTTTCTCGTTCTGAGCCCACCGCCGGAGTTTCGACTAACCCATCCTGCGGGGTGCGGAGGCAGGTTTCCTTCCGCACCCTGCAGTGTTTGTCTGGGCTCGTCGAAGCAGGGGGTTTTGTGGTATCTTTCGCACAGCGGCACAATCAACATGAAAGAGACCCAACCCAGCAAGACTCACGAATCGGCGGTTCACTTTGAAGCCTCCCCGGCTGTCGCTGCGAGTCGGCTGGCGTTGGTTCTCACGCTTCTTGCGAGCGCGATCGCAGTTATGGTCGCACAAACCGGAACCTCCCGCGCCGCGGGGATTCACGATCGCCTTCGGAAGGCGGCCGAGTACCTCAAGGCGAACGATCCGGACTCCGCGGTAAAGGAGTTCAATGCTGTCCTGGCACTCGATCCCGGCAACGCCGAGGCGTACGCAAACTTAGGCGTAATTGCGTTCGTTAAGCGTGATTATAAGAACGCTTCACAATATCTGCACAGCGCTTTGGCGATTGACCCATCTTTAGCGAAAACACAAGCTCTCCTGGGAATTTGCGAAAGAAGATTGGGACAGCGTTCGGCACAGGCGCTATTGGAGAAATCATTTCCCGGACTGAAAGACAAAAACCTGCGAATCCAGGTTGGCATGGAACTGGCCAGTATCTACGACCAGCAGGGTAACCTTGACCGCACTGCTTCTGTGATGCGGTCGCTTGTAGATCTCGACCCTGACAATGTCGAAATCTTATACATGGCGCAGCGGGTCTATTCTGAATTGGCCGACGACACGCTGAACAAGCTGGCGATACTTGCGCCCGGTTCAGCCCGTATGCAGCAAGTGATCGCGGAGCGCTTGATCAATGGGGGAGACCTGAAGGGCGCCACCGAGCACTACAGGAAGGCGCTGGCGATCGCCCCGCGCCTGCCGGGCGTGCACTACGAACTGGCCGAGGCCATCCTCGAGTCGTCGCCCAACGACCCCCAAGCGCAGGCCGAGGCGGAGAAGGAACTGGAAACTGCCGTGAAGTTCGATGGCGACAGTGCCAGAACGGAATGCGTGTTTGCGAGGATTGCTTCGAGGCGCTCCGATCTGGATGGCGCATACGCTCATTACAGTCGTGCCTTTGCCCTGAATCCGGGGGAGGCGGAAGCCCAAATCGGTCTTGGCCGCCTACTGACAACCATGGACAAGCCCCAGGAGGCGGCGAAATATTTGCGCATGGCCGTCCAATCGGACCCGCTCAACGGCGAAGCACACTATCGGCTGGCATCGGTTTCGAGGAGGCTCGAGCTGAAAGACGAAGCCGCCAAGGAATTTCGTCTGTTTCAGGAGATTAAGCAGACGAAGAAGGATCTGAAGGAGTTGTACAGGCAGATGAACAAGAAGCCCCCGGAGCAAGAGGAGCAAGTCCCCGATGCGGAACCATGAAAACCCGGCGACTTTCGCCGCACGTCTTCTCTTCTGCTGGATCATTGTGATTCCCGGCCTTTCGTGCGCTTATGCATGGGGAGGCGGCTCGGGCGGGTCGTCTCCTCCGCCCACCACCCTGCCGCCCGCGGGTTTGGCGGCCGCGGACAGTATCACTGTCACGCCCACGCCGCCGAGCCGGCAACCATCGGAGCCCACCGATATCACTCCGCTCAACGGCGAGGCCTACTATGTCCTGAATCAGCTCAGCGGTCTGCAGGCCGACCTCAATAACAATTCCACGACCGCTGGCGACCACATCGTTCAACAACAGCCGAGTTTCACAAACCTCAGCCAGAGATGGGCCTTTACCAAGCTTCCCGGCGGCCTTTGGCGGATCGGCAATATTCGCAATGGCCTTTGTTTCGATAGCGCTCAGGTTGCCGAAAAAGGATCACAACCGCTTGCCGACGTGCGCGGCGTTGAAAGGCCATCGGTTGTTTGCAGGCACCTGGCGAGCCGCGGCCGTGAGGGGGAGGATGGCAGACGGCATTTTTCAGAAGCCTGCTATGTGGTGCAGAATCCATGCGCGGCCGTTGCCACCGAGCAGTGGGCTCTCACCGCGACAAGCAATGGCTACTACACGATCTCGAACAAGAGCACGGGTCTCTTGATTGATTTATCTCAAGCTTCCGTCTCGGCAGGAACGTCGCTGGATCAAACCGAGCTATCGGGCGCTGCAACTCAGAGCCAGCAGTGGCTGCTGCGTCCCGCCTTCTTCCGCGGGGTGGACAATGCGTTGTTGGAGAAGCAGGAGGCTGCTCGTGCCGCACTTGGTTTGACTTGGTGGCAGGATGCAGGTCAGCAACAGGACGTGCTCGACATTTTCAAGAACCATGGCGTCAACATGGTGCGCTTGAGGCCTACCTCGGTGCCACCCTATGCGAACGCGTCGCAAGCGCAGTGCAGCGGCAATGCCTGCTACGCGGAAACGGAGGCGCAGGATTTGGACCTTGCGAAGCGCGCGAAGAATCTCGGCATGAGTGTTGAGCTGACCTTGCTGTTCGATGGCGGCGGCTCTTCCAGTGTCCCGTCCGCTTGGGCCCACGACACCGAGCTCGACCAGTTGCAGTCGGACTTGTACAGCTACGTGAAAGCCGAAATCCTGTCGTATCGGCAGGCAGGAACAATGCCAGACCTGGTGTCCATCGGCAATGAAGTCGATTCCGGTTTTCTCGGCTCACTCGGCAGTCCGACGGGAGCGGACTTTGCCGGTTTTGCCGCGTTGCAGATCGAAGCCATTCGGGCGGCGAAGGACGCGGCGGCGGACACCTCGCCTGGCCCCGCAATTCCGGCCCCGCTGACCTGCATTCACATCACACCGGCCTGGGATCTCACGCAATTCTTCACGCTCGCTAATCAAAACAATATTCCCTATGACGCCATCTGCCAGAGCTACTACCCCATGTTCCATGGTCCCTTGACCGATGCGCAGGCTGCCGCGTCCAATCCCAACAACAAACCGGTCGAGCAAGAGGTGCTCGTTAACGCCGCCAATAACATTGGGAAGCCTATTTTTATAATCGAAACTGGGGAGCATTACGAAAATGGCTTTGAGACGGACGATCCGTGGTATGCTCCGCCCACCCCGGCGCTGCAGCGTCAATTCCTGCTGGATCTGCAGGGCGTGCAAAAGGGTTTGCCGAATAACCTGGGCATGGGAGTGGCGTACTGGGATCCCGCCGGCGCGAACATACCCAATACGAGCGGCGGATTTATCAACGGCGACAATCTCCAGGGCGCGATCTACACCTGGAATGGCCTGACGCTCTTTGATAATGCGGATGCCTCCGGATCCACAAACGTCACCGTTTCGAACTACTCGATGCTGCTTCCAGGCATTGATGCGCTGGGCGGCAAGCTCGATTCCACATTAACCTACAAGTTCATCAATCTCAGCAGCGGGCGGATTCTGTCTGTTTTTCGAACTTCCACTGCCGCTGGCGCCCTGCTGGACGCCGAGGCGGATAACGGGAATCCAACCTTAAGTCAGCAGTGGCGCATTACCGGCAACAGTGACGGGTATTTCCAGATCGCTAGTCTCAACCCAGGAGCGGGCAACACTACGAATGTGCTGGATGACTCTGGGGGATCGACCTTGAGCGGAAACGTCATCATTCAATCTCCATCCGGCAGCGGCCAGGAACTGGAATGGAACATCGTTTCCGCCGGCAACGGTTACTTTCGTTTTGTCAGCCGGGTGAGCGGCCTGGTGTTGGACATGAACGGCGGATCTGGCGCGGACGCCGGGTTCGCCGTCCAGGAACCGCAAGACAACAACAGCGCGACCGAGCAATGGCAAATCGTTCCGGTCCACTACGGCCCCGCGTGAGGAGGCGGTGAAAGAGCCATGAGAAACGTTCAAAGAATCATTCTCTTAGTGTTGCTGCCTTTGCCGCTGGTAACGCCTCTTCGCGCGGCCGAGTATGCGGTTGGAGCCGATCTCTCGTTTCTAAAGCTCGCGGAGGACCACGGCAAGGGTTTCAAAGACATGGGCGTCGTCAAGCCGGGGTTGGAAATATTCAAAAATCATGGCTACAACTGGATTCGTCTGCGACTCTTTCATACACCCACGGATCTGCCCAACAATCTCGAGTACACCATCGCGCTCGCCAAAGACGCTAAGAAGCTGGGTTATCACTTCTTGCTCGACTACCACTATTCCGACACTTGGGCCGATCCGGGCAAGCAATTTCTTCCTAAAGCGTGGAAAGGCATGTCTCATGCCCAACTGGTCGAGGCAGTTTTCGAATACACAAAGCAGACGATATCCGCGCTCCACGAAGCGGGCGTGCCTCCAGACATGGTGCAAATCGGCAATGAAGTCGTCAATGGCATGCTCTGGCCGGATGGCCGCCTCCCGGACAATTGGGACAACTTCGCGGATCTGGTCAAAGCGGGCGTTGCAGGAGTGGACGCGGGAACCGGAGATGCGCCGCGCCCTCGAATCATGATCCACATCGATCGAGGCGCCGACAAAGTTCGGACCAAGTATTTCTTCGACAAGCTCAATTCCTATCATGTCAATTATGACGTCATCGGCCAGTCGTACTATCCCTGGTGGCATGGCAGCCTGAACGATCTGCGCGAAAACATGGTTTTCATGGCGCTGGAGTACAAGAAGGACATCATCGTCGTGGAGGCCGCTTACAACTGGATGCCGGCCGAGTACACGAGGCGGCCCGGACCGTTTCCAGAAACGCCGGACGGACAAAAGCAGTTTCTCGAAGAACTAAATCGCGTTGTGCAGGAAACTCCGAATGGCCTCGGAAAAGGCGTGTTTTGGTGGGAGCCGGCTGTGACCGGCCCGCTGGTTTCGCGAGGATTCTTCGACGAAGCTGGCAACGCTCTCCCAGTAATGACCACATTTGATAAGTACACGCGGCACTGAGAGATGATGACAAACCACAGCCCTTGGAAAGTTACCTGAACCGGCGCGAACTCTCGAAGCAGGCCGGCGTAGCCGCGCTGGTCTCAGCGATGGGCCCGGCGGGCCGAGTTTCGCGATAGCCCCCGCCGAGAGTGGTTCGCCAAGAATCCGGCAGAGTTTTGATCTCGGCTGGAGGTTTGGCCGAGGGGGTTTCCCTGACGCGTGGCGCGTGCCAGCGTACAATGGCACAACAGTCATGGCCCACCGTGCGCTGTTCGTAGGGAAGGAGGGCAGCGTATGAAGATCCGGGAGGTTGCACGAAGCGCCCGAGTCTCGACTGCCACTGTATCTCGTACAATCAACAACCCTTCCATGGTTGACCCCAAGACCGCCAAGCGCGCCTTGAAGGCAGTGGAGGAGTTGTGGTACTTTCCGAACTCGCAAGCGCGCTCTCTGGTTTCCGGACGGAGCCGGATCCTCGGCCTGATCGTATCGGATATCACAAATGCATTTTCCCCGGAGTTGATCAAAGGCTTTGAGGATGTTGCGATTCATCATGGTTACGAAATCCTTATCAGTTCGACGAACTATGATTCCGCGCGGATGGCATTATGCGTGCGCCGGATGCTGGAGAGCAAGGTGGAGGGCGTAGCTATCATGACCTCTGAGATAGACAAGCATTTAGTGGACCAGCTCGCGCATCCCAACGTGCCTATGGTCCTCCTTGATGCAGGACCGACCGGAGAAGGGATTAGCTAGGTGGGTAGTGGATTATTCCATGGGCGTGAATGAAGCCATGGAACTTCTGCTGTCGTTAGGACACCGCAGGATCGGTTTCATTAGCGGACCCCAGGCCCTGAAATCCGCACGCATCCGGAGCTCCGCGTTTCTGCGATCGCTCGGGCGGTATGGAATCGATGAAGACAAGCGTCTGGTGGGGGAAGGCAACCGCACGATGGATGGAGGTCTCGAGGCGATGGCGCGCATGCTGGAATCGCATTGTTCGCCGACAGCCGTGCTGGCTTCCAACGATCTGACTGCGATTGGTATGATGCGTGCGGCGCGCGGGCTTGTCAGTCCCGGGGGACATTTCGATTGTGGGTTTCGACGACATTCGCTTGGCCGAATTCACGAAACCGCCATTGACCACGGTGCGGTTGCCGCGGAAGGAACTGGCCGAACACGCCTTTCACGCTCTATTACGGGATGTTGGCGAACAGCCCAAGGCCAAGCCCGATTGCAAAGTGGAGACCCATCTGGTCATTCGAGAGGCCACCTGTCCAGCGCGCGCGGCGCTCCCAGTTACCTGAATTTCGCATTGCACTCTCCCGCTCTTCTTGTACCTGGAATAACCTGGAATGCCCAACCACAAGTCAAAAGTGAAATGGGCCTTCTAGTCGTCTGATGTAACTGACTTGTATCTGAAAGTGTCAAGTGTTCAACTGGCTTTTACTGGCTTTCGAAAGCGGAAAGGCGTCGTAAATCAGCAGGTCGAGTTGCGTGTCGACGCGATCCGGGGCTTGCCGCAGCGGGAACGGTAGAACGGCATCGTTGGCCGTAAACATGGCCATTGCGAGCCGGAACACGGGGCCGTCCAGCCGCGAAAACAGCCGGGCGACCTTCCAGCCGTAGGGACTGACGAAGTAGCGATTGGTTTGACAATGTTTACCAGAGGCTAACTCAATAAACGCAGGGTGTTGGGACAAGTGTCTGGACATTTTCGCGCGTTTGTGTCATCGTTAAATGGATGCAAGCGCCTGATCGCGGTGGCTCCTCAGATGGAGAGAAGGAACTGGAACGGCGAGTCGAGTCTCTGGAGCGGCAGTTGGAGCGATCTCTGGCGGAGAACGCGCGGCTGCGGAAGCAACTGGAAGAAGCCCTGCGCGCGAATAAGCGAAGCGCCGCACCGTTTTCCAAGGGGGAACCCAAAAGTGAGCCTAAGTCGCCGGGACGCAAGCCTGGCGCGGCATACGGGCAGCGGGCCACGCGACCGGTTCCCAGCCGGGTGGATGAGCAAATCCCCGTACCGCTCCCGCCGCACTGCCCACACTGTCACGGTCCGGTGATCCTGAACAATACCCAACCCGCCTCCGGCGGGGATGATATGACAGCACCCCGCACGCCTGCGGCGTGGATGATAATGCTGGCCCTCTCTCTCACATCAAACCACACGCCTACGGCGTGGATGATCTCCGCTTCCATTCCTAATCCTGTTCCCGGGTCTGGTCACTTCAAACGAGCGCTACCGGGTCATTTCTGGCAAGCGCCGAAGAAAGCCACCGCTGTGGAGATTCTGCGCAAGGTGAAACGCACTTGGGGGGTGTTGCACGACCGCTATGGAGCCAAGAAGCCCTCCGCCGCTCTGGCCAGTATCGAACGCTTTCTCGACGCCCTGGACGCCGCACC
>CABECX010000009.1_pt1 | contig 9600 bp, 9 predicted proteins | sample 3422721 | NCBI WGS metagenome assembly CABECX01 (sample SAMEA5534328, study PRJEB31848) | metagenome | biome: tundra; feature: field; material: soil | place: USA | collected 2013-05 | depth 0.15 m | reverse complement strand
GACCTGCTACGCCGGCATTGCCGAGGCCTCCGTCTACGTGGACCGCATGTTCCGCCGGCATGGCGCGGGACGCATGGCGCTGGAGGCCCTCATCGCCGCCGCCGCCGCCGGCTGGTCGCCGCGCTCGGCTTTCGCGAGGTGGGGATCTACGAAAAACACGGCCAACTGGACGGCGTGTGGCGCGACGTGGTGATCGTGGAGAAGTTGCTGTAGGACAGGCCTCCGGGCCTGTCCTCTGACAGGCTGAAGCCTATCCCACCATGGGTCAGATGTTGAAGCTCACCGACGCACCGTGTGCCTCAATCTCCTTGGCCTTATCCACTTCCCGAATCACGTCCGCCAGCGTAGTGCTGTCCAGAATATGCGCCACCGCGTCGCGCACCCGGCGCATGACGATGCGGGTGCCGCAGGTGTGCTCGTCCTTGCACTCGTCGCAACGCCGGTAGTTGGTCTCCCGCGCGCAAGGCAACGGCGCCAGCGGGCCTTCGATCATGCGGATGACGGACCCTACCGTAATATCCTCCGGCGGCCTGCTCAGCTCGTATCCGCCCGCGCGGCCTTTCTTGCTCATGACCACGCCGCGGTTCCGCAACTCCAACAGGATGGCCTGCAGGAACTTCAGCGGGATGGATTCTTCGGTGGCCACTGAGTGGACCAGAATCGGACCCTCGCCGTAGCGCCGGCTCAGCGAGTAGAGAGCTTGCAGGGCATACTTCGTCTTCTTGGAGATAGTACGCAATGACGATCCTCGATATTCTTTAGGATACGCCGGACAGAGTGCTTTTGTATAGCCTGATACTCTGGTACATCCCTGTGCCACACTCACGCGCCACCAACTGGCTGCTGCTGATGGCTGCCGCCGTCCTGTTTTCCACCGGTGGCGCGGCCATCAAGGCCATATCGATGACGCCCTGGCAGATCGCCAGCTTCCGTTCGGCGATCGCCGCGCTCGCGCTGGCCCTCTTCGTCCCGGATGGGCGGCGGCATTGGCGCTGGGCGCTGCTGCCCGTGGCTACCGCCTACGCCGCCACGCTGGTCTCGTTCACGCTGGCCACCAAGTTGACGACTTCGGCGAACGCCATCTTTCTGCAATCCACCGCGCCTCTGTACCTGCTGCTGATCGGTCCGCTGCTGCTCAAGGAACCTCTCAGCCGCTCCGATCTGCTGTTTCTCGGGGCCGTGGCCGCGGGCATGCTGTTGTGCTTCGGCTCCGCGCAACCGGCCGTCGCGACGGCTCCCGATCCGCGCACGGGCAACCTGATGGGCGCGGTTTCCGGCTTGAGCTGGGCGCTCACGGTCTCGGGTCTGCGCTGGCTCGGACGGCGCGAAGGCGCGGGCAATGCCGCAACCGCGACTGTGGTGCTAGGGAATCTTGTGGCGTTCTTAGTGACTCTACCGAAGGCTCTTCCCCCACCGCACGCGGGCTTGCTCAATCTCGGAGTGCTCTTCTATCTCGGCGTATTTCAGATCGGACTGGCTTACCTGTTCGTGACGCGCGCCATCCGTCATGTGCCGGCCTTCGAGGCCACCACCGTCCTGCTGCTGGAGCCCGCGCTGAACCCCGTTTGGGTGTGGCTGGTGCAGCGCGAGCGCCCGGCGGCAAGCTCGGTCGCGGGCGGTGTGCTGATTCTGTCCGCCACGCTCGCGAACGCGTGGTGGCAGAACCGGCGGAGGTAGGCGGACGCACCATCGCGCAAAACGGATCTCACGCGTGGGATCGCGCAGCAGGTGCTTCGATGAAGAAGGGCAACGGCCCCAACTTCCGGATGCCCGACAATCCATCCGGAACTCGATCCGCCGCTTCCCAGCGCCCTGTTTCGGGGCAGTTGCGCAAATGCTGGCGATATGGGCTGAGCCCCATCCATCGTAGATATTGCGGCATAATGAAACAATCTGCGGTAACGTAGATCGGGGACTTCGGTGACACCCGGCCAAAACATCTCGCACTACCGGGTTATCGAGAAACTTGGCGGCGGTGGCATGGGCATCGTCTATCGCGCCGAGGACTTGAAACTCGGCCGGGAAGTAGCCTTGAAATTTCTCCCGGAGGAAATGACTCGCGACCGCGTAACGGTCGAACGCTTCGAGCGGGAAGCGCGCGCCGCGGCAGCCATCAATCATCCGAACATCTGTACCCTCCATGAGATCGGCGAGCACACTGAGCTCGAGTTCTCCAAAGATGGGAAATGGGTTGCCTACGTTTCGGTGCCGGATGGATCGCTCTGGCGCAGCGCGGTTGATGGTAGCCAGCGCCTCCGACTTACTTCACGTGCCACTTGGGCCACGCATCCTCACTGGTCTCCGGATGGGAAGCAGATTGCATTTCCCAGAGTGCGCGAGCGAAACCCGGCCCGGATCTACATGGTGCCCTTCGATGGCGGTACCCTCAAGCAGGTGACCAATGGAGAGAGCGGGAAGGCGGGTGACGGGGACCCCTCCTGGTCGCCGGACGGAGCGTCGCTGGCCTTCGGTACCGCTCTACCCCCGGCGAGCGGAGCAGCAATCCATGTGGTGGACCTGAAAACGAGTCGCGTCTCAGCCCTGCCAAAGTCGGAGGGGATGTGGTCTCCCCGCTGGTCGCCCGACGGACGCTTCATCGCGGGCCTCTCCACGTCTCGTCTCAAGATCGTGCTTTTAGATTCTCAGACGCAGAAGCAGTCCGAGCTTTCCAACGTGTGGAGCGGTTATCCAGCCTGGTCCCCGGACGGTGAATCCCTGTTCTACAGGACCTTCGGTGACGACGCGTCTTGGTGGAGGGTACGCATGCGCGACCGGAAAACGGAGCGCATCGCGCGCCTGAAGAACATGGGGGTGCATACCTGGTTCGCCCCGGCTCCTAATAATTCGCTCATCACCGCGCGCAGCGTCAGCACCGACGAGGTCTATGCACTCGACTGGGAAGCGCCGTGAGCTTCAGGACTGGCCAAGTTTCCGCACGTGAACGAATCGGTTCGCGGCGCTCATGGCCTTCTGAACGCGCTCCGAATTCTTTTGAGACAAGGTACCTCTAGAGGGCCTCATAGACCGCGAGAGAGTCAGTCGAAAATAACTGTCTTCCCCGCGTAGTGCAGAATCCTATGCTCCAAATACCAGCGCACCGCCCGCGACAACACCACGCGCTCCAGGTCGCGCCCCTTCTGGATCAGGTCCTGCACCTGGTCGCGGTGCGAAATGCGCACCACATCCTGCTCGATGATCGGACCGTCGTCCAGCACCTCGGTCACAAAATGGCTGGTTGCCCCGATCAGCTTGACGCCCCGCTGATACGCCGCGTGATAGGGACGCGCGCCGCTGAACGCCGGCAAGAACGAATGATGCACGTTGATGATGCGCTGCGGATATCGCGCCACAAATTCGGGCGACAGCACCTGCATGTAGCGCGCCAGCACGATCAGTTGCACCGCATGCTGTTCGAGCAGCGCGGTCTGTCGGGCCTCGGCCTCCGCCCTGTTTTGCGCGTCCGCCGGGATGTGATGGAACGGGATGCCGTAGAACCCGGCGAGTCCCTGGGCGTCCGTGTGGTTGCTGACGATCAGCGGAATGTCGCAGGCGAGCTCGCCGATTTCGTGACGATACAGCAGGTCCAGCAGGCAATGTTGCGCGCGCGAAACAAAGATGGCTACCGCGGGGCGCGCGGCAGAGTAAGCCAGCTTCCAGCGCATGTCGAAGCTGGCCGCCAGCGGCTGGAACTCCTGGCGGAACCGGGCGTCATCCAGCGCAAAGCCGTCCAGATCCCATTCGATGCGCATGAAGAACAGCCCCAAGTCGTTGTCCTGATGTTGGTCGGCATGCAGTATGTTGGCGCCCTGCGCGTACAGGAAACTGGAGATGCCCGCCACGATTCCGCGCCGGTCGGGACAGTGGATCAAAAGGATCGCGGAGCGGGGCATCGGGCGGCTCGCTTCATGCACGGAAAGGGTTTCGCGCCGTCACAGACCCATAGCGCTGGCCGTCGGATAGATCTTCGGTCCAGAGCAGATGGCATCCCAGTTCCGCGGCGCTATTGAGAATCAGTGCGTCCCACCAGGAGACAACATATCGGCGATGCAGGCGCGCCGCCCGCAGCAAATCGGCGTGCGCCGGCCGATGTATGATCCATCCACCGAGATCTAGCAAGACCTCTTCGGCCTCCTGGCTGGTCATCCCCAGCTTCTTCGTGGCCGTAACGTAGAACTCCCCCAGCACTTGAATGCTCAGCGCCCCGCTGCCATCTTCCGTGAGGCGCCGGAGAAGTTCTACGGATCGATCGTGCTTGGCTCCGGCGCCGCCATCGTGCGCATAGACTAGGACGTTGGTGTCCACGAACTCAACGCTCATGGAGTTCGTCCCGCGTCCACCGGATCACCCCGCCAGTGCCTCGATCCGGAGCGTTCTCAATCCTCTCCATGAAACGCCGCGCGGCGCGATCCGCGTCCACATCCTGGTCAATCATTCTGCGAATGGATTCCGCCATCAGACGCGTCATCGACTGATTGCGCGTGGCCGCGTAGATGCGAAACCGCCTGAGCAGAGGCTCCGGGAGGCTGAGCGTGACATTCTTGTGTTTGGATGTATTCACAGTTTCTAGTGTATCACGGAAATATGTGAACCGTTGCGAAGCCAGCGTGCACTTTCCATGCCAGGATGCGCCCGCGCCGTCCCAACTGCTGATATCCTTTCCTTCATGAAGATCCGCTTGCACCTCGCCTGTCTGACTCTGCTTTTAGGCGCCGCCCTCGCGCCCGCCGCCGACGCCCCTGTCCTGCGCGGCTACTCGCCCGAATCGGCCCGCGCCGAGCACGACTGGGAGGTGATGTTCCGTGCCATTCCCAGCCCCCAAAACCTGCACGACTACCTGCAGCGCCTGTCCGCCCGTCCGCATCACGTCGGCTCACCCTACGATAAGGACAACGCCGAGTGGATCCTGGCAAAGTTCGAGGAGTGGGGCCTGGACGCCCACATCGAAACGTTCGAGGTGCTCTTCCCCACGCCCAAGAACCGCGCGCTCGAACTGGTCGCGCCTGAGCATTTCACCGCCAAGCTCGCCGAGCCCACCGTGACCGTCGATCCCACCTCCGGCCAGCACGACGAGCAACTGCCCACCTACAACGCCTACTCCATCGATGGCGACGTCACCGCGCCGCTGGTCTATGTCAACTACGGCGTGCCCGAAGACTACGAGCAGCTCGACCGCCTGGGAGTCTCCGTGAAAGGCGCCATCGTGATCGCGCGTTACGGCGGTTCGTGGCGCGGCATCAAGCCCAAGGTTGCGGCCGAGCATGGCGCCATCGGCTGCCTCATCTATTCCGACCCGCGGGAAGACGGCTACTTCGCGGGCGAAGTCTTCCCGCAAGGCCCCTACCGCACCAAGGACGGCGTGCAGCGCGGCAGCGTCATGGACATGCCCATTTATCCGGGCGACCCCTTGACGCCCGGCATCGGCGCGACCGCCAACGCCAAGCGGCTGGCCATCAAGGACGCGCAGACCCTGACCAAGATCCCCGTGCTGCCCATCTCGTATGGCGATGCCCAACCGCTGCTGGCCTCGCTCACCGGCCCCGTCGCGCCGGAGGCCTGGCGCGGCGCGCTGCCCATCACCTACCGCATCGGCCCCGGCGCCGCGCGTGTGCACCTGAAACTCGAATTCAACTGGGACATGCAGAAGATCTACGACGTGGTGGCGCGCATCCCCGGCTCGCCATATCCGGACGAGTGGATCGTGCGCGGCAATCATCACGATGCCTGGGTGAATGGCGCCGAAGATCCTCTCTCGGGCACGGTGGCCCTGATGGAAGAAGCCCGCGCTTTTGCGGAGTTGCAGAAGCAGGGCTGGAAACCGAAGCGAACGCTCATCTACTGCGTGTGGGATGGCGAGGAGGAAGGGCTGCTGGGCTCCACCGAGTGGGCCGAGGAGCATGACGAAGAATTGCGGCGTCACGCGGCCATGTACATCAACTCGGATAGCAACAGCCGCGGCTTCCTGGGCATGGCCGGCTCGCACTCACTTGAGAAATTCATCAACGGCGTGGCGCGCGATATCGAAGATCCCGAGAAGAAGATACCCGTGTGGAAGCGCGATCAACTCGCGCGCATCTCCCGCTCGCCGGCCGCGGAGCGCGACGAGGTGCGCAAGCGTTCCGAACTGCGCATCGGGGCGCTGGGCTCCGGTTCCGACTACACCGCTTTCATCGACCACCTGGGCATCGCCTCGCTAAACCTCGGTTTCGGCGGTGAAGACGGCGGCGGCATCTATCACTCCATCTACGACGATTTCTACTGGTACACGCATTTCTCGGATGGCGATTTCATCTACGGCCGGGCGCTGGCGCAGACCGCCGGCACGGCCATGATGCGCTTTGCCGACGCGGACTTGCTGCCGTACGATTTCACCAACTTCGCCGAAACCGTCCGACGCTATGTGGAAGAAGTGCAGAAGCTTTGGAAGACCGAAAGCGACGAAATTCGCGAGCGCAACAAGGAGATCGAGGAAGGCGTCTTCAGCGCCACCGCCGATCCGCGCAAGACGTCCGTGCCGCCGCCGGTCGAGACCCAGCCGCCTTTCCTGAATTTCGCGCCGCTCGAAAACGGACTGGCTGCGCTCACCCGCGCGGCCGATCGCTATGACAAAGCCGTGCAGAAGGTGAAGCTCGACAAGCCGGGCCTCGAGCCCGTGAACGAGAAGCTCGTCCGCATCGAGCGCGGACTAACGCTGCCCGACGGCCTGCCGGGTCGGCCCTGGTTCCAGCACCAGATCTATGCCCCCGGCTTCTACACCGGCTATGGTGTGAAGACGCTGCCCGGCGTGCGCGAAGCCATCGAGCAGAAGCGCTGGAAAGAAGCCGACGAGCAGATCGTGCGCGTGGGCAAAGTGCTGGAGAAGGAAGCCGCTCTGATCGAGGACGCCGCCGCCGGGCTAGAATAAGTGTAATATACTATGGTATATATCGCAGGAGGAAAGACCATGCCAAGAACCGCCAGGCTTTTCCAAAATGGCCGGAGCCAAGCCGTCCGCTTGCCGGCCGATTTTCGATTCGAAGGCAAGGAGGTCTACATCCGTCAAGATCCAGCGACCGGAGACGTCATCCTATCGCGCCGGCCGGAGTCGTGGGAGAGTTTTTTCAAACTCGTCGCCGAAGCAGGCATACCGGACGATTTCATGTCCGATAGGGATGACCGTCCGCCCCAAAAACGCGAATTGTTCCGATGACGAAGCTGTATCTGCTCGATACCAATATCGCCAGCTATGTAATCAAGGGTAGTGTGCCGGCGGTTCGGCGCCACATCGAAAGAGTGCCGATGGCGCAGCTCGCCATCTCCGCGGTGACCGAAGGTGAGTTGCTCTACGGAGTTGCACGGCGCCCCGAGGCCACGCGCTTGCACGCCATCGTGAATGAGTTTCTGCTCAGGGTCTCGATCCACCCCTGGGATTCAAACGTTGCCCGGCACTATGGCACACTGCGGGCGGCGCTAGAAAAACAAGGCCTCCCGATCGGGAACCTCGACATGATGATTGGCGCTCACGCCTTGGCGTTGGGAGCCGTGCTGGTCACGAACGACCAGGCGTTCAGCCGGATTAAGGGACTGAAAATCGAAAACTGGGCCTCATGAGTTCCGCACGCTTAACGTTTGGCCTACTGCTTTGCCCCGATGGCGAATAAGTGCTTGCCGCCGCGCATGTAGAGCACGCCGTCGGAAATCGCCGGCGTGGCCATCACGGTCTCGCCGATTTCGTTTTCGGCGAGCAGTTTGTATTCGGGGCCAAGCGCCAACACGTAGCTGTGGCCTTCCTCGTTCGTGATATAGAGGTGGCCGCCGGCGGCCACGGGCGAACTCGTAAAGCCGGACGTCCCGCCGCCCAGGCGCTGCTGATATTGGCGCTCTCCGGTGGCCATCTTATAAACGCTCAGCACTCCGGAGTCGAAACAGAAATAACCCAGGCCGTTGTCGAGCAACGGGGTCTGCATATAGTTGCCCCCGCGCGGTTCGGTCCAGGCGATCGCGGACTTGCTGTCCGTGATGTCGCCGGCCGCGTCGGCGCGTATCGCGTAAATGGGCCGCCCCTTGCCGTGCGCGTTTGTAATGACTACCAGCCCGTCCTCGAAAACCGGCGTGGGAACCGGAATATCGCCGCCGCCCTTCAGGCTCCACAGTTCCTTGCCGGTCTTCAGATCGTATCCGGCGATGTGCCTCCATCCGTTCACCACCACCTGCCACCCTTTGGCCTCGCCCGCGGTGTAGGGCACTACGGCCGGCGAGCCGAACGTGGGCACATCGTTACGCGGCGTGCGCCAGATTTCCTTGCCGGTTTCGATATCGAGCGCGGCGACGAACGAACCCTTCTGCACGTCGGCCTGAATGACGACCGTGTTGCCGTGGATCACGGGCGAACTGGCGAATCCCCACTGCGCGCCGGACGCCATGTAAAAGCCGGCATCCAACACGCCGAAATCTTTCGTCCAAAGCAGCTTTCCATCCAGGTCGTAAGTGAACAGGCCCTCCGAGCCGAAAAACACGACCAGATGCTTGCCGTCGGTCGCCGGCGTCGGATTGGCGTGGGACGATTTTGGATGGCGCATGATCTTGGGCGGCCCGCTCACCGCCACGCGCTCCCACAGGATCTTGCCGGATTTGCGATCCAGGCAATACACGTTGAAGCTTTGCGCGGGTTCGCCCTTGACCGGCGTGATATCGCCATACAGGCCGACTTTCAGCGACGACTCGCCGCTGGCCGGGACCGCGCTGGTGACGAAGATGCGGTCGCCCCAAACGACCGGACTGGAGTGGCCCAAGCCGGGTATCGCGGCTTTCCAGCGGACGTTCTTGCCGGACTCGACGTTCCATTCGGTGGGAGGCGCGCCGGCGCCCACGCCGCTGGCGGAGGGTCCGCGAAACTGGGGCCAGTTTGCGTCGGAGGCGTCGGCCGCCAAAGCGGCAAAAGCGATCAGGTAAATCGTACAAAGCTTCATGGATGCCAGTATATCTAAGAGCTTTCAGCGATCGGTGGCGCACGCTTCAGCGTGCCGCTGTCGGCTTCAGCCGACAGTCGCGCGCCGCGTAGCTCTATGGCGTCCACGGCGAACTGAAGTTCGCCGCTGCACGCTGAAGCGTGCGCCACGGGACGACTACCTCCCCAGATTGTATGCCGCGATGGTCTTTCGGTCCCGCAGGTAGAGCCGCGTGCCCACCAGCGTGGGCGGCGTCCAGGAGATGCTCTGCAGCACCGATGCCTTCGAAAGCACCTCGAACTTCTGGGGAGTCGCCCGGCACAGGGCCAGCGTGCCATCCTGGTCGGCGAGTATCAGCTTGCCATCCGCCCAGAGCAGTTGCGCCTTGGCAAAACTGCGATCCTGCCACACGATTTTCCCGGTCTTCAGCTCCACGGCACTCATGAAGACGGGCCCGTCGTAGCCCCGCGACATGTACACATAACCGTCGCGCTGGATCGCCGTCCCGATGTGCAGTTGGACGTGCGGGTCGTACCAAACCTGGTCCACTTTGGTTTTCCCGCCGGACTGGCTCAGGTGCAGCGTGCGCGCGCCTGTGCCGTAAGCCGAAGCCACAAATAGCAGGTTGCCGGGCGCCCACACGGGAGTGCTCACGGCTAAGCCATAGTTGGTGACG
>CABECX010001230.1_pt1 | contig 9662 bp, 13 predicted proteins | sample 3422721 | NCBI WGS metagenome assembly CABECX01 (sample SAMEA5534328, study PRJEB31848) | metagenome | biome: tundra; feature: field; material: soil | place: USA | collected 2013-05 | depth 0.15 m | reverse complement strand
CGACCCCGGCGGAGATTCACACACTACCACAGGGGGAAAGGCACTGGCGCGTTCGGTCATATTCTTAAATGGCCCAACCGAAACCATTTCGGTCATGTTGTTAAATGACTTGACAGGGCGGCTTTTGGCTTTTGGCATATCGTCCAATGGCGGGGCGGCTTGCGCAAGGGTCTTCGTCGCTAGTCATTCCGTGAGCCCAGTCATGCGCCACGAATTGCTGGTACGACGGCGAGACCGAATTGATCGGCGACCCCAGTTCCCTGGTTCACCAGACTTTGTTGCCGGTTGACTTCGGCCTACGCGCGATTCACGTCCGCCTAGTGACGATTGACCTCATCTTCCGCGGCGGGTGACCTGGAGTTCAGCCAGCGTGTGTGTACTCCTGCTGCCGGCGACGCGGGGCGATTTTGCCCTGAGGCAGCCATTACTCTCTTAACATCGTGAGGTATACGGCGGCGGGAACTACCAGAAGGATGGCCGCCATCCCTAGGAGCAGGGTGCCGTGTTCGGCGACAAAAGCGACGGCGAATGGGAGCAGCGCCTGAAACTTGAAGGCGGCCAAACTCGACCCGGCCCGGTGCAGGGCGGACTGAAACCAGGCCGAGGTGGCTCCGAAGCAGGCGCCGAGCAAGCCCATAGCGCAAGCGAACGCGATCACTTGGGCTGCCGTGATTGGACGGCCGGCGGCTTGAGTGGCTTCGCGCCGGCCGCGCATCTGGGCGAGCCACCACACGCGGCCGGAATCGGGAACCACGGCGCGCGCGCGCAATTGTTCACGGTCGTCGTCAATGGCGCCGGCAATAGCCACCACATCGGCGCAGATGGTGCAGGCCGCGACATGCTCGCGCAGGCTGGCATCTACCTGCGCAGGCCAGCGGTTCTGAAGAACGGCGGCCAGGACGTCGGATTCCAATTCGCAATCGATGGGTTTCATGGTTTGCCTCCGCTGGGCGCGCGGCCCAACAATTCGGCCAGCTTTCGCCGCGCGCGAAACAACATGGGCTTCAAGCTGGTCGGACGCAGGCCGAGGACATCCGCGATCTCGCGGTGCGAAGCGCCCTCGGCATACGCCAGCCATAACATGGCCCGTTCGCGCGGCTTGAGGCGCGACATGGCGCGGTTGAAATCGGTCATGCGGTCGGTAGCGCCTGCGTCCTGGCCGGAGCTAACGCGCTCGATGTCGTCGCCCGCCGGGACGGAGGCCGCGCGAGCCAAACTGCGGCGGCGGACATCCCGCGCCAGGTTCGTGGCGATGCGATACAGAGAATTGCGGCGGTGGGTCTCGTTGTCGTAGGTGGCGGCGGCGCGCAGGAATCTGTAGAACGTTTCCTGAAGCAGGTCTTCGGCGAGTTGACGGTCTCCGGTAAGGCGGGCGAGGTACGCCCACAATCCGCGCGCGGTCCGCTCGTAGAACGCGCGGAATGTGTCCTCGTCCATCATGAAGCCCGCAGAGGCGTCATCGAGGGCGCTGTCGCGCTGGATATCGGTAAAGGCCGTCTCACGAAACATAGGAGAAGAGCGCGATTTTGCCCGGAATACTGGACTACCGGGTGCCTGGCATCGCGACGCGAGGCGCTGGAGATGCCGGTTCGATCAACCCGAGCCGCTGGGAGATCACAAAATGAGATTATCGCCGAGATCACAAAGCCGACGCCGAGCGCGATGCCGATAACGCCCAGAGCATGGAGCGACTGGGAGGCGGCCTGGGAGGCGGCATCGGTGACTCGTCCGCCGACGATGTGCAGGCCGATACCGCCGGCGATCAGCACCACGCCGCCCTGCACGGACCAGAGAATGCGGCCGAGCGGCGCGCCTACACTGCGGGGAGTAGCGTCCAGGGAGATGGGCGAAGATTCCAGGAACTTGGCTCCGGCGGGCGACTGGATGTAGGCGAGCAGATCCTCATTGGCGGTAAAGCGATCGAGGAGTTTGGTGTGGGCGTCGGTCTGGACTTTGGCCAGCCGGCTCCACCTTCTGTAGTCAACCAGCGTGCGGATGAGCCAGACGAGTAGGCCGACCGCCAGGCCGAAGCCGGCGAAAATGCCCAAGCCATTCAGCACGTCTCGCCACATATCCAAGATCTCTGAGGCGGAGTCCTGATGAGCGCGGGGGAGGGCACCCTCGCCAACGTAGAATGACGGATTGCGCGCGACCTCGGGGTGGGTGTTCAGGAAGCGACCTTTAAGGGAACTGAAAGTGAATTACGGGCTGAAATCAGACGGGCATGGGGGTACTCTGATACTGAAATCGACGTCGTCATTCGGGAAGCCCGCAACAACCCGAGGTGAACGTGCTGTTCCCGAGAGGGCGATGTCTACAACCTCAGCTTTGCGCCGCTATCCTCTCGAACCAAAACTCCCATTCCGGATTCACCGCCAACCATGTGGACCGATGCCCCGTCGGATTCGTGATCGACCGCTCCCCGACCGACCCCGATGACCTCCGTCGTGGCGTGTCCGGCTCGAAGTGAATGCCAGCATAGCTGGCGGCGTCCAGGCGCGCTAGTTATCATTTTCATCGCGCACGTCCCGTGCCGCGCGCGGAAGGCACGTGTGAAGGTGGTGCTGGGCACCGACGCGGTGGCCTGCGCGCATGGCCGCAACGCCGAGGAGTTCATCTATCGGGTGCAGGACGGGGGTGACAGTCCCATGGATGCGTTGCTGAGCGGAACGTCGGTGGCCGCGGAATCGCTGGGGATGGCGGACCGGATCGGTTCGCTGGCGGAGGGGAAGGAGGCGGATATTGTAGCCGTGGACGGCAACCCGCTAGACGACATCACCGCGGTCCGGCGAGTGGTGTTCGTGATGAAGCATGGAAGGGTATACAAGGACGCACCGCCCGCGCGCTAGACTGACCGGCCACACTCATCTTCGCATGACAGTCCGAGTCCGAACGGCGCGAGAACGGGCAACAGCGCAAGCCCGCCGCCGATCCACCCCGCCCATACCCCGCGCCGTGCGCAAGTAAATCGGCCCAGCCGCCCGAGAGCTAAACCGGCGGCATCGGCAACTGTTCACGGCTGATGCCGCGTTGACACGCCGGACACCCGGACCGTCGACAATTTGTGTGTTGCGAGGCAGTCAGTGTTAGAATCAAATACCGAGGAGACTGATTAAAACACAGTCCCAATTCAGTGTTCTATGGGAGAAGCATATGCCAAGACGAGTACAGCCAAAAGTAGACAGCACCATCCTGGAGATGGCCATCGTCGGTTATGAGAGCCAACTCGACAAGATCTCGGCCAAGATAGCCGACATCAAAGCGCAACTCGGCCAGCGCGGTCCGGGCCGGCCGAAGGCCACGGCAGCCGGAACAGGTCCTGCGGGCCCACAGAAGCGCCGCACGATAAGCGCGGCGGGTCGCGCCAGGATCGCCGCCGCACAGAGAGCGAGATGGGCGGCGCAGAAACGGCAACAGGCCCAACCGGCCCAACCGGCGAAGCCGAAGAAACGGAAGTTGTCGGCGGCGGGTTTGAGAGCCATAAGGGAAGCCACCAAAAAGCGCTGGGAGGCTTACCGCAAAGCCCACCAGTCTGCGGGGTAAGCCCGACGCCCGTCGGCATCGAGGCGAAGAAGGCCACAATGGAGAGGACGGCGTAACTCCGGATCGTTACAGCCCGGCCGCCGCGCTGCATTCGCTCTGCCTTCTCTGAGCCGATTTCGAAGCCGATTGGCAGCCCCAAGACCGGACCGAACAGATCCATCGGGGTAGGATGGCCGGCGGCGCGAGCAGCAAACAGTTGGCCGTGCTCAATCGCTTCTCCATGCAGCGCGCGCGCCTGGAGCACTTGCGACAGAAGCGGCAGCCCAGCGCCAGCAGCAGTCCGCGTAAACTGCACAGGCCCGTACAAGTGTCGGCCGCAGCCGCTGACCGCTGCTCGCGCGTTTGACGGCCCCCCACCCCCTCCGCTATCCTTACCGTTTATCTCGCACACGGGCGGCGGCCGTCGTCAGCCGGGCCCGATCCACAATGAACGCCGGCCCCTCGACCACCGAAGCCAAGCCGCAGCTCAAACGCGCGCTGGGCCCTTGGGACCTGGTCTTCCTCTCCGTCGTCGCCATCGCCAACCTCAATCTCGTCCCAGTGATCGCCGCCAACGGGCCCATCACCGTTTGGCTCTGGCTGGCGGCGCTCGTGTTCTTTCTACTGCCGCAAGGCATCACGGTCATCGAGCTGGCGCACCGCCATCCCGCCGAGGGTGGCCTCTACGTCTGGACCAAAGACGCTTTCGGCGATTTCCACGGTTTCATGTGCGGCTGGGCTTATTGGACCACCAACATGTTCTACCTGCCCACGCTGCTCTTCTACCTGGGCGGGATTCTGGCCTACGCCGGACCAAAGAGCGTCGCCGGTCTCGCCGAGAACCGCGTCTTCTTTTTCCTGCTGACTGTGGGCCTGCTCTGGCTGACGGCGCTGCTCAACATTCGCGGCATCGGCGTAGGCAAATGGGTAAACAACTCGGGCGGCTTGGGCACCCTGATTGGCGCGGTGGTGCTGGTCTTGCTGGCCATCGCGGTAGTCTGGCGCCACGGCGTCGCCCTGCCCGCCTCCAGCTTCGCCATCCGCGGCCTCGACTGGAGCATCATGTCCTCATTCGGAGTGATTTGCTTCGGACTCGTGGGCCTGGAACTCGGCCCGGTGATGGGCGACGAGATTCGCGATCCCCGCCGCAGCGTGCCGCAGGGCGTGTTGTGGGGCGGCATTCTGGCCGGCTTGGTCTATTTGACCGCCACGTTGGCATTGCTGCTGGCGGTGCCGCAGCAGGAGGTCAAAGTCCTGCAGGGCGTGCTGCAGGCCGTGGACAAGATGACCGCCACCGGCGTCGGCGCCCGCTGGATGCTGACCGCGCTCGCAGTGGTGCTGGCCGTGGCCATCGCCGGTTCCACTTCCGCATGGCTGGGCGGATCGGCGCGCATCATCTTCGTTTCCGGCATCGACCGCTATATGCCGAAGGCGCTGGGCAAGGTGCATCCGAAGTTCGCCACTCCGCACATCGCGCTGATCGCCATCGCCACCCTTTCCTCGCTGCTGGTGACCATGAGCTTCATCGGCGCCACCGTGAAGGAAGCCTACGTGACCTTGCTGGATCTCTCCGTCGTGCTGCAGATGATCTCGTATCTTTATCTGTATGCAACCCTGGCGAAGGTGGCTTTCTCGAAGACGGCCGGCGACGGGTTCTACGGCAAGGCCTGGCTGCGATTTGCGGCTATCGGCGGGCTGGCGGCCACCGTGGTGGGCGGGGCGGTGGCCTTCGTGCCTCCCCGGCAGGTCGATTCCGTCTGGCGCTTCGAGCTGAAGATGGTTGGGAATTGCACCGTGTTCTTGGGCCTGGCCGCTGTGCTGTTCTGGTACTACTCGCGCCGCCGCGCGGCATAATCATAATCGCGCCATAATCCCCCATAATCGATGTATGGCTATCGCCTCCATCAACCCGGCCACCGGAGAGACGTTGCAGGTCTTCGACCCCCTTTCGGCCGAAGCGCTCGAGCAAAAGCTGGCGCACGCCTTCGCCACGTTTCAGAGCTACCGCAAGACTTCCTTCGCCGAGCGCGCCCAATGGCTGTCGAACGCCGCCCGCGTTCTCGAAGAGTCGAAACAGGAATACGGCCGCATCATGACCGTCGAGATGGGCAAGACGCTAAAATCCGCTGTCGCCGAAGCGGAGAAGTGCGCCTCGGCGTGCCGCTACTACGCGGAAAACGGGGAGCGCTACCTGGCGGACGAAGCCATCGCCACGAATGCCTCGCGCAGCTTCGTGCGTTACCAGCCGATCGGCCCCGTGCTGGCCGTGATGCCCTGGAACTTCCCCTTTTGGCAGGTATTCCGCTTCGCCGCACCCGCGTTGATGGCGGGTAACGTCGGACTGCTGAAGCATTCTTCGAACGTGCCGCAATGCGCTCTGGCCATCGAAGATATCCTGCGCCGCGCGGGCTTCCCGGATGGCGCGTTTCAGACGCTGCTCATCGGCGCGGCTCAGACCGCGTCCGTACTGGCCGACGATCGCGTGGCCGCCGCCACTCTCACCGGCAGCGAGCCGGCCGGCCGCTCGGTGGCCGCCCAGTGCGGCGACCGCATCAAGAAGACCGTGCTCGAGCTGGGCGGCAGCGATCCTTTCATCGTGATGCCCAGCGCCGATCTGGACGAGGCCATTTCCACGGCGGTGAAGGCGCGCACCATCAACAACGGACAGTCCTGCATAGCGGCCAAGCGCTTCATCGTCGCCGATGGCATTTATGAGGCCTTCGAGCGGCGCTTCGTCGAGACCATGCAGGCCTTGAAGGTCGGCGATCCGATGGCGCCCACGACGGACGTGGGTCCGCTTGCGACCAGCGCCATCCGCGAGGAGTTGCACTTGCAGGTCGCGCGCGCCGTGGCCTCCGGAGCGCGCTTGCTGCTGGGCGGGCGAATGATCGGCGGCCCAGGCTACTTCTACGAACCGACTGTGCTGGCCGGCTTGCCGCGGCAATCGGACGTCTTTCGCGAAGAGCTGTTCGGCCCGGTGGCCATGCTTTTCCGCGTCAAGGACGTCGCGGAAGCCATCGAACTTGCGAACGATTCGCCGTTCGGTCTCGGGTCGAGCGTCTGGACGCGCGACGCCGCCGAGCAGTCGCGGTTCATCGACGAAATCCAGGCGGGCGCGGTTTTTGTAAACGGCATGGTGGCCTCCGATCCCCGGCTGCCCTTCGGCGGTGTGAAGCGCTCCGGCTACGGCCGCGAGCTGGGCGTCTTCGGCATCCGCGAATTCGTCAACGTCAAGACCGTCTGGTGCAAATGATGTGGCGCACGCACTTTGCGTGCCGCGTCCCGACTCATCGGGACGCCCCGCCGGCTCTCAGCCGGCGCTCTTTCTGCGCCTGCCGCAACCTGCTTCCAATGTCATTAGCGCTGGAAGCGCGATATCGGAAGAAAAAATGGCTCTAGCCTAGCCGCAGTCCTGCCGCAGATCATCACCACGGAAGACGACAACGAACGGATGATCGCGGAGTTGGAGAAGCTCGATACGCGCGGCCGCCCCCTCACCCCGGAAGAGGAGCGCTTGGCGCTGTTGGTGAGCCTGCTAATCCGTCGGTTCGAAGAACCGCGATATGCTCTGGGACACGCCGAGCCTGTCGAAGCATTGCGCGTTCTGATGGAGTCGCGCGGGCTGCGCCAACGCGACCTGATTCCCATGTTTGGGTCCAGCAGCGTCGCTTCGGACATGCTCAATGGGAAACGCTCGCTGAGCAAGACGCACGCGCGTAAGCTGGCCGAATTCTTCCACGTCCCAGGCAGCCTGTTCATCTAGCCGCTTCTGAGTTGTCGTATTGCGTCGTGTTGCGCCGTGCTACAGTGTATTACATGACTAAGCAAACCATGACGATTCGTATCGAGCCCGAGGTCCGTAGCGCCCTGGACGCACTTGCTACCGCCGCGGAGCGCGACCGGACCTGGATAGTGAACCAAGCCCTGACGGCGTACATCGAAACGCAGCGCTGGCAGGTCGAACACATCCGACAGGGTTTGCGCGAAGCCGACGCCGGGAAGTTCGCATCCGCCCGCGCCGTGAAGCAGGTCGTGGACCGCCTGCGCCGCAAATGACGGTTCGCTGGACGTCAACAGATCTGCGCGACCTGGAATCCTTGCATGCCTATGTGGCCCAAGACAGTGCGCACGCGAGCGACGAAGCCGCGGCCAAGATTGTGGAAAGAATCCTCACTGGTTTAGAGGCTCTCGAGCGATTTCCTGCGATGGGCCGCAAAGGACGCGTGGCGGGCACGCGGGAGTTCATAGTTTCTCCTTTCGTCGTCGCTTACCGGGTGAAGAAGGAGGCCATCGAGGTCGTGGCGATCATCCACGGCGCAAGACGCTGGCCGGACTCCTTCTTCTAACCGCCTACCGCCGCTTGCTGATCGCCAAATGGCTATGGTGCCGGCTATAGAAAAGTAGATGCACAGCCCGATCGCCAGCCAGATCACCAGCCGGTACAAAGTCTTTTGATCGAGCGAGGCCATCATCGCCGGGCAAACCAGGACGCCCGCATCGGCACGACCGGCACGGCGCACGGTAAGGACCCGGCCTACGGGGCCGCAGGCAGCCCGGGCGGACCGAACTCGTGCTAATCTCGGATCTGTTGGACTGTTCGCGATGGCATGCCGACTGTTCTCAGAGCGGGTCCTTATCGGTTTTTCTTTGTCTCACTGGATCGGGCCGAGCCTCCGCATATTCACGTCAGACGGGCGGACATGGTTGCGAAGTTCTGGTTGGAGCCAGTCGCCCTTCAGCGAGCCGGCGGCTTCAGCCGGCATGAACTGAATGTGCTTGCGAAGCTTGTAAATGAGCATCGGGAGCGATTACTTGAGAGATGGAATGAGTTCTTCGGCCGTTGAAACGCAGGAAACACGAGCCCAGTCCGTGAAGGTGACCGGCGAAGCCTTAACGGTTGACCTGGTGGACGGCCGAACCATAATTGTGCCTCTGGTCTGGTTTCCGCGTCTGTGGCATGGCAATCCGCGCGAGCGCAGCCATTTCGAGATGTTCGGACAGGGACGCTATATCCATTGGCCCGACCTCGACGAAGATTTGACAGTCACAGGTTTGTTGGCAGGACGGCAGTCCGGCGAGAGCCTCGAATCTCTGGGAAAGTGGCTGGACTCTCGAAAAGTGGCCGGTAACAAGCGTGGCTCACGCGAGGCCCACGCAGCCGCGCGGAACGCCAAACAAAAATGGTCGAGGTAGAGAATGGCGGACGAGAGAATCATCCACATCGAGTGGAGCGGGCCTCTATCAGATCTATGGGCACCACCCAGTATACGGACCAACGTCCTTCTTTACATCGGCCAAACGGACCTGACATTCGGTGAGAGGATTCCGAGGGAGAACTGGGGCGGCGGTTCGATAGAGGACCCCCAGAACTTGGAGGTGTACGTGGGTCGACTAAAAGGCCCCGCAACTCCTTCACGGGATGCGTGGCGAAGAGAGATCTGTCTGGCCGAAGGCTTTTGATTGATTGATATGCTCATGGCCCTGCATTACAACTCAACCAACATCATGGATGTAGCCCAACGGGACCAGGAAGTGCGCAAGACGCGCGTCTTGAATTGGGGCTGTTTTCGGTCGCTACATCGCGAGGTGTCCGATCTCTTGTGGACTCAGTATCGGCAATTCACAGAATACAAGTTCTACGAAGCCTCAACAGAGTGACCCACCACAGCGATTCGCCTCTTCATCGGCGCTGCTCAGCGTGTCAGTTCATCGTTTCGCCTTCGGTGGCCGCCTGTACTAGCCTACCGTCGCTTGCTGATCGCCAGATGGCTATGGTGCCGGCTATAGCCGAAGTAGATGCATAGCCCAATCACCAGCCAGATCACCAGCCGGTACCAGGTCTCCACATCGAGCGAAGCCATCATCGCCAGGCACACCAGAATGCCCAGCACCGGCACCAGCGGGACCAGCGGCGTACGATAGGGACGCGGCAAATCCGGGCGCGTGTGGCGCATTACCATGATGCCCATGCACACGATCACGAACGCCAGCAGCGTGCCGATGCTGGTCATGTGTCCCAGCTTCGAAATAGGCAGGAAGCCCGAAAAGAGCGAAACAAACGCCATGAAGATCAGGTTGCAGCGCCAGGGAGTGCGGAACTTCTTATGGACGTCGGAAAACACCTTGGGCAGCAGCCCATC
>CABECX010001226.1_pt1 | contig 9666 bp, 7 predicted proteins | sample 3422721 | NCBI WGS metagenome assembly CABECX01 (sample SAMEA5534328, study PRJEB31848) | metagenome | biome: tundra; feature: field; material: soil | place: USA | collected 2013-05 | depth 0.15 m | reverse complement strand
AAAGAAAGTAACTGTTGTTCGCCTTAAAGCTGGCCATGACCGCGTTAGAGTTCAAGACGGTCGGGCTAAGCTGACCCTCGATCGAGTCGCCCTGACCTGTCTTTTCCGAGTACACGATTGCGCCGCCCGATTCCGGGCGATGGCGCAGATGCACAAACCACTTCTGGTACCACACTACATTGAGCGCTTCCCTGGCTACCGCAGTGAGTGTCCCCGCGACATCCGGCCCCCCCAACGTGCCAAATCCGTTTTGGGTCTTGGACGTGTTGTAGGGATTGCCGGGGTTCGGAGGCGCGGGCTTGCCGCCGTTGATCGTGTTCAGGACCAGGAACGCCGTGAAGTAGGCCTGAAACAGCACGTCGACGTGCGTATACGCGGCCAGTCCGCGGCCGTTATGCAGAAAGACCGGCGTGTCCGGCTGCAACTGCAAACCCGTGGAAATGCCGTTCTGCACTTGCAGGAAAGTGACCGGATCTTTCATGAAATCGGTTGACTGGGAAGTTGTGTATTTCTGAATTATCGGCAAGGCGCCCATGGAGGTGTTCTGGATAAGAAACTGTGAGATATATGGGCCGACCGTCTCGCCTTCGAAGCCGCCGCGGAACAACAGGTCCGGCGTAACCTGGTTATGAGTGTCTCGCGGTCCTATGTAAGCGGGCATGGAGGACAATTCACCTGCCGCCTGCGCGGCTACGGCATTCGAGGCGTACGCGGTAAACGCCACATCCCGCAACAACGAAGCCCAGTATAGTTCCACCAGCTCCGTAGCGTACGCCTCGCTCGCCAAGGCGGGCGCGGGCGGTACCGGAAATTGGCTGCTGTCCAAGCATCCCAGATAGAAGGCCAAACCGCCCTGCGGACCGTTGAGTGTGCGCGGGCCGCCCAGCGTAATCGCCTCGAAATCGGCCGGAGCGCCGCTGTCCAGAGCTTTTTTGAACGTTCGGTAAGCAGCCAGATCCACCAGGCCAATTCCCGCTTGCAGAATCCCTTTCGTATAGGTTCCGCACTTATCGGAGTAGCGGCTTTCGTCTCCATTATCGATTTGCGCTGGTGCTGGCGGAAATGCGTCTTTTCCGGCCAGATATGTCCGTAACGCGAAGGATCGCGGGATGCGATGATGGTTTGCAGGCGTTATGCTCATTTTTTTCGTCTCCTTGGGGCGGTGCGCTCTTCGTGCCGTCTCTATATAGTGAATCGGTGGCGGAATTCGTTACAAGCGCGCCCGGGAGTATTTCAATGCGTTCGAAGCCGCGCCCGTCTTATGCGAAGATGCCGGTGGCCTCACGAAGACCCGCAGCGCATGCCCAATGGCGTACAATCGCCAGATGGCCGCGCCCACCGATCGTCTATCCGGCACGTTCTGGCTCCTGTTCCTCTACGACGTGTGCGAAGAGATCCGGCTGGAGGAGCTGCGCGCCATCCTGGGGGCGCAGCCGGCCGGCCGCGAACCCAGTTTCCGGCGGCCCACGCCCGAATACGTGCGGTTTGAGAAGCCGCCGGTCGTCGAGTACCTGGAGCCCTTGCCACTCGAAAGCGGCGAGCGGTTGCAAGCCCAGATGCACTACTACGAATATGGCGTGGTGTCGATCGAGCTGCAATTGCCCTTCGAGTTCGGTTGGCGGGAATTGCTGCGCCTGTCGAGCCGATCGATCGCGGCGCCGGAGATCGAGAAGCAGGCGGCCGACAGCGTCCGGCGCAGCCTGGCGCGCGCCCGCCCGGCCTTGGTGAAACCGTACACCGACTGGCTGACGGAAGATTACTACATCATCCAGCTCCGCCCGGTGATGAAGGGCGATGGCAGCCCGGTGACGGCGGAGGAATTGATCGCGGAGCGCGGCGAAGAGATCGCGCAGGTCGTGCGCGGAGAGGAGATGCGCCTGGCCGAGGACGAGCGCATGGAAATCCTGCAATCGCGCCGATCGTATTATCCGGAAGATCTGGTGGTGATCGGCTGGACCGCCGCGCTGGTCTATGACACGCCGGAAGGCGCGCTGCCGGTGATGCAACTGTTGGAGTATGCCAATTCGCAGTTGATCGAATTCCGCTATTACGACGAGATGCTGACGCGGCTGCTGGCGGATGTGTACCGGTCGCTGGAGAAAGGCACAGGCGTGCTGGCGCGCTGGCGCCTCGCGCGGGAGGCCGGGCGGCTGAATACCATCCGGCTGGATGTGCGCGAGCTGACCGAACGCATGGACAATTCGATCAAGTTCCTTAGCGATATGTATTCCGCGCGCGTCTACCGCCTGGCCGCGGGCAAGGTTGGCGTGACGGATTACCGCCGGTTGGTGGACGAAAAGCTGCACACGGCCGGAGACCTGTACCAGTTCATGATGGACCGGTTCCAGCAGGGCCGCGCTTTCGTGTTGGAGCTAATGGTGGTAGTTATTTTGGTGATCGAGTTGGTGTTCTTGTTCGAGGGGAAGATGTGAAAAGCTGGCGTCCCCACGAGTGGAGACGCGGCACGCAAAAGTGCGTGCGCCACTGGCGGGTTAAAGGCGCAGCGCTTCGCCTTTGCGCTGGATGGCCTTGGGCGCCTCCAGCGGGACGAAGAAGTCCTGCCACGCCATGCTGCACTCTTCGACCATCCGCAACCCATACTCGCACCGCCCCAGATCGTCGGGACCGGAATTATTCGTGCCGAAGGTGAACTTCGCGCCGGCGGCTTTCGCCATGCTGATGAACGAAGGGCTTGGCAGCTTGTACCGGTTGTTGATCTCGATCGCCACGCTGTTGCGCACCGCGGCTTCAATCACTCTCTTGCGCCGTTCCCCGGTCCAGAGCTGCTCGTAGTCCTTGGCGATAGCATCCGGCAGGAACGTGGGGTTTGCATAGATATCGACCGGCTCGCGCTCCAGAATACCAACCGTCCGTTCCACCAGTGTGTCCATGAACTCCTGCGGGTCCGCGATGGTTCCCACTTCGTCCGGGAGCCAGAGCCGCATGCGTTTGCCGCGGTTGTCCGTCCAGGTCATGGAATCGGTAAAGATGTAGTCGAACCGTGCGGCGATGCCGCGCGAGAACATCTGCGTCCACTCGCGCCCTTCCGCCTGCATCGCGACGAAGCATGGCTGGCCTTTCAGGTCCTCGAGGAACAGCACGGCGCCTTGGTCGTCTTGAACCGGATTTGCTTTGCCGCAGTTCACCGCAATGCCGTACTGGATGCCGTTGCGCCGCGATTTGGCGAGCGCCTGCTCCAGCGTCAGCCCGCCTTTCAAGTGGGTGTGAAAATCCGCCATGGGAATGTTGAGCCGGCCGAAGTTGACAATCTGCTTGTAGACCTCGTCCGCCGCCGGCGCGGGCCCGCCCGGCGTGGGCATGTCGTCCGGTAGCGGTCGCACCCGAACGCTGCGGAATCGCGCCTGGGAACCGTCATTGTTACACTGCAGCGCGAACGTGCCGTGGTCCAGAAAACGGCCTTTCTCCAGTCCGTCCGGAATCACCGGCGGCACAGGCTCCGTGTAATCCACCACCAGCATGCCGTTCAGCCGGATTTGCACATTCTTGCCGCGCACTGCCGCGTGAATCTTGAACCATTGATTGTCGGGCACAAGCTGCTTATACACGTTCCGCAGTCCATAGAGCGACCCTGTCTTCTTGCGCTCGCGGTAACTACCTTCGCCCGTGGCCGTGTTGTTGATCTGGACTTCGAAGCCCTTGTACGGGAAGTCGCGTTCCTGATACGCCGTATGGAAGTAGACTCCCGAGTTGCACGCCGGCCTCGTCAGCACCGCCAGTTCAAGTTCGAAGTTACGGAAATCCGCGCCGCGCACCGGCCCCGTATAGAACAGGTGCGATCTTGGCCCTTCGGCCGCGAGTTGCCCCTCTACCACCTTCCAGGAATCTTTGTTTTCGCTCGGCCGCCATCCTTTTAGGCTGCGTCCATCGAAGAGTTCCACCCAGCCGTCGTCCGCGGCGGATAGCCCCAGTGCCGTGATCGCTCCGACAAACACGCGGCGCGTTATTTCGGATCTTGTCATCGGATTGAGTATAGCGCGAAGAGTCCGACGTGGACGTCGGCTCGACGTCGGCCGCAGGACTGGAGTCCTGCCCCACCTGTTGTTATACTGCTCGCGTGCTGCCGTTACGCTCTGCCCTTCTCGCCGCTCTTCTGATCGCGCTCCCGCCGGCGCCGGCGCAGGAGACTGACAAACCCTCCGGTCCCACGCCGGCGGATACCTTCGCCGGGCTGAAGCTCCGCTCGATTGGCCCGGCGGTGACTTCCGGCCGCGTGGTCTCGTTCGCCGTCCACCCCAAGGACAAGAGCACGTACTACGCCGGGGCGGCCTCCGGCGGCGTGTGGAAGACGGTCAACGCCGGCACCTCATTCGCGCCCGTATTCGACGGCGAAGGCTCGTACTCGATCGGCACGGTGGCGATCGACGCGAAGAATCCCAACGTGGTGTGGGTCGGCACGGGAGAGAACAACAGCCAGCGCAGCGTGTCCTACGGCGATGGCGTGTACCGTTCCGACGACGGGGGCAAATCGTGGAAGAACATGGGACTGAAGAAGTCCGAGCACATCGCGCGCATCGCGATCGATCCGCGGGATTCCAACACCGTCTACGTGGCCGCGCAAGGGCCGTTGTGGGGGCCGGGCGGCGACCGCGGGTTGTATAAGACCACCGATGGCGGCAAAACCTGGAAGGCCGTGCTGACGATCGGCGAGAACACGGGCGTGACCGACGTGGCGATGGACCCGCGCAATCCCGACGTCCTGCTCGCCGCCGCGTACCAGCGCCGCCGCCACGTGTGGACGCTGATCGACGGCGGGCCGGAGAGCGCCATCTACAAAACCACCGACGCGGGGGCCACCTGGAACAAGGTGAAATCCGGCCTGCCCACCGAAGATCTGGGCCGCATCGGTCTCGCCATGTCGCCGGCGAATCCGGACGTGGTCTACGCCACCATCGAATCCATCGACAAGAAGGGCGGCATCTTCCGCTCCACCGATTTCGGCGCTACCTGGGAGCGGCGCAATGAACACGACGAACAGGGGCAGTATTACGCGCACGTGGTGGCCGATCCCAAGAACGTAGACCGCATCTACGTGATGCACGTGTTTTTGCAGGTTTCCGACGATGGCGGCAAGACGCTGCATAATCTCGGCGAACGCTTCAAGCACGTGGACAATCACGAAATCTGGATCGATCCGGACAACACCAGCCACTACCTGGTGGGTTGCGATGGCGGCGTGTACGAGAGCTTCGATCGCGCCGCCACGTGGGCTTTCAAGGCAAATCTGCCCGTGACGCAGTTCTACGATATCGCGGTGGACGATGCCGCGCCCTTCTATCATGTGTACGGCGGCACGCAGGACAACTTCACGCTGGGCGGCCCGGCGCGCACGCGCAGCATCCACGGCATTACCAACGCCGATTGGTACGTGACGGCCGGCGGTGACGGTTTCCATTCCCGCGTAGATCCCGAGGACCCCGACACCATCTACTCGGAGTCGCAGTACGGGGTGCTGCTGCGCTACGACCGGCGCACAGGCCAATCGGTGGGCATCCAGCCGCAGCCCGGCATGGGCGAACCGCCGTTGCGCTGGAACTGGGATTCGCCCCTGACGATCAGCCCGCATTCCCACACGCGCGTGTACTTCGCCGCCAACAAGTTGTTCCGCAGCGACGACCGCGGCGATTCGTGGAAAGCCGTGAGCGGCGACTTGACGCGCCAGATCGACCGCAATACGCTGCCGGTGATGGGCAAAGTCTGGAGCCCGGACGCCGTGGCGAAGAACGTTTCGACCTCGTTTTACGGCAATATCGTGGCGCTGTCGGAATCGCCGAAGAAAGAAGGGCTGATTTATGCGGGCACCGATGACGGTCTCATCCAAGTGACCGAGAACGGCGGCGCGGAGTGGCGCAAGATCGACAAGTTTCCCGGCGTGCCCGAGGGCACTTACGTGAGCCGCATCCTGGCTTCGCAGCACGATGCGGGCACCGCGTATGCCGCATTCGATCGTCACAAGGCATCCGACTTCGCGCCCTATCTGCTGAAGACCACCGATGCCGGGCGCACCTGGACCGCCATTCAGAGCGACTTGCCGGCCAACGGTCCCGTGCTGGCGATCGCGGAGGATCACGTGAACCCGCGGCTGCTCTTCGCGGGCACCGAGTTCGGGCTGTTCTTTACCATCGACGGCGGCAAGAAATGGATTCAACTGAAGGGTGGCATGCCGACCATCGCGGTGCGCGACCTGGCCATCCAGAAGCGCATGAACGACCTGGTGGTGGGCACCTTCGGCCGCGGCATCTACGTGCTCGACGACTACACGCCGCTGCGCGATCTCAAACCGGAAACGCTAACGCAGGACGTCGTGCTGTTCCCGATCGAGGACGCGTTGATGTACATCGAGACGCGGCAGTATGGCCTGCGCGGCAAAGGGTTCCAGGGCGAGTCTTTCTTCACCGCGGACAACCCGCCGTATGGCGCGCAGTTCACCTACTTTCTCAAAGACGAGATCAAGACGAAGAAGCAGCAGCGGCGCGACGCCGAGAAGGAAGCGGAAAAGAAGAAGGCCGCGGCCCTTTATCCCGGCCAGGCGGAACTGCGGGCGGAAGGCGAGGAGGAAGCTCCCACATTGCTGCTGACGGTCGCCGACGCCTCCGGGAGAGCCATCCGCACGTTGACCGGTCCGGTAACCAAGGGCATCCATCGCGTAAGCTGGAACCTTCGTGAGTTTGCCGCGAAGTTGCCAGGCCCCCGGCCTGCCGACGCGGACGACGATCTGTTCAGTGAAGAACCCACCGGACCGCTGGTGATGCCGGGACGTTACACGATGTCGCTTTCGAAGCGTGTGGATGGCGTAGTCACGCCGCTGGTTTCCCCGCGGGAGTTCTCCGTCGATGCGGAGAGCGCGCCGGCCACCGACGAGGCTGCCCGCAGAGAGCTGTTCGAATTCCAACAGAAAGTCGCCAAGTTGGAGCGCGCGGTTTTGAGCGCGCTCGATACCGCCAATGAGTTGAACACGCGCGCCGGCAAGATCAAGGAAGCGATCGACGCCACGCCTTCGATGGATAAAAAATGGGCGGACGCGGCGCGCGCCCTGGAAAAGAAGAACAACGAGATCCTGCGCGCGCTGCGCGGCGACGTGGTCCTGCAGCGGCGGAGCGAGAATGTGCCCGTGTCCATCGTGGAGCGGGTCGAGACCATCGTCGGCAACGAGAGTGCCTCACTGCAACGCCCGCCGGGCACCGACGTGCAGGCGTTTGCCATCGCCAGCCAGGAGTTGGCCGCCGTGCGGGAAAAGCTGCGCGCGCTGGTGGACGTGGATCTCAAGGCGCTGGAACAAGCGTTGGATACGGCCGGCGCGCCGTGGACGCCGGGCCGTCTGCCGGTGCGGTAGCGCGCGCCAAGTCTGTATGGAATTTCTCAGCCTCTCCGAAGCGGTGGCACGCCACGTTCACGACGGAGATCGGATCGCGCTGGAGGGCTTCACCCATCTGATCCCATTCGCCGCCGCGCACGAGATCATCCGGCAGCGGCGGCGCGATCTGACGTTGATCCGCCTGACGCCCGACCTCATCTACGACCAGATGATCGGGATGGGGACGGCGCGGAAACTGGTGTTCTCGTGGGGCGGCAATCCCGGAGTCGGGTCGCTGCACCGGTTGCGCGACGCCGTGGAGCGCGGCTGGCCGCGCCCGCTGGAGATCGTGGAGCACAGCCACAGTGCCATGGCGCACGCCTACGAAGCCGGGGCGGCGGGTATGCCGTGCGCCTTCTTTCGCGGATACCGCGGGACGGACCTGCCGAAGGTGAACCCCGATATCCGGTTCGTGCGCTGCCCGTTCACGGGCGAAGAGCTGGCTTCGGTGCCGGCGCTGCGGCCGGACGTGACCATCGTCCATGCGCAGAAGGCCGACCGCCATGGCAACGTCCTGATCGAGGGGATTATCGGCGTGCAAAAGGAAGCTGCGCTGGCCGCGCGGCTGGCCATCGTTACGGTGGAAGAGATCGTGAACGACTTCGGTGGCCAGGGCGCGAACGCCGTAATCCTTCCCGCTTGGACGATTGCCGCGGTATGCCTCGCGCCGCGCGGCGCGCATCCATCCTACGCGCACGGATACTACACGCGCGATAACGCCTTCTACATCGCGTGGGACGCCATTGCACGGGAACGGGAATCGTTCCGCGCGTGGATGCAGGAGCACGTGCTGGAGCCCGCGGGGAGCGGCGGATGAATTACACATCGTCGGAGATGATGACCGTGGCCGCGGCGCGCGCCCTCGGCAACCAGGACATCTGCTTCGTGGGCATCGGGCTGCCCTCGGCGGCCTGCAACCTGGCGCGGCTGACGCATGCTCCGTCGCTCACGCTGATTTACGAATCCGGAACGCTGGAGACGCGGCCTGCCACGCTGCCGCTTTCGATCGGAGACGGTGAACTCTGCGAAACCGCGCTCACTACAGTCTCTGTGCCGGAGGTGTTCCGGTACTGGCTGCAGGGCGGCCGCATCAGCGTGGGATTTCTAAGTGGCGCGCAAGTCGACCGGTTCGGCAATCTGAACAGCACGGTGATTGGCGGTTACGCGCACCCCAAGGTGCGTCTGCCGGGCAGCGGCGGCGCGACGGAGATCGGCACGAGCTGCGGGCAGATCTTTATCGTCATGCGGCAGAACGCCAGGAGTTTTGTGGCGCAGTTGGATTTTCTGACCACGCTCGGACATGGCCGGACGGGCCGCGAGCGGCGCGAGCTGGGCATCCCGACCAAAGGTCCGACGCTGCTGGTCACGGATCTGTGCATCATGCGGCCCGAGCCGGAATCGAACGAAATGGTGGTGACCAGCGTGCATCCCGGAGTGACGTGCGAGCAAGTGCGTAGCGCCACAGGCTGGGACGTTCGATGCGCGCCGGCGCTGGAAGAGACCGCACCGCCTGAAGCTGGCGAGTTAGAAGTCTTACGTGCCCTGCACGCGCGGACTGTGGCGGCAACGCATCCGCGCCACGTAAAGGAAGAGAAACCCTAGCCAGCCGCTGAGCAGTCTGTAATGAAAACCTGCTGGACAACGTGTAAGCCTCGGCGTATGATTGATTACACAGCGTTTGGCTGAAAAGGAGAATTCGTGAGCCCACAAAACGTCGCCACAAGTCCTTACAGCGAAAAAGTGATGAGCCGGTACACTGATGCGTACCGCATCGCAAAGGTCATTGTCGGAGTTGGCAGACTCGTCAAGACCTTGGGTTTCGTTGCATTCGTCGTAGTGCTCCTGATTAGTCTTGGAATCGATGCCGCCACCAGATCGAATTTCAATTTCAGTGGAGCTTGGTTAGCTGGCGCGGTCGTGGGCGGCGCCATTTGGCTCATCGCGTGGGTCCTTGGCGTCCTTGTGTCCGCACAGGGTCAACTGCTAAAGGCGAGTATTGATGGAGCTGTGAACACTTCCCCGTTCCTCGTAAACGATCAACGGGCCAAAATCATGTCAATGGCGTAAAGGAGTCGGAATGCTCGGTGTAGTGCTAGTGCTGCAGTCGTCAAGCCCAGATTATTCGGACATTCTTGTGCTTCTCTTTTTGATCGGAGTTGCGGTTGCGTTGATTGTCTCGTTGATTGTCCTAGCCAAGAGACGCGGCAAGCGCCCTGATGACGGCGGGAAATTCTGATGACAAAGATGCCTTGTTCTCGAGCGGGGCGTGGGCGACGATCATAGCGCAATGCATG
>CABECX010001224.1_pt1 | contig 9667 bp, 9 predicted proteins | sample 3422721 | NCBI WGS metagenome assembly CABECX01 (sample SAMEA5534328, study PRJEB31848) | metagenome | biome: tundra; feature: field; material: soil | place: USA | collected 2013-05 | depth 0.15 m | reverse complement strand
TCGAAACCGATGCCGGCCGCGAACGATTCACGGCCGATTATCTCGAATCGCTCCGGCCGCACTACCCGCCCCGCGCAGCCGGAGGCGTGCTGTTTCCGTTCCGCCGGATCTTTCTCGTCGCGTATCGGGGGTAGAAATACGATGAGAGGGTATCCGCTTGGCTCAAATAATTGTTCTGGCAACAGCCATGATTGGCTGCCCCACAAGAATCGTCGCGGCCTGCGAAGAAAATGATACCCCACTATGATGATCCCCAGTCTCCTCCTCAAGAAGCTGTATACCCTGGGCAGCCTGAAGAACACCCCTGGCGGCGCCCAGTTCGCCATTAAGAACCGCCTAAGCGACGCTGAGATCGTCGGCGTGACCGGCATCGCTATCAACGGCGTTCCGGTGGCGCTCGAAAGAGTCCTGTTCGATCTGGGAGACGGCCGCGCGATGCCCGTCTCGCAAGTGGATGCCGCGCATCCGTTCCCGTTTCCGCTGCGTTCCATCGTCACCATTCAGACCGACGTGCCCCATCTGGCCAAAGGCAAACATCAAATCGAAATCGCGGTTGAGGCACGCCCGTTTGGCAAGCTGCAATTCAAGGTGGAGGATGCCATTTCAGACGCCGTTCGTCCGGGCGTACACCTGCCCCGCGATGAACACGACGACTATTCCCCCGAAATCATCCGGCAACGGCAGGCGGTCATCCAGCAGTTGACGGGCGTGGAGCCGCACCACATCGGCCACTACTCCTTCGACCCGCACATCGTCAAAGGCAACTGCGAGAATTTCGTGGGCGTGGCCCAGGTGCCCATCGGGTGCGCCGGTCCGCTGCGCGTCCGCGGCGAGCATGCCGATGGCGAGTTTTTGATTCCATTGGCGACTTCCGAAGGCACTCTGATCGCTTCCCACAACCGCGGCATCAAGGTGCTGAATGCCTGCGGCGGAGTGAAGTCCACGGTCGTTGCGGACGCCATGCAGCGCGCGCCGGTGTTTGTTTTTGCCGATGCCCGCGCCGGCCGCGAGTTCGTTACCTGGGTGAATGCCAATATCGAGCACATCCGCGAGGAAGCCGAAGCCACCTCCTCGGTGGCCAAGCTGCTGTACGTCGACCCGTACGTCGCAAACAAATTCGTATATCTGCGTTTTAACTTCTCGACTGGCGATGCAGCCGGGCAAAACATGGTCGGGCGCGCGACGTTCGCGGCCTGCAGTTGGATTCTGGACAACTATTCAGGCGTCACAAACTTCTACCTGGAATCCAACTTCGCCACCGACAAGAAGGCTTCGCAAATTAACATCATGCGCACGCGCGGCAAGCGGGTGACGGCTGAAGCCACCATCGCGCGCGATGTGCTGATCGAGCAACTCCGGGTCGAGCCGGAGAAACTGGTCTATCACTACGGCGTCGCCAACATCGGCGCATTTCTTTCGGGCGCCAACAACAACGGCGCGCAGTCCGCCAATGGCATCACGGCGATGTTTATCGCGACAGGGCAGGATGTGGCCAACGTCGCCGAATCGTCGGCGGGGATTCTCTATGCGGAGCTGACACCCGCGGGCGACCTGTATATTTCGCTCACCATTCCGTCGCTCATCGTGGCCACTCACGGCGGCGGAACGGCCCTGGCCACCCAGCGCGAATGCCTCGAGATGTTGGGCTGCTACGGCAAGGGCAAGGTCAACCGGCTGGCCGAGATCATTGCCGGTGTCACGCTGGCCGGGGAGATTTCGTTGGGCGCGGCCATCTCGTCGTCCGATTGGGTATCGAGCCATGAGAAGTACGGACGCAACCGGTAATTTCCGCTATACTGGCGAGACAACCAGGAGGCGCCATGCCAGCCGCAAGAGCTCAATCGAAGAAAACTCCACCCAAAAAGCCGGCCGATTTCGACGTAGTGTTCGCCCGCCTGCGCTCGATTCTGGTTCCTTATGCGCAGCGGCTGGCGGTGAAGGAAGACACCTCGGCCTACTATTATTTGGAGACGAAAACCGCGGTCTACAAAGGCAAGCCCGGCTTCTTCGCCGCCGTGCGTAAAGGGAAGAACTACGTCAGCTTTCACCTGATGGTGCTGTATGTGTTCCCGGAAATGCTCAAGAGCGTCTCACCCGCGCTGCTCCAGCGGATGCAGGGGAAATCTTGCTTCAACTTCACGCAAATCGACGAGGAACTATTCGCGGAACTGGAGCGCTTAACCGCGGCCAGCGCTCGCGGATTCGCTGGGAAGACGGCGCGCTTCACCTGAAACGAAGTTTGCCGATGCTGCCGCCGGGGCCCACTGCCCACGCCGCATCGCCCGCGGCCGCGCCGATGGCGTTATAAGGACCGCTGTCGAACGGCTTCCAGCTTTTGCCATCGTCGCTCGAAATATCGGAACCGGAAGTTCCCACGGCGATCCAGACCTTGCGGCCGGGGAGAAACGCCACGGCTGAGCGGTAACCGTTGGGATGCCCTCTGGCCGGCTCGACCCACGTGCGCCCGCTATCCGAGGTCACAGCCACGTTACCGGCGATGTCGACGGGCTTGCCGTAATCTCCGCCGACGGCCACGCCGTGCGGCGAGTCCGCGAAGGCCAGGGAAAAGATTCCCGCGCCGGCGCCATCGTGGCGAAGAGGCGTTCCGGCAACATCCCAATGCTGGCCGCCGTCGCTCGAATGAAACACGCGCGCGCCCGAGGGTCCGCCCGTGCCGAACCACACTTCGCGTTCGCCGCGCACCAGCAGGCAGGAGTTACTGGCCGCAAATGCGCCTTCGTTCGGCAGCGCCGGCGGCAACTTGCGCCGCTGCCAGGTTTGACCGCCATCCTCGGTCGTCAGGATGACGAACTGCCCGTCTACCGGGTCGCCGAGCACGACACCTCGACGCGCATCCCAAAATGCCAGCGCATCGAAGAAGCCGGAGGCGTCGCGATTGGTGTAGAGCAGCGACCAATGCGCGCCGCCGTCGGCTGTCCTATAAATGCGGGACTTCGTGCCCGGCCCACTGCTCATTAACCAGGCGGTGTGGCTATCCAACGCGCGTACGCTGCGGAAGTCCGGATCGCCCGCGCCCGGTACGACGGCTGCGTGCCAGGTGGCGCCGCCATCCAGCGTGCGCAGATACGCGCCGCCGGCGCCGCTGGCCCAGACCACGGCCGGACTGACGGCGCTCACACCGCGCAAGGACGCGGTAGTGCCGCTCGATTGCGCGACCCACGTTTGCGCGAGCGCCACAGAGGCCGCCGCGACTCCGGTCAGGCATAGCGCCAGTGTAGGCAATGCAACAGTCTCATCCCGCTGAATAGAATACTGCAAATTGGGTATCCGATTTGGAGGGCCCGCCCCACGCCGCTTACTGCAAATTGAACCTACCAGTTTGGCCAAAGCCGGTTTATCCTCAATTAGTAGGAGAGTCACACCATGTTCCGAATGTTGGCTCACGCCAGCTTAGCAATGCAGACGGCGTTTTCCTGTCTGCTGGTGTGCCTTCTCGAGTTTTACTACCGGCGCGTCGCCAGCGAAGCATGGCTCCGCTGGTTTGCGTGTTCCTGGGTGGCGCAGGCGGCCTACGTGGCCTCGCTCTGGATCGCGTTCGACGATATGTCCGGCGGGATGGCCATACGTGTTGCCGTTGCGCTGCTGGGATTCATTGTTCCGCCAACGATCGCACTGACCAGTATTGCGCTGCTGCGCGGCCGCACGCCGGCGCGGACCTGGATCGCCGCTCTGTACCTGGTTGGCCTGGCAGCCGCGGCCATCACATTTGTAGCCGGGTTGCCCTATCCACTCGACAGCGTAGAGGCCTCGCGCATCCATAACATTCCGCGACATGTCTGCTATGGCCTCGCGAGCCTGTTGGCGGCCGTGGCTTTCGCCAGGTATGGTCGGCGGCGCCATCTCACCGGCTCATTGGTAACCGCGGGCGCCTGGGCTTTCTTTGGCCTGGTCAACCTTGCACGCGCCTGGCAATGGAGCGTGACGTCGACGTGGGCGCCGCGCGGAGCCGAAAACAATCCGGACCTGGTACAATTCGCGCTGATCACCTTCGTCACGAACTCGGTGGTTTGGATCGTGATGAGCATCGGGGTGGGACTGCTGCTCACCGAAACCGCCGAGCGGAGCGAACGGCGCGCGCGTGAGGCCTTGCGGGAATTGCAGGAAGCGCAGACCGAACGCGGCAGGCTGGCGCAGCTCGTGGAGCAGAGCCGGGACGCGATTCTAGTGGTCTCGGCGGGGCAGTTGCGTTACCTGAACGGCGCCGCCGCGGGTCTCCTGGGCTATGCCGCGGACCAGATCCCCTCGTTGTTCATGAAGCCTCTCGACGAGGTGTGCGGCATCGCCGCGGAGGATCCGATGCGCACGCAGATGGACGGCTCTGTTTCGGCGGCGGGCGTGTGGGAAGGCCAGTCGGAGTGGCGCAATCGCCTCACGGATGAGCGGATTCCGGTACTGGTGGGCGCCTTCGCGATGGGCACGCGGGAGGGGGATGCGGCCTCGACCGGATTGATCGGGCGGGACCTGCGGGAGCGGGTGCGGCTGGAAGAGGAGTTGCGCCAGGCGCAACGGCAGGAAGCCTTGGGACGCCTGGCCGGGGGCATCGCGCACGACTTCAACAACCTGTTGACCGTCATGATGGGTTACGCATCGCTGGCGATCGAGGAGGGCCTGAGCGAAGGGCTTCGCCAGAATATCGGCGAGATTCTCAGCGCCGCGCGGCGGGCCGCGGCGATCACGGGCCGGCTGCGCGCCTTCGGGCAGCGCCAAGCCCTCCGTGCAGCGGCCTTCGATCTGAACGCGCTCGTCGACTCGATGCGCGGCACGCTCGATAAGCTCGTCGAGGGGGACGTGGAGCTGAGCTACGACCTCTGTGAGACCTCGCTGCCGGTACGCGCCGATGCGGCGCAGATCGAACAAGTGCTGATGAACCTGGTGGTGAATGCGCGGCAAGCCATCGATGGACGAGGCCGGATCGTGGTGCGCACCGGCCGCGCGAATTCCAAAGAGGCGCCTGCCGGCGATGCGCGCGAGTTTGTGAAGATCGAGGTGGAAGATAGCGGTTCGGGCATCGAGCCCGACGTGCTGGAACACATTTTCGATCCGTACTTCACGACCCGATCGACTGGGACGGGGTTGGGTCTCTCGATGGCCTATGGCATCATCCGGCAAAGTGAAGGGCAAATCCGCGTGGCCAGCCGGCCAGGGCGGGGCAGCGTCTTCAGCGTCCTATTGCCCGCCAGCGGCCCAGTGGAGATGGCGGACGGCGCGGCCGATGGCGCAGGCTCCGCCGGGGTCACGGGCAGCGAAATGGTGATGGCTGTAGACGACCGGCCGGAGGTGGCGGCGTTTGTCTCCGCATGCCTGGCGCACTATGGCTACCGTGTGACGACCTACACCGACTCCGAATCCGCGCTGACCGCGGTACGCGAAGGCGCCGCCGTTCCGCAGTTGGCGATTCGCGACGTGATGATGCCCGGCATGCCGCTGCGCGAGTTTGTCGATCGCATGCATGCGCTGCGGCCCGGCATGCCGGTGGTGCTGATGTCGGGTCTGCCGGAAGCGGCACTAGCGCCCCTGATCGAGGGCACGGGCGGATACTTCATCGCCAAGCCATTCACGCCGGAGCAACTCGCCCGGTTGGTGCGGCGGGTGCTGGATGCGGCGGCCATACTCGCCGATCGGGAGTAATTCGTGGGGCAGGCCCTCGGCCTGCGGCGGCCTCCCAGGCCGCCCGGCTGCACTCTCAGCAGGTTGCAGCGGGTGTCGACCGTGCGCGTCCGCCACGGAGCGACAGGTCCTCCATCGGGAAGTCCTTGACGTTGTCAGTGAGCAGTGTCAGCTCATAATGGATGGCCCGCGGCAATGATCGTGTCGCCCAAATTCAGGGTGGTGCCTTTGCGGCCGTAGTCGCGTTTCAGCTCTGCAGCGAGACGGGCGGCCGGTGGCGCGATGGGAAAATGCTGCAGGCTGGCAGAGAGCTCTTCAGTGGCTACTTGTTCCTTCGGCCGCATGCCGGCGTAGACCTCGGTGATATTGATAGGGCGAGTGGTCTTTGTCCTTCCATGCTCCGGCGGCGCCTTCCAATGCTTTGATCTGACGCAGACGCATCAACTCCTTCTCGGCGGCCTGGGTGAGGAATGCGCTACGGTCCCGCTTCCCAACCAAGGTGTCGATTTCCACGGCTAATTGCTGCGGAATGACGATATGCGTACGTTTTGTGTCCATCTAGTCCCACTTGCAGTTTAACAACCGATGGGACTGCGTCGACCTTTAGACTGGGGTCCGGTGTCCGCTCTTCGATCCCCAGCCGCCTGCTACCGCGATGGAATAAGCTCCGGCTCCATCGCCGGCACAAACCAGGCGGCGGCCGGCCATTTGACCACCTGCCCCAAACTCCCTACACTGAAAGCAAATGCCGCTACAGGCGGAATTACTTACATGACCGTCACCGTCAAGGCCGGCCACAAGAACGGCCAAGACCTCGAATTCAGGGTTTCTGGCGGAGTGATTACCATCCTTCCGAAACTCCCGGCCGCGGACGACGAGTACACCTCCGGGCAGCGCCGCATGATCGACGCGCGGCTCGCTGAAGGCTTGGCCGACATCAAAGCCGGGCGCACCTTCGGCCCGTTTGACAACGCCGGCGAGATGATCGCCCACATGAAGGCGCAGCTTAAGAAGAGAGGAATCGCGCCGAAGGCCAAACGCTCTCGATGAAGGCTGACTACTCCGAACGTGCCCGCAAGACCCTACAAGGCCTTCCTCGCGTGGTGCGGGAAGGCTGTTTTCAAGCAGGTGAAGTTCTTGGAGCAGAATCTAAGGCAGGCCCGCGTCAACAAGGGCTGGCGCTTCTACTTCCTCATCCGGGACAAACGGGACCTTGCGGGAGTCTCGCCCCCTCAACCGCGAAGAATTGCCTTGTTCCCCAGACGTGTTATAGGTTATAAGAATTCAACATGAAAAAGCTCTGCCTGCTACTGTGCTTCCTGCCTCTCGCCTACGGCGCGCATGTGACCATCCTGCGCGACGAATACGGCGTGCCGCACATCTTTGCCCAGGATGCCGCTGGTGCGGCCTTCGGCTCGGGCTACGCGCAGGCCGAGGATCGCCTGGAAGAGATGCTGAAGAATTATCGCCGCGCGGAAGGCACCATGGCGGAAGCGTTCGGCGCGGAGTTTTTCCGCGACGATTGGCGCCAGCGTGTCTGGCGTCACCGGCTGGTGGCCGAGCAGCATTACAAAGAGCTCCGCCCGCGCAGCCGCGAAATCATCGAGGCGTTTCAGGCTGGCGTGCGGCAATACATGCAGGAGCATCCCGGCCAAGTGCCCGCATGGGCGCCCAAGCTGGAGCCCTGGCAGTTGGTGGCGCTGGGCCGCTACATCATCTGGGGCTGGCCGGAGGGCGAAGCCGCGGGCAAACTTCTGCACGCGGGCATTCAGCCCGATCCCATCGCCTATCACGGCTCGAATGAAATGCTGCTGGCGCCGTCGCGCACCGCGATGCATGCGCCCATTGCCGTGGTGGACCCGCACCTGAGCTGGTATGGCGCATTCCGCTTCTACGAAATGCGTCTGTATGGCGGCGATCTGGCTTTCTCCGGCGCCTGCATCCTGGGCCTTCCGTTTCCTGTGTTGGGACACAGCCGCTATGCTTCGATCGCCATGACCACGGGCGGTCCGGACACCTCCGATGTCTACGAAGAGGAAGTGAAGGACGGTAAATACAAGTTCCGCGACGAATGGCGGCCGCTCGAAACGCGTCGCGAGAAGATCGGCGTGAAGGTGGGCGACAAGATCGACTGGAAGGACATCACGATCGACTCCACCGTGCACGGGCCCATCGTGGCCCACAAGAATGGCAAATCGTATTCGGTGGCGATCCCTTATGCCGACGAGGTCCGCCTGATGGACGAGAGCTGGGACGTGGTGACCGCCCATAACCTGACCGAGATGAAGAAAGCTCTGGCGATGCTGCAATTCATGGCGCAGAACATCATGGTGGGCACGGTGGATGGCGACATCTACTACGTGCGCAACGGACGCGTGCCGGTGCGGCCGAAGGGTTGCGATCCGTCGCAGCCAATGCCGGGCGCGACCGGCGCGTGCGAGTGGCAGGGGGTGCATCCGTTTGAAGATCTGGTGCAGATCACCAATCCACCGCAGGGATACATGCAGAACTGCAACGCCTCGCCGTTTGCCATGATGAAGAATTCGCCGCTGGTGCCGGAGGAATACGCGGCGCATCCCTACATTTACAATGAGCGGCGCACTCCGCCGCATCAACGCGCGGCCATGATGGTGGACCTGCTGGACGCGGCGCACGATGTGACCGCGGAGCAGGCCATCGACCTGGCGTTTTCGCCGCAGGTCTGGCATGCGGAGTTGTGGCAGGAGCGCATCCGCAAAGCTGCGCCCGAGAGCGAGTTCGCAAAGATGCTGGCTGCGTGGAACCGGCGCAGCGACGCGGATTCCCGGCCGGCCCTGGCGTTCTACCTCTTCAAGATGTCGCTCGATGCGGGGCCGAAGCGCGCGGTGGACCCGCCGCCAACCCTCACCGACGATCAGATCCGCACGGCGCTCGCCAAGGCGGAAGCGCGGTTGAAGTCCGAGTTCCCGCCGGATGCGGTCTTCGGAACGCTGTTCCGCGTGGGGCGGCAGGGCGCGGCGCACACGTGGCCGGTAAGCGGCGGATCGCTGACCGAAGCCGGCATGGCCACTCCGCGCGCGATCAGCTTCGAGAAGAGCGGCCAGGAGATGATCGGGCACGGCGGCCAGACCTCCACGCAGATTGTGATTCTGACCAAGCCGCCGCAATCGTACATGGTGATCCCGCTGGGTGAAAGCGACCACGCGGATTCGCCGCACTTCGACGATCAGGCGGAAAAGCTATTCAGCCAGAGCCGCGTGAAATCGACTTACTTCCTGAACCGCAAGGAGCTGGAGAAACACGCGACGAAGCGGGAGGAACTGGAGTTTGCGGGGGCAACCAAGTGATGCAAGAGGCGCTGGGCCACCTGGAACTGAAGGTGATGGAGATTCTCTGGGCGCACGGCGAAAGCAATGTGCACGACGTGGTCCAACGGCTGGGCCGGCCGCTGGCGTACACCACGGTGATGACCACGCTGGACCGGCTCTTCAAGAAACACCTGCTGGTGCGGCGCAAATGGGAGCGGGCCTTTTTGTATGTGCCGCGCTGGACGCGCCTGGAATGGGAGCAGAAACGCGCAGGCGACTTCGTGGCTGGCTTTCTGGCCTCGCCGCAGGCCTCCGGCGATCTGCTGATCTCCTCCCTGGTCGACGCGGTCGGCCAATATGATACGGCGCTGCTGGATGAGTTGGAAAGGAAGATCCGCAGGAAGCGCAGAGAGCTTGGCCGGCGGGGGAAAACATGACTCTCCCATATCTTCCGAGGCTATTGTGCATCAGCCTGGCAACCTTCTTCCTGGTCCACCTGGCGCTGGGGATGGTAGTTTCGCTGATTGCCCGGCCGGCGGCCCGCCTGGGGGAGAGTATCCGGCCGCATCTGGCTGCGCGCTGTCTGCTGATGTTGCGGCTGCTGCCGGCCGCAGGCGCCGCATTCATCGTTGTGGTGGTCTGTCTGCCCAGCTACTTATGGCTTGAGCCGGACGCCCCTAACGAACGGGTGGGCTTTGGGTGCCTGGCCGTGGCTCTGCTGTGCATCGCGATGTGGGGTATCTCGCTCGCGC
>CABECX010001221.1_pt1 | contig 9672 bp, 10 predicted proteins | sample 3422721 | NCBI WGS metagenome assembly CABECX01 (sample SAMEA5534328, study PRJEB31848) | metagenome | biome: tundra; feature: field; material: soil | place: USA | collected 2013-05 | depth 0.15 m | reverse complement strand
TAGGACAGGCTTTAGCCTAATGCCACTCGTTTTTCCAAATATCGGGGATGCTGCGTTAATTGTGGGGCAGACCCTCGGTCTGCGCGGGTCCTCTCAGGACCCGCTCTTTGCACACGGAATCAGCAATATCCGGGTACGAGCAGGCCGACGTGGGACGTCGGCCGCAGGACAAGGTCCTGCCTCACGAACAGCCAGCTTGCCCAAAAATCGGAAAAACGAGCGGCATTAGGCTTTAGCCTCGCCTATTCCGATGGCGCCACGCAGATCCCCGCGCCATCAAACGAGGTCTGCCCGCCCACGCTCACCGTCAGGTTCGATTGCACCGTGCCCGAGCAGGCCTCGATGCCCGCGGGCGGTTGCGGCACGACGAAGTTGATCTGGTACAGGCCGACGTACCCCGGTACGAGGCCGGAATACAGCGGAAAATAGAGGCTTGTGGGCAGCAAGACAGGTATAGCTGTGGGTTGCATGGGTTGGGTCGCCAGCGCGTTCGGCCGGAAATTGAAATCGAGGAAGAAAGTCTGGTACGTGGGCGTGGCGGTGGCTGCTGGCTGGCCGGTGGGAACAGCCGGAGTGGTCAACCCAAGCCCGACTGCATAGGCGACGACCTCCTCGCTGCCCCGTGCCGGACTCCCCGAAGTCACCAGCGATCCATCGGCGTGTGTTACCAAGGGCGAACAAGGCAATCCGTTATATGGCGCAGATCCATTCCCGCCAGGAACCACCGTGTCGCAAGCAGTCAGAATGTGAACGCGATCAGCCACCGGAGTCAGCGCAATTGGCGCTGTCGCAATGCCGTTTACCGTTACGACTAGCTGTGCTGGAAGCACAACGTTGCACGCCGGATCAGTGAAGAAACACCCCGGCTCTATTTCGTAAGGAATCTGAACGGTGATGGCCGTCAGGGAAGAGCAGAGGGTCGAGGACTGGCAGTCAGACCTCGGGCGCACCTCCAATACCGGCGCTGGGTTGCCTTGTACAGCGGCACTGATAGCGCCCTGGATATCCCCCGCCACGAACAGCGTAATCAATTGTCCGGGAGCCACAGCGACCGGCGGATACAGATATCCCATCCCGACGATCGTATTCACGGATGCGCTCTGGCCGAATGCGCCGGAGGAGAACGTCGCACACAAGATAGCAAATGTTATTAAGCGCTTCATAGCCAAGTAATAGATGAAGGCGGCTGGAAATGCAAGCACAAGACGAGTTGCATCGGGTTCTCGATCGAGGCCGGGCGCCCGAACAGCGGGTCCACCAGGAACCGCGCCGGATCGGCGAACGCCGGCTGGGATCTGCACCGCAATGGCGGTCACCATGCAGTAACGCTTGCGAAATCGCCGCGACTGTTGCCGAGCCGGGCCCGGAGGGTACCCCGTTAGGGAGCGGTTTCCATCGGGAATCCCCAAGACGGTTAGGCTTAGGCACCCGGCGTGACCGAGCATTTTCCAATCTGGCAAATCCGCTATAATAGGAAAGTCCCACTCTGAGAGGTATTGTGTCCCTGCGCACCTTTTTCCGTCTTTTCACGCATATTCAAATGATGCCCATCCTCGAAAGCGGCGAGGAGACCCTGGTCGGCGGGCAGGCCGTTATTGAGGGCGTCATGATGCGCGCCCCGCACAGCTACTGTGTGGCAGTGCGCAAGGCGAACGGCGAGATCGTGACCGAGCAAAAGCCCCTGGCCCGCATGTCCGAGCAGCACCGCATCTTCAAATACCCGATCGTGCGCGGCGTCGGCACCCTGTGTCAGGCGATGGCCCTGGGTCTGAGGGCGCTGAAATTCTCGGCCAACGCCATGCTGGAGACCGCATCTGAGAAGGCCGAAGCCAAGGAACTCCCCAACTGGGCCATCAGTTTGAACATGCTGCTTTCCTTCGCGTTTTTCATCTTCCTCTATAAGTTCGTACCGCTATATGCCGTCACCGCGCTCGGGAAATGGTACCCGGTTCTGAAAGGCCGCATCGCCTTCAATGCCGCCGATGGCTTCATCCGCATCGCCATCTTCCTGGCGTTTCTGTATATGGTTTCGCGCATGAAAGACATCTACCGCGTCTTCGAGTATCACGGCGCCGAGCACAAGGTGGTGTTCAACTTCGAATCCGGAAAACCGGTGAACGTGCAAAATGCGCAGGCGTTCACTACCTTCCATCCGCGCTGTGGCACCAGTTTCCTGATGGTGGTGATGTTCGTTTCCATGCTCGTTTACATGCTGATTCCGTTTTCCGGCTTCGGCATGAAACTGCTGAGCCGCGTGCTTTTGCTGCCATTCATCGCGGGCATCAGTTACGAGTTGATCCGCTTCGCCGCCAAGCGCCGCGGGTCGTTCCTGGCCACCCTCACCGCGCCCGGCCTGTGGTTGCAGCGCATCACCACCAAGCCGCCGTCCGACGAGCAGGCCGCCGTGGCCATCCACGCGCTCGAGGGCGCCATGGCGCTTGAAGAGTCCCAGGGCGGCGAACTGGTCATCGCTTAACCTCCATGCAATTCGTTCCCAGACTCCAGCAGATCGAGGTGCGCTTCGAAGACCTCACGCGCCAACTGGCGGATCCCGCGCTGATCGCCGACGCCGCCGAGTATCGCAAAGCCGCCAAAGCGCGGAGCGACATCGCTGTAGTTGTGGACAAGTATCGCGAATGGAAAAAGGCCGCCAGCGAACTCGACCAGGCGCGCGGTATGTTGCAGGAGCAGGATCCGGATCTGCGCCAGATGGCGACCGACGAAGCCGCGCGGCTGGAGCCGGAACTGGCGCGCATCGAGCAGGAGATCAAGGTCCTGCTGCTGCCCAAGGATCCCAACGACGATAGGAACGTAGTGTTGGAAATCCGCGCCGGCACCGGCGGCGACGAAGCCACGTTGTTCGCCGCGGAGGTTTTCCGCATGTACTCGCGCTACGCCGAAACGCAGCGCTGGCGCATCGAAGTCACGTCCGCCAGCGAATCGTCGGCCGGTGGCTTGAAGGAAGTCATCGCGCTGGTGAGTGGCGACCGCGTCTACAGCAAGCTCAAATACGAGAGCGGCGTGCACCGCGTGCAGCGCGTGCCGGTCACCGAGCAGCAAGGCCGCGTGCATACTTCGGCCATTACCGCGGCAGTGTTGCCCGAAGCCGACGAAGTCGAAGTGAAGCTCGATCCCAAGGACATCCGGGTCGATACGTTCTGCTCGTCCGGTCCGGGCGGCCAGTCGGTGAACACAACGTATTCGGCGGTGCGCATCACGCACCTGCCTACCGGATTGATCGTCTCCTGCCAGGACGAAAAATCGCAGATCAAGAACCGCGCCAAGGCCGAGCGCGTGCTGCGGTCGCGGCTGTACGAACTCGAGCTGGAAAAGCAGCAGGCGGCGCTGGGCGCGGAACGCCGCAGCATGGTGGGCACCGGCGACCGCAGCGAGAAGATCCGCACCTACAACTTCCCGCAGAACCGCGTCACCGATCACCGCATCGGCCTCACGCTGCACCAGTTGGACATCGTGATGGAGGGCCGGCTGGACCCCATCATCGACGCGCTGACCACTTACTACCAGGCCGAGAAGCTCAAGGAGCAGGGCGACCCGGGCGCGGCCGCGGCTTAGTAACCCGCATGACCGTCCGGACCGCGTTGCTGCAGGGGGTCAAACTCCTGGACGAGGCCGCGGTCGGCGTGGCGCGGCTCACCGCTGAAGTGCTGCTGGCGCACGCTCTCGGCCGCGGCCGCGAATACCTGTTCGGCCATCCCGAGCACGAACTCTCCGATCTCGAATGGTTGCACTATGGCCGCTACCTGCATGAGCGCATGCAGGGCAAGCCCACCCAGTACATCACCGGCCACCAGGAGTTCTACGGCCGCGACTTCCGCGTGACGCCGGACGTGCTGATCCCGCGGCCTGAAACCGAACACGTGGTGGAGACCGCCCTGCGGCTGGCCCACGGTGCAGCCCGCGTCTTGGACGTAGGTTGTGGTTCCGGCTGTCTGGCCGTCACGCTGCGCCTGGAAACGGGCGCTGACGTGTGGGCCACCGATATCTCGCCGGCAGCCATCCGTGCGGCTGCGGGGAATGCGCAGCGCCTGGACGCGCCCGTCTCGTTTGTCGAGTGCGACCTGATGTCCGCTTTCGCCGATGGGTCGATGGACCTGATCGTTTCGAATCCGCCCTATGTCCCGCTGGGCGACAAGGCGGGTCTGCAGCGCGAAGTGCGCGACTGGGAGCCGCACGAAGCGCTGTTCGCCGGACCCACCGGCCTGGAAATCTATGAGCGATTGGTGCGCGACGCCGAACGGGTCCTCGGTCCCGGCGGCTGGCTCATCATGGAACTGGGATTCAACACGAGTGACCGCGTCGCCGCGATGTTCTCCAGCCGCTGGCGGAACCTGGAAACTGTGCCCGACCTGGCCGGCATTCCGCGCGTCATGGTGGGACAGGCCTCCTGGCCTGTCTCGGCCGACTAATCGAGGCCCCCGATTTCCAGCGTGATCTGCGCTGTCTCGCCGGGACCAATCTCGACTGGCTTGGCCTTCGAGCGCTGGCGCCACAGCTTCAGGATCGGCTCAGCGGTTCCATCCGTCTCCAGATCGCATGCCACCACCAGGTACTTGCCAGGCGGCAGCGGCTTCACTACTCCGCTCCAGCCGTTCTCCACCTCCGCGTGGCGCAGCACTTCGTAGAGCGCGGCTGCCGATCCGGCTTCCTGGGGCATTACGTAGAGATTCACGTGCGAAACCGGATTGCCGTCGCGATCAGTGACGCGGGCCGTCAGCGATCCGCCGTCGCATGCCAAGGCGATGTGCAGCCGTCCTTCTCCCGCCGCCTGCGTCAATCGCAGCGGCTGGTGCAGGACACTGACGCCGGCTAAGGTGGCCTCTTCGATGTAGCAACCATCCGGGAGTCCGCTCAGGTCGAGCGTGTAGTTGTCGACCGGTATACCCTCGAACGTGAACGGACCCGGCACCCGGACGCGATCGCCATAGATGGCGCCGCTAAATAACTGATAGGACGATTCCGCCTCATCCGCGTGCCGATCGCTCGAGAACTTCATCAATCCGATCCGGATACGCGCTTCCGCTGCCTTCCCGCCGGGCGGCGATTCCCAGACCGCTTCGCCGGAGAGCGTCAACGCGGAAATCGGCGAGAGCTGCACCTCCTGCGCGTCCCGGTCCGTGATGACGACCTGTGGGAAGGCGGACCAGCGTTGGCTGCGGGACCCTTCCTTGTTAGCCGCGGCGAGACGGTACTCACCTGGATGGAAACCGCAAGCGCGGAACTTACCCTCGGACAAGGCTGTGGTCACGGGCGTGAGCGACGATCTGAAGATCAGCGGCAGTTGCTCGGTTATGGTCAACTCGGACGCTTGCGCTCCGCCGGACGTCCGCACCTCTCCGTCGATACAATACGAGGGCGCGGACGTCATCTGAATATCTACGCCGCGGCGATCCTCGGCTGACCCGAGCGTCACGGCTTGCCCTCCCTGAATGTCGGGCGAGCCAGGATAGAACGCGGGCGTCGGGAGCCGCAGGCGTTTTTCGGGGTCGGCTGGCATCGGCTCTGCCGAATCGATCAGCTTGACCGGTTTTTTCACCAGGATCAGATAGCCGCGTTCGGCGGGAACCGGCGCCAAGCGGTATTCACCATTGTGATCAGTCTGTGCGGTCAGGTTGGGGCGGTACGCCGTCTGCCCGAACTCGAACGTCGCCTCGAGGAGAACCACCGCGGCGCCGGCCACGGGCTGGCGATCCTCATCGAAGACTCTTCCGGATATGGATCCACCAGCTTTGATGTAGATCTCCAATCCGGTGAGTTCCTGGCCAGGATTGAGCAGCACATAGACGCCACCCGAAGCGGCGCGGGTCTTATCGTACACGGAGACCCAATGCCGGCCGGGTTCCAGTTTCTGAAATGCGAACTGGCCTTGCGGACCGGTCGTATCGCTGGGCTGGCCTACCCACACGCGCACGCCCGCGAGCGGGACGTGGGTGGTAGCTTCTTTGACCACACCGGTCAACGAGCAGGTCGCCGGTTCGGAGGGTGGCGTTTGCGCCATGGCCGCCAGCGCCACCAGCGCCACGACGGATGCGAGGAGGTACTTCATGGGCGTCTCACAGCCAGGCGGCCTGAGAGGCCGCCGCAGGCCGAGGGCCTGCCCCACTGCACTACAGGACTGGCTCGAGTTCTTCTTCTTGGACCAGCGTGGCGTCTTCCAATGTTTCTTCCTCGGCGAGCCCTTCCGCCAGCAACTCTGTGACGTCCGGCTCCGAGGGCGTTGGAACTTCGACCGGCGCCGGTTTGGCCACCGTCTTACGCGCCTTCGGTTTCGCCTTGCGCGGCGCGCGCGTGCGCGTGCGGGTGGCGTGCGGTTCGGTTTCGGGCACGCCCGCCGCCTCGCGCAACTCCTTGAAGGAAGCTTCCAGAAACTCCACCATGCGCCCTCCATCGGGCGCAGCCAGCGCGTCCGTGGTCAGCGCGAAATAGAGTTTTTGATCGTAGCTTTCGATGGCCACACTGATGCCCACGTCCATGCCGGTGGGCACGTGCGGATAACACGCCACCATGCGCTGGCCGCAAGCGTACAGCGGGAGTTGCGGTCCAGGCACATTCGTGCAGACCATGTGGAAGAGAGGGATGGGAGTATTGAGCCAGCCCAAATTGCCCGCCAGGAACGCCTGCACGGGCGGCGGCAGGAGGCCCAGCCAGGCAAGGCTCAAGCGCAACAATTCCGGCGTGCGGGCGCCCTTCATGGCCTGGGTCAGCTCGTGAATATGCTTGAGGCGCGCGATGGGATCGCGTATGCCCAGCGGCAGGGACACCAGCATCAAGGAAATCAGATTGCCAAAAGCGCCGATCGACTCTTCCTGCGGGCGCACGTTCACCGGCACCATGGGCCGGAAGAACCGGTTCTTGACGGTTTGCCCGTGCAGCTTGGTGTATTTGGCGACGGCGCCGGCGACTACCGTCAGCACCACATCGTTCACCGTGCAGCCGCAGGCCGTGCGAATGGCGCGCGCTTCGGCGAAGGGGAACTCGGTCCAGAACACGCGCCGCTCGCCGGAGCAGGGCCGGTTGAAGGGCAAGTGCTCCAGCGGCGACAGCAGTTCGGGCATCATGTCCACCACGCGTTCGAGCCCCACCGCAGCGGAATTGTCGGTCCGCAGCAGGGAGCCGTAGCCCCGCAGTGCGTCGCGGACATCGGACAACCGTTTGGGGAGCTGCGCCAGACTGTCCGTGAAGGCGTCCACGAAAAGGGAGGCGGCGTCGGGGGGCTTGGGCGGCCGGTAGGGCTTGCGTCTCGGCAGCCGGTGCTCCTCCGGCGACGGGTCCATGATCACGTTCAGCAGCCCGATCCCGGCCACGCCATCCACGATGCAATGGTGCACCTTGCAAATCATCGCCGAGCGTCCGCCCGCGAGTCCATCGACTACGTACGTTTCCCAGAGCGGCTTGTTGCGGTCCAGCAAGGGCGTGAAGATACGGCCGGTCAACTCGCGCAACTGCTCGTCGGTGCCCGGCGGATCGAGCTTCACGTGAAAGATGTGGCGCCGGATGTCGAAGGCCGGATCGTACTGCCAGGTGGGGTATCCGATATTCAGGAAGGGGAACATCACCTTTTCGCGGTAGCGGGGGATCAAATCCAGCTTGGACTCGATGGTGGCGACGAAGCGCTCGAAGGGGATGACACCTTCGAAGACGCACACGCCGCCGATGTGCAGGGGCATCTCCTTGCACTCGAAGTTGAGAAACGCTGCATCGAGCGCGCCGAAGCGGGCGGGGAGTTGGGGAAGTGCCATGACTGCCTCCTTAAGGGGGACCCGTATATTAAGACTATATTGTCTAGTAATCCACGGAGGGATGCAAGGGGTGCAAGGGGCTGCTAGGGCAAGGGGAAGGTGAATGTCTGGCCGAAATCGTGGGGCGGTCCCCCTGGACCGCGGCCGACGCCCTCGTCGGCCTGTCGCGGCATTGGGAAAAGTATGCGGCATTACGCACGAGTGCGTGCGCCACGTTAGCGCCGTAGCAGCTTGAAGCCGATCTCGCGGCCTTGGCCGTGTACCAGCGCCAGCGAGATCCACAGCAGCGCGAACGGCTCCAACAGGCGCGCCTGGGAGAGCGGTCCGGCATCTACCGCTTCAAAGCCGAGTTGTTCGACCAGCGGCCGCACTGCTTGCTTGGCGGCGGCATCGTCGCCGCAGTAGAACATCACGGGCCGGTCCGGGTCAAACGCCGGATTCGCCATGATGTTGAAACCCACCGTATTGAAAGCCTTCACTACCTTAGCGCCGTGGGCCCAGCCCGCGACCTGCTCGGCGCCCGAGGTGGTAGTGCCATACTCCAGACCCGCCAGATTGGGCAAGAGCGGATTGGTGGCATCGATGAGCACCTTACCCGCCAGATCTCCCAATCCTTCGACCACGGTCCTGGCCGCCGGCCAGGGTGTGGCCAACAGCAGCAGGCCGGACGCTTCAGCCGCGTCCTTGAAGGACGCCGCACGCGCCGTTCCTTCGGCTTTGGCGGCCAGTTGCCGCATCTCGTCCGATCCGGGATTACGCGATCCGAAAATAACGTCATGACCCGCTTGCGCCCAGCGCGTGCCGAGCGTACCTCCGACGTTGCCGGAGCCGATGATGCCGATCTTCATGTGACCCTCCTTTATCAGGTTACGTCAGTGGCCGCAGTCTGACGAGCCCACTCCCGATCTCCGAGATTTGCAGCGCGTGGCGGCCGGCTTGGAGCGAAGATCTTCGTCGCAGGTCTCGACGAACCGGACGGTCCGTTCGCGTGTGGCCAGAAAGCTCTCCACCGCTTCCGCCAGCGTGGCGAAGCGTCCTGTGGGCCGGCCCACTTCCGGCGAGATTAGATTACGGGAGAGGTGCGGTCCGCACCTTCGGGCCAGGATCGCGGCTTCCCGCGTTTGGTTCACGACGGGCGCTTCGGAGCGCTGCGCCTGGCTATGCTCCTCGCATTCGATCGCCGACCACCGGCCGGGCCCGGGGCTGATGGCCGCAAGGTCTTCGGGAAGGCCGCGCAGAGCGTTCAGGATGCCGGCCCTCTCATGCGTCTGCATATCGGCGTGGGGGTGAAGGCCAGAGTGGATATGTCACAAAGGGGGAAGGCGCTCCGGTTTCCCGGATTACAAAGGCCCTCAAAAGGGCAGAGCCCTGACGCCCCAGGGTTTTTCATCCGCCAATCCCTGGTACTTGGGCTGGTGATCCACCACTCTGGCGATTCCAGGGTATCACAACGGTGGCGATTGACAAAGCCAGGTCGGGGTGCTCCGGGTGCTGTCCGATCCACTGGTTTACCAGGGCAGGCACGTGGTCCCAATGCTGGCGCCGGTGTGGAACGCCGCCGAGAAGCCGTCGGTCTGCTTCGTGGTGTATCCGGACCAGTCAAACCCCGCGAAGCCCATGCCGCACGTCGAGTTTCTGGTGGACGGCCAGGCGCTGGCGGCCAACACCGCGGAGCTGCCGCCGGACACCGCGGGATCGATTCCGGTGTTCGTGCAAGCCGCCGCGCGGCCTTGGGATTGCCGCTACCGGGAGCGTGCGGTACGCCGTGCCCCGGTAGCTGGTGAAGGTTGACCGCTTGCCGACCCGCTCAGCAGGGGAGGCTACTCGACGGCCGTCACGATCAGCGTGGCGTCGTCCTGGAAGTTGCCGCCGCTGAAATCGGCGATGGCCGCCATCACGCGCTTTTGCATACCTT
>CABECX010001215.1_pt1 | contig 9718 bp, 16 predicted proteins | sample 3422721 | NCBI WGS metagenome assembly CABECX01 (sample SAMEA5534328, study PRJEB31848) | metagenome | biome: tundra; feature: field; material: soil | place: USA | collected 2013-05 | depth 0.15 m | reverse complement strand
GAAGCTGTCGAAGGGCGTTGCGGTTGCGGCGGCGGCCTCTTCTTGGGTCGAAAACGCCGAAATGTTGTTCTGTTCGTCAATGGTGAAAGTCGTCATAATCGTTCTCCTTGGTGCCGCGCTCTGCGCGGTCATCACATGAATCCCTCCGAAGCGCTTGAAAGTAAAGGTCTTTCTGAAATAAATCGACTATGGCGAAGAACTGGCGATGTACCCGGCGCGGATGGCAAAAATGTCAGCCAATGTCAGTAAATTGAGCCCAAAGCAGGAGCAGGCGATCCTGGCCCTGGTGACGAATCAGGGCGTAGACAATGCCGCTCGCGCCGTTGGAATCGCCCCGAGGACCTTGTACCGATGGATGAACGAGCCTCTGTTCGACAAGGCCTATCGGAAGGCGCGCCGAGACGCATTCGGGCAAGGCACGGCGCGCTTGCAACAGGCGTCCGGTGCGGCGGTCTCCTCCATTCTGAAAATCATGGTGGACCCGCACACGCCGGCGTCCACGAAGCTCCGGGCCGCCGACCTGGTGCTGACGCACGGTGCCAAGGCCATCGAGATCGAGGACATCGAGGCCCGCGTCGCCGAACTGGAACGCGCCGCGGAAGAGTCGAAGAAGACGCGGTGAGATCGACGGTGACCCAGTGAAGCGCCAACTTTTGACACGACTCGAAAGACTGGAGGCAAGCTTTGCCCCCAAGTTGGTGCCATTGACCAGGTACGGCTGGTTGAAGACACTTCCCGCCGATTACGTGGACGAGCGGCACGTCGTGACCGTCAAGCAAGAACCGACCGGGTCGCCGCACTTTGAATGGTGCGAGTGGGAGGAACGGCCGGGACCCGCACCTCCCGACGCTGAGGACGCTGTCTCCAACGATGCATTTCGCGGAGGCTGAAACGATGCTATGACCTCTTTGGACCGAAGAATTCAGCGTCAGGAGACTTGCCGACAGCAGAATCGGCTACCATCTGAAACTTGCCTCGAAGAAAGTTTCCGGGGCTTGACGATTGGGGGCGTTGTGCATCTGACCGAGCGCCAGTATAAGCTTAACCGTATGACAATTCTCGTCGGTATGACTGGCACAGACGGAATTATCCTCGCCGCAGATCAGTGCATGGTGCGCCCGGCCCGGAGCGCAGCGGAATACGATGATCGGATGGACACTTGCAAAATTGTCCATCTTCAAAAGCATAAGGTCGCATACGCTGGAGTTGGTGACAGCGTTACGCGAGACGTTGGACGGGAACTCTCCGCCATTCTGGATAGCGACGGCTTTGACTTCGGCTATATTGCTGGGTCGCTGGAGCAAGTCGCGAAAGATGTCGTGAATAGGGCGAAAGCAGAGACGGAACCGCCTGATGTTTTCGACGATGACAGGCCACGTTCGTTGTTGATTGTCTTCTACGGAGATCAAATTACAAACCGGCAATTGTGGCACTTGACGATTCATTCCAGGGGGCAACGCATCCATCGTCCCTGGAATGACGATTAGCGGAGCAATCGGCAATGGCGCACGCTTCTTCGGGTCGTACTTTAGACGCGCCGCTGTCGGAGAGTTGACGCTCCTGGCTGCGCATACCGTGCTCATGGCTCATCGTTTCGACAACTTGATGATTGATGGCCTTGACGTAGCGCTATTCGATGATGGGGGATATCACCTCTTCAACGAGGAAGAGAAGGATTCCCTTCGTGAACGATCCCAAGCGTTGGACGAGTCAATTCACAGCCATCTGTTCTCTGCGCCTGCAACCCGCCATGATGTTCCTATCAGCAGGGTCGCCCCTTGACGAGTGAGGAGTCGGCCGTTGTGATCGCCTTTGATGCTGCTGCGCGGGAGGAATGCCGGAAAGCCGGGATCACAATGGCAGAGTACTGGCGGTATTGCCGGGCCACGGAGGCCAAAACATCGGGCCGGGAACCAACGGCTGGTCGATAGCATAATGCCTGCCCCACAGACTGGAGGCGGCAGAGGAAAAAGAGACAGCGGTGATGACAAACACACTAATGCAAGTTTCAAGGCGTTTCATCTGGTTCGCGGCGTGTGCCATCCTGATTGGCTGGTTCGCCCACGACGGCCGCGCACAGGGCAGCAGTGTCTTCCCCCCGCCCTCCGGCGGCGCAACTTCCTGTAGCGCGCCTGGTGCGAACTGGCTCACATGTACGATCTCCGGCGGCACATTGACGCTGGGCGCGGCCACCGGGCAGTCCTCCCACCAAGTCATCGGTACCTGCGGATCGGCCACGTCATTCGCGCCGTGCTCGCTGGGGATTGCCGATCTGCCGGGCACGCTCGTCACCAGCACGTCATCGCTCGCCAGCAATGGCATCATGAGCGGCGCGGGATCGCAGGCTTCTCAGACCACCACCACGAGACTGAGCGGCGGCGTGTTCTATCCGGCCACCGACAGCACTACGGCGATTCAACTTGACAAGGCGAATGCCAGCACCGTCGTTCTGAACGTGGACACTACGAACGGAAGAGTTGGAGTTGGAACGGCCAGTCCGACCTCGACTTTTACAGTGGCGGGGCTATCGACCTTCGGAAGCATCACTACAACCAACAATGGCACGGCGGGATCAGCGGTATGCGGTCAGCCGATAGCCGGCGGCCTGAAAATGGCTTACTGCTATCTTAGTGGGTATCAAGAGACCGGAACCGCGCAGACTTGGGCTTTTCCTACTCTTTTTAACGCTACTCCCGTACTTCTAGAAAGCGGTGGTAGCTGCGGTACTTACAATCCTTCTGTTAGTGCTACCATGCTCACGCTTCCAGCCAACGCCTCCATGGCAGCGGAAACCTGCGACCTGGTGATTCTTGGAAACTAGCATGGAACGAATAGCGATTCTCGCGCTGCCGCTGTCGCTGTGCGCCCCGCTACGCCGAACCCACCAAACACTCCCTTACCGCCAACACTAATCGAATGTGGGTTGAGCCCGGACCGTCACTGCCGGGCCTTGGGGCTTGGTCAATAGCGTGTGAAGCCAACAGCCGCTCATAGGCGACCGATGGTTCTTGCCTGGACAGGCGTGAAGCATGCCGAAACGACCGGACGCGCCCGGTTCCGGCGACGAAACTGAAGCGGGCGGCCTGCCAACGCGATAGCTACCGATATTAGTAGATAACGTGGCGCCGGCCGTCGCCAACGCGGGTCGCATCGGTCTATGCTGAAACGAAATGCGCATCGACGCGAAAGGGACGATCGGTCAGTACCCCGCGCTGCTGGTGCGTACAACGCTTCGGCATCTCCGGTCCCGGCTATCGTGGGGATTGGCTGAGTTGGAAGCAGCGGCCGGGTTGAAGCCCGGAGACGGGCGCGCCCTGGTCAAAACCCTACGATCTGAGGGGCTGATCGAAGCCGCCGGCCGCGGTGCGTGGGAGGTAACCCAAGGGCACGGCCGCCAGCGCGGGCAGCGTATCACGCGCGGCTCCAGGTCGCACACACACCGCCCGCGTGCGAGGGTGTAGAACTAGGAAGAACTCCCAGAATACCAAAACGAATGGGTCAAGGTTCCTTCGAGAATTGCTTCCGAAGACCGGCGATTTCATCATTGGATGGAGGCCAGTCCGTATCGCATGTGTTACAGTGGAACACCAACGCGCCGGACTTCAGCGCTTCTTCGAATTCTTCCTGACTGAACGTAACTGTCTGGTTGTGGTTGTTCGGACAGACAATTTCGAACTCCAATCGGTCGCTCATGAGCCCTCCAGTCTGCTTCGAGATTTGTCGAGTTTTTGTATTGCCCCTTTCGATGCCTTACCGGGCAGTAACTAAAACGTCCTCCTGCTCGGGCTATGCGCCCATGCGTTCGCTTTCGAGCAGTCTTGTCAACTCTTGATGGTAGCGCAAGCCCGCGGCGGGCAAGTCCGCATTCTCGATTTCCGGAACGGAGCAGAGCGAGACATCCAACTTCCGCAGGGGTGGCCCCTGAGTTTCCCGGATCGGCCAGGCCTCACGGCCGTTGGGTCAAACTGAAAGCATGATCGATCTCTGGACGCTCGGCGGCCTCTCTTGGCGGGAACTGTTCAAACGAACCGTGAAGGAATCGTGGGAAGATGAGGTGTTCGGCCAAGCCGCTCGCCTCGCCTTCTACCACTTCCTGGCGCTGTTCCCGGCGCTGCTCCTGGCCGCAACAATACTTGGGCGATTCTCGGGAACAGGTTCAGATCTTCTCAAGACGCTGGAATCCTCACTCGGCAGCATTCTTCCGGCGCGCGCGTTTGAAATGGTAACGGGCTTTTTCGCCGAGATCAGCAAAGGCGCTGCAGGGCACACAGTCTGGTTCGCGATGTTTGGATCGCTGTGGGCCGCCCTGAACGGCACCTGGGCTGTGATGTCGGGACTCAACGCAGCCTACGAGGTTGAAGAGCGGCGATCGTTGTGGCAGGTCACGCTTACTGGCGCAGGCCTGACCATCGCGCTTGCGGTACTCGGATTTACCTCGCTTGTTCTTCTCTTCTACAGCCGGAAAATTGAGGCCGCGATCATGCAGCGCGCCCGCGTTTCGAACGGCGTTTCTGGAGTGTGGCAGGTTGCGCAGTGGCCCATTCTCGCAGCGATGTTGCTGATCGCCTTCGCACTGTTGTACCGCTTCGGTCCAAATCTCTCAGATAGAGAAATGCGCTGGAGCACGCCGGGCGCGGTTATCGCTGTGATCCTCTGGCTGTGTGCGTCCGGACTGTTCCGCGGTTATATGGCATCTCAGGCATCGAAATACGACCAGGCGTACGGTTCCGCCGGAGCTCTTGCCATCCTGCTCCTATGGTTCTACTTTACAGGCGCCGCCATTCTAATCGGAGGTGAGGCAAATTCCGAGATCGAGAATGCCGCCGCGCAGCACGGTCACCCGGATGCGAGCCGCCCCGGAGAACGCCGTCATTGCGGGGTTCCCCCAGAACGCGTTTGAATCAGCCCCTGATTCATGCGAAACAGGTTGGAACGCGTGCTGCGATAGGTTGGTCTGCTACGATCAGCCGTGGCTCTGAAGGTTCACGAGCCGGTTGGGCGAGAGTCTACTCCAGGCGATTCGCGAAGCGCGAATTGGTGCTGCCTGTTGCGGGCGAGAACGGGGACCTTCCGGCTCCGGCTCTCCGTTGTCTAACCGCACCGACATTTGGTTAACAAAGCGATGGACGCGCTTCCCTTGGGCCGCCGCCCAGGATAGGAACCCGTAGCCGCCCGAGTTCCGGTGATCCTTGCCAAGGCGGCGTGCATGTTCTTGATTGGTGCATAACTATTGTTAAGTGCACGCGTGGCACCATCCGTTGCGCTGGGACAAACAATGGACTGGTCCACCGGGCTCGTGCGGAAGGCTTTTCACCAGAAGTGCAGGATCTGCTTTGGAGCATGCAGGAAATAGATGAGGTTGGCTCGGCGTGCGGGCCCGCTGCGATCAGCCTGGGCCCAAACACGGTGGGCGTCTGCATTCTCATCATCCAGATGCATCCGTGGGTTTGGGATTGTGCCAACAGCCATCCGAAGCGATGATTGCGTCAGCCTCCTTCGGCCCCCAGCTGCGGCGCTTGTAGGGACGAGCCCGATGGTGCGTTTTAAGGACTGGCTCGACCACCGCCCAGGCTGCCTCGACCGCGTCCTCGCGTGTGAAGAGCGCCCCATCGCCAGCCATGGCGTCGCTCAAAAGACGCTCGTAGGGCGCTTCTTCTCCCAGTTGTTCTTCGAACAGGTAGAGCTCTCGCTGCTCCCCGACGAATTCCTTCCCTGCGACCTTGACGCGAGCGGCGAGAGCGATTGCCGCGCTGGGGGAGAGCCGGAAACGCAGATAGTTGGTGCGGCCTGTCGCCGGCGCGGAGTCGGCGAAAAGCCTCTGCGGCGGCGGCTTCAACTCCACCAAGACCTCAGCCGCGGTTTGGGCCAGGTATTTGCCGGAGCGCAGGTACCATGGAACCCCCTCCCAGCGCCATGAGTCGATGAAAAGCCGTAGGGCGCAGAAAGTCTCCACGTCGGAGTTCTTCGCGACACCCGGCTCATTCCGGTAGCCTGCGTACTGGCCGCGCACCAAGTCGTCGCGCTTCAGGGGGCGCATGGCTCGAAGGACCTTGGCTTTCTCTCTATGGACGGCTCCATAGTCCCTCTCGGCCGGGGGCTCCATGGCAAGCAGCGCGACGACCTGGAATAGGTGGTTCTCTATCACGTCGCGCAGACAGCCGGCGCTTTCGTAAAACGCCCCGCGGCCCTTCACCCCGAAATCCTCGGATAAGGTTATCTGGACGCTGGCCACAAAGTTGCGGTTCCAGATCGGCTCCAGGAATGAATTGGCGAAGCGGAAATAGAGGATATTCATGATCGCCTCCTTCCCGAGGAAGTGATCGATGCGGAAGATCGAGTCTTCCGGGAAAACACTTTGCGCAACGCGGTTCAGTTCCCTCGCGGAGGCCAAGTCGCGTCCGAACGGCTTTTCAACAATGACGCGCGCATGCTCGGCCAAATTCGAAACCCCGAGTCCTTTGATCACTATTTCGAAGAGCGACGGCGGAATGGCGAGGTAGTGCGCCGGGCGCCGCGCGGTATCCAGCGCCGTTTTAATCGCCGCGAACGTGTTCAGGTCTTCATAATCTCCGCTCACGTACCTGAAGAACGACAGCAGTTGCCGGAGGGCTGGCTGGTTATCGATCCCGCCCGATCGTTCTATGCTGTCGGTCACGCGTTGATGCAGACGCCCCAGACTCCATTTAGGGAGAGCGACGCCAATTACCGGGACTCTGAGGCCCCCTCGTTTCACCATTGCATAGAGCGCCGGGAAGATCATCTTGTGGGCGAGGTCGCCCGTCACGCCGAAGAGCACCAGCGCGTCCGAACGGGAGGCAGTCATCTAACATCTCCGTGCCCGGCGGCATTCAACTTCCTCGCGGCCACCGAACTGGGTGATGTCGCAATCGAAGATTACAATTGGCATCAATTGTATTATCGCTGGTAGCACGCGGGCGCCTTCACGAGGTAGTTCTCGACATCCGGCGTCGTCGCGCAGCACGGCTGGGCTTGCCCGAGCCGTAGGACGTTCCGGACCTCGAATATAGGCCGGGAATGTCGCTTGCCGACGGCATACGAGCCGCGCGCGAGCGCAGGACCCCAGCAGAGGCGGCCCGCACTTTATTGGACAGAGACTATTAGAGCGCGACCATGATCACCAAGAATCTCGCGCGACGTTTGGAACGGCTCGAAGACAGCCTGCTGCCGGTCCTCGAAGAGCCGCTCGTCATTCACATCATATGTGTCGATGGGGACGGGCGGCGGGAGGATAGCGGCATCGAGTTCAAAGTGCAACGAGTCCTGAAGCCGATTAAGAAAGGGCGCCGGTGAAAGCCATCGCTAAGCGATTGAGCCGGCTGGGCCGCGCGACTATTTCCGCATCGTGCTAATCCGGCTGGACCGCATCCCAGGCTTAGGGGCGCCACGTGCCATAGGACTTGGTGGCCAGGCGATATCGTGCACGAGAGCGTGGTGCTGGGCACGAGCAGCGACGGCCATGAAGTGACCGCCGAGGAATTGGACACGTGGGTGGCCAGCTTTCCCATCGAGGAGGAGAACGGCATACGCTGTATCCCATTACCGCCCTGAAAGTCGGGCGGGAGCGCGCCCGACGTTGCTCAGGCTTCCGGGAAAAACGAAATCGTAGCCGAATCGACGCCGGCTCGCGTCATAGAGAATGAGTCCGACGAGGAATTTTCAACTATGGGCGCTTTCATCCGTAGGCACAGATGGCTTTCGGCAAGCCTAATGCTCGGAGCCGGGTCAATCGGATGGTGGGTTAGCGGTGGGATTCGGGGCCAACTTGTTGCACATTTCGACGTGGCGCGAGGACACTACGAGATACTGAGCCTGGGCTTGCCCGCCCCTTAGCGTTCCGAATTCGCCCGCATCTTGCGGGAGCGTTATGGAATTGAGGACCGGGTGGTTGCAGGATGTATGGTGTCTCCACCACTACTCGCTTATACCGAGGGGTACAACCGGGTCAGCATGACTGCGGCGAACCGCAAGTTTGGACGTGACATTTTCAAAGAGAGCGCAGCTGATGCGATGTGGAGGATGCGACCGCTGATGAAGGGGCCCCGGTGAAGGCCATTGCCAAGCGCCTGCGCCGCCTGGAGGATCAGTTTGGACCCGCGGACGGGAAGCTGCGGGACTGTTTCCGTCTGGTGCTACGGCCGGCTGGACTCCGCAACCCAAGCTTAGAGAACGCCACGTGCCGAAGGACGCTGTGCCCGAACGGCACTGTGTTAGAGAGCGTGGAGTTCACCACGAGCAGCAACGACCGCGAGCTCACCCAAGCGGAGCTAGACACGTGGGTTGCCAGCTTTCCGGTGGACACCCTGTGAGATCCGTGGTATCCAGGCTGGCGCGCTTGGAGCGGCTCAACCGCATGAGCACGGCTCCGTCGCGTTTGCGGGTTCAGTACGGCTATATGAAAACGCTGCCAGACGATTACACCGGCCCGCGGCATACGGTCACGGTGAGACGGCTACCGCCAGGGCCGGGTGCGGATTCCGGCGAACCTTGGTTCGAGTGGGAGGAGCGCGCTGGGCCTGAGCCGGCTTCAGATGCCACCGGCCCCAACGACGAGGTCGTCATCCACGTCTGCTACGTCGAGAAAACGCATGCCTGAATCCGCGCACTCGCCGGCCAGACACCGCTACCGATATGGGTAGCAACGTCCTCCTCGCGAACAGTGTGATGTTGGCCCCGCGACACTTTGGAGGGCGACTTCTCGTCCAGGTCCCAGACATCGTTCCATGCAGAACAACTCGATGCAGAGGAGCACGCTGCCAGTGTGGAAGGGATCGCCGGAGGGAGTGGAGGGCCAGACGGATATCGGCGAGGAAAAACCGCAGGTCGAAACGTAGAATGAGGGTATGAAACAAAGCGTTCCCAAGTCGATTGACGAGTACATTGCCGCGCAGCCCGAGGCGGTGCGGCCGAAGCTCGAACAGGTTCGCGCCGCGATTAGGAGAGCGGTTCCAGAGGCAGTGGAGGGCATCGGGTATCGAATGCCCGGATACAAGCTGCACGGAAAGCCGATGCTGTATTTCGCCGCTTTCAAGGAACACTATTCGCTGTTTGCCGCATCGGGGACGTTCTTTGCGGCGCTCGAAGATGAGCTCAGGGGCTATGAGCTGCGAAAGGGGACGGTCCATTTCCCACTCGCCAAACCGGTTCCGGTGAAGCTCATCAGCCGGATTGCGAAGCTGCGTGCGGCTGGGATCGCCGCCACAACGAAAGAACCGCTGCTGGGCCGAGGGAAAGGAAGGCGCAAATCGGCACAGTAGGAGACAGTATGGCCCGCCGCGCGGCGCGGCAGCCTTAGAACCTCGGTTCCATTCAGCGACCGCAGCCGCTACCGATATGTGTCCATAATGCCGTTGTTCGCCCGTCTCTATGGCAACACCCGGAACGGCACGTTGCTCGACAGAGTGCCGCTGGGTGTAGTGACCTGGAGCTTGCCGGTGGTCGCGCCCGATGGCACTGTTGTCGTGATTAGCGAAGGCGAGACAACTTTGAACGTAGCCGGTGTGCCACTGAACGTAACGCTGGACGCGCTGGTCAGGTTCGTGCCCAGGATTTTGACGGTGGCTCCAACCTTGCCGAACGTGGGCAGAGTCTTGAGGAACGGAGCAAGGCCAACGGAGAGGCTGTACACAGTGCCGCGACCGCTGGACCCACCGAGATACGTTGTCCCGTAGAGGTTTCCGTCGGTAGCCTGAAGCAGCGC
>CABECX010001211.1_pt1 | contig 9763 bp, 6 predicted proteins | sample 3422721 | NCBI WGS metagenome assembly CABECX01 (sample SAMEA5534328, study PRJEB31848) | metagenome | biome: tundra; feature: field; material: soil | place: USA | collected 2013-05 | depth 0.15 m | reverse complement strand
CAGCCCGAACTCCTGGTGGATCATGGTCCGCGCTTCCCGGTAGAGTTGCTCACGGCCATCAATGTCCAGCTTCTGGTCGCGCACCATAGCCTCGTGAATGGTGAGCATCAGTAGGCGCCGCCGCAGAGTCCGTCGCACCGCGGCGAAACTCGAAGACGCGATCTTCTGGAAGATCGTCATCACAAAACCGAGTCCCCGCCCCTTGCTGCCTTGTCGCTTGGCCAGCGCAAAGCCGTCCTCCAGGTACTCGCGGAGCTTTTCGTAAAACCGCTGCTCGTCCTGGGACATGACGAACGATTCCGTATGCACCCACCGACGCGCAAAAAGTGGTGAACCGTCCGACCGGCAGGAATCCGCCTTCGTTCTGCGGTAGACCACCGCGTTCAGCCTGTGTCGCTCCCGCACCATCTCATCTGCGGAGTTGAACAGCGTGGAGTTCAGCAGTTGGATCAGCATCCAGAAACGGAAGTGATCCCCCTGGTGAGGAGTCGCTGAGAGCAGGAGCAAATCGCGCGAGTGCGCCTTCAATGCCTCCGCAAGCTTATAGTTCTCCGTTTTCCGGATGCGGTTTCCACTACGGAATGCCGTCAGATGGTGGGCCTCATCAAACACGACCAGGTCCCACGCCGGGGCATCCTTCAACCGTTGCACGCGCTTGGGCCGCTTCAGTGTGTCGATACTGGCAATCAGCCGGTCGTGCTTGGCGAACGCGTTTGACTTCCGGTCCGTCACGTCGCCTTCGCTGCCAAACACCTCGAAGTTAAGGTGGAAAACCTCATTGAGTTCGCGGTGCCAGTTGTTCACCAGGCCGGCCGGCACCACCATCAGAGCGCGCTGCAATTCTCCGCGCGACGCGAGTTCCCGAAGGATCAGCGCGGTTTCGATGGTTTTCCCGAGTCCCACTTCGTCCGCGATGAGGAAGCGGCGGGGCGAAGTGGTCGCGATGCGGTGGGTTAGGACTACCTGGTGAGGCAGCAGATCGATCTTTGCGGCGGTAAGAGCCGCAACCGACTCCATCAACGGCAGCGCGTAAGACTCATAGACCAACCACGCCCGGCGCAGGCGCTCTCGCGTGCCGGCCGCCACGTGACCGAGTATCTTTTCGGCCCGGCCTACGAGCGGCGCCAGCGTGCGCGCCGGAATTTGCTTTTCGCCAACACCGAAGAACGCACGGACATAGCCATCATGCGAAATCTCGACAACGACACCCTCCCCGAACTCCGGGTGCTGGACTCGTTGGCCGGGAAACAAGGAAGGACTCATCAGGAGATCCGCGGGTGGTTGAGTCCGATCCAGGCGGGCCCATCCGGGTCTTGATTCGCTTCGCGACTATCGAGAATCCTCCGGGTATCCGAATCAGCACCAGCCCAAAGACATCTGCCCACCGGCACCGTCTTGCCGAGGTCGCTGCCTGAGCAATGCCATTCATACTCCTCAGTGGCGCGCGGCATCGCGATCCGCCGCCGGCCATCCGGTATCCACAGGATGAATGCGGCCTGATTCTCGTAGCGGTCCTGGAAACCGACAACGATCCGCCGAAAGTCCTCCTCCAGCCACTGTGTGGCGTCCTCGGGGCCCAGCGCGTCCAGGCATCCATCCACGCCTGCCACCACCACGGCATTGCCATCCACAGCCGGGAGATCATCCGGCCAGGCGCGCGAGAGCGCAAACAACTGCCGGACCGAAACCACCTGATGGGGCTGTACGATTCGTGAGAGGGCTTCCGCTCCCCAAAGGAGGCTCAGGCCACGACGGGACCAGCTTTGATCACTCACCACGCGCATCAACCCTCCTCACCGTCGTCGAAGAACAGTTTCAACTGCTGCGTGACATCCTCGTGCTGGCTCTCCCAAGTTGCGTAGAGTTGGACAGCGATCACTGCTGCGTCTCGAATTCGCTGCGTTGCGCCGTGCGTTGTGTGCCACTTCAGCAACCGCCAAGAGCGGGGTGCGGCCGAAAGTTAGTGTTGCTCAGCGTCTCCATGACATTGACACCGCTTGCTGGGAAGCTCGCACCGATCAGAACCATCGCCTGGTCGTAGTCCGAGGTCAGTCGGCGCCGATGCTTGCCGTACCACTCCTGGGCAATTTCGAGGGGAGATGTCAGGTGGTAAACCTTTTGCGTCTCCTTGCACCACCCGCGTTCTTCATACTCTTTCGGGTCAATGGTGGTCCCTCGTAAGAGCTTCTGCATCTGGTCACGTGGCTGTTGCGTTACAGCGTCGAAGAGGCGCAGAAATTGGCGCGTGAACGGTTCTGCATTCACCGGCGGCGGCTCCTTCCCGGCACCGGACTCTTCGTCAAGCAACTGGTTAATGCCAATGAGTGCATCGCGAACCGAAAACCCCTTAACTTCGTCAACGTAGACCCTTCCGTAGTGACGTGAGAAGTATTCGAGGGCCTTGCCGCGTTTGATCACCTGGAGATCGCCAGCAGGCAGACCCGCTTTGAGATGTAGTTCAAGGATGTCCGCAATCTGACGAACTTCCCGGAGCACTTCCCTTCGCATTCGTGCCCAGCTAACTGGCTCCGGATCTGTTGCTCGCTTTCTGCAGACGTGAATGATGTCGTATTCCACCTTCTGCGCGCCAAACGTCCCCGGTGTTCCGCCCTCCCCCTTCGTGTCATCAGACCGCACCGGAAATGTGGCCTCCAGATAGAACCCCGCCTTAAAGAGGCTGTCAAGGACAGCGATCCAAGGCTCATCCTTGTAATGGTGAAAAGTAAAAGCGAGAAGACCACTAGGTTTCAGAATGGCATGCGCCTGCCGCCAGCAATCGGTTAGGACCTTGGCGTAGAAGTCGTCGGATTCTTTTCCATGGCGGTGCCCGTTCGCAACCGCCTCAACTGCTGTCGGAGGTACCGCTGCTTTGAAACTGTCAATGTGTGAGCCAAGGGCGAGTTTCAGCCAGGCATATGAGAACCCTGATAGTTCGGAGTATTGCATTATGTCTCCGAAAGGTGGGTCTGTGATGACCAAATCAAAGCTACTTGGAGACAGATTTCCCAGATCAGTGCTCGATCGGCACTCGACAGTGGCGGTGCCCAAGACGGGATCACCAGGAAAGACTTTTACGCTTTTCGCAGCACCGCATTCGGTCGCCAGCTCCTTCGACAGCGTGGCCAAGTACTCAACGACGACTTGCTCCCACGGTACATCCGACCAACCCATTGCAGCGAGCAACGCCTCGGTACAGGACCGCCAATTCCCACGACCCAATTCGGCAAACACCGAATTCTCGACGGGTCTGTTGGGCGGCTGGTAGTTGTTCTTACTCAGAAATGGAGCCAGTCCATCACGCTGGATGTCCCAAATGCAAAACATGTTGTTGAGTCTGAGGTATTGCTGAAATGCGGCAAGGGCGAGCCCCTTGCTAGTCGAGTTGCTCCTGTTACTGATTGCAGCCAGGATCTGCGCGAGTGCCAGCATCTGCCTGCTGTTGAAGAAGTCCTTCCAGCGCCGGTATTGATACCGATCCAGTGGCGTTCGTACCCGGGTCTCAAGGCCCGGTGGCACTTCCTCCTGAGGGTAATAATCTGCAAGGTCCGTAAGTGATCGGCACTCCCACTCCCGGTGGGCCGCATTCAACTGTCTCTGCTGAAGCCGTGCTGACGCAAAGAAGCGCCCATCGTACGGGCGGCCCTGTGACGAGCACTTGGGGCAGAAACCCTGAATCAGATAGGGTGCCACCGGCGGTGATTTCTCGAAACGAGCAATCGTCTTTAGGACATCTTGCGGCGATCCGCAGGCGCCGCAAGCGAAGGTCGCCTTCTTCGGAACGGTTCCTTCGTCAGTGGTAATTGACATTCCTGTTTCGGGACAAATCACCGTCTTCGGAAGTGGCCCGCGCACCTCCAAGAGTCGAAGGGCCTTCATCCGCTCGTCGTACCAAGCGCAGGTCGACTCTGCATCATCCACGACGCTGCCACCAAAGGTCCGGCCGTCAGTGCGAGTCCCTGGAGATCCAACGAGCCACTGACGATGTACCAGCAGAGCGAAGTCGATCTTTTTGTTACGCCCTTTGCCCTCCAGCGTTGGATACTTGTGCGTGAATCCACAGTGGGGACACCTGACCGAGGTGTCGGCCTGCAGAATTGCATATGGCTTTTCAGAATCGGAGACCACCAGAGGCGATCCTGGAGACATGCGCGCTTCGGAGGCTTCGACGTCGAACACTTCCGAACAAGATTGACACTTGAAGTCTTCCCAAGCTTTGATCGTGATGCTCTTCACGGCGGCCAACGGCGAACTCATGATTGGTGTCCGATGCCCGCACCCGGTCATCTGGCAGGGCCCGTGCTTGGCCCAGAAAACGTAGATCACCTCCGGGCCTTCGTACCGGTAGTCCTTCCGAACATCCCGGCCAAGTGTCAGTGGATCGAATTCTGAGTCCATGACCTCACCCGTTGAGATTTGCATCCACTTGCCCTTGTGGCCACGAGGGCAGTCGCAGCTATAGAGTGGCATGATCTGCGGCTTGACCTCAGCTTCAATCTCTGCAAGGAGTGCGTGCACCTCAGCGTGATCGACCTTGGCCATCTCATTCTTCACGATGAACCACGCGACCGGGTTCAGATCGCAGCCGTACATCTGCATGCCAAGTCGGCTACCCTCGACGATTGTGGCCCCGCCGCCCATGAAGATGTCGGCGACCTTGAGATTCTTCAGCGCGCCCTTCTTCTGATGGTTCGCATAGTAAACGTCCCAGACCAGCTTGGCTGCCTGCGCCGGATCTTCTGGTGCTTTCATCGCCCCGGCCAACAGCATCGCCCGGAAGACGCTGGACCGGCGTCTCGCCCACCACTTTGACATCTGGTAGATCGGCTTCCCGGCGTTGGCTTCAATCTGCGAGATCTGGTTGATCGGTAGAATCGGGAAATCTACTTCCAGACAGGTCTTTGGACGATTCGGGTCGTTGAAGTCGACTGTCTCTACCGCGACTGGCCGCCCGGCACCGACGGCTTTCGCGATTTCTTGAGCGAGCCGTTCTTTCTTTGTCTTTCCGTTGGATCGTGCGGTTGTGGGAAGCATGGCGTTTAGGGTCGAGACAGCTCTATAAACGGAAGCGCGACTTCAAAAATGGACAGGCCACCGTGAGTTAGCGCGGGGTAACCGCCCGGACTCTTCCATTTTCGCCGGCCGAGGACAAGCCGGCGGGTCCCATGCTCGGATTGAATCTGTAGGTCGAGGGGAGGAATCCAGGGTCCGGTGTTGCCGCCGTTGGCCAGACGCCCACTCTTGAAAGTTTGCTGCAGATATCTGGCTTGGTCTTCATCCTCGGTCAGAGGGAAGTGCCCAGTTGCAGCGTAGCCGTGATCGGATGTAATCACGAGACGGCGCCCCGTTGTAAGCCGCTGCACGAGATGCCAGAAGTCCTTGCTGGTGAGTTGCTGGGCGGCTTCCTTGGCCAAGCTTTCCAGGCTTACATTACCGGAATCAACGCGATCGTCCGGCCAGTGGTGCCACAGAACGAAATCGGGATCGGAAGTGACGTAGGCGGCCGACTCGGCCCACGGAATCCCGACGCACTCGGTCTTGGCACAAGGGAAGCAGTGCCCGCTGCCTGCGCCGTTGGACTCCAAGGACGAGCGCTGAGCGAAACCGAGCGCCTTGGCAAAAGGAGTCGTCTCGCCGGGCATCTCGGAAACATGCACCCGTGCCGACTGAACTGTGTACCCCAACTTCGGCGCCGCATGCAGAATCCACGGTACTTCCCGCAAGGATAATGCATCAAGGATCAGAACCGCCCGGCCCGGACCGCCTTGCGACCACCACGAAGCCAGAGCCTGTGTATTGCGCGGCGCACAGCTTTCCATCTGCGGCCATAAATCATAACCGGCGGTGGCGAGATATAGGTCGAGCGGATGGAGTTCGCGCTCCCGCCTCATCACTTCTTTCGTTGGCGAGTCGATTGTGATGGGCTCGGCACAAACGCTCCATGCGTAATCCAGGATGGTTCGCCACGCCTCGCCTGGCGTTTCACTCTGGATTCGGCGGGCAAGGCCCAATGGAAGCGCCATTACAAGGACTCCTTGTCCAGGTCCAGCTTATATGAAATGCCGTCCGGAAGGCTCTTCAGGAGCTTCTGCAACTGGGCGCCGGTGATTTGATTCACTTTGAGATTCACGTTCTTCACGCTTGTCGCGGGGCCCACGCCCCATGATTCCGTCTTCCCCAGGAGATTCAGTGCCGACGTGGCTGGGGCGTGGCAGGTGACAAGCGGCGCAGGTACGGGTCCTCCAAAGATGGAATCGGGATCTGGCGACGCGACACCGTCTGGCTGCAGTCCACCTGAGGGGGCGTCGAGAGGCGTGGGAAAGAGCGAGCCGGTGGTTGGCGGTTGAATGCCGCCAGGCGTCGGCGGGGGAACCGGCGGTTTGTATCCACCCGCCGCCGGTACCGTATCAGGCAGGAGAACTGGAGGGACAGGCCTCGTGGCCGTCGATGGGGTCCACTCCGAACCAGGTTTCATCGAGGTGCTTCCCGGAGGGGATTTTCGCCTTCATCCGGTCGTATGCCTGATCTGCATCCTCACCAGGTTTGGCCTGCAAGAACTCCAGCCCGCGGATGTTGATCGCGATCTTGCCCTTGGCGCACACGCGAACCAGACGTTCCTTCGCTTCGACGTCGCCGAGCCAGGGAATGCAGGGAGCCTGGTTCGGACGCGGTTCGCCAAGTTCCAGGATCAGCTTGGCCACCGTTTCGCTGTTCTTGGCGTGGGCCATCACCAGATCCTCAAATTCCTCAGGGATGAAGAGGTTCTGGCGTACTGACTCGTCAATCGCCTCCGGGATTCGTCCGCCCTGTGCTCCGTGGTTCTCGATGTGGAAGTGACACTTCTTCGGCTCCTGATAGTTCCAGGTGTCGAGGATGGCGTAGCGGTCGAACCGGACTTTCAGGATGCCGTGCAGCTCGCTCCTGTACTTCGTGTGGAGCTTCGCATACTCGCTATCTTCTTTCCTCCATTCCTCCGCTTTGACGATGGCACGGGCGAGGATGATCAGGTCCCGATCAAGGAATGCGTTCTGACTACCAGATTTCGGAATGAGAAAGCGAATCGTGTTCCGCCGGCGGGGGACATGGGTCTTGAGCCACTCCCCGAGCCGAGCATGAAAATCGTCTGGCTCTTCCGGCATGACGAGGATGGGAATACGGTCGTCCCATTGATCCGGATGTTCCGCGGGGTCGAGGTCATCCCATGGTTTCTTCAGCCAGTCTCCCCGCAGCACGATCACACGAAATTTGTTTGGTGCGTCTCCCGCGCCGCCTATGACGTACCGCGTCTCCAAGGCGAGCTGAGTCAAATCCTCGCCGCCCGTGAACAGCTTGTCGTTCCGGGCGAAGGACATCAACTTGGCGCGCTGATTTTCTGGTTCGAGGAAAACGAAGCGGGTGCCAATTTCGTGAATGTTGAAGCTGTTATCCGCGACCTTGCGCAGCTCGACCTGGAAGAAATTGTCATCCAGCGCCAAGTCGCGCGTGATGTCGGTGTGGATCGTGGCCGGTTCTGCGCCAGCCAGCTTCTCGACCGCAAGGGAGCGCAGCCAGAGGGCGCTCATGATCTCGTCCAGATGGGGCACCTCGGCCGGAGACAGGACCTCCTTGACCTGTTCCAGATTTCGAATCGCCTTCTCGCGCAATACGTTGTGATGCTGGTTGGATACCGAGTCGAGCAGGGCGCCGATGGCGTTCTGCTCGTCATCGATTGGAAAATCGGCCGCGGTCAGGACCGGCGATTTGTCACCGCGCTGCTTAAAGAGGTTAGCGAGGATCAGGATCAGGTCCCGCGTCTCCTGCGCGCTGGTGGCCACAAGCACCTGGTCTTCGAGCAATTGGAGGAGTTGCGGCGAGAACGGCCACGCATCGTCGAACGTCCTTCGGATTTCCGCATGGTCCGACGCCGGCGCCTGCGCCAAGCGCAGGTGCTCCGAGATGTGGGCCTCGGCGAGTGATTCAATCGAAGGCGGAGGGATCTGGAGGCGGTTTTCGAACAGCCTGTGCAGCAGCAAGCGCTGGCGGTCGCGCCGCGCATATGGCCCCTTGAAATCGATCCGAGCGGGGTCCACTCGGTGAATCTGCTGGTAGGCATCGGTGTTGCCGTTGCGCACAGAGACGACCAATAGCAGCAGTTCGGGGTGAGACTTGGCGATCTCAGAAAGGATTTGGATAAAGTTGAATGCCCAGTTCTTCCACGGATACTGCTTGGTGTTGGTCAGGCCGTCGAACCAGGTTTGATACTCGTCGAGAATGAGAGCGGTCGGCTGCTTCTGAAGCAATTCCAGCGTCAGATCGTAACTTAAGATGTCGGTCTTCCCGGCTCCTTGGCCTTCCCACTTACCCCGGATGTAAGAGCCATGAGGATGCCGCTCCAGCAGCAGGTCCCACAGGAATTATAGTTCTGGTGGACCAGGCTTTCCGTGATGACGTACATGCCCTGGCGTAGCGGCAACGTCGCCATTTTGGGGTACTGGAGGCGGCTGGCCCAGACGTCCAGCCATGCCTGCGTCGCTGACTGGTCGGTGAGGGCGTGGTATAGCACGGCCATCAGGTGCGATTTACCTTGGCCACGCTCACCGATGAAGACTACCGGGCGGTCGTTCTTGGGGCCGATTGCTTCGATTGCAGACAGCAGGTCCGTTGTCGGGTAGCTGATTTCCAGAAATTCAGGGGCGGGGCGCTGGGTGGCACCGGTCTTCTGAGCATTTGACAGCTCGATCATGGTGCCCGAGATTCGCTTGGTGCGGAATTCGGGTCGAAGGTTTAGTCCAAGCATAGCGTTGCGCGTCCGCTTGCCTCGACAGATTAGAAAGAATTCGGGGCAAGGGCCGCATTTATTCTATCCCTTTACGGCCGCGTCTGTACTGTGAAAACTGAGGATTTGTCATCCAACTCGGTAGCATCGGTTCGGTCGCTCCTGAACCCGGCGTGCCGGTGATCTTGAAGCCTGCACACAGACGAAAGGCATTTCCGGTCGTTACGGAGCCTTCTCTTGGGTGTGGCGGCGAGGTTACACCGCCACTCTCAGCTTGATACCATCGTTGGGCGCGTGGACCAGATCCTGCTTGGTACCCAGGTACCTCTCCGTCGTCTGGACGCTCGCGTGGCCCAGGAGCAACTGGATTTGCTCAAGTTCCCCGCCCGCGGCGCGACATAATTTCGCGGCCGTCCGGCGACAATCATGAGGCGCTATGCCAGCGACGCCGGCAGCCTTGGCATACGGCTTAAGCATCTGCCAAATAACCTTTTCCGAGAGCACGTCGCCCTGCACTTTGTCGCCACGCTTCACGGGCCGGAACAAGTAACCGTCCACCACGCCGGCGGGGCCGGTCCAGGCGTCAATTGCGACCTTCACCCAGGCCGGCATCGGCACCGTGCGTACTCGGTTGTGCTTGCCCACGAGGTCTACTATGCACCACCGCCCGTCGCGCTGCTGGATGTGGCCCATCGTGAGCGCCGCCACCTCGGACCGGCGCAGCGCGCAGCCGAGCAGCACGGCGATGATGGCACGGTCGCGTAGGCCCTTGATCGTCGTGATATCCGGAACGTTGAGAAGCGCTTGCGCCTGCTTCAGCGACAGCCAGTTCCCCATCCGCACGCCGATGGATTTCGCGCTCTTCACCCGCTGGATGCCGGCGGCCAGTTCCGGCGCCAGCAGGCCGTTGTCGGTGGCCTCCACGGCCAGCTTGCGGATGGCCGACATGCGGACGATGATCGAGGAGGACCCCAGCCCGCGTTCCTCCAGGGTTACGCGCCAGGCGGATAC
>CABECX010001210.1_pt1 | contig 9765 bp, 6 predicted proteins | sample 3422721 | NCBI WGS metagenome assembly CABECX01 (sample SAMEA5534328, study PRJEB31848) | metagenome | biome: tundra; feature: field; material: soil | place: USA | collected 2013-05 | depth 0.15 m | reverse complement strand
AATACGTGGATGGGGCGCACCGCGCGTCAACCCGGACGCTGGATCCTCTGGCGCTCTATTTTTGGGGTACGACGTGGTCGGTAGCGGCGTGGTGCGAGTCTCGCGAAGACTTCCGCATCTTCCGGCTTGACCGCATCCGCAGCCTGCAAATGGGTGGCGAGAAATTCGACGAAGTCTCCGGCCGGACGCTGGAGGACTTCGTGGAGAGTGTTAGCCGGGAGCGGGACCAGCAGGCGTCCCCAGGAGTGGGGACGCGGCACGCATGAGTGCGTGCGCCACGTGAACTGGAGGGCGCGGGCAGACTCGAACTGCCATCCCCGGTTTAGAAGACCGGTGCCCTGATCCCTTGGACGACGCGCCCCGGCATTGGTGGGAGCGGTCGGGCTCGAACCGACCCTGGCCGGATTAAAAGTCCGGTGCCTCGCCATCTAGGCATCGCTCCCTTCGAACTTGGTGCCGGGCCTGAGAATCGAACTCAACTGTGCTGGTTTGTAGGACCAGTCTCCGCGACCAGCGGAGTTGCCCGGCATGGCTCTGGGGGCAGGATTCGAACCTGCGCGTCTCCCGATTAACAGTCGGGCGCATTGCCGCTTTGCTACCCCAGAACGAACCTGGTGGGTGCGGAGCGAATCGAACGCTCTGCCTGACGGTTAAGAGCCGCCTGCTCATCCTGATGAGCTTCGCACCCGAAATTGAAGCGCTAAACGCGCCGCCAAAGAGCCGGCCTGGGAGGCCGGCTGCAGCGCACGGCGCTGCCCCACGATAACCCGCGAACGATCTCATGGCGCGATGGAAGGGAGTCGACCCCTTCTGGTCCCGATAGACAATCGGGCGCCTTTGCCGCTCGGCCACCACCGCTTACGAACCTGGCCCAGCCTCCCGGATTCGAACCGGAATTTCAGCGTTCGGAGCGCTGTGTCCTCTCCGCATTGAACGAAGGCCGGATGGCACGGGTATGCCGACTCGAACGGCAATCTGAACGTTCGTAGCGTTCTATCCTTTCCCTTGAACGATACCCGCCTAAAATCTGGCAGCCGGGGATGGACTCGAACCATCGACATCTGCTGTCAGAGAGCAGCGTCCTGCCGCTGAACGACCCGGCTGTGGCTGGGAGGGAGCGAATCGAACGCCCGAAGTCAGCTTCAAAGACTGACGGCTTTCCACTAACCGACCTCCCACTAAGCTTTCAGCGATCAGCTTTCAGCGATCGGCTTTCGGCATTCAGCGTAGGCCTCACTGCGGCGCCAGCACAAACCTACCAGCGACGCACCTACGCAAATAGCTGACCGCCGATTGCTGCCGGCTGAGCGCTCTTGGGTTGACCGGAGAGAATCGAACTCTCGTGGCAGGGGTCACAACCCTGCGCCTGAGCCACTCGGCCACGGCCAACATAGCTGGCGGCGGGACTCCGAATCGAACGGAGATGATCTGGGCTTCAGCCAGACGCCGTGACCACGTAGGCTATCCCGCCGGTAACTTGGTGGACAAGAAGGGAATTGAACCCTTATCTACTGGGTGCAGGCCAGTAATCCTCCCGTTGAACGACTTGCCCCGCTTGCAACACGCCTCATAGATGGTTGCGGAGGTGCGACTCGAACGCACGTCTTTGGCTTATGAGACCAAGCTGGAACCGCCTCCAGTCTACTCCGCAATGAAACTTCGTCAAAAATGGTTCCGGCAGATGGAATCGAACCATCTCCCTATCGGTTATCGGCCGATTGCTCGCCCGGAGAGCTTTGCCGGAATGGAGCCGGGTGTCAGAGTCGAACTGACTTATCCGGTTTACAAAACCGGCGCATCGCCACGCATGCTTACCCGGCGGACACACTTGGAGCCGGCGCCGGAAATCGAACCCTGGATCGGCCGCCTACCATGCGGCTGCTCTGCCACTGAGCTATACCGGCTGGAGCCGAAGCGCGGATTCGAACTGCGGTCTGGACGTTACGAGCGCCCCGTTCTTCCCATTGAACTACTCCGGCTGGAGCGAGTGCGGAGAATCGAACTCCGTTGGCTGGACTGGCGATCCAGCGCTCAACCAATGAGCCACACCCGCGAAGTAAAGCTTTCAGCGGTCAGCTCTCAGCACTCAGCCCCAAACGCTCCGGCTGATGCTGATAGCTGATAGCTGATAGCTGATCGCTAATTGTCAAAGAACTGGTCGGGGACCCCGGATTCGAACCGGGAGTCTCTTGCTTCCAGGGCAAGCGGGTTAAACCGTTTCCCAAGTCCCCGAAAAACTGAAAAAGGGGGTGACCACCTGGTGGCCACCCCCTTTTCCCGAATCGGAATGTTATCCCAGGTTCCGGTTAGGTAGCCTCCCACGCGTCCGTATTGACGCGTTCCTGCCGCATGGCTTGCGGTTTAGTACCGAAATGGATAACTGGTCTCACGCAATTAGATTCTAGCTTACTCTGTGGCTGGAGTGCAAGCACTTTTTTTCGATTCTGATGATTCTGATAGGCTGTCTGCGGCCACCTGCCGCGGAAGTCACTCCATGGCTTTGTGGAATGTGGCCTTTACAGTGGGGCAGGCCCCTGGCCTGCGCGAAACTTTCAGTCCCGCTCTTCGGCCAGCTATGCTCGCCTCAGACGCTCCGTTCGCCGCGTTCATGTGCCGGCCTCCGTGTTCCCCCACCAATTTGATCCGGGGCCGGCAGGGACCCCGTCGGCGGTATCCTGCAGCGGTCATAGCAACCGCACCAGGCGATGCCGCGAGCCTACGGCAGTATCACTCGCCTCCGCAACTCCAATTCGACGTCCACTTCCGGTGCGCTCCAACTCACGCCGGCCAATAGCTTGAGTAGATCGGCCCAGGTGACAACCGCCAAGTCGGCGCAGAGCGCGAGAAGCTGGGCCGGGGCCCGGTGTGGCAACGCTCGCTGCAACTCTGAAGCGCTCCGATAGCGCTCCATCAGGTTGAACGTAGGCGCGCGTTGCCGCGTGGTCGCACGAACATCCAGAAGGCCGGCCGGCGGCTGCCGCATCTGTCGAACACACAATCGATGTTGCGGGCGATCTGATTCCGCTCGGGATCGTATTTCGTGTTGAGCTGCACGTTGGAGCCCAGTTTCGCCTCCACGAAGACGAGGTAGCTTCGGCCTTCAAACGTGATGTCGATCTCGGACGGTCCCTCGACTGGCTTTATATTAAGGCTGCGCCTGCGCCATTTTTCGTTTTCCGCTGCGCGCATTCGCTCGCGGCTCAACACTTCATACGAGCGCGGGGCGGCTACCGTTTGCCAGAGCCGGACAACCGGGCAATCGCCCGGGTCGATTGAACTCCCGCCTGCGAGTTTCAAGAGATTCGGCCACCAAGAGGAAGCCGGCACGCTGTCGAGCAACTGAAAGAAGTTCCACGTTACGTAGTCCTCGCTGTTTGGCGAATGCAGAATCCGCTCGATATCGCCGCGCTTTTTCGATTTCGGCGAAGCCAGCAGCTTCGGGAGGTTGAGGATCGGGAAAGACGGACTTGCCGGAGCGTCGCTGGTCGCCTGCGGAGCAACAATCGTGGCGGGGTGAGCCGAAGGAGTTTGGTGCGTCAGGTACTCGGAGTTCTTTGCCCCGATCACGCTGTGCCAGTGATCCAGATCGGCCGTGGGGTGCGCCGGGGCGGGGAAATCGTACTCGGCCGACGCACGGATCTCGGACGCAAGCGGGATGTGGCCGGCCGCATCCTGAAAATCGGACGCGTAGCGCAGCCCGACAGAGCCGGGCGTTGAGTAGTCGCGGACGCTCCATGACGTCTCACTTGGTCCTTTATGGAAGAAGAACACGAACGTGTTTGGGGCCAACCGCTCGTTTATACAGGAAGCGGCGTCTGCTTTCCGGTCGCATGGTGTATAGAGCCAGTCCGGAAGGAATTCTCTCAAAACGAGTCTAACCCAAGCGCTTTCAATAACCTACCGGCATCGTCCGCGCAATTGCCGAAATCCTCCGTTCAACACCCGAACTTGCCGTACAACCAAGGAAATCAACAGTTTGATGGCCGCCGGTGGTATTGTTCAACCGTCATTAACTATACTGGGACAATCGAGCACGCGGCGAGGCCGTGCCGCGCGAGCGCGTTTATCTTAAACCGGTGGTTGCAAGGAATGTGCTGGCAACCCACAAGAGGAGTTCAAAACGGATGCACAAGCCTATCAAGTACGTGGAGAAAGCCCTGACCTACGCGGCGCAAGCGGCGTGGACCGTTTTCGATAAAGCCAACCAGATCAAGCAGAACCCGTCGTTCACCCCGAAGTGGTCCGAAAAGCCGCTGCTCAAGTCGTATCAGAAGACCAAGCCCCCGCTGGGGTGGCCGCGCGAGACCGACTCGCTGTGCCCCCGCTGCATCCCCGAGATCCGCTCGGAAATCCTCAGCGGCAAGAAGCCGTTGTCCATCCTGCTCAACGATAAGGTGGGCGAGATCAAGGCCAAAGTCATCGAGCGCGACGGCAAGATCCTGATGGTCAAGGATTGCCCCATTCACGGCCACTTCGAGGACGTGATGTCCATCGATACGGCCTTCTTCAAGCATTTGGAAGAGTGCTTCCCCGGGCGCGACATCCGGTCGCACAACGATGCGCACCTGCATCATCACGGCACCAGCACCATCACGCATGGCCGCGGCTCCGTACTCACGATCGATCTCACCAACCGCTGCAACATGATGTGCGATCCGTGTTTCATGGACGCCAACCAGGTCGGCTTCGTGCACGAACTCACTTGGGAAGACATTCAGACCCTGCTCGACAACGCCATCTCCATCAAGCCCAAGCGCCAGATGTCGGTGCAGTTCTCCGGCGGCGAGCCGACGATTTCACCGTATTTCCTGGACGCCGTGTCGTACGCCCGCAAGGTTGGGTACACCAGTGTGCAGGCCGCCACCAACGGCATCGAATTTGCCAAGAGCCCCGAGTTCTGCCGCAAGGCCGCCGACGCCGGTCTGCGTTATGCCTACCTGCAGTTCGATGGTATCGGCAACGCCGCCAACTCCCACCGCAAAGTCGGCAACCTGTTTGATGTAAAGCTGCGGGCGATTGAAAACCTGTACACCAACGGCGTGGACATCGTGCCCGTCATCACGCTGATCAACGGCATCAATAACGAGCAGGTGGGCCGCGTCATCCAGTTCGCCCTCGACAATCCCAAGCGCATTCCGTTCCTTTCGTTCCAGCCGGTTTCTTTTACCGGCCGCGACGAGGCCGTCACAGACGAGCGCCGCATGGCGCAACGCTATACGCTGGCCAACCTGGCGCACGACGTGAAGAATCAGACCGGCTTGGGCGAACCCGCCCGCGACTGGTTCCCGCTGTCCTTCATCAGCACCTTTTCCGACTGGTCCGATCTGGTACATGGCCCGGACCACCAATGGGGCCAGTTAAGCTGCGGCTGCCATCCGAACTGCGGCGTAGGCATGGCCGTGATGGTGGATAAGGAAACCGGGGAATCGGCGCCCGTCACCGCGTTCTGGAACGCCGATCAACTGGCCAAGGACGTGGCTCGCGTTAACGACGCGGCGCGCGGCAAGTGGCTCTCGATTATTGGCATGGCGCTGGCAACGGCGCGCAACTACGATCCCTTCAAGTCGCCCACGCACTTCAAGCTAACCGACCTGATGAAGAAGCTGGACAAGACCTTCGGCGCCACCGGCAAGAATTACGGCAAAGTGGGTTCGGACCGCACCATGCAGGATATCGAAAAGCGCCGTCAGGACCGCTGGAACTTCCTGCTGATCGCGGGCATGTGGTTCCAGGATCTGTTCAATTACGACTTCCGCCGCACAGAGCAGTGCATCATCCCGTACGCCACGCAGGAGGGCGAAATCTCATTCTGCGCTTACAATACCGGCGTCGGCTGGCGCAACATTATCGAGAAGATGCACATGACCGCCACGCTCACCAAGTGGTATGAAGAGCACGGCCGGCACGAGATCTTCGCCGGCGGCAAGAAAGTCGCGCTGCAGAGCGCGGACCACTCCATGGTGCTGCGGGATGGCATCATCACCACCGAAGTGCAGCACGATCTCGACAAGCTGGGCATCGCCAAGAACTCCGGCGAGGAGAAGCTGCGCGCCCGCGCCGCCAAGATCAAGCAAGACGAAGAGAACGCCCGCATGGCGAAGCTGTACCGCCAGCACGTGCTCAAGGAGCAGCCCACGCCCGATCTGGTGCCGCTGGGAGCGATTCAGCTCGCACCGAAGCCCGCCGCAGTCGAGCGGGTAGAAGAGCGGGAAGAAGTCGGCTCGTTCGGGGATTAGTAGAAACGCTACACAGAGCGGCCTGCATTCTCGCTTCACCGGGACGGGGCATTACGAAGAAAATCGCACCAGCTTCGAGCTATGGATTCGTGCGTCTCCGGTGACGAGCGGAACATCGTGGGCCAAGCTGGTGGCTGCGATCTTCACGCCACGCAGGGTTCAATTAGCGGCGGGTGGTCCAGTCCAAACCCGATGCGTCTTCGAGCATAGAGCATTTCGATTTCCCAGAGTACGCTGTCTGAAATGCCCCACTCGTCCGCAGCCAGCACGTTCCGTTCACCTTGCGTTAGCAAACCGCTGACGGCATGGATGAGGATGTGGGTATCAAGATTCTGCATCCCACTTGATCCCAGCCGTGAATAGGTCATCGCTCGGATCGATCACCATTCCTGGAACGCTCCCGATCAGATCCGCACAAGACTCGCGGACCGGCGTCAGTTTGGCCACCGGATGGCCGTGGTTTGTAATCAGGATGCCATCGGCCGGCAGGTCGTCCATCAACGCCAGCCACCTCTGCCCGAACTCACTGACGTTCATCTCTTGCACCACTATAGTGTACCAACGCAGGCAATCTTGCTGAAATCGGCCGAACCGGCCAGGACGGTTGAGGACGCGAAAGGTCCCGATGCCAGTCAACGCCAGCGCGCGGGTAATAGGCCGTACAGCGGTTTACGTTACTCCCAGCGCAACGCCTGCATCGGATCGATGTGCGTGGCTCGGCGCGCGGGAATATACCCCGCCAGGATCGAAACCAGCAGTACCACGGCCATCGCGCCCGCAATTACCGCCGGGTCGCTGGCCTGCATTTCAAAGAGCTGGCTTTCGATCAGCCTGCCCAGAGCCAGACTGGCCACCACCCCGATAACCAGCCCGGCCGCGGCCAGGATCAGCACCTCCTGCATGACGAGCCGCAACACACTGCCGCGCGCCGCCCCCAGCGCCATGCGGATGCCGATTTCCTGCGTTCGCCGCGTCACATTGAACGCCGTGATGCCATAGAGGCCGATGGAGGCCAGCAGCGTGGCGAGAAGCCCGAATGCCACCGACAGCCACGCCAGCAGACGGTCCAGGAAGTGCGTCTCATCGATCTGCGCATCGAGAGTTTTCAGGTCGTACACGGGCAGCGCGGCATCCATCCGGCGCACCACCTGGCGGGACGCCGGCGCCACATCGAGAGGGTTCCGGGCCGTGCGCACATAAAACGTAACCGCTCCGGGCGCGGTGTTCTGCAGCACGGGCGTGAAGGTCCAGGGCCGGGGCTTCTCCTTCAGGTCGCCCTCCTTCATGTCCTTTACCACGCCCACGATCTCCATGTTCGTCGCTCCGGAATCGCCCCAGCCGATGCGGTGCCCGAGGGGATTTTCATGCGGTAAGAAGCGCCGCTGGAAGGTTTCGTTCACGATCACGACCTCGGGCGCGCCGGCGGTATCTCTCTCGTTGAAGTCCCGCCCGGCGATGAGCGGAACTCCAGCCGTGGAGAAGAATCCGGGCAGCATCTCGTTATAGCCGGGGTTCATATCTTCGCCGTTGGATGGCCGGTACCCTTCGATATGCACCGTGTTCTGCCAGTTGTTGTCCGCCAGAACCGCGTTGGATACGCCGCTCGCCGCCTGCGCGCCGGGCACGCGGGCGAGCGCGGTTTGCACATCCAGGAATAACCGCCGCGCCCGGTCTGGCGTGTAGTTGTGCATCGCTGGATCGATGGAGAATGCCAGCAGCCGGCCGGCTTCGATGCCGGAGTTCACGGTCATCAGCTTGTACAGACTGCGCGCAAACAGTCCGGCCGCGGCCAACAGCAGGAACGACAAGGCCACCTGCGCGCAGATCAGAACTCTCCGGAATCGGGTCTGGCCCAGCCCCAGCGAAGCTGTCCGGGATTCGTTTTTCAGCGCCGGCGCCAGGTCGGGCCGGGTGGCCTGCAGAGCGGGAGTGATTCCAGCCAGCAGCGCGGCCAGCAGGCTGACTGCGGCGGTGAAGCCCAATATCCGCCAGTCGGGTGACGTTCGGATGGCGGCGCCGATGTTGTTGAACGGCAGTGCGCTCAACAGCAGAGAAGCAATCCAGTCGGAAAGCAGCAGCCCCAGCACCCCGCTGGCAGCCGCGATCAGCAGGCTCTCCGTCATGATGAGCCGCATGAGCGATCTCCGCGTGGCCCCCAGCGCCAGCCGGATGGAAATCTCCTTCTGCCGGCCTTGCGCCCGGGTGATAAGAAGGTTGGCGACGTTCGCGCAGGCAATCAGCAGGAGTGTCCCCACCATCGCCAGCAATACGTATAGCGGCTTCGAGAAGAACTCCGGCATGCCCGCCCCGAAACCCTGCGACCCGCTGGCCAGCCGCAGTTGGTTCTTGACGTACCGCTCGGAGAATTTTGCGTTCCGCCCGTTCGCCGCCAGGTCGCGTCCCAAAGCGGCGCGGTAGGCGCCGGCCATGGCGCCCAGCGCCGCCCGCGGATCCGTGCCCGGCCGCAGCCGCGCAAAGACGGTGCAGCCAGATGCTGTCCCGCCGGCCCATATCGTCCCAGGTGGGCGTCACTACCGTCTTCATCATGAGCGGGACGAACAGATCCGCCGGGCTCATCAGCGACAGACCCTGGAACCCGCGCTGCGCGACACCCACGACGGTCATCGGATGCCCATTGACGTCAATCGCGCGGTTCAGTGCGGACGGATCGCCTCCGAACCGGCGCTGCCAGTAGTCATAGCTCAGCACCACATACGGTTCGCCGCCTTTGCGCTTGTCTTCGTCCGGAGTGAGCATGCGGCCAAGAGCCGGCATCACTCCCAGAACGTCGAAATAGTTGCCCGACACCAGCTCGGCGGTGGCCCGCTCGGCCGGTCCTTTGTCCGACACGTCGACCGCATCTTGATATCGCGCCGCGATGCCGGTGAAGGCATCGGAAGAACCCCGTAGATCGGCATACATCGGATACGAAAAGGAGTCCTCGTAGCCACGGGTGCTTCCGCCAATGAACTGGCCCGTCCAATGGAACGCGACCAGCCGCTGGGGATCCTTGACGGGAACCACCCGCAAAAGGATCTGGTAGGTCAGCGTAAAGATAGCCGTGTTGGCGCCGATGCCGAGCGCCAGGGATAGGACGGCAGTCGCAGCGAATGCCGGATTTCGCAATAAGTTGCGCAAAGCGAGTTTCATTGAAGGGGACTCAGAGCAACTCTCGTTCCAGTGGGCCGCTTGAAACCAAAGGCGTTGTGCGAGGACCTGGGCAGCTACTGTTCGCAGCCGGATTCCGCCGTTCGGAAACGGACACAACCACCAGCCACCAACCACGGCGCGCGAAGCGCGGCCCGGGCTACCAGAAATACAACACATCCGGCCGCACGTGCCCCTTGGCCTCCAGGCAAGGGCCGCACTCCATCTGATAATCCGCGCGGATCTTGCGCACCGCGGCCGGGATGGTGTACTGGTCATCCGGCTTGTGCTCGGTGGCAATCGCCGCCTTCGATGTCCATCTTGATGAAATCCACGCGCGGCAGCTTCAACTCCGCCACCAGCTTATCAATCGTGGTCAGCG
>CABECX010001200.1_pt1 | contig 9825 bp, 6 predicted proteins | sample 3422721 | NCBI WGS metagenome assembly CABECX01 (sample SAMEA5534328, study PRJEB31848) | metagenome | biome: tundra; feature: field; material: soil | place: USA | collected 2013-05 | depth 0.15 m | reverse complement strand
ATATCTTTGCCCGGCATAAGAGTAGCACGAGGTTTTCGGGAGATCGGAGAGATCCACCTTGCTTAGCGGTTGTTTTCAGTCGGTTACGAAGGACTGAATTGCGTGACCGATATAGGTTTCAGGCTGATGAAACCGTGCGGTGAACTATACCTCATGGCGACGCTGGTTCGGTGCCGCCCTCGAGGTTCAGCCGGACGCCTCCAAGGGCGGCAGGCGCCGCTTTACAGGGTCGGGCGTTACGACCACATGGCCTCCGTCGGGGGGCTTCTGCCGTCCTCACCGACACCGAAGTGCGGAGTCCAACGTGAGATTCAGGGTTTTGGAGTCAATCGATTCCGGCTTAAAGCGCCACCGCTTCGCGGCGTCAATCGCGCTTGGTTCCAGCAACGGATGGCCTGAGGTGGCCAAGACACCGAGGACCTCACCCGTAGCTGGTTCCAGGCTGAGTTGCAGTTCGACTTTGCCTTCAATGCGCAATGCCTTGGCCAGAGGCGGATATATTGGGGTCACGAAGTGACTGAATTGGCACGCCTGAGCGTTTAGTAGCTGCGGAGCATTGTTCAAGCTGGCTTCCGCAACACTGACCGGACACCGATAGCTTGTCAACAAGGATCGAAAGCGCGGAGATCGCCAAGTCCAGGCATTTCGTTTGAAGGCTGCTGCCAGCCCGGCATCGTACCGGCCGGAAACCAATTCCGGCACCATTTTCTCCCCATCGCGCTGGAGAATGAGGTCATCCGCCTCCGTGCGGCCGTGAAATATGTCCGTTCGACCCAAACACCGGATCGGTAATCTCGGAAGCCAGGTTACAAAGGCGGGCCAGCTTGGGATTTTCCCGCTGCAAAAGGTCCATGTCGACCTTTTCTGAGATCGGCAACCCGAGGACAATGGACGAAGAGCCGCACTGGGCGACAAATACCAAAGGTGATAAACTCAACCGCGCCCTCAGCCCGGGGTATCTCTTGAGCAGGGCGTTAAGCGCGCCCGGTTTGACAGCGCAGGGATTATTGGCCTTGACCAGTTCGCCGGGAGACGTGTTGTGCACCTCCCTGTTGCGCTCTGTACGATGATCCGCGGGCAATTCAGATTAACCGTCGCGACTCGCGAGTAACGGATAAGGGAGTCCGGCCGTCCAGCTTCACATCGACCACACGATCACGATAGTGAAACGCCGAGACGTCGGGCGATAAGACACGGAGACGTAGCTGTGAAGGTACAGAAAATCCTTCGGCTCGCGCAACGACCGCCGCAATCGCCGTAATCAGTAGCCACCAGCGCATCTCATTGCAGATACGTATGCCGAGCGATACGCAGGTTTCCAAGTGGGGGAATGGCCTAGCCGTGCGAATCCCCGTGGCCTTGGCGAGAGAGGCACGTCTCGCGGAAGGCGACCGCCTGACGCTCGATCTTGCAACCGATGGCAGCATCGTCTTGCGACCGGCCCGCCGGAAGTGCGAACTGCGGCAACTGGTATCGCGAATCACCACGAAGAACCGGCAGTCGGAGACAGATTGGGGACCGCCAGCCGGCCAGGAATCGTGGTGACGTCCACCTACGTCCCGGCATGTCCCAGCCCCGGCGATTTCATCTGGCTGACTTTTGATCCCCACGCAGGGCGTGAGCAAGCGGGGCGGCGGCCGGCGCTGGTGCTCAGTCCCAAGGCCTACAACCAGAGGTCGGGCTTGGCGCTGGTTTGTCCCGTGACTAGCCAGGCAAAGGGCTATCCGTTTGTCGCATGCATGCGCCCGCGCTTTTCCAGCGCGTCCAAGGCGTGTGGACAGCCGGCGGAAGCCACCTAAAAGGTGGCATGCAGGTATTGGCTGCGCCACAAGATGGAACAGTTATGTGGTAAATCTGAGTAATGCACGTCTTGCAGGGCTCCTCGAAGCATGCCGGAATCCAGTAACGCACCCATGATCGAGGCCGCCGGCCTCAGCAAATTTTATGGAGACTTCGCCGCCATTCGCGACGTCACTTTCTCCATCCCTCAAGGCCAGGTGGCCGCCTTCCTCGGCCCCAACGGCGCCGGCAAGTCCACCACCATGAAGATCCTCACCGGCTATCTCGCGCCCAGCTCGGGCGTCGCGCACATCGCCGGCCTCGACGTGGCCACCGACCGTATCGCCGCCGCCGAGCGCCTCGGCTACCTGCCCGAAAACGGCCCGCTCTATCCCGACATGACGCCGCTCGGCCTGCTCAAATTCTTCGGACGCGCCCGCGGCCTCACCGGCGCCCACTTGCAGCAACGCATCGACGCCGTCATCGCCGCCTGCGCCCTGGAAGCCGTCATCGAAAAGCCCATCCAAAAGCTCTCCAAAGGCTACCGCCAGCGCGCCGGCATGGCCCAGGTGCTGCTGCACGAGCCCGACGTCCTCATCATGGACGAACCCACCAGCGGCCTCGATCCCAACCAGACCCGCGAGGTCCGCCAAACCATCCGCGAGCTCGGGCGCAACAAGACCATCCTGCTCTCCACACACATCCTGCAAGAGGTGGAAGCCATGGCCGGCCGCGTCATCTTCATCAATCGCGGACGCGTGGTCTTCGACGGCACTCCCGCCGAAATGCAAGCCGGATACGCATCGCTCGACGACGCATTCCACGCCCTCACTGAAGGGCCTATGCAGGAAAGGCCCCCTGCAGGAAGGCCCCTGCAGGAAGTATGAAAAAGACTTGCAATAGCGGCTGGCGGCCTGAGAGGCCGCCGCAGGCCACGGGCCTGCCCCACAAAGGAGGCCCGTGCACCCCCGCAAGCGTGTAATCCAAGCCATCCTGCGGCGCGAGCTGGCCTCTTACTTCGCCACGCCCACCGGATACGTCTTCATCACGCTGTTTGTCTTCTTGAGCGCCATGGCCGCCTTCTGGCAGGAGCGCTTCTTTGCCACCAACCTGGCCAACCTCGATCAGCTCAACCGTTTCTTCCCCTATCTCCTCATTTTCCTGGTCCCCGCCATCAGCATGAGTCTGTGGGCGGAAGAAAAGAAGCAAGGCACCGAAGAGTTGTTACTCACTCTGCCCGCCACCGACTTACAAATCGTACTCGGAAAGTACCTCGCCGCGCTGGCCATTTATTCGGTGGCATTGTTATTCTCCCTAAGTCACGTCGTGGTGCTCTGCTGGCTCGGCAGCCCCGATCCCGGCCTGATGTTTTGCACTTATCTGGGTTACTGGCTGATGGGCGCCACTCTGCTCACCGCCGGCATGCTGGCCTCGGCCCTCACCGATAACCTGACGGTCGCCTTCATCCTTGGCGCGGTCTTCTGTTCCGTCCCGGTCTTCCTGAATTACGCGGGATCGATCGTCGCCGGCGCTACCCAGCGCCTGGCCGAAAAGCTGTCGGTCGTCGAACAGTTCCGCGATCTCTCGACCGGCGTCATCACGCTCGCACCGCTGGTCTACTTCGCTTCCTTCGCCGCGGCCACGCTCTATCTGAACGTCGTCATCCTGGGACACCGCCGCTGGCGCACCGGACCCCAATCGCCCTGGATGCGCGGCCATCTCGCCGTCCGCGCGCTGGCCTTGGCTGCGATCGTCGCCAGCCTCACCTTGCTGGCGTCGAACTCCCGCCTGCGCCTGGACGCCACCTCCGAGCAGATCCATTCGCTCTCGGGCGAAACCAAAACCCTGTTGCGCTCCATCGATCGGCGCCAGCCCGTCTTCATCCAGGCCTACTTCAGCCCGGATGTCCCGCGCAGCTACGTGGAAGCGCGCAGCGGTCTGGTGGCCATGCTGCGCGAGTTTCAAGCGGTTTCCGATGGCGGCGTCAACGCCAAGATCGTCGAGACCGTGAAGTACTCGCCGCAGGCCCGCGAAGCGCAGGAACGCTTCGGCATCAAGCCGTTTCGCGTGCCCGCCAGCGAAGAAAGCGCCCGCGTGATGAACGACATCTTTCTCGGACTGGCCTTCACGCGCGGCTCCGAGGAGTTCGTGATCCCGTTCTTCGATCGCGGCCTGCCGGTCGAATACGAGCTGATGCGTTCCATTCGCGTGGTCTCGCGCGCCAAACGCAAGAAGATCGGAATCCTCAATACGTCCGCCAAGCTGTTTGGCGGACTCGATTTTCAGAGCCGCGCGCAATCCCAGGAGTGGTCCATCGTTTCCGAACTGAGAAAACAGTACGAAGTCGCGCAAGTCTCGCCCGATGCCGATTATCCCGACGATCTGGATGCGCTTCTGGTGGCGCTGCCTTCGAGCCTTACGCAGCCGCAGGCCGACCGGCTGACTGCCTACGTCGGGCGCGGCAAGCCCACGCTGCTGCTGGTCGATCCCATGCCGGCCTTCGATCTGGATCTCGCCCCGCAGGAGTCGAAAACCAATCTCCGCCCGCTCTTGGACCTGTTGGGCATCACCTGGCAAACCAACCGCATCGCCTGGGATAACTACAACCCGCACCCGCAGCTAAAGACCTTGCCCAAAGAAGTCGTCTTCGTCGGCAAGGGATTCAACCAGAAGGACCCCATCACCGCCGGATTGCAGGAAGTCGTGCTGCTGTACCCCGGCGTGCTGAAGAGCCAGGGCGGCGCGCCCTTCGTGCCTCTGCTCAAGACCAGCGCCGATTCCGGCCTGGTCCGCTGGGACGAGCTGGTGCAACGCAGCATGTTCGGGGTCGCCATCAATCAGGATGCGCCGCACAACCCGGATGAAGGCAATCACGTGCTGGCCGCCCGGATTCAAGGTAAGGGAAGCGCGGGCCCGCTGAATGCCATCGTGATCGCGGACGCCGACCTGATGAGCGAGCAGTTCTTCGATCTGCGCAGGCACGGCGTGGAGAATCTCAACTTCGACAACGTCACGTTCCTGTTGAACTCGGTCGACCAACTCGCCGGCGATCCATCCTTCATCGCGCTGCGCAAGCGCCGGCCGAAGCAGCGTACGCTCGAAGCCGTGGAGGCGCGCACGCGCACCTACGAAGGCCAGCGGCTGCACGAATCCGAGCAGGCCGAAGCCCTCGCCGACCAGCGCCTCAAGGAAGCCCAGGCGCGCCTGGATCGCTCCGTGCGGGAAGTGGAGCAGCGCGGCGACCTGGACGAGCAGACCAAAGAGGTCATGATCGCCAACCTCAAATCGGCCGAGAACCGCCGCCTGGAAGTGGCGCGCTCCAACATCGAGGACGAGAAGCAGCGCCAGATCGAAGACAGCCGCGCCGAAATGGAGAACTCCATTCGCGGCATCCAGAACACCATCAAGCTGATGGCCGTTGCGCTGCCGCCCATTCCCGCGTTCATCGTTTTCGTGATCGTCTCCGTGCGCCGCCTGCGCCGCGAGCGCATCGGCGTGCCCGTGGATCGCCTGGTGGGCAAGGAGGCCGCGTGACGGAGAGCGTCAAGACGGCCGCGCTGGCCGGCGCCGCGCTGGTGCTGGCGATCTCCGCCGCCGTCATCGAACCGGAGGCCCGCGTGCCCGCCATCATGAGCGATCAGGGCGAGGCCTTCTATCCAACTTTCACCGATGCGCAGGCGCCCCGCACCATCGAAGTGGTGGACTACGACGACGCCACCGCCACCGCGCTGCCGCTTAAGGTGCAGTTCCAGCAGGGCAAGTGGGTCATCGCCTCGCACTACAATTACCGCGTGGATATCGGCGACCGCCTCGCCAAAACCGCCGCGGCCCTCATGTATCTGAAGAAGGACATGGTGCGCTCGGATTCGACGCTGGATCATGCCAAGTACGGCGTCGTCGATCCGCTGGATGAGAAAGCCAGCGGGCTCACCGGGCGCGGCAAGCGCGTGACTCTGCGCGACGCGAACGGCGGCATCCTGGCCGATTTCATCTTGGGCAAGCCCGTGGAAGGAAAGCCGGGCTATCGCTACGTGCGGGTGCCCGGACAGAAGCGTACCTACGCCGTGAAGACCGACGCCGATCCCTCGGCGCGTTTTGCCGACTGGGTGAACGCCGGCCTGCTGCGCATCGCCAGCGCTTCCATACGCAAGGTGACCGTCAACCGCTACAACATCGATCCCGGCGCGGGCCGCATGAGCAACCAGGAAACCACCGTCCTGACGCAAGACAAGGGGGAGTGGAAAGCCGCCGCCGGCGAGAAGCTGAACCTGCCCGCGGTGCATGCCATGGCCGGCGCGCTGGATGGTTTGAAGATCGTGGATGTACGCCCGAAGCCGCCCGGTCTGGCCGCTGGACTACGTCACGAAGAACTGCAACTTACGCTCGAAACCGCGCTGTCGTTGCAGAAGGCGGGTTATTTCTTCACGCCGCAGGGACGCGTCTTCTCAAGCGAAGGCGATATGACGGTGGAGACCAGCAACGGCCTGATGTACTCGTTGCGCTTCGGCGACGTTGCCGCTGGCGATACTAAATCGGGCGCGCCTTCGGACAACCGCAATCTTTTTGTAATGGTGCACTTTGACGCCGCCAAAGCCGGTGCGTATGGAGGCGACGCGGGCGCCGGCGAGCGGACGGCCCGCGAGTTGAACGACCGCTTCGCGGATTGGTATTACGTGATCGGCGGCAAAGATTTCCAGAACCTGCGGTTGGGGAGGGGGGCTACCGCGCAGCCCACGCGGCAACCTGGGCAAGAGGCCGTGCCGCCGCAGCGGTAGGCTGTCAAGTGTTACAAAGTGGGGCAGCCAATCCTGGCTGCAGGCCGCCTTTTAGGCGGCCTGCCCTCGTATATTCTTGAGAGCTCGTATATCCTTTAAACACCACCATTGTGTGAGGCAATACTTAAGGCGCCTGCCGCACTGGGACGTGGTTGGACAGCCCCTGTTTGTCACTTTCCGTTTGCATGGCACCCTCCCCGGCAATCGGATCTTTGCGCCGGAAGTGTTGGCCAGCGCCGGCAAGGCGTTCGTAGCGATGGATCGAATCCTGGACGGCGCGCTGAACGGTCCGTCGTATCTTCGCATGCCGGAGATTGCCGAAGTTGTAATGGCGGCTCTGCGGGCCGGGGAGAGTCGTTTCGGGCGGTATCAGATCCATTCGTATGTTGTCATGCCCAATCACGTGCACGCGCTGGTGACACCTGACGTGGTTGCCGCGCAATGGCTGGGGCCTCTGAAAGGGTTCACCGCCCATGAAGCCAACCGAATTCTGGGACAGCGCGGCCGACATTTTTGGCAGGATGAGAGCTACGATCGTCTCGTCAGATCCGATCGGGAATTTGATCGAATCCGGAACTACATTGAGCAGAATCCGGTAAAGGCGGGCTTGGTTGCGGCGGCAGAAGAGTTTCGGTGGTCAAGCGCATATGCGAGGAAGGCCACCTGAAAGGTGGCCTGCAGCCAAGATTGGCTGCCCCACAAGTCTGCCTATGATCCAGTAGTATTAGGCTGCGTCGCGCTGGGCCAGCTCGCTGGTGACCTTCGCCACCTTCACACCCTTGGCCACGCCGAAAAACCGCAGAATCTCGATCTGTATCCAGGACATGTCGAACTCGTACCAAGCCAAGCCGTGCCGCGCCGAAGTCGGATGCGCGTGGTGATTGTTGTGCCAGCCCTCGCCGAACGTGATCAGCGCCACCCACCAGGAGTTGCGTGAATCGTCGCGCGTGTCGAACCGCCGCGATCCCCACATGTGCGTGGCCGAGTTCACCAGCCAAGTGGCGTGCAGCCCGATTACCGTCCGCAAACAGGTGCCCCACAGCATCATCGGCAGACCGCCGATCGCAAACAGCAACCCCGCCAGCAGCACGTTCGGCAGCCAGTGATAGTTGTTCAGCCAGACGTAGAAGGGATGCTTTGCCAGGTCGGGCGCGTACTTCGACATCAGCCGGGTATTGTTGTGTTTGGCTTCGCCCATCAGGATCCAGCCCACGTGCGCCCACCAACCGCCATCGTGCGGCGAGTGCGGATCGCCCGGCATATCGGATTTCTGGTGGTGGATGCGATGGGTGGCCACCCAGAAGATCGGGCCGCCTTCGAACGTCAACGCGCCGCAGACCGCAAACAGATACTCCAGGGCCAGCGGCACCTGATACGACCGGTGGGTATGCAGCCGGTGGTAGCCCATGCTGATCCCGAGCCCCGTGGCGAACCACAGGAGGAACAGCAGAACCGCCAGATTGGCCCAACTGAACATAAACAGCGCGGCAATGGCCCCTAAGTGCAGCAGCAGCAGCACCAGGGTGGTCGGCCAGTTCAGTTTTTGCTTCTCCGGAAACTCGAGGAGGTCGATATTGAGCGGCTTTTGGATGGATACGGTAGGCACTGTCCTTTCAACCTAGCAGGGAATCGGCCTGTCGTTTGTAAGAGTTGTGTAATTTCGAGCCTTTTCGTTGGATAACCGAGAGTCGGGAAGGCAGGCGAAACCGCCTGCCCACCAGTCCGGCCTCCCATTCGCTATCCTGATTGGTCGAGCCCCGATGCCTGAACGCCTCCGCCGCGCCGACTTGCGCTTCCTGACCATTTGCCTCCTCCTCCTGGCGGCCACGGTTTGGTTCTCCGCGCGCTACTTCTACCGCGCATTCCCCGAAGCCTCCATCGATTTCCGCGTCACCCGCGACCAGGCCCGCGCGCAGGCCGAAAGCTTCCTCGCCGCCCAGGGCCTCCACGTGAACGGCTATCGCCAGGCCTCCCGTTTCAGCTACGACGACACCGCCAAGACCTTCCTCGAGCGCGAACTGGGCCTCGATCGGGCCAATCGCATCATGCGCAGCCGCGTACGCCTGTGGCGCTGGTCCTGGCGCTGGTTCCGCCCGTTACAGAAAGAAGAGTTCCGCGTAGACGTGACTCCCGCGGGGGAACTCGCCGGCTTCCAGCACGAGATCCCCGAAGCCGCCACGCGCCCCAGTCTGCCCGCCGATCGGGCCCGCGCAGTCGCCGAGCGTTTCCTGCGCGACACCATGCACCGCGACCCCGCCGTCCTCGACTTCGTGGAAGGTTCCAGCGTCACCCGTCCCGCGCGCACGGATCATACCTTCACCTGGAAGGAGCGAGATTTCGACATCTTCGGCACGCGGGACGCCACCTACCGCCTTGAAGTGACCGTGCTCGGCAGCGAACCAGGCGCCTACCGCGAATACCTCAAGGTGCCCGAAACCTGGCAGCGCGCCTACGAAGGACTGCGCTCGCGCAACCTCACTGCCCAAACCATAGACACGGGCTTTATGATGCTGCTGGCAGTGGGCCTGCTCGTCACCATTGTGCTGCGCGTGCGCAGCCGCGATGTCCGCTGGAGGCTCGCCGCGGCGGTGGGCGGTGTTGGCGCGTTGCTCTACTTCCTGGCGAACTGGAATGCGCAGCCGCTGGCCGAGTTCGCCTATCCCACCACGGATTCCTACGGCAGCTTCATCGCGCAGGAATTTCTACGCAACCTTACCGGCGCGCTGGGCGCGGGCGGCCTGCTGTTCGTCCTCACCGCCGGCGCGGAGCCGCTCTATCGGGAACGCTACCGGGCGCACCTTCCGCTCGGCAATCTCTTCAGCCCGCGCGGCCTGCGCAGCAAGCAATTCTTCCTCGGCACGATCCTGGGTATTACGCTGGCCGGCGTCTTTGTCGCCTACCAGACGGCCTTCTACATGGTGGCTTACCGCTTCGGCGCCTGGTCGCCCGCCGACGTGCCTTACGACGATCTCCTGAACACGCGCCTGCCTTGGCTCTTCGTGCTGCTCGGCGGATTCCTGCCGGCCGTCTCCGAAGAGTTCATGTTCCGCATGTTCGCCATCCCCTTTCTGACGAAACTGCTGCGCTATGTCCCGATCGCGGTGGTGCTGGCGGCCTTCATCTGGGGCTTCGGACACGCCGGCTACCCGCAGCAGCCCTTCTGGATTCGCGGCGTCGAAGTGGGTATCGGCGGCGTGGCCCTCGGGCTGATCATGCTGCGTTGGGGCATCCTGCCGACGCTGGTGTGGCATTACTCGGTGGATGCCATGTA
>CABECX010001192.1_pt1 | contig 9839 bp, 7 predicted proteins | sample 3422721 | NCBI WGS metagenome assembly CABECX01 (sample SAMEA5534328, study PRJEB31848) | metagenome | biome: tundra; feature: field; material: soil | place: USA | collected 2013-05 | depth 0.15 m | reverse complement strand
CCCGCAGGTCCCACAGGTCCCATAGGTCCCGCAGGTCCCGGAATGCCCTGTGGACCCGTAGCGCCAGCCCCGCCGCATGGCACCAGGGTGAAACCGTCGGACGTGAGCTTTCCGCCGGTGACAAGGCAAGTGACGGCTGCGGCGGGGGACACGCACAGATCCGTCTGGCCGGCGGCCAAGCCGGCCGCCAGCAGCATCAATAGAATCGCCTTGCGCACGGGGTTAGGCGTCCCAAACCCATTGCAGTTGCGGAGCCGCGAACTTGATCGTGGTGCCTTGCTCCTGCGTGGTGTAGACAAAGTGGCCCGGATAGCAGGGCTTCGATATTGTTGGCGAGGAGAACTACAAAATGGGAACCGTTCTCATAGACGACTCTAAGGGCAACGTGATCGGTACTGATGGCACCACATCGGTACTGATGGTACCAAATCGGTACTGGTGGTACCACCAAGGTTCGAATCTCAAAGGAAAAACGCGATGAAAACGCTTAACGCGGGCCAAATGACGGCCATGCTCATGTCCCTCTTGCTGGTCTCCATGGTAATCATGCCGGGGTGCTCGGTCTCGACCGCGGTCTCCGACCTGGACGCCCTTGTCGCAGCCTCCGAAGGTATCGCCGCGGCTCTGCCGAATCTGAGCCCCACCGACGATGTTTACCAGGCGAGACAAGGCGCACGAGGGCGTAACGCTTGAACAAGATTCGCATCAAATCAATGGGGAGTATGGGGACTGAAAGCGGTCCGAAAAGCTGAGTGGTGGGCGAGTCGACTCAGGGCGAGGGTGTGGGAGGAATGATCTCCAGCAAAATGGGACGAGCGGAGCGCTGTAGATGCACCAACTCGGCGAAGGCGTGTTTGCCCTGCTGCCAGCAGGTGCGGAGAACGCTGGCCAATATTTGATGCGTGCGGGCACCGTTGGCCGTACGATTGCCTCCCCAGTTTTTGCGAGCCATCGCCATCAGCCGGATGGCCCGCTCGGCGAGGTTATTGGTGGCATGCAAGCCAGGACGGCGCAGAACCAGCACCACTCCCCGTTTGTTGGCATCCAAAGCCCGCTCCGGCTTGGGTCGTGCGACTGGCGGAGGCGGCTCCGCAGGAAAAATCCTGTTGCGCTGTAATATAACGCACGTTATCGAAGTTCAACATATCGGTTGGGCGGCCCGCTTGCTGAGGATGTGCAACACAGCTTGATGCGCAGTTCGCCTGGTTGCGCGGTTGCCGAGAAGCCCGTCCGCCATGGTACGCGTTCCCTCATCAAGGACTTGATTTTAGAAAACCTAGCGATCTAAACTCTATCAGTACTCCATTCGTAGGGACATAAAAGGGAGAAAGAATTCAATGGTTGTAAAGATGCGGTTTATCGCCGTAGCGGCAGCGGTCATATCCGGCTTTGCCGCCTCGGAAAACCTGGTTGCAGCGTCGTGCCCTAGCTCGGTGATCGCTTACCAAGCTTCAGGGAGGTTTGGGACCAATGTGGTCAGCGGACCGGACAAATTCAAGCTGGCAGGCGAGCCGTTCAGCATCACTATCGATGCCTGCGAGTCCAACACGCCGTCAAAAACGGGCTCGGACTGGGCCGCCTATGCTCCTCTCTATATGACGGGCACGGTCACATCTGGCCTGACCGGGCAGCCGACAGCAATTAGCGCGCAGAGAATGACTATCGTATTGGTGCAGCCACCACCTACCGGTCCGGACTTGATCCAGTTGTCCGGTCCGGTGCCATTCGAAGGGGCTGCGATAATTATCCACGCTACCCTCGCATTGCCGAATGGTACCCTGACCTCCACAAGCATCGCTCCTTTCCCGAGCGTCTCGACCATCGCAGGCAAGTCTGGCTTCAGCTATGTGGTGACTCATCCGGCGTGGCAGCCTTCATTCGCATATGCCCTTGGGAAGGAGATCCTGGACCCGTTTGGGAACGTGCAGGAGGCGACGACCGCCGGGACCAGCGGGACCACGGCTCCGGTGTGGAACGAGACCGTTGGAGGGACCACCACTGACAACGCGGTGGTGTGGACGTGCCAAGGGCCCCTCGTACCCACTACTTTGTCGGTCTTTGGAACCGCGGCTGGAAACGTCCAAGCGGCGGCTGCCGCCCAGGCTAGCCCGCTTCTGCATACCGATGCCGTGCAGGTAATCACGGCACATGCAGACGGGACGCAATCCGTGCGGCCGATGTAGGCGGCGCCGGTCGATCCGGGAGCGTCGGGGGACACGGTGATGCTGCAGTTCTACGCATCCGGCGTGCGCGACGCGTCCGCGGTTCACGTGCAGATCGCGGAACAAGACGTGCCCGTGCGATATTCCGGGGCGTCCGGCCATTTCCCGGGATTGGACGAGGTCACTGTGGAACTTCCGCGCAGCTTGGCTGGGATGGGCGACGTGGACGTGGTGCTGACGGCGGATGGCCAGACGGCCAGCCCCGTGCGTATCCACATTTGCGCGTTTATTGCGACGCGCTTGCCGGCGATCTCCTGATAGACCTTAGGCGGGCTTTCGCGCCACTGCCCGAAGGCGGTCAGAATGAGCAGGGAGCCATCGTCCGCCAATTTGAGGGTGTTGATTCCTTTGTACGCTACTTGGATTTTGCTAGCGTCTCCGCCGGGCGCCAATACAAACTCCTGTTCGAGACCCGACTCATTCGGGTAAAGCCGGAGATCTACGCCATCCCAAACGTTCCGGTATACTACTTCGTTGTACGCCGTTACGTTCGTTCGCCATTTGGCAGGATCATTGCCGATAAGGTAGTTATAAATGCCGCGTTGGGGACCGTGAGGCTCGAATCCAGGTATGCGGCTCGCGCCGACAAAGTCTTCCGACACCACGAGACGTTCAACATCAGATGCCTTTGGCCGCGACGAACCACGATCAAACCGAGGGCTTTCGGCCTTGACCGTCGCTACGATCTCCTTGGGCCGCAAGACGTCAAAGGCGATGCCCGAGGCGGTCAGCCAGAGGCTGCTGCCGCCGGTTGCAAGTTGAAAACTCACCTTTTCGTCAAACTGCATCCGCGGCGGTAAATTGGCGGAGCGCGACCTGTAAGCGTCCCCAGGGGTCCGCCTTTCGAAATTCAGCCTGTTAACAAAATGCCTGTGCGGAAGAGACAAACGGAGAAACTTACCTGGGCGGCTCCACGTTTCTACCCCCATCGCAACGTTCTCGGCCGTCGCTGGCTGGGTCCGCCAGGCGCAAAAAGCTTGTATTCTGCCCATTTTCGCGGTTTTCGTAGGGCCTGTTAACCGGGTTAACAGCTTTCCGTAACGATTACTTGCCTTCGTCAGGAACGGCCACACTCGGAAACCGTCTCTGGAGGGCGTCTCTCAGGCCAGGCGGAGCTCACAGATGGTAGCAGATGGTAGCAGATGGTAGGCTGGGGGAAAAATCTTGGAAGGCCAGATGAGCTCATATGACCCTTTTTGGTCTGGCAATACGATTCCCGGCCACGGTCCCAGTTTGCAGCGAGAAAGGCACCGGCGCCGTGCTGTTGGCGGGTATCGTGAAGCTCGCGGTGCGTCCGCCAGTCGAGAACTGGATGGATGGATCGTCCGCCGGCGAAGCCAACGATGCATCCGGCTGGAAGGCCAGCGTGACTTGGCCGGTGATCTCCTGCGGATACGCCGCGCCCGGAGCCAGCGTGCCGCTCAATTGCTGCGCCGCGGCGGCCGTGCTCGATAGCCCGCTGAAGCTCGCCGATATCACCGTCAGCGTGAAAGCCGCCGAGGCGGTCGCTTTGGTGCTGTCGGTGACCTGAATCGTCACACTGGAAGTGCCCGCGGCCGTGGGTGTGCCGGTAATGGCGCCGGCCGAGCTGAGCGTAAGTCCCGCGGGTGGGGCGCCGCCCGTCAGCGCCCAAGTATATGGCGGCGTGCCTCCGGCGGCAACCAAAGCTTGCGAGTACGCGGTACCCACGGCGGCGCCTGGCAGTGGGGCGGACGTAGTGATGGCAAGGCCGGTGATCGCGATGGTGAGCTGTTCGGTGGCGGTGGCCGAGACGCTGTCGGTCACCTGGATCGTGAAAGTGTACGAGCCGGTCTTGGTGGGCGTGCCGCTGAGGACGGCGCCCGTGAGTGTAATGCCGGGCGGCAGCGAACCCGCGCTCGTGGCAAAAGTGTAGGGCGGCGTTCCCCCCGTGGCGGTCAGTGTCTGGCTGTAGGACGTGCCCACCTTTCCGCCCGGCAGGGTGGTTGTGGTGATGGCCAGCCCGCCCGCGACAATCAGCGTGAACTGCTGGCTGGCCTTGCCTGAAGCGCTGTCAGTCACGGTTGCCGTGAATTGGAACGTGCCCGTCGCGGTGGGCGCGCCGGTAATGGCGCCGGCCGTGCTGAGCGTAAGTCCCGCCGGCAGGGAGCCGGTCGGAAACGCCCAGGTATACGGTGGCGTGCCACCAGCTGCGGCGAGCGTTTGCGAATAGGCGGCTCCCACCGTTCCGCCGGGAAGTGCGCTCGTCGTAATGCTCGGCGCCGGGGCGACGGTGATGGACAATTGCGCGGAGGCCTGGTGCCCCAGGCTGTCGGTCACCTGCACGGTGAAGGAAGAAGAGCCGGCGGCGGTGGGAACGCCAGTCAGGTTCCCATTGCTGCTGACGGACACCCCGGCCGGCGGTGAACCTGCCGGGTTGGTCCAAGTATAGGGCGCGGTACCGCCCGAAGCCTGGAGCAAATCGGCATATGGAACGCCAACGGTAGCGCCAGGCAAGGTGGGAGGAGTGGAGACGGTCAGGCCTATCGCGATGACGATGGTGAATTGACGGCTGGCCGTTGCGCCCAGTGAATCCGTGACCTTCGCGGTAAATGAGAACGTTCCGGTGGCGACGGGAACACCGGCGACAGTGCCTGCCGTGGAGAGGTTCAGGCCCTGAGGCAACGAGCCGGTGGTGAGCGTCCATGTATATGGACTGACTCCGGCGGAGGCCGCCAAGGTCTGCGAGTAACTCGCATTCAGCGATCCTTCGTTGAGCGCGGCCGGAGTGGAGATGCCCAGCACTCCCGCGATGGTAACCGCTAATGCCGTACTGGCAGTGACGTTGTTGCTGTCGGCCGCCTGCACCGTGAAGTTGAACGTGCCCGCCGTGCCCGGCGTGCCGGTGAGCGACCCGCTCGCGGCGAGCTTCAACCCGGGGGGCAGTGTGCCGGCGGTTACGGACCATGTGTAAGGGGACGTGCCGCCGGCCGCCGCCAGTGTCTGCGAATACGCGATGGCCGCTTCTCCGGTGGGCAGCGGCGATGTGGTCGAAATCGTCAGGCCCGCGACGATGGTGAGCGTGAACGCTTTGCCGGCCGTGACTCCAGTGGCGTCCGTCAACTGAACCTTGAAGTTGAAGGTTCCCGATGCACCGGGCATACCGGTGATGGCGCCCCCTGTGGATAGCGACAATCCCCCCGGCAGACTGCCGCTTGCCAGGGTCCAAGTATAGGGAGGCGTGCCGCCGGAAGCAGCGAGCGTCTGCGAGTAGGCGACGCCCGCGGTGCCATTGGGCAGCGACGCCGTGTTGATGACTGGCGGCGTGACAACGGTCAGGGTGAAGGTTTGACTGTTCGTGCTGCCAGCGCTGTCGGTAACAGTGACCGGGAAGGTTCCCGTCCCCGTTGCAGTAGGACTGCCCGCGATCGCGCCGGAGGCATTGAGCGATAGTGCCGCCAACGCCCCAGGCAACGGGCCCGCTGGTGACCATGTGTAGGGCACCGCGCCGCCCGCCGCCGCCAGCGTCTGCTTGTACGCTACGCCTACAGTGGCATTAGGGAGCGTTGGCGTTGTAGTGATGGTGACGCCGGCGCCGATCGTGATGACGAATGGCTTGCTGATCGTGTTCGCGGGAGTCGCGTTGTCGCTCAATTGGATCGTGAACTGGGATGTGCCGGCGGCGGTTGGCTGGCCGCTGATCACGCCGTTCGAGGCACCCAGCAACAAGCCGCCCGGCAAGGAACCGGTCGTCAGCGACCACCTATACGGAGTGACGCCTCCCATCCCTGTCAGTGTCTGATTATAGGAGACGCCGACGATCCCGTTAGCCAACGGCGAACTCGTGGTGATCGCCAGCGGAGGGTTCACCTGCAGCGTGAAGGGATTGGTTTGCATCACGCCGCTCGAATCCTTCACCGTTACGCTGAAACTCACCGGGCCTACCGTCGCCGGCATGCCCATCAAGGTGCCGCCCGTGCTCAGCGAAGCCCACGCTGGCAATCCGGTTGCCGACCACGTGTAGCCGCCCGACCCTCCAGACGCCGCGAACGTCTGGCTGTACGCCGTGTTGACGACGGCGGCGGGCAGCGTCAACGCCGTGGTAATGGACAGAGCGACCGGCACGGTGAACTGAGCGGACACTGTACCTTTGGCGCTGTCCGTCACCTGGACCGTGAAGCTCGCGTCTAATGCGGTCGCGGGCACTGCTGAGGCTGTCAACGCTCCAGTCGTACTCAGAGCCAGCCATGCCGGCAACCCGGTTGCCGTCCACGTATACCCACCAGCGCCTCCCTCCGCCGCAAACGTCTGGCTGTAAGCCGTACCAATCGTCGCGGTCGGCAAGGGCGAAGTCGTGGTGATAGCCAGGGTCACCGGCAAAGTGAGCGGCGCGGAAACCGATGCGTTGTTGCTATCGGTCACCGTTGCCGTAAAACTCGCATTGACGGCTGCCTGCTGCGGCGTTCCGGAGATCGCGCCCCCCGTGGATAGCGATAGTCCAGCCGGAAGGCTGCCCGTTGTGACTGTCCACTGATAGGGAGGTGCGCCGCCAATCGCCGCCAGTGTCTGGTTGTAATTCTTCCCAATCGTCGCCGTGGGCAAGGCCGGGGCCGTGGTAATGGCCAAGGTCACCGGCAAGGTGAATGAGCCGGAAGCGGTGTTGCCAGCGCTGTCCGTCACCTTCACCGTGAAGGTCGAGCTGACCGCCGGCGAAGGCGGAATTCCCGACAGCACGCCGCCTGGAGTCATGCTGAGCCAGGCTGGCTGTCCACTCACCGACCAGTTATAGCCGCTGCCCGACCCGCCGGTCGCGCTGAAGCTCTGGGTGTAGGTTTGGCCAACCACGGCCGTCGGCAGAGGTGAAGTCGTGGTGATCGCCAGCGCCGGATTCACCGTCACTGTGAACGGGCCGCTGCTGGTACCGCCGGCGCTGTCAGTGACCGTGGCCGTGAAACTCACGGTGCTGGTTGATGTCGGAGTTCCCGAGAGCAGTCCACTGGTGCTCATAGTGAGCCCGTTGGACAGACCCGTGGCCCCCCAGCTATACGAACCCACTCCGCCCGTCGCGGCAAACAGCTGCGAGTAGAGGCTGCCCACTACCGCCGGGGGCAGCGACGAAGCCGTACCTATGGCCACGGCCGGCGCAATCGCTCCTGTGAACGGCTGGCCCTTCGTTAAGGGAGGAGTGCTGGTGTCGGTCGCCTCGACGCCATATTGGTAAGCCGCTGGGGGACCCAAAGGCGTGAAGGCGATCGTGGCTGAGTTCCCGTTGGGAGTAATCGAGCCCCCGGTAAGACCCGGTGGCACAGTCTGACCGACAATTGTCCAGTTGTATGGTGGTGTACCTCCCGCCGCGGTACAGGAGTTCGAATAGAGAACGAATACCTCGACCGGTCCCGTAGCCACCGTGCAAGTTACCGTGAAGTCGGTCGTGGTGCCGCTGTATAACTGAGACCCAGTATCTAACGTGCTGTTGTCGGTAGCGATCACGGTGAAACTGTAAGGAACGGCGGGGTCTGCCAACGTGCCGGTAATGTTTCCCGTGGTGACATCCTGCGATAGGCCGGGCGGCAATGCATTGGCCGGGCTGATGCTCCAGGTGTAGGGCGGTATCCCGCCCGACGGCACATCACACGTTACCGACACCACCTCCCCCACCACTGCCGGCAGTGCGGCCGGCGTACACGTAAAGGTGAGCTGTTGCGCCCACGCGGCGCCCGCAACCAACGCGGCCAGCGCGATCGATCTTGCAATCGTGCGCCTCATTTCGGTGGACCGAAGCTCGGGCTACCCGGGCTGATTACCGCACCCGTATTACTGGGCGGCGTGGTTGTCGAAGATTTGCCTTTCAATGCGACCGCCGCGCCCGCGGCCACCGCGCCGCCAATCAGCGCCACGATCAGGATGGTCTTGGACGACCCCCCGCCCTGCGCGGGCTCCGCATTCGTCTGCAAGATGTTGGCCGTGGCCGCCTGGCCTTCGAACGACGTGGTCACCCGGATCTCGAATTGTCCGGCGCTGCCGTTCGGCCGCAGCCCATGCCCCACGGCTCGGCCGTTATCGTCAGTCATCGCCGTCAGAGAGCTTTGCCCGTCCGCGAACGTTCCGCTCGCGCCCTTGCTGGGCAGCAGGAAAGTCACCGCCGCATTCGGGATGGGGTGGCCGTCTTGATCCACCACCCGCACTACCGGTTCCTTCGCGCGGTGCAGATGGATATTGTTGATGGCTCCGTCGCCTTCGAGCACCTCGATCCGGGGCACGCTCGTGGCGGACCGCGCCAGCACGGCGCACAGCAATACGGCCAGGATTTGGGTCACCAGGGGCGCCCACCGGGCATGCAGCCCGCCCATGTTGTTCCTCCGATTCGGCCATCCCGTAAGTCTCGATAAAATGGCCTAAGCTAGTGATTGTACCTTGCGACAGCAAGATTGGCATGGACCCTATGACCGGAACGGCTGTGGCGCCGAAATTCGCAACGTGGAGCGCTCCGGGGCACTCCTTCGGAATCGAGTATTCCGGAGCGGTGCTCGAACAAATCCGGGAAACCGCGGTGGACGGGTACCATCGCGTGCCTCACGGCGGCGTGGAAACCGGCGGCATTTTGTTTGGCACGCATCAAGAGAACGTGGTGCGCATCATGGCCTGGCGGCCGGTTGCCTGCGAGTACGCCAAAGGCCCGTCTTTCCTGCTTTCGGAGAAAGATGAGGCCGCTCTCGCGGAAGCCCTCAAGTCGTGGCTCGGCGATGCGGAGTTGGCCCGGCTGGAACCCATCGGCTGGTATCGCGCCCACACGCGCAGCGAAGTCTTGCTCTCGGATGCGGACCTGACTTTCTTCAACCGCTTCTTCCCGCAGCCCTGGCAGGTGGGCCTGATCGTCCGCCCCGCCAGTTTCGCGCCTACCCGCGCGGGATTCTTCTTCCGCGAAGCGGACCGCGGCATTCGCGCAGAAAGCAGTTACCTCGAATTCACGCTGACGCCTGTGGCTACGGCCCAAGCGCCGCCCGCGGCAGAAGCGCCCGAAGTGCCGCGGGCGGTCGTGGCTGCACCTGAACCTCCGCCCGTGACGGCAACCGAACCACACCCCGTGTCGGAGTCCGAACCGCACCCGCCTCTCCGCAGCAGCGGCGCGCAGTGGAAATGGTACGCCGCGAGCCTGATCGTGCCGGCGGTTGCCGTTTTGGGATTCTGGCTGCTGAAGCCTTCCCACCCACGCTTGACGCTGTCCGCCACGGATATGGGTGGCCAACTGCGGATCGCCTGGGATGGCGCGGACCGATCGATTGGCCATGCCAAAAGCGGATCGATCGATATCGACGACCATGGCGTCCGGACCCAGGTGAACCTGACTCCGGCCGATCTCCGCTCCGGCAGCCTCTTTTATGAGAGACAATCCGGCGACGTAGCGGTGCGGTTGACCGTGGATGTGCCGGGGAGTCCGCCCGTCGTGGAGACGACCCGTTTCCTGAGACCCGGCCAGAGCGCCACGGCCCCCGCGCCGCCACCGCCCCAGGCGCCACGTCCCGAGACGCTGCCTCCGTCCCTGCGGCCCCCCGCTCCGGCGAAATCCGCGCGGCGGCGCGTGATTCCCTTCCGGGCGCCGAACAACAGGACAGTACGCCGACGACGCTGGATATTTCGCGACCTCGGGCATCACCACCC
>CABECX010001176.1_pt1 | contig 9969 bp, 6 predicted proteins | sample 3422721 | NCBI WGS metagenome assembly CABECX01 (sample SAMEA5534328, study PRJEB31848) | metagenome | biome: tundra; feature: field; material: soil | place: USA | collected 2013-05 | depth 0.15 m | reverse complement strand
GCCCAAAACGCCTCGCGGCCGTGCCATGGGCGTCACGTTGTATCCAGTGCCAGGAGTCTGCCGATCGCGATGGGCGGGAAAGAACGGAATCAATCGGCGAGACTCTAGCCAATGCCGCGTGAGCGGCAGTTTTGCTGGCTCATCGATCGCCGTTAGATGAAACCGCCAGCTATCGCAACGGCAAAGAACGGGAAAGGTGGGTCCAGTTGTGAAAGCAGCCTCCAGCATTCGAACCATCGCGTTTCTCGGCGACTACTTGCCGCGCAAATGCGGCATTGCCACGTTTACCTCCGACCTGCTTGAGGCTGTGGCGGCGCGGCATCCCCAAAGCCGGTGCTTCGCGGTGCCGGTCAACGACATTGCGGGGTGCTATCAGTATCCGCCCGTCGTTCGCTACGAGATTGAGGAGCAGGACCTGAGTTCTTACCGGCGCGCCGCCGGCTTCCTTAACTCCAGCAACGTGGACATTGTTTCGCTCCAGCACGAGTTCGGAATTTTCGGCGGGCCGGCCGGCAGCCACTTATTGGCCCTGCTGCGCGAATTGAAGGCGCCGGTCGTCACCACGCTCCACACCGTTCTCCTCCAGCCGAACGCTGACCAGCATCGCGTGATGCAGAAATTGATCGCCCATTCAACCCGCTTGGTCGTCATGGCGGAGCGGGGACGAACGATCCTGCAGGAGGTTTACCAGGCGCCGCCGGACAAGATCGATCTCATCCCGCATGGTATTCCCGACGTACCATTCGTCGCCCCGGATTATTACAAAGCTCAATTTGGCGTGGGCGGAAAGAAGGTTTTGCTGACGTTCGGGCTGCTGTCGCCGAACAAGGGGATTGAACATGTGCTCCAGGCCCTCCCGGATATCGTGGCGGAGTTTCCCGACGTCGTCTACATCGTGCTGGGCGCCACGCACCCCAACGAGTTGCGCTCGCGAGGCGAAGCCTACCGCCTCGGCCTGGAGGCCATCGCCAGGAAAAACAAAATCGAGAACCACGTCATCTTCCACAACCGCTTTGTGGAGCTGAAGGAACTGACCGAGTTCATTGGCGCGGCGGATCTTTACATTACTCCTTATCTGGACGAAGCCCAGAGTACGTCGGGAACGTTAGCTTATGCGTTTGGCGCGGGCAAAGCCGTGATCTCGACGCCGTATTGGCACGCCAGCGAGTTATTGAAAGACCAGCGTGGCGTACTGGTGCCATTCGCAGACCCGAGGGCGATTGCGCGTGAGGCGAGTGGGTTGTTGCGCGATGGAACGCGCCGCAACGCCATGAGCGATAACGCCTACAAGTTGGGCCGCGAAATGGTGTGGAGCAAAACGGCGGGGCTGTACATGCGCTCCTTTGAACTGGCACAACGGCAGGGGGCGGCAGCGCCCCGCGAATCTGTTCCCGCGAACGGGTTCGGCCATCGGCCGCATGAATCGCCGAAGTTGAATCTGGATCATCTTTACCATATGACCGATTCCACGGGCATTCTCCAACACGCGAGCTTCACTGCGCCGAATCTTTCCGAGGGCTACTGCACGGACGACAATGCCCGCGCGCTCATCTTGGCGGTGTTGCTCGGCCAGTTGGAAGAACCTCCGCAACGCGTGCGGGCGCTCGCCACAACATACGCCTCATTCTTGAACGATGCCTTCGATCCAAAAACGGCGCGTTTCCACAATTTCCTTAGTATTGACCGCCGTTGGCTCGACGAACGGGGATCCGAAGATTCTCATGGCCGGGCGATTTGGGCGCTGGGGACGGCGGTGGGGCGCTCGCCGCATTGGAGTTCGCAGACGATGGCCAAACAACTCTTCGCGCAGGCGCTGCCGGCCGTGACCGATTTCACTTCGCCGCGCGCTTGGGCCTTCAGCCTGATTGGCATTCACGAATATCTGCGCCAGATGAAGGGTGACCGCCGGGCCCGGCTGGCCCACGATGTCCGCGAAGAGCTGACTAAGCGGCTCGTGGCGATCTTCGATAAAGTCGCCGAGCCCGGCTGGACCTGGTTTGAACAGGGGTTGACTTATGACAACGCCAAGCTGGCTCACGCTCTGATTGTCAGCGGACGCGCCACCGGGCAGAAGAACGTGTACGAACGAGGCATGCAGGCGTTGCGCTGGCTCGTGGGCGTACAGACTTCACAGCATGGCCAACTGCGGCCCATTGGCAGCAACGGATTCTATAAGCACAACGGCGCACGTGCGGACTTCGACCAGCAGCCCATCGAGGCGCAGACCACGGTCTCGGCATGCCTGGAAGCGTACCGCACCACAGCCGACCCGTGGTGGCATGAACAGGCGCAACGCGCCTTCGACTGGTTCCTCGGCTCGAACGATCTCGGGCTGGAACTCTACGCCCGCCAGACTGGCGGCTGCCGCGATGGGCTGCACCCGGATCGGGGTAACGAAAACCAGGGAGCGGAATCGACGCTGGCCTTTCTCCTGTCCCTTGCGGAAATGCGGCTGACGCAGAATCGGGCGATTGGCGTTCAACGAGCCGCTCTGGCAGTCTCAACCACGCAATGAAACAAATCGACGTAAAACGCAGCACCGTCACTTTGGACCCGGACTGCACGCATGTGCTGGCGCGGCCTTTTCGTCTCATGAGCGACCAGCGCTCCATGAAGATCTCCGCCCGGGTTATGGCTCTACCCGAAAGCGAAGTCCATACCCTTTTGGAAGGGGTTTGGGCCGAATTCGGCGACCGCCAACTGAAGATCGACGAATTCCTCCGCCGGCGGTTTGACGAGGTCAGCCCCTATCTGCTCAATGGCCAAAGACTGTCCGAAGAACGGAAGCTGTTGCTGGGCGGGTATTTTACTCACGAGTATTCGCTCGAAGCCGCTGCGTTGTTCAATCCCTCGATGGTGCCGCACCCGGAGCAGTCGGACGTGCCGCCCGGCTCATTGCGTTTCATTCTGAGCTTACGCGCCACGGCCGAGGGGCACGTTTCCTCGATCGCTTTTCGCAGCGGAATATTGGACGCCAACAGTAACATCACAATGGACTTGCCCTCCCGCTACAGCCTCGAGCCGATGCAAGTACCCAACTCCACGTTTGAAAAACAACTGTTCGAACGGAAGCTGCAGGAACTCCGTCTCATGGGCGATTTCAACCGGGAGGTTCTCAACGGCTTACCGGACGCATTCACGATGGAAGAACTGCGCGCCAGCATCAGTCGCGCCGCAACACAACTCGCGGAGAGTGCGCGGGAAACGACCAAGGCTGTGGCCAGAGAAACCCTGATGCTCGCCAGCTCCAATTACGAAGTGCAGTTCGCGCCGGAGTCGGGTTTGTCCGAGAGGGTTTTGTTCCCCGTCACCCCGTCGCAGAGCAACGGGATCGAGGACGCTCGCTTTGTCCTCTTCCACAACGAAGATGGCACGCGGACTTATTGTGCAACTTACACGGCGTACGACGGAAAAATGATCCTGCCCCAATTTCTCGAGACGTCCGATTTTCTTCGTTTCAAATTTTTCACGTTGAACGGTCCGGCCGTCGAGAACAAAGGCATGGCGCTCTTCCCCCGAAAAATCAAGGGCCAATATGCGATGCTTGGCCGGCAGGACGCTGAGAATATCTACATGATGTTCTCCGATCATCTCCATTTCTGGCATACCATGCAACTCATTTTGGAGCCTAGGTTCTCCTGGGAATTCATCCAGTTAGGCAATTGTGGCTCGCCGATCGAAACCGAAGCCGGCTGGCTCGTAATCAGCCACGGCGTGGGGCCCATGCGAAAGTACTGCATCGGCGCTTTCCTGCTCGATCGTGACGACCCGACCAAGGTTATTGGCCGCCTGCCTGAACCACTGATCAAACCGAATACAAACGAGCGCGACGGCTACGTGCCCAATGTCGTTTACTCGTGCGGTAGCCTCGTGCACGGCGGGCAACTCGTGATTCCCTATGGGATATCCGACTATGCCACAACGTTCGCGACGCTCCCGCTCGACCAAGTCCTGGCCGCGATGGAATAGCTGGTGGGCAGGCGCTCTCGCCCGCCTTCTTTAGGGTGCATTAGGGTGGTTGTGGCGCCAGGTCCAGTACTCCCGCCGCTGGGCGGGTCTCAACTGGCGAAACTCTGTATAGGGCCTGCCAGTCTGGCCGTACCATCGCCGGTAATAGCCCATTTCGGCGTCATTCCACACATGATAATCCCGGTAGTAGGGGTCATACACCCGTGGGCCAACGCGCACCGCGCAGCCGGGGATCAACAGCGGTGACACCAGCGTGGCGGACATTAAAAGTGAACGAACGAATCGATTTCGAAGCAACGTAGTTGTCCTCAGGGTCAACCCATGTGCAATTCTGGGTCCACGTTGGCGCTGCGCCCCAATCCAGCTTATCCTCAGCAGTTAGAGATGTTGCCGCAGCCAGGGAAGCGCAACGCCGGCCGAGCGGCCGCCAGGTGCCGCAGCTTGCAAAGCGGCAAGAGTTGCGTCTGCTCGGAAGTATTGCGCTAGCACGCCAACCCAGCCAGGCCAAGGAAAAGGCCGAGTGGCGACAGGCGTGCTATCTCTTCAGGTTGCCTCTGCGAAGACAAACACCCGTAAGATCCGAACTGCCTCCAGCAGGGCTCGCTACACCCGGGCTCCGGGGTGATGCGGGGGCCATTGTCCTGTTCGGAACGATCGCGGCGCTGTACTTTGCGCGCGAGATTTTAATTCCCTTCGCATTTGCTCTAATTCTGACGTTTCTATTGACTCCGGTGGTGGCGCTTCTCCAGAGGCTGCACACCGGCCGCGTAGTGTCCGTTCTCACGACAGTCCTGGTCTCGATGGCGGTGGCTGGCGGCATCGGCTGGATCATCGCGAACCAATTGGTTGACGTCGCCAATCAGCTCCCTCTATACAGCCAGAACATTCACGCCAAGATTGAAGCGCTTCACGTCCCGGTAACCGGGCAGCTAGGCCATGCCGCCGAAAGCGTGAAGGCGATCGTGCAGGAAGTCACCAGCTCGGGCGCGGCGCCCCCGGCCTCGCCTCCGCAGGGTCGGAATCCTAAGCAGCCGGCCATGTCTCCCGTACCCGTTCGAATGGTCCAACCCCCAACCAGCGGATGGACGCAGTTTCGCGATCTGGGCACGCCCGCTCTTGCGCCTCTAGGACGCGTAGGGATGGTCGTCATCTTTACGATCTTCATGCTGCTCAAGAGAGAAGACCTGAGGAACCGTCTTCTGCGGCTAGCCGGGCTCGGTCAATTGAACCTCATGACGCAAGCGCTTGACGACGCGTCAGGACGGGTCAGCCGATACCTGCTTATGCAGTTCCTGGTCAATGCGGGCTTTGGAACTCTGTTTGGTTTTGGTCTTTCCTTGATTGGTGTACCCTATCCGGCGCTATGGGGAGCGGTCGCCGGCATCCTGCGGATTGTGCCGTACGTGGGAACGCTCGTTGCCGCGATTCTACCGATCGCGCTCTCGTTGGCCCGCTTTGATGGATGGCACAAGCCACTGCTCGTGTTCCTGATGGTTGTGGGACTCGAGCTGATCGTCGGCAACTTCGTAGAACCCTGGCTCTACGGCCCCCATGTGGGAATTTCTTCCTTGGCGCTGCTTGTGGCCGCCGTCTTTTGGGCCGTTCTGTGGGGACCCGCGGGCCTGATCCTGTCTACGCCTCTGACGGTCTGCGTCGTGGTTCTGGGGCGCTACGTCCCCCACCTCTCTTTTCTGCATATCCTGCTGGGTGACCAGCCTGTGCTCGCGGCCGAAGCCCAGATCTACCAGCGGTTGCTCGCGATGGACCAACTGGAAGCACATACCATTGTTGGCCAGTGTCTCAAAGGAAAGCCCCTGATCGAGTTGTACGACTCAGTGCTCATCCCGGCTTTGAGCATGGCCGAACAGGACCGGCACAAAGGAGCAATCGACGCATCCAGGGAAGAGTTTCTCTTCCTCAGCATCAACGAAATGATCGCCGAGTTCTCCGAGTATCAACTGGCGGCCAGCCCATCCGAGGGAGACTCCGCGCCGATACCGGACGCCGTGGAGCATCTGAATGCCAGGATAGTCTGTCTGCCGGCCCACGATCGGGCCGATGAGATCACGGCCGCAATGCTGGCTCAGCTCCTGGAGCAAAAGGGGTTCGCGACTCTGTCCTTTCCCGTCGTCGGGTCTTCTCTCAATGAAGTGCTCGCGTTGATTGAAGCCGGACGGAGCGACATAGTCTGCATCTCGGCGTTGCCTCCTTACGCGTTCGCGCCGGCGCGGGCCATGTGCAAGCAGATCCGGGAACGGTTCCCAAAACTCAAAGTGGTGGTTTGCGTCTGGGGATTCAGCGGCGATACGCCCAAAGCCATGACCCGTTTCGAGCGAACTCAACCCGATCGCCTGTCCACCAGCCTCGCGGAGGCCGTGGAGCATATTCAGGAGCTCGTTCATCCCAAGCCGGAGGCGGCGCCCTCCAGCAGCGGCATCGTGGAAGTTCAGCTTGCGTGACTGCGGAGTGCGCGATTCTATATTAAAACCCTAATCTTTTTCCAGGTATTCGACAGGCACATCGTCCTCTGGGACTTGTTTCGTGTGAACTTCAGCCACGTCAGGGTCGGGTGCATCTTCCACGCCGCTGATCGCTTCGGCTTCGAAGGATTGCCCCTCCTCGACTAGTTCTTGGACGCTCTCCGAGCCTGCTTCCGCGACGTCTGACAATCCCTGCGTATCCCCAGACTGGCCGGCTGAACCTGGACCCACCGCTCTCTCGCTGGCCGAAACGGTACTGTACGTTCGGGTGCCTTCATCCTCTTGCTTAGTCATGCACTTCCTCCAGCACGTGACCTGCCAATAGTTACGCGATTTTGAGGCGATTGAACACGGGGACTTTGGCAAAGTCCAAAATGAATGCGAAGACCGCTGCCGCCACGAGTGTTCCCCCCACGACAAGTATAGGCAGAGGAGTCATGGCGATTCCGCGGGTGACCAACGTCGAAATGATCAGAATATCGCAGACAGTCGACACAACGACCCAGAGACTTGGGCGAGAACTCCACAGGCGCCGGCGTTCGCGAATGGCGTAGAGCGTCGCCTCACTGCCAAACACGAGCGCGATCATGGCCAGGGTTCTCAGCGCCTCGATTCCGAGCCCCATCCGAAACTTGCCGACAGCCAGCACAGCGGTGCAAAAGAGAAGAAGACAGCTCCCCATAACGACGCCTGCGATCGTCAATTTGCCGATTCGCCAGGCATTGGGCATCGGGGACGGCCGCACGTTGTCCGTCGTCAAGGACATAGCCAGGAAGTCGCCGGTGATCATCAGGATGACCATTAGCATGGGGGTCAGGATCGCCTGTCCGGTCATGATCAGTCCGGCCACCAGAAAGAGGACCTGCACAATCTTCTTGATCACGGAGTTCAGCGTATAGGTCAGGATACGCTGGAACGTCACGCGGCCTTCTTTTACCGAAGCGACAATACCGGTGAGTCCGGGTTTGGTCAGCACGATGCCGGCCGCCGACTTAGCAACATCGGTAGCAGTTGACACAGCGATTCCCATCTGCGCCTGGCGCAGCGCAGGCGCATCGTTGGCGCCGTCACCGCACATACCGACGGTGTGGCCGCTCTTCTGGAACGCCTTGACGAGCTGGTACTTTCCCTCCGGCAGAATGCCGGCGAAAACCGCAAACTCTTCGGGGCGAACATCGGCGGGGATGGGCCCCGTTGGACAGACCTTTCCGTCCATGCCAACATCGTGAGCGACGATGGCTGCCGTCGCGGGTGCATCGCCGGTCACCATGACCGCGCGCACTCCCAGCGTGTGCAGTTCCGTAATTAACGCGGCGGAATCCGGCCGGGGCGGATCGCTGAGAGCAACGATCCCGGCCAGTTTCATCGCCGCAGGCGGACCGATTGCGACGGCCAGCACCCGGAAGCCCTGCGCCTCAAGTTCGTTCGCCGTCTTGGATGCATCGGGAGCTGCTTGCGTAAGGCCGGCAACTACGGCAAAGGCCCCCTTCACGGCACGCACCGTTGCGCCGCCCGGATCGGCGGCAGTCGCCTCCGACATCTTCGTCCCCGGATCGAACGGAACGAACTTGATCAGTTTCGGAAGATCGGAGGCCACCTTTTTTGCGGCGGCGGACCGGATGGCGGTATCCACCGGATCTTGCCCGCCGTCCGAACTCGCCAGAGCAGCCACTCCCAAGACGTGCGATTCGTCGAAGCCGGACATGGCATGGACGGCGGTTACCGTCAGTTCGTTTTGCGTCAGCGTGCCGGTCTTATCCGCGCACAGCACGTCGATGCTTGCCGCTTCATCCACGGCAGAGAGCCGCGTCGGAAGGACGCCCAGCTTTGCCAAAGCCCGTGCGCCGAGTGCCGCCGCAAGGGTAAAGGTGGCAGGCAAAGCTACTGGGATCGACGCCAGAACCGCCGTGAGCACCAGGGGAATGATCTCTCTACCCGGCATCTTGAGAAAGTAGGCATACCCTACCAGCATCACGATGATGACGCCATTGAACATGGCGAGATTGCGCACCACACGCAGAACGGCCTTCTGCTGCGAACTTTCGACGTGCGCGGTGCGAACCAGATCCGCCGTGCGTCCAAACTTTGTGCGCGCTCCGGTCGCCGTGACCACCGCGACCGCCTCACCGCGCCGCACCAGCGCTCCGGCATAAGTTTCGAACCCGGCGCCAGCTTCGATCGGAACGGATTCACCGGTGAGCATGGACTGGTCAAGCAGCACCGACCCCTCAGTCAGGCGCACGTCGGCGGCAACCACGGCCCCGAGCGACAGCTTCACAATATCGCCAGGCACGAGTCCGGCAGCGGGCACGGTCGCCCAGACATTGTCGCGCTTGACTGCCGCGTTCAATGCGAGCCGCGATTTCAGCGCGGCAAGCGTCGCCTGGGCGCGCCCTTCTTGGAAGAACCCGAGAGCAGCGTTGAAGGCCAGGAGACCCGCGATGATCCCCGCCTCGACATACTTGCCGAGGACAATCTCGAGCACGATCGCCGCCTCTAGCATCCAGGGAACCGGAGCCCAGAATTTGGTCAGCGCCCTGCGTAGCGGATGCAGGGCCGTGTCGGGCATTGCGTTTGGGCCGGACTTCTCCAACCGGCGGCGGGCTTCATCGCTGGTGAGACCTGTTGGAGTCATTGACCGGCAATCCTACTTCTCTAGCAGCTTACGGATAGATTTCAATTCCCGCCAGCGTTTCGCTGTGGTCTTGGGATATGCCATCTTCAGTCCATTGAGCGCATCCAGGACAATCTGGGAAACAATCAACCGGGCATTCTCCTTATCGTCGGCGGGGACCACGTACCAAGGCGCGTGATGGGTGCTGGTCGCGTTCAGGCAAGCCTCATATGCCTTCATGTAATCCTTCCAGTATTTCCTCTCGTGAATGTCCGCGAGGCTGAATTTCCAGTTCTTCTCCGGCTCATCGATGCGCTTGAGGAATCGCTTTCGTTGTTCGTCCTTCGAAAGGTGGAGGAATACCTTGATGGTCCGCGTTCCGTTCCGGAAAAGGTGGCTCTCCAGGTCCACGATAGATCGATAGCGCTCCTCCCAGATGCTTTTCTCATCGCGCAACTCCTCCGAAAGCCCCTGGCTGCGGAGAATCTCCGGATGCACTCGAACGACCAGCACTTCCTCGTAATAGGAACGATTGAATATGCCAATCTGCCCGCGTTCGGGAAGCCGGAATGTCGTGCGCCAGAGGAAATCATGTTCCAGTTCCTCGGCGCTCGGTTGCTTGAAACTGGAAACCTGGCAGCCTTGCGGATTGACCCCGGACATGACGTGCCCGATGGCGCCGTCCTTGCCGGCAGCGTCCATCCCCTGAAATATCAGCAGCAACGCATAGCGGTTGGACGCGTAGTGCAGGCGTTGCAGCGAGCTCAACTCCGCAACGTGCGCTTCCAGCAGTTCTTGATACTCCTTCTTCGACTCGCAAACGGGCTTCACAATCGTCGGCCACTCTCTGAGCTTGACCTTTTCTCCGGGTCGCACGCGGAAATCCTTTGAATCGATTTTCATCTT
>CABECX010001160.1_pt1 | contig 10055 bp, 7 predicted proteins | sample 3422721 | NCBI WGS metagenome assembly CABECX01 (sample SAMEA5534328, study PRJEB31848) | metagenome | biome: tundra; feature: field; material: soil | place: USA | collected 2013-05 | depth 0.15 m | reverse complement strand
AATAGGGTCACGGTTCTTTCCTCCACTGGAAAGTACTTTATAGTATAGAGTATATCTGGGGCGAAACGCAATCGGAAACTTCGTTTAAAGAGGTTCGTTATGGTTTTGAGCATCGACACACATGTCCGACCCGAATTCCATGAGCCGAAAGAGCAAACCCTGGAACGAAATCGCTCATCCCGACCCGCCCAATTTGCGAAACTGGCTTGAGATCAAGACCTGGAGGTACCGGGGGCTGTCATGGGGCGCGGGGACGGTCGGCCCCATCGGAATTTCCGCCGCCACGAAACGGCGCGAAAGCGTGCGCGGGCGGCGCGGGCTTTCGATTGAATGTTCCGGTCGTCGGGGATGGCCTCCCAACTGGCAAATGTCAGCAACGGGCGTTTTCCGTCAAAGTGAATCCCTCTTATCGTCGCCGGATGTTGGCCGACTTACTCCCGATACAACCGAAAGGACTTTTCAGTAACTAATCGGGCGAACTGCGTGTTCGATGTCCAGCCATGGTAGGTTCTGCTAGTTGCCCGTCAGCGCTGCAGCCAGAAACCGGAGTTCAGACTCCACTTCTGCGGGATCGGCCACAGTATCCGCGATTTCCTGGCGAAAGAGTTCACGATACCTCTTGCGAAGCCTGTGAATCGCAACTTTGAGCGCTCCTTCTGACGTGTTCATTTCGCGTGCCAGCGCGGCATACGGAGCGTCGGACCGTCCGAGAAGGAATACCTTCAACCGTTTGAAATGCTCCGGGCGGCCGTGATGCACGAACTCGTTGCGCAATTTCTCCACGACCCGATCGAGCACCGAAAGCGCCCAGCGCTGTTCGAAGATCCGCTCCGGTGTCTCATTGTGCGCAGGCTCACGTTGGTAGCGGTCTTCGCCTGACGAGAATTCGAGGGACAGGACGGTCCCCCCTCCACGTTTCTGCGCCCGAATACGATCTGCCTCGTCGGCTAGAAAGAATTTCATCGAAGTGAGGAGAAACGCGCGAAAACGCCCCTTCTCCGGGTCGGCGCGATCCAGATATCGGCCTTCCAGCACCCGGATGAAAAACTCCTGCGTCAGATCCTGCGCCTGGTCAGCCGGATAGCCGCGCCGGCGAATATAGGCGTATAACGGATACCAGTAGCCCTCGCAAAGTGAAACTAAAGCGGAGCGAGCGTCCTTCCGTTGGGTGTCGGCGGCGGCGATCACCAGCGTCCACCTTGTGGTTGGAAAATCAGATGGCCCCGCCAGCGTATGCATGGTGTTTCGACCTGCGGTGTTGCCCGGCTCGTCGGTCATGATCTCAGCTCCCACGGCACTCCACAACAGGAATAAGGAATCGGGAGCCAAACGTTACAGCGCAAACACTACAGCCTGTCGTACTCTGCTTTGGCACTCCGCAGGGTCGGGATGTCGGAGTCTGCGTCCTTCCAAAAAGCCAGAAAATCCTGGTAGGCAGCTTTCGCCCTGGTCTTATCTCCCGACAAAGCGAACGCTCTACCCCGTTGCAAGTGCGCCACCACACCGATGGGATCCAGCCCGACAATACCGCGATGATCGAGAATCTTCTGAAATTCGGCCGCCGCTTCCGCATACCGGTGCGCGGCAGTGAAAGCCTCGCCGCGCACATAAGCCGAGTACAAACCGCCAAGATTGAATTGAGGGAAGTTGAGGCCATTCACCGCCAGCTCAAAGCGACGAGCGATTTCCAGCCGCTCCACACTGTCCGCCGGCTGGCCCCGACCCAGTGCGGCTAACGCGCGAAGAACCGGCGCGTAGGTAAACTTCACAAAAGTATCGTCCGGGAAGCGCTTTACTAAATCCTCGGCGAGCGCCTCGGATCGAGAAGCGCCTCCCGAAAGCGCCAGGGCAAGGCCGGAGGCATATTCGACATCCCGGCCCTTGGAAAGCTCGAGCGCCGCCAGGGCGCTCTTCATTCCTTCGGCAGCATTCCCGCAAATGGCTTCCCACACGGCTCGTGCCGCCCGGTAACTCGCTGCCTCCTCGCGTGCTCCCTCTTGCAGGGCCAGATCCACGGCGCGGCTCGATGACCGCCGGGCAGCTTGTAACCGGCCGGAACGAGCCAGAGCGAGAGCATCCTCGTGGGCCATCCTGTGTTCCGGCACGCCTTTTCCCCTAGCCAGACCTACTGCCCGGTTCATCTGCTCCTGGTCTCCCTTTAGCACCGCCATGTTGTATCGCAGGACTAGCATAAGGGGCATTTCCATCTTGCGGGCGGAGGCGCGCTGAAGCGTGCTCTCCACGTCGGGGAAGCGGTCGGTGAAAAAATAGGCCAACGCAAGATTGTGATACGGGATCGGAAAGTCGGGATCCGTCGCGATTCCTTCCAGTGATGCTGCAATCGCCCTTTCGAATCGGCCGGTCCCATTGGTGGATAGGCCCCCTAAGAGATCCTGGGGATTTGCGGTCTCCCCTCGTCGAGGATAAGTCTGACTCCACAACTCGAGGGTTTGGTACGCCTTTTCCAGGTTTCCCGTCACATGCCGGTCATAGAGAAAGTCGATGAAAAACCTTTCCGGATCGCTAACGCGACCCCGCAGTCGCCAGGCTTTCGTAGTGCTCTCGGCTGAGAGCACGGACTCTCCACTCGTGCTGTACGCAAATCCCAACTGGGCGTGCGCCATCGCGAATGTGGGATCGATTTCGACAGCGCGCCGGTAAAAGGGTAGAGCTGGCTCAAAATTCCCGGAGGATAGGACCAACTTCATAGCGGTGCTGTAAGCTCTCAAGGCTTCGAATGACGGTGTCGTGGCCTCGGCGAGCGGCGTCGAGTACTTTTCCACCGTAGCCAGCGATTCGCCCACTCTGGTTCTGAATTTCCGCGACATCTCGCTGAGAGAGTTCAGGACATCTTCTCTCTTCGCGGCCACCACCTGCTCCTGATCCAGAATGTTTCCGGTGTTGCAGTCCTTTGCGCGTAGACCCAATACGTATTGGCTTCCAACACGTGCGATCGAGCCTTCCAGGACAGCCGCACTTGCAGTTCGCTCGCAGATTTGCTGAGCCACTTCCAAATTCAGCCGCGCGTCTTTGGGCTGTCCCATGAGCGCCAGCGTCTGCCGGATCTTGCGGTCCGAAATCAGGGTGAGGAACGGCGATTGCTGCAGCTCCACGGACAGTCCCTGGCGCAGCGTGTCGTCGAACACCGGATCACCCGTCTTGTTGTCGAAATCCGCGAGGACAATGGTGTCCTTCTCGGTCAGCTTGGGTCTTACCGCAGATTCGCGATGCGAAAGCGACCAGGCCGTCACTCCACTCAACACGAGAATTACGACTCCCGCCGCTATTCCGAGGGCGGCCGGCCTGTGCCTGCGGAGAAACTTCCGGATTCGGTACACTTTGCCCGGCGGTGATGCCAGCACGGGCCGGTCCTCCAGGTGCCTCTGGATATCGGCCGCGAAGTCAAAGACCGATGCGTAGCGCCGCTCGCGCTTCTTCTCCAGTGCCTTCATCGTGATCGAGTTCAGGTCGCCGTCCACGAGGCGGCGCAGTGAAACCGGGTCGGTCTGGCGGCGCGCGGCAATGCCGGCCGCCGCCGCGCCCATCGAGGTAAGCTTGCGTGACAGCGAGGGCGCTTCCTCTTCACGGATGATCCGCAGCATTTCGGCCAAACCGACGTTGCGCAGCGTCGCCGTGTCGAATGGCACGGCGCCGATCAGCAACTCGTACAAGAGCACGCCGAGGGAATACACATCGGAGCTTTCATCGATGTCTCCCGTCATCGTGTCGGCCTGCTCAGGGCTGGCGTACTCCGGCGTCCCGACGATCTGGCCGAACTGCGTGAGCAACGTGTTCTCTACGGCCCACTTGTCAGTGGCCTTCGCGATGCCGAAATCGATTACCTTAGGGACCGGCGCGCCGTCCTGCTCTGTCACAAGCACATTCGACGGCTTCAGGTCACGGTGAATCGCACCCTTCTCGTGCGCATGTTGGACCGCACGGCCGACCGCGAGAAATAACGCAACCCGCTCCATGGTGGTCATCCGCCTGCGATCGCAATACTGGGTTATGGGCGCCCCCTCGATGTACTCCATTACGAAGTACGGGCGTCCTTTGGTGGTCGCGCCGGCGTCGAAGATTTGGGCGATGTTCGGGTGGTCCATCATCGCGAGCGCCTGGCGCTCGTTATTAAAGCGCGCGAGCACTTGGGCGGTGTCCATGCCGAGCTTCACAACCTTAAGAGCTACGCGCCGGCGAATGGGCTCAAGCTGTTCGGCTAGATAAACGGTGCCCATACCCCCTTCGGCCAGGAGCTGGATGATCCGATAGCGGCCGAAGTCCTCATCCCGCGCCACGGCTGTGGCAGGGCCAACCGTCTCAGCCCTAAAGTCGCCGGTACCGGAACTTCCAAATGCGCCTTGGATCAGACAATGAGGGCACAGTCCCGCGGGATCGTCGGAACCCAATCCCGCTCCGCACTGAGGGCAGTTTGGCATTTCGGCCGGATTTACACAGCTATTATATGCCTTTCGCCCCGGCGGCTGTAACCTTCAGCCCCGCGATTCCTTATTCGTGGTAGGTGAGGCGGATTGGGACTGGCCGCCTGATCGATAAACCTAAGGAGATTCCAGTATGAAGACCACAACGAATGATCTCCTCCAAATAGATAGGAGAAACGTATGAACCACATAGCAACCGTGGCACTGATGCTCAATTTCGGTGTCGCAAGTATCTACGGACAACAGCCCGTAACGATGAGGTTTTCGGGAACTAGTGGGGCCAGCGCGATCAATCTACAGCAGCCCAACACAACTACCGATGAATGGAATGTCGCCGGGAACGGTGCGCTGGGACAGTTCACCTTTCGTAATATAAGCGCCGAGACAACTATGCCGCAGCAGTCCAGCACTTGCTCGGGCCCAACTATGCTTTATTTTGTCATGGTGGCCGGCGGAGGCGTATTTCGGTTCCAGGGCGGAAGTCTATTGAAGGTCAATCTGACGCAGGGAGACGATTGCATTGATCTTGCGGCCCAGGAGGCCCACTGTACTATGACTTTTAATATCATTGGTGGAACCGGCCGTTTCAAGGATGCGTCCGGCAGCCTTACTTATACCGAGACGACGCTGCCGGTGTTGGCCGACGCCTCCAACAACCCCGTCTTTTTTGCCTCTACGGGCGGAGTTACCGGAACGGTTTCGGGAGTGGCCGCGGAGGAGGGACCCCAAGACTAGCGGCGATAGGGAGACGCATATGCGCGTGCTACTACTCGCTGTGCGCTTAGGTACAACCCAATCGGAGAATCAGGCGGAGACTTGACCCGGTAATGCCTGCCTGCACAGACAGGGGTGGGGCGACCGTCAGGCTGGGGCGGCGACACAGCACATCGGTGCTGGTTGACCGTCCTGGGAAAGGATGCTCGATCACGAGCCCGACGGTCGCCCCCACGTGAAGGCATTGGAATGGAACGAGAATGCCGACGACCTGATCTTCGAGTCTGCTGACAACCAAACCGGCGCTTGCGGCGGTCGTTGATGCCTGGAGTGAGCCTTGCAAAATCCCCGGAGGGTGTTACCGCCGGTCCGAAATGACCGCAGAGGAGGCATCCTTCAATCCACGCATTCCTCTGGCAGAACGGCGTGTCGGCAGACCTCAGAACACTCGGCCTCGTTACCGTGAACCGGCGGGATTGTAGTAGCTGCTGGCGGGAGTCCATCAATGTCGGTCGGCGCGATTCGTGGGTTCGGGCGTGACAACCAAGCCTTCACGGTTTTCTGGCGATACCGAACAGCGACCAAAACCTTTCGCCTGCATCCGAAAGCGTGGCGATCCCTTCTGCTCTTTCGCCCGACGCCAGGAAGGTGCTCTTCCGGCGATTGGGGATTCGAGGGCGATCGAACGCACCGGGCTGGCGCTGACGCACTGCGCCGTGGTTGGATCGGAGTAACGATGAAACCTCTGATCGGCTACGGCTCAGACGTGAGCGCCCCGAGTTCTGCATAACTTGTCGGCGATAAATATTCACTTGGACATATAGTCGGCGACTGGTCGTAGTGCTTGCGACGGGTGGCGGCCGGGAGACTCGATGTCGGTCGCCCGGATTTAAGCCGGTGTGCGGCCCGTCTTTTTCAATTTCAAGCCGGCCTTGGTGGGACCGGGCGGGCCGGTTTCCGGCGGGAGTATGAGGCGGGCAGACCATGCGGTCTCGACGATTACTTCCGGGTAGTGCATCATCTGAATTACTGCGGCACATGTTCGGGTTTCGGTGTCAAAATCGTGGGCGCGTTTCGATGTCCATCAATTGGCCGGAGTCGTGGTACGGCAGGCTGCGCCGCGCCACGGCATCCACCGTGGTGAATACGGCGGTGTTGCCGCCGATCCCGAATGCCAGGGTGATGGCGGCGATTGCGGTGAAGCCCGGGTTGCGCCGGAGGAACCGCCCCGCGTACCGCAGATCGTGCCACCACCCCGCCAGCATTCCGCCGTGTGACGGCTCCAATTGCGCCGCGATGCGCGCTTCGGCTGCGTCAATCTCGCGCGCGAGTTCGCGCCAGTTGGCGAACTGCGCCTCGGCGCGGTGCAGCGCGTCGGCCTCGGAAGCCCCGCCCGCGAGGGCTTCGGCGTAGGTTTAGTCCAACTGCGGGGCCAGTTCCGCCACAATTTCGCTCTCCCGCTCGGGTGGGACATGCAGGTGCGGCAAGTGGCCGCGCACGTACTGGCGCCAGTCAGGCATGGTTGAACCCCGTCAGCCGGTTGAGGGCGTTCGCGAACTCTCGCCAGTTTCGGCGTTGCTGGGCCAGTGCGCGCCGACCTTGCGCGGTGAGGCGGTAGAAGCGGCGCCGGCGTTCGCCCGCCTTCTCCACCCAACGGCCTTCCACCAATCCCTTACGCTCCAGGCGGTACAGCATGGGGTAGAGAGACGCCACGTGGAACTGGAGCTTGTTGTCCGATTCGGACTCGATGAGCTTGGGCGGTCGTATCAGCGTTCGCCATAGGTTGTGGACAGGCCAGGAGGCCTGTCCTACTTGGCCAGGTCCAGGACCGCGGATGTCATGGCGATGACGCCCGTGCGAATGGCGGGTTCGGGTAGAGGCGCGAACAGGCTGGAGTGCAGGGAGGGCAGCGCGCGTCCGGTGCGCAGGCTCTCCTTGAGTTTGTCCGGATCGGCGGCTCCCAGCCAGAGCATGAAACAGGGAATCCGCCGCCCTTCCAATCCGAAGAGTCCGAAGTCCTCGCTCCCCATGGCAGCCTTTCCATCCAGCACATTCTGACCGCCCAGCGTGGCGCGCAGGGAGTCCTTCAGCCGCGCGGCCAGCGCGGGATCATTGTAGGTAACCGGCACGGATTCCGCCTGGTTCACCGTCACAATCGGCGCACGATCTTCCGGGATGCCCGCTGCCAGCGCGACGCCGCGCGCGGTTCGCTCGATGGCGGCCAGAGTGTTCCGGCGAACTTCCTCACTGAAAGCGCGCGTGGAGATTTGGAGCTTCACCTCATCGGGAATGATGTTGGGTCTGGTCCCGCCGTGAATGGATCCCACGGTGACCACGGCCGGGTCCTGGGGCGCGGTCTGCCGGCTGACGATGGTCTGCAGCGCCAGCACGAACTGCGCCGCCATGACGACGGGGTCCTTGGTGGCTTCGGGGCGGGCGCCGTGGCCGCCGACGCCCCGAACGATCACGTCCACCGTGTTCGCGCCGGCCAGCATCGGCCCTGCGACCACGCCCACCTGGCTGGCGGCTATCTCGGGATTGTCGTGCTGCGCGATGCAATAGTCGGGCCGGCCAAAACGCTCGTAGAGCCGGTCGGCGAGCATGGCGCGCGCGCCGTTCACGCGTTCTTCGGAGGGCTGCCCGATGAGCATGAGGGTGCCGTGCCAGCGGTCCTTGATGCCGGCGAGCGTGCGCGCCGCGCCCAGAAAACATGCCATGTGGAGGTCGTGCCCGCAGGCGTGCATTGCGCCTACGGTTTGGCCGGCGTCATCCTTCGTATGGACCGTGCTGGCATAGGGCAGGCCTGTTTTTTCCTCGACGGGCAAGGCATCCATGTCCGTGCGCACCAGGACCGTGGGGCCCGCGCCGTTGCTGAGAATCGCGACAACGCCAAATGCGGCGCGGCCGTCCGGATACTTGCCGACGTGCTCGGTGACGGTGTAGCCGGCCTTGCGCAATTCCTCCGCCAGCAGCGCGGAGGTGCGCTCCTCGTGCTGCGAAATTTCCGGATGCGCGTGCAGGTCCTTGTAGATCGCAAAGAGCAGGGGCACCTCTCGATCGACGATGGCGCGGAAGTCGTCAGCCGGGGTGGCGAGAAGGGGCAAAGCAATCAAGAAGAGAGCGGAGGCGCGCATGGGTTCACGATATCAGCTATCAGCGATCAGCTCTCAGCTATCAGCTCCGACTCGCACACCGGGTCTGCCCCACCGAAATGGCCAAATACACACGGCGTGTTTCGGTTTACACAAGCCCCGCTGCGGTTCCAGTTCGGAATGCCGCGAATTTCGTGCATTCCGCCGGTGGCCCATGGTTTGCACAGCAGGCGTCCGGGTAAGGAGGTTACCGATGTTGTTGCTCAAGTATTTGTTTCTGGCCTCTGGAATCGGCTTGCTGGCCGGCGCCATCGGGCTTGTGTTGTGGGATGTTTATCGGGCCAACGCGCGCCGCACGGCGGAGGGCGCGTCCGGGCCACTGATTTTGGCTGCCGTGCGCTGGCGCATGGCGTTGCGATGCGCGCTGGTTGCATGCTTGCCGCTGCTGGCGGGCGCATCGATTACTATCGTGCCCAGCGGAATGGCCGGTGTGCTGGTCAGCCAAATCTCCGGCGTTGCGCCTGGCACTTTGTATCCGGGTGTCCACATGGTGGTTCCGTTCGTGCAAAGCATCGCGCTTTATGACATTCGCGATCAGGTGTTCACGACGGCGGCCAGCGACGATCCGAAATCCAATCCCAAAGCCAGGGCCGAGGTGCTCAAGATCCAAACGAAGGAAGGGCTGCCGCTGGGTCTCGCGGTATCGATTCGTTACCGCCTGGACCCGAAACGTCTCGCGTATATCCATGCCAACATGTCCCAGCCCGTGGACCAGGAGTTGGTGCCCGCGGTGGTGGCCAGCGTTTTCCGGCAGATCGTGCCCGGCTACCTGGTGCGCGACGTGTTCGCGGGCATGCGCGAAGAAGTGCGGCAGCGCGCCGCGGAGGCCATCACCCGGAAGCTCGCCGCGGATGGGGTCTTGGTGAAGGAAATCATGCTGCGCGATGTCCAGTTACCGCCCGAATACGCCAAGGGGCTGGAATCGCTTCTGCTGAAGGAGCAAGAGAACGACCGGCTATCGGTCGATTTGGAGATCAAACAGAAGCAGGTTCACTCAGCGGAATTGGAAGCGGAAGCCGACAAAGCCCGGCGCGTGACGGGAGCCGAAGCCGAGGCCGCCGTGGTGGTGTTGCAGGCGAAGGCGCAGGCGGACGCCATGCAGCACACGCTGCCGCTCAAGCAGAAACAGATCGAGCAGTCGCGTCTGGAGGCCGAGGCCCGCAAGGAATCCACGGTCAAGAACGCGGAAGCCATGGCCGAGGCCAAGGTGATCGACAGCAAGGCGGAACTCGAAAAACGCAAGATGATGTCTGAAGCGGATGGCGATCATATTCGCGTGGTGGCGGCGGCCGACGCGGAGCGGATGAAATCGGAGGCGCAGGTGCTCAAGCAGAATCCGCTGCTGATTCAGAAGATCATCGCGGAGCGGTTGTCGGATAAGGTGCAGATCATGATGGTGCCGAACGACGGCAAATTCTTCTTTGCGAATGACGTGTTGCGGGGCGCGATGTCGGGGACGGCGGCAGCGGTATCGGGCAAACCGGCGGACCCGGATCAGTGAGTTCTCAGCGTTGGTGGGGCAGACCGGGCATAGGCGTTCAAGTAAGGCCGATCTCACCCGATGGAGTGCGTTCCTGACCATGTGCACACATCGCAGAACGCCGTTTCCGGGGATTTTGGGAGAGTGCGGCCCTTTGTCCGGTTTGCCGACTACGCAGACATGTGCCTGTACGCCCCGTGGCGCAGTTGCGTCGGGCGATAACTTCCGGATGTCCGACTATCCTGGAGTTGGAGTGCGCCGGTCCACACT
>CABECX010001148.1_pt1 | contig 10194 bp, 7 predicted proteins | sample 3422721 | NCBI WGS metagenome assembly CABECX01 (sample SAMEA5534328, study PRJEB31848) | metagenome | biome: tundra; feature: field; material: soil | place: USA | collected 2013-05 | depth 0.15 m | reverse complement strand
GAATGGAGCGAAGCGCGCCGGCGGGCAGCGCGGATGCTCCACAAGGTGTGGTGGGACGATCCGGACGCGCCGAGCGAAGCCCGCGCGCTGGAAGTAGTGCGGCTGGCGGTGGCGGCGGGCGAACAGGAACTTGCCGTCGGCCCTGCCGATGCCATCGCGGGGCACTGGATCAACCGTAGCCGCTTCCTGGAGGCGGTCGAATTGTGCCGCATGGTCCTGGCGGCATTTGACGACTACCGGATTCTTGGTACTATTGCGAACGCCGAGCGGGTACTTGGTGACACCGACTCAGCCAAGAGCCACTATGAGAGGGCTCTTTCCGGCTGTCCCCCAACGGATGAGCGAGAGAAGTCCTCAACCAGCCACAATCTCGCGACGCTTGTGGCGCAACAGGGCGACATCGAGCGAGCGCTGCAGCTCTGGCAGCAGTCCCTGGAAATCAAGGAGCGCATCGGCGATGTGCAAGGCAAGGCCGCCACCCTGGCCAATATGGCCGGGGTGATCGCGCAGCAGGGCGACATCGAGCGAGCGCTCCAGCTCTGGCAGCAGTCCTTGGAAATCGATGAGCGCATCGGCGATGTGCAAGGCAAGGCCGCCACCCTGCACAGTATGGCAGGGGTGATCGCGCAGCAGGGCGACATCGGGCGAGCGCTCCAGCTCTGGCAGCAGTCCCTGGAAATCGAGGAGCGCATCGGCGATGTGAAAGGCAAGGCCGCCACCCTGCACGAGATGGCCGGGGTGATCGCGCAGCAGGGCGACATCGAGCGAGCGCTCCAGCTCTGGCAGCAGTCCCTGGAAATCAAGGAGCGCATCGGCGATGTGAAAGGCAAGGCCGCCACCCTGGCCAATATGGCCGGGGTTGCCGGCCAATCCGGCGACGCCGCGCGTAGCGATGAACTCAACCGGCAGGCGGCCAGAGCACTCGGTTCCGCGCGCGCCTACGTCGACCTGATCACCGTGCTCGGCAATCTGGGCTCTTCCGCGCAACAGGAACGGGAGATTTACGCGGCGCAGGCTGCGTGGCTGGTGTTGAGGGTGCACGCACGGGTGGACAAGTCCCTCCAAGTGCTTAGTCAGCTTTTCAACCTTGTTCCGCAGGGCGATCCGCTGGAACCGTTGCTCGGCGCCGCAGCGAGGATCCTCATTGCCACACGCGGCGAGAACCACCCGCAGCGGGAGAAATTGCGCGAAGAAGCAGGCAAACTGCTGTCCATCGCCGCCGGCAACGCTGGAATTCAAACTGAAGCGTTCCAGCAATGGGTTGCGAAGAATCGGCTGAATGACAGTGCCCGTGTTTTCCCGCGCCTTCTGGAACTGTTGGAACAACTCATCGCCGACCGCTGGCTCTTCGACCGCGCTCCGCTGCGGGAAAGCGCCGATTCCACTACCGCTGGCTGACGGCGGCAGCGCGTTTCCATTGCGCCGGGAGGGGGCGCGCCGCAATCTGCAGACCGAACGTCTCCGGCGCCGGCCGGGCCTATGAGGCAGAATCGCGGGAAGTCGCTAAAGGCTTCGTGATAGAGGTTTAGCGGTTTCGTCGCAGCCGCTCAGCCAGATAGTATCGCGCGTGAGCGTCTGCCGCTCTGACGGCTTAGGACAACAGCCCTTCGCGGCGGCAAACGCCTGACAATTCGTACTCGACGCCTCAGTGCTTAGGACTCCACCTGGAATGAAATAAACCGGCCAAACTGTTTGAACCTTGATATGCAGCGTAAGCGGCGCGATTGTACGGATGGGCCGCGGCGAAGAGCACGGGAAGCGCGCCCCCGCAGCTAAGTTAGGCCGAGCCGGCCCGCCGGGTACAATAGAAGATATGTCCCGCTCACCGGCGAGTGCCGCGGCTTCGGTCGAGCGATTCTTTCAGTTCGCCTTGTGGGGCCTGGTAGTCAGCGGCTATCTGGCCGTGGCGGGCTCCGGTTACCTGGATACGCCCACCGTCGTCCTGACCGGCGCCGGCCTGCTGGCGCGCGCGCTGCTGATCTCCGGCGCACTGCGCTTCGATATTTCGCCGAAGCTGGTGGTGGCGCTTACGCTCGCCTATGTGGGCTTTTTCCCGCTGGACTACTTTTTCCTTTCGCGTGCATTCATTCAATCCACCGTACACCTGGTGTTCTTCCTGGCGGTTATCCAGATCTTGACCTCGCGCACCAATCGCGATTACTTCTTCATGGCCACCATCGCGTTTCTGGAACTGCTGGCCGCCGCGATACTTTCCACCAACTCGAACTTCTTCCTTTTCCTGGCGCTGTATCTGCTGTTCGCCATGGCCGCCTTCACCAGCGCCGAGATCCGGCGCTCGATGCAGAAGCGGCTGACGGTGGCGCGCAGCGGATTGCGCCGGTTCCACCCGCGTCTGGCGGCGCTGACGGCCGTCATCACGGTAGGCATTCTGGGGCTCACCGCGGGGCTCTTCTTCATGCTGCCGCGCACGGCCGATGCGGCGCTGCGGCGGCTGGTGTCCAAGCGCTTCTACCTGCCGGGATTCTCGAACCAATTCACGCTGGGCGAGATCGGGGAAATCAAGACCACATCCCGTCCCGTGATGCACGTGCAGTTCTCAGATGGCCAAGCGCCGGCGAACCTGAAATGGCGCGGCGCCACTTTGAGCGATTTCAACGGCCGGGCATGGTTCGAACCTTCCACCGATCCACGCTGGATTCCGGCCGTCGCGAAAGGCGTCTTTCAGCTTGCCGACGATCGGCAGCGCAGGCGTCTGGGACGGAGCGTCCATTACCACATCCGCTTGAACAGCATCGATTCGGACGTTCTGTTCTTCGCCGGGCGCCCCGATAGCGTCTACCTGAAGCAACTCACCATCATGGCCCGTGGGGATGGCAGCTACCGGCTCGGGCACCCGCCGGCGGAAGGGTTCTTCTACGATGTCTACGGCTGGCTGGGCGATACGGGAGCCGAGGATTTCCTGGGTACCCGCGAAAGAAGGCAGTACCTGAGCCTGCCACCCATGCTTGATCCGCGGATTCCGGAGTTGGCGCGCAACACCGTGCGCGGTCTGGATAACGATGCGGACCGCGCTTTCGCCGTGGCCCGGTACCTGCGCCGCGCCTACGGCTACACGCTGGAACTGCCCTCGCACGAGGTCGCCGACCCGCTGGCCTACTTCCTGTTCACGCGCAAGAAGGGGCACTGCGAGTACTTCGCTTCGGCGATGGCGGTGATGCTGCGCACGCTGGGAATTCCGTCGCGCCTGGTGACCGGTTTCCAGAGCGGCATCTTCAATCCGCTGACGGATCTGTATGTGATCCGCGCGTCCGATGCCCACAGTTGGGTGGAAGCATGGCTGCCCGGCCGCGGCTGGACGACGTTCGATCCGACGCCGCCAGACCCCTCGCCCGGCGCCAACGCGCTGCTCACCAAGCTGGCTCTCTATGAGGACGCGGTGGAGACGTTCTGGCAGGAGTGGGTAGTCAGCTACGACCTCGGCCATCAGGCCACGCTGGCCGATCGCATGGAACAGGCCGGCCGGCGCGTCAGTCTGCGCTGGCTCGACCGCATGTTCGACATGGGGGACAACTGGACGTCCGCGCGATCGTGGCTGGTCCACACCGGCCTGTGGTGGCTGCTGGCGCTCGCCTGCGGAGTAGTCGGCGCGTGGTCGGCGCCAAAGCTCTGGCGTGTGTGGCGCACGCGGCTGGGAGTGTGGCGGCTGCGGCGCGGGCAGGTGAGCGTAGCCGATGCCACGCTGCTCTATCGACGCATGCTGAAGCTGTTGAAGCGGCGCGGCTATGAGAAGCCGGTCTGGTTCACGCCTTACGAATTCGCGTGCTCGCTGCCTCCTTCGGAAATGGGAATGCTGGTGCTGCAATTCACTTCGGCGTACAACGCGCTCCGCTTCGGCGGGCAGGCGGATGCGGCGCCGCGGCTTTCGGTGCTGCTGGAGGAGTTGGAGGGGAGGCGACGGTAAGGGCAAGGATGCGAGGAACAAGGACCGAACCCGCCCCAACCGGCGCAAATAGGGCTGCCGGACAAATGGCTGCGCGTCTTATCTATCTCGGCGCGCGCCGGTGAAGTATTCGCCAACCGCGACAAGGCTCTGGAGTGGCTTCAAACGCCCAGCCCGGCGCTACTCCGCTCCACGCCATAGAAACGGAGTCGGGTTGTCAGGAAGTCGAGGACATCTTGGGCCGCATAGAATACGGCGTGCTTGGCTGATGTGGGCTTTTCGGGTATGCCGCGCCAGCCATCCATCCTACGATGGGGAAGGTGCGCGGCTAATCGGGGGGCGTTGGAACTCAAGAGGCACGAAGGTCCTCTACATGAGCGAGAGCCGGGCACTCGCCGTCCTTGAGGTGTTAGTCCACCTCACCAACACGCTGCCGGGGACAAGCGGCAGACCCCACTTCCCGAGGAACAAGTGCTGACCCGATCGGGCAGGGTTTCCTCTCGATTGCGGCGGCCTGCAGAGCGCGCTTGGCCGACGGCGTCAGCCGAAGGTCGAGTCTCCGATTGCGGGTTTCGGTGTCCGGCATGGCGACAGGATCAGTCGAGCACAAATGCCCAGACAATATCATGACGTACCCATACAGAGAGTGCTTAACCGGTTTGGGGATTTCCGACGGAAACCGCTCCCTGCCTTGACGGGGTGCCCTCTGGGCCCGGCTCCGAATGGGTGTGGTACGGAGCCGCGCGCGTAAGCAAGCGGTTGCGCAAACAATAGCGTCGCCCTGTTTAACTATGCCTGGAAACGGACCATGATGCCGAGTCTCGGAAAGGTCCTCATATCGCGGCTTAAGTTAACGCTTATGACCAGCTAGGAGGCCTGGCCTGGCGGGCTGCCCCCTTACTTCGTCAGACCCGCCACGTAGACCGCGCGGTACCCGTCCACTTTCGCCTCGGTGCCGATCGCTTTGACGATGTGTCCCATATGCTCGGCGCCCGCCGTGCGGATGTCCACGCCGCCATCGCGCCGCGGATCGTGCTCCTCGGGCATGAGCATATACAGCGTGCCATCCTTGGTGAGCAGGCCAATGGGCTGGCCGTTTTGGGCGCACTTCTGGCCGCAACTGCGGTGCTTCTCGCCGTGCTTGCCCAGTTGCAGGTAGCAGGAGAAGTCCACCAGCTCGCCCACCAGCGTCACCTCGTTGCCCGGCTCCGGCTTCTTATCCACGCCGGCCGCGATAGTGGTCGCCGACCAGGGTTGCTCCGAACTGTGCCCCAGCGTGGCGGCCGGCGCGTCGTATGTGCCGGTCTCCACCTTCATTTCAGGATGCAGGATGGCGCCGCCTTGGGCCATCAGAAGGGCCGCCGCGAAAGTGATCGACGCCCCGGACAGAACAGCTTTGGAAAGATTCGACATAGTTCCACCAGTGTACAACGAGAGTTGACGCTGCGGCGTGCGAGGCGCGCCGAGCGCGCCGAGCGGGTCCAGGGGGGTCTGCCCCACTCACGCTACAATAGTCACCGTGAAAGCATTGGTACTCATCCTGCCCCTGGCTGCCGCGGCCGCAGCGCTAGCTCAGCAAGCTCCCGCACAACACAAGGTCGAGCTGCTGTGGCCCGGGGGTGCTCAAGGAGCCGTGCCCGGAGCCGTCGGCACCGAGGACTCCGACAAGCCCAGCCTCACGGTCTATCCCGCCCCGGAAAAGTCCGCCGTCCAAACCGCCGTGATCGTTTGCCCCGGCGGCGGATACGGCTTCCTGGCCAAGGATCACGAAGGCGACCAGATCGCGCGCTGGCTCAATTCGCTGGGCATCCAGGCGTTCGTGCTGCAATACCGCATCGCGCCACGCTACCACTATCCGGCGCCGCTGCTGGATGCGCAACGCGCCATTCGGTTCGTGCGCGCGCACGCTGGCGATTACCGGATCGCGCCCGGCCGCATCGGCATCTGGGGATTCTCGGCCGGCGGTCACCTGGCCTCCACTGCGGGCACGCACTTCGATGGCGGCGATGCGAATGCCGCCGACCCCATCGATCGCGTGAGTTCGCGCCCGGATTTCATGATCCTGGCATACCCGGTGATCTCCTTCACCACGCCCTATACCCATCAGGGATCGATGCACAACCTGCTGGGCGACAACCCCGACCCCAAGCTGGTGAACAGTCTCTCCAACGAAACGCAGGTGACGGCCCAGACGCCGCCTACCTTCCTGTTTCATACCAACGAAGACAACGGCGTGCCGCCCGAGAACAGCGTGCTGTTCTATCTGGCTCTGCGCAAGGCCGGCGTGCCGGCCGAGATGCACATCTACGAGCGCGGCCCGCACGGCGTGGGCCTCGCGCCCACCGACGCCGTCCTGGCCAGTTGGGCCGGCCGGCTAAAGGATTGGCTTGAGATTCGCGGCCTACTCCACTAGCGCACCGGCGGCACTCATCCCGCTGCCCAGCCTGACGCCTGCCAGCGTGGTCGACATCGTGGTGGTCGCGTTCCTGATCTATCAAGCCCTGATGATCGTCAAGGGCACGCGCGCCGGCCACATTCTGATCGGCATCCTGATCATGGTGGCGCTCTATGTGGTCGCGCTGTATACCGGCCTGGAAGCGCTACGCTCGGTGCTTTCGTATATTGTGCCGTACCTCGCGCTGGCCGTGATCATATTGTTCCAGTCCGAGATCCGCCGCACGCTGGCGCGCCTGGGACGCAAGCGCTGGTTCGCGCGCGGCTACCAGCGGCCGGAGTTCACGGAAGATATCCTGATCGCCGTGCGCCGCCTGGCCGCGGATAAAACCGGCGCGCTGATCGTCGTCGAGCGGGACATCGGACTGCGCACCTTCATCGAAAGCGGCGTGCGGCTGGACGCCCAGTTGTCGAGCGATCTGCTGCTGGCCATCTTTCATCCGGGCGGCGCCCTGCACGATGGCGCGGTGATCGTACAGAAGGACAGGATCACGGCCGCCAACTGCTTTCTGCCGCTGACCGTCAATCCGGCGGTGTCGTCCAGCTTCGGCACGCGCCACCGCGCGGCCATCGGCATCACCGAGGAAACCGACTGTCTGTCGCTGGTGGTTTCCGAAGAAACGGGCCGCATTTCCGTGGCCGCCTTCGGAGAACTCGCCACCGGCCTCAACCTGCGCGACGTGGATGAACGGATCTGCACGCACTTCGGCGTGCGGCGGAGCGCTCCGCACCTAATCGAGGAATTCGCCGCCGACATCCCCATGGAAAACCATCGCCCCGAAAGGGCCGAGCCGAAATGAAGAACTTCTTAACACAAAACATCGGTTGGAAGCTTCTGTCGTTGGCGGCGGCCGTGCTGCTTTGGATTTCGGTCGCCAGCGAACCGGAGCTGGCGACCTTCATTTCGGTGCACGTGGAATACAAGGACCTGGCTCCGGACGTGGAAATAGACTCGGATGTGGTAGAGACGGTGTTTCTGGAGGTGCGCGGACCATCCCAAGAGCTTCGCGGCTTGCCCGAAACCCGCCGGCAGTATGCGGTCGTCCTCGACATGAGTAATGTCGAGCCCGGCCAACACACTTTCAGCATCGATCGCGGCGACGTGCGCCTGCCGCGCGACATCCAACTGGTACGCGCAATTCCGTCCCAGATCCGGTTGGAGCTGGAGCGCGGATCCACGCGCAGCGTGCCGGTGGAGGCGCGGTTTGCGCATAGCCTGCCGCCCGATCTGCACGTGCTCGAGGTGGTGGTGGAACCTTCGGTGCTAGCCGTCGCCGGTCCGGCCAGCCGCGTGGCGCGCATCGCTTCAGCCCAGACCGATCCCATCGAACTGAAACCGGAAGCGGGCAGCGCCGAGTACCACGTGGCTGCTTATGTCAACGATCCCAGAGTCCGCTTGCGCGACTCGCCGCGGGTTACAGTCAAAGTTACGCTCGGAAAAAAGTAGATGGCCAAACAACTATTCGGAACGGACGGCATTCGCGGCGTGGCGGGAGAGTATCCATTGGATCCGGCAACGGTGCACGCCTTCGGCATGGCTCTCGGCGGCGACCTGCGCCGCGCTTCGCCGGATGCGGCTGTCCTCATCGGCATGGACACGCGCGAATCCGGGCCGTGGATCGCCGCACAAGTGGCCGCCGGCCTAGCGCAGCAGGAGGTGCCAGCGGTTTCCGCCGGAGTCATTACCACGCCCGGCGTGGCTTATCTGACGCGCTCCAGTGCGTTCACCGCCGGGGTGACGATCTCCGCGTCGCACAATCCGTATCGCGACAACGGCATCAAGGTCTTCGGCCACTCCGGTTACAAACTGCCGGACGAAGAAGAGCACGCCGTGGAGCAGGAAATCTTCCGTCACGCCGGGCAGGCTCCCGGTCCGCCGCTGCCCTTGGCCCCCGACCCCGCGTTGGCCGAGCGATACCTGGATTACCTGTCGTCGACCGTGGCGGGCTCTTTCGACGGCATGCGCATCGTGCTGGATTGCGGCAACGGCGCGGCGTACCAACTCGGGCCCGCGCTGTTCCGCCGCCTGGGTGCGGAAGTCGAAGCCATCTGCTGCGAGCCTAACGGACGCAACATCAACCTGAACTGCGGCGCTCTGCACGTGGAATCGCTGCGCGCGGCGGTGCTTGAATCGGGCGCAGGCCTGGGCGTGGCATTCGACGGCGATGCCGACCGCGCCATCTTCGTCGCCGCCACCGGGCAGATCGTGGATGGCGATGCGGTGTTGCTCATCGCCGCGCGCGCGCTGCAGGCGGCTGGGAAGCTGGATGGCGGCATGGTGGTGGCGACTGTGATGTCCAACCTAGGCCTGGAACGCGCGCTGGAGCGCGATGGCATACGGCTGCTGCGCACCCCCATCGGCGACAAGTACGTGCTGGAGGAAATGGTGCGCGCCGGCGCGGCGCTGGGCGGCGAACAATCCGGCCACGTGATCTTCCGCCACTTCGCGACCACCGGCGACGGACTGCTGACCGCGCTGCGCATTCTGGAGATTTCGCGCAACGCAGGCGCCGGCCTCGAGGAGTTGACGGCGGGCCTGGAAATCTATCCGCAGCGCTTGCAGAACGTGCGCGTCCGCGAGAGACGGGCGCTCCACGAGCTGGCGGCGGTGGCGCGCGAGATCGAAGAGTGCCGGCAGGAGTTCGGTTCCGCGGGGCGCGTGCTGGTGCGCTTTTCGGGCACAGAGCCGCTGGCCCGCGTGATGGTAGAAGGACCCGACCTGGCGCGCGTGGACGAATTCACCGATCGAATCGCCACGGCCATTCGCAACGAGATTGGAGCATGAACATGCGCAGCTTGATTCCGACCTTGGCGCTGGCCACGGCTTTCGCAATGCCCGCGGCCGCCCAACAACCCCGCCTGAAAGAGGCGCAGGAGGGCTGGGTTTCGCTTTTCAACGGTAAGGACCTGACCGGCTGGGTGAAGGTGGGCGGTGAGCAGTGGACCGTGGAAGACGGCGCGATTCACGGCGTGGGCGTCACCAAAGGCTACGGCTACCTGATGACCGAAAAGCATTACAAGGATTTCGAACTCGCCATCCGCTTCCAATGCGTGACCGGCGGCAATAGCGGCATCTTCTACCGCACCAGTTTCAAGCCGGGCACGGCCGACGTCGCCGAGGGATACCAGTTCGAGATCGACCGCAACCTGAACCATCATACCGGCGGCATCTACACCGCGCGGCGCGGCTGGATCGTGTGGCCGTCGCCCGAAAACGAGTTCGCGATCAAGCCCACGGAGTGGAACGATTATGTGCTGACCGTGGTGGGCAACCACCATCGCGCGCGCTTGAACGGCGTGCAGGTGATCGACTTCACCGACCCGGTGAATGAGGTGGACGACGGCGCCATCGCGCTGCAGTTGCACGCCGGCGGGGAGGCGAATATGCGATTCAAGGACATCTTCATCCGCGATCTTTCAATGCGATGATGGCGGGCGGTCCCCCTCACGGAACTACGTAGGCGTAGACTCTGAGAATGGCAAGGATCGTGTTTGAGACAGCGACGAACACATACACCGCCGATGGCAGTATCGGTGACGGGGCGTGCGGTACTGTGTATCGCGTCAGCGATAGCGACGGCGAGGTATTTGCCGTGAAGCTCCTGCGTAATGCAAGTTCCGTCAAGCGGAAGCGCTTCAAGAACGAATTGGGTTTTTGCCGAAGGAACCAGCATGAGCGGATCATTAAGGTGTTAGATGAAGGCATCGTACTAGTCAAGTCGGAGAAGCTGCCATTCTACGTCATGCCACTATATGCGTCTACGCTCCGGAAGTTGATGGATGCGCGAATCGCGCACGATGACGTCCTCCCCTTGTTCGGCGACATTCTGGACGGCGTA
>CABECX010001142.1_pt1 | contig 10225 bp, 10 predicted proteins | sample 3422721 | NCBI WGS metagenome assembly CABECX01 (sample SAMEA5534328, study PRJEB31848) | metagenome | biome: tundra; feature: field; material: soil | place: USA | collected 2013-05 | depth 0.15 m | reverse complement strand
TCAGCCGTTTCTGCGCCTCGGCCTGACTGAGGCCGTCCGGCGACGACCCCAGTTTTTTCTCCACCTCCGCCAGGGGCAGGGATTTCAGATCGTCCTGCGCATCGGGCTTCGATTCGGGAGCCTTGGGCTGGTCGGCATTGGGTTCCATGATTGATATTCCTTTTGTCTTTGTTATACCTCGGGTTTCGTGAGTTGCACGGGTTTCGGGCTGGATTTTCGGACCACGCTACGGCTGGCGCCTGATGACCAAGCGGCGCGGCGACGCCTCGACATCTGCAGCGAACTGCTCATGCTTGATCCTACGGCCAGAGGCCTCGGCCCGTTGGAGCGTTTCAGCCGCAGCCTCAAGCTTGTCGAACTTACGCTGGGCGAGACAATCAGCAGGATCTTGCGGGAGTTCCGCGCTTTTCTCATCTGCCGCAGACCCAGATAGACCGCATCCAGCAGCGCGGTGTTCCCCCGGGGCTGGGTCGAGGCCACCCGGTTTTGAATCTCCTCGGCCGCGCTGGTGAAGCCCATAGACAGTTCCGCCCGGTCCCGGAACTCGATCAGGCAAAACTCGTCCTGCGGATTGGGGCTTTTGAGAAACTCGGCCACGGCCTGCTGCAACTGGCCGAACCGTGGCGCCATGCTGCTGCTGAAATCCAGCACCAGCCCGACCGAAACTGGGGCCTCTTCCGCCGAGAAATAGGCCACTGTCTGCGCGGTTTTTTCTTCGAACACCTGAAAGTCTTGCCGTGAGAGGCCCGTGACAAAGCGTCCGCGCGAGTCCGTGACTGCGACATTCACCAGTACGAGGGTGCTGTCCACCTTGAAGTTCCCGCGGGCCGAATCCAGGCTGGCCACGCTGGACACCGTCCGCCCGCGCACGGTATTTTGCGGCCAGGCATGCGGCGGCGCGACCGCACCGGCGAGGATTAGCGGGAGACAGACGCGAGCCAGGCGGTGTTTCATGAGCGCTTCTGTGGTTACGATATCGCGCGTGAAAAGCGGGCACAAGATGACGGAGGGGCTAAGGTGTACGGGTACGGTAGGACTCGCGCGCCCTACAATGGCCGCTGGATTCGGTGGTCCGTCACCATCATTTGCGCCGCATCCTGCGCCGGACGTTTGGGCATGTGGCAACGCGTGCAGTCGAGGGCCGCGCCATTGTGCATGGTAGGGTGGCAACCGCGACAGACCATCCGGTATTCGGCCAGCGTCTTCGAAAAGCTGTGCGCCGGGTGGCAAGCTGTACACGTCAGCTTGCCGGCCGTGGCCTGGTAGCACCGCGATTGCAGCAGCCGGTAACCGGCGCTGTTCAATTCGAATTTTTCCTCGACCGCGGCGCTGGTTCCGTGAGCGGAATTCGGCCCGCTGGTTTGCAGATGGCATTCGAGGCACACCGCCTGGCCGGGCTTGCCCGATCCCGCCGTGCCGTGACAGCTCGCGCAGCCGAACGCGGCCGGGCGATCGGCGTGCTGCCGTGCGTGGCAAACCAGGCAATTCGCCGTAAAACCGAAACCGGGGCTCGCGGCGTATCGCCCGCCGTCCGCACCGTACCAGGCGAGCGGCAGTTCCATCCAGCCGCCTCCCGCGGTACGGCTCAGCAGGACGCGCGCGTGCCGGCCGGAGCCGATCGCGGCATCGATGCCGCTTTGCCCGACATGCCCCTCGCGATCGCGGCTCTGTAAATAGTAGCGGCCGTCCTTGCGCAGCACGCTATACGGATCGCCGTCGAGGGGCGTGAGATCCGGCGCCTCCGAAAAAGTGCGCGCCATGCCGGTGGCGGCGAACGTCTGCGCCGGATCGGACTGCGCGCGCAACTGCGTCAGTTTCTCCTTGATCCCGACCGCCTCCGGCGAATCCGGGTGATGCTGCAGAAACTCTTCCATCTCGCCCGCCGCCGCTGCCCGGTCCTGGCGGCGCAGGGCGATTTCCGCCAGCATCAGTTGCGGATGCGAGAAGTGCGCGGGGTCGAAGCGTTTGGCCGCGGTAAGATACTTCTGGGCCAGGTCCAACTTGCCTAAGTAGAAGTAGCTCATGCCAAGCTGCGAGTTAGCCAGCGCGTCGTTAGGCCGGGTAAGCGCCGCGTACAAGTTGTATTGCAGCGCTTCCTCGAACTTACCGAGATTGATCGACACCCCGCCCAGGTTGACCAGCGGCTGAAAGGAATTAGGGTCGGCGTCCAGCGCCTTGCGGAAGCAAGTCTCCGCGCGGGTGTAATCGCGCGCCTGATAGGCGATGGTGCCCAAATGGTTCCACGCCTCCGAGAACTGGGGCGCCAGCTCGACCGCGCGCTCGAAATGCGCGACAGCGCCTTCCACGTCGCGCCGGGCAAGCCGCCTTTCGGCTTCCTCATACTCGCGGTGGGCGCGCTCGGGAATGGCCAGCTCCTTGGCGGAGACCATGGCTTGGCGGCGCAAACTGTCGCGCGATTCGAATTCCCCGTCGCGCAGCTCCACCGTCAGTTCGATGCGCTTTTTGGCGTCGGCCTGGCTGGGACCCACTTCGATGGTGCGCCGCATCTCGCCGCGCCCCGGCACGAAGGCGCCCAGGGTGTACGTGCCGGCCAGCAAGTCGCTGAAACGGAAGTGCCCATCTTCGCCGGCCAGAGTGGTGTCCTCGAACGGCGCGGTGGCGCCATGCAGCCACACCGAGGCGCGCGTGGCGGGTAGCAAACGGCCGCGCAGCTCGAATCGGGCGGTCTCTGCCCGCGCGCACAGGATCGCCGTTATCAGCAGCAGAGCGCCACGCATACAACCCACTAGTGATATCGCACTGGCGGCCATCGGATCAAGCCGTACATGCACAGCCATTAATACGGTAGGATGCAATCGTGCGCACCACCGTGGACATTCCGGACGCCACCTATCGCCGGCTGAGGGCCAGCGCGGCCGAACAGGGATGCTCCGTCCAGGAGCTGATTCTACGCGGAGTCGAAAACCAACTCGAAACCCGCAACAGGAATCGCCGTATCCGCCTGCCGATTGTCCGCTCGAGACAGCCCGGCACGCTCCATCTGACCAACGATCGGATCTATGAAATCATCGCGTTTCCCTGATGTCCACGTGTGGCTCGCGCTCACCCGCAGCCGGCATGTCCACCACAGTAACCGCCCATCAATGCGCAGGTCATGGGAGAAGAAACCATGACCCAACGGGGCGCGTGGCGCCGTACCACCGCTGGTTCGAGGACGGACGCGTCGCCTTCATGCACGATCAAGCGGCAGCCGGCTTCGAGGAAGTCTTCCAGGCCGCGAGCTTGCGGCCACGGCCTGCCACCAAGCCGTGGGCAGATGCCTATTTTGCCGAGTCTGCCAGAGTTGCGGGCCTGAGCCTGGTGACCTTCGATCGGGCTCGAAGTCGAGCTACTGCCTGGCCGCGTATAATCTCCTCATGATTGAATACGCCGATGCCAGCCCCGAAGTGCGGGCCGTGTATGACGATATCATGGCCACCCGCCAGACGGACTGGATCAATAATTTCTGGAAGGCGCTGGCGCACGATCCCGCCACGCTGCGGCGCACTTGGGAGAGCATCAAGCAGATTATGGCGCCCGGGGCGCTCGATCCGCTGACCAAGGAGATGGTCTACCTGGCTGTCAGCGCCAGCAATCAGTGTCCTTACTGCATTGCGTCCCACACGGCAGCCGCCCGCAAGGCGGGCATGTCCGATGCCATGTTCGGCGAGCTGATGGCCGTGGTGGGGATGGCCAACGAAACCAACCGGCTGGCCAGCGGCTACCAGGTGGAAATCGACGGGCGGTTTCGGCCCCGTTAACGTCAAACGACTATGCACAACCTGCGTTATGCGCTCCGCACGCTCGCCAAAAGCCCTGGCTTTGCCTTCACCGCTATCCTGACGCTGGCGGTAGGCATCGGCGCCAGCACCGCGATATTTACCGCGGTGGATGCCGTGCTGCTCCACCCGCTCCCTTATCCGAACGCCTCGCAACTGGTGCAGGTCACCAAGAACATGCCGAAGTTCGAGCTGTTCAAATCGGACGCCTCGGCGCTCGATTTCATCGACTACCGCGACCTGAGCCGCTCATTCTCCCACATGGCGGCCATGCAGACGAACAGCGTCAACCTGACCGGCGATGCCGAACCGGTGCGCGTTTACGGATTGCGCGTCTCCACGAGCCTGTTCCCGATGCTAGGCGTGCAGCCTATCGAGGGCCGCGTGTTCCGTCCTGAAGAGGAGCAACTGGGCAAAAACCGCGTTGCCGTACTGGGCGAGGGACTCTGGAAGAGCCGCTTCGGCGCCGACCCGCACATCATCGGCAAACAGATCGAAATCGACACGCAGAAGTTCACCGTGATTGGGGTGGTGGAGCCGGTGTTGCAATCATGGAGCAGGCGCAGCTCTACGTGCCCCTGGCGTTCACTCCGGCCCAACTGGACCCCAATGCGCGCGGCCATCAAAACACCGATGTGGTGGCGCGGCTGAAGTCCGGGGTGACCCTCGATCGGGCGCGCTCGGAGATGAAGCTGGTGGCCGCGCGCATGACGCGCAACCTGCCGGATTGGTATCCGCCGGATTGGAACATCGAACTCGATCCGCTGGCGGATTCCGTCGCGGGCGAGCTGCGCACGCCGCTGCTGGTGCTGCTGGGCGCGGTGGGCATGGTGTTGCTTATCGGCTGCGTGAACGTGGCCAACCTGCTGCTGGCGCGCGCCACCGCCCGCCAGAAGGAGATTGGTCTGCGCATCGCGCTGGGCGCGGGGCGCGCGCGGATCGTGCGGCAACTGCTCACCGAGAGCCTGCTGCTGGCGGCAATTTCCGGAGCGGCCGGGATGGCGATTGGCGGCTGGGTACTGGAGTTGTTCATTCGCTTCGGCTCTCCCCAACTATTGCGCTGGCAGACGGTGCGGATCAACGCTCCAGCGGTGCTGTTTGCGGTCGCCGCGGCGATTCTGACCAGCCTGGTTTTTGGGTTGGCGCCGGCCCTGAGCGCGTCGCAGCTTCGGCCGGCGCACCGCAGCCGGTCGAGTAACCGCTTGCGCAGCCTGCTAGTGGTCTCGGAGGTGGCGCTTTCCGTCATGTTGCTGGCTGGCGCGGGCCTGCTGCTGCGCAGTTACGCGCGCCTGTGGCAAACCAATCCGGGCTTTGTACCGGACCATTTGCTGACCGCGCGTATCAGCCTGCCGCCGCTCCAGTATCGCGATCCGTCGCGCATCACGGCGTTCTACTCGGAACTGCTGGCAGGGGTCCAGGCGCTGCCCGGCGTTGTATCCGCCGGCGCGGTGGACGGCCTGCCGTTTGGCGCGGGCGGCCACGGCGGCGATTTCCAGATTGCCGGCCGCCCCTGGCCGGCGTCCGAGGCCCTGCCCGATGTAGAGAAGCGTCACGCCACGCCCGGATACTTCCAGACCATGGGAATTCCATTGAAGCAGGGCCGCCTCTTCACCGCGCAGGACAGCGCCAATACGCCCAGGGTCGCCATCATCGATGAGACGTTTGCGAAGGCTTTCTTCCCGAAGGGAGATGCCGTCGGCCAGTTCCTGATCGATCCCTTCCTCAGGCTGAGGCCCGGCGAGGCGTCGCAAATCGTCGGAATCGTGGGCGGAGTCAAGGACCGCAATCTGATGAAGAATCCGCAGCCAGTCATCTATCACCCTGCCTGGCAGGCACCTCTCCCGTTCATGAACCTGGCGGTACGCACGGCTGGCGACCCGCTCGCGCTGGTCTCCGCGATCCAGCAGCGCGTGCGCGATCTGGACCGCAACCTTCCGGTGTACAAGATCGCCACCATGGAGCAGAACCTGAGCGATTCGCTGATGCGCCGGCGCTTCTCGATGCTGCTGCTGGCGGCGTTGGCCGGCTTCGCTCTGTGTCTGGCGGCGGTGGGAGTGTACAGCGTGATTTCCTATTCGGTGGGTCAGCGCACGCGTGAAATCGGCATCCGCATGGCGCTGGGCGCCCAGCCAGGCAGCGTGCACAAACTGATTCTGCGGCAAGGCCTGCGCCCGGTGCTTGCCGGCTTGGCCGCGGGACTGCTGGCTTCGCTGGTCGCCATGCGCGCGCTGGCGAGCCTGCTTTACGGAGTCACCGCCACCGATCCGCCGACGTTTCTGGCGGTCGCGGGCGTGCTGCTGGCGGTATCGGCGCTGGCCTGTGCGATTCCGGCACGGCGCGCGGCGCTGGTGGACCCCATGGCCGCTCTGCGGCACGAATAGCCGCACGTAGTCGCGTAGTCGCGCTACCATGTCTGCATGGCCGATGCGGCGCGCAGTTTGTTGACGGAGCTACGGCATGTCCTGCTGGCACATCACAAGGCGCTGCTCGATTCCGAGCGCGCGCGCTACGACCACGACGTCGAGCGGATCAAGTCCAGCGGACAACTGTTGAACCTTGCCCTGCACGACCCGTTCTTCGCCTGGCTCCATGAGCTGTCGGAGTTGATCGTGATGATCGACGAGACGCTGGACGCCGACGAGCCGGCCAACGCCGCCGAGGCCGCCCGTCTGCTGGCGCAGGCGCGTGCGCTGCTGACGCCCGCCGAATCGGGCAACGGGTTCCGGGGACAATATTTCGAGGCGCTGCAGCGCGATCCGGACGTGGTGATCGCGCATGGAGTGGCTGTGAAGGTGATGGCCGGGCTTGAGGCCGATGGGCGAGATCGGGCACAATAGAGTAATGAAGCTCGAAGAACTGCGCGGGTCGAACAGAGAGCAGATCCTCCGTCTCGCGGCAAGCTACGGTGCGCGAAATATCCGGATCTTTGATTCGGTCGCCCGCGGCGATAGTTCTCCCGCAAGCGATATCGACTTCCTCGTTGACCTCGATCCGGACCGGACGTTGATGGACCTCGGCGGATTGCTTACCGGCCTCCAGGATATCCTGCACGCCCCAGTGGACGTCGCCACTGAACGGATGCTTCGTCCGACTGTTCGCGATCAGGTGTTGCGGGAAGCTTTTCCCCTGTGAGATACGACAGAGAGACGCTCTAAGGATATCCTTAAGGCCGCAGACCATATCCTTGCAAAGACCGGTGGAGGACGAGAGACATTCGAGGCGGACGAGATGCTGCGGGTGTGGGTTCTGCATCATCTGCAGATCATTGGGGAGGCAGCGCGGTGCCTCTCGCAAGAGTTTCGGTAGCGTCATCCCGATAGCATCTGGGCCGAGGCGGCTGGTCTGCGCAATATTCTCAGTCCATCATTACTTCGAGATCGATGCGGACGAAGTTTGGAAAGTAGTTGACGGTGATCTTACGCCGTTGCGAGACAGGGTAGTGCAGATTTTGGAAGGCGATCCTCCGTAAGATTCACAACCGGCGCGATATGGGGGATGCCGCCCGTCTGCTGGCGCAGGCGCGCGCGCTGCTGACGCCCGCCGAAGCCGGACAGGGATTCCGGGGGCAGTATTTCGACGCATTGCAGCGCGATCCCGACGTGGTGATCGCGCACGGGGCGGCTATTAAGGTGCTAGGAAGTCTGGGGTAGGTCGGGAGCCGATCCCGGCTCCAGCTTTTTCACGCGGTCATCCAGGGTTTCCATCTCCAGATCCAGAGCGCGTAGAGTGGCGGCGTGAGTGCGCAGCCGCTTCCATGGGAGACTCCCACTTGTGAAACGCGGTCAATAGACTGGTTTCGACCCGTTCCAGACGTTCGTCCAACAACTCGGTGACCCATCGCCTGTCTTCATCCCGGCGTTGGTCGATCCACTGCTTGTCTTCGTTGGTGAGACTCACTCGTTCTATTATGCCTCTTTCGACGGCGCGCCGGGGGCCCCCCTTGCCTCCAGTTCGCGCCGCCCGGACACGCCGCCCGTGTGGCGATGGCAAGTGATTCTCCTTGCGGTTAGGAGCAAACGCGCTAGTATCCCGCCCATTTTCGACCCGGACATTTGACACACGCCCACACCGCAATTGCCGCGGGTTCCGCGTGTGGGCCAAGGCTTTGCGAATCCCCCTTGGAGGCCCTCCGGCTCCAGCAGCCTGGGACGGATAGCGCAGTTGGACGGAGCACGCCCATGTTGGAGAAGCGCCACCCAGGGCCCGGCCGCGTTTGTTTTAAACGCCTGTCCGGAGGCGCCCTCCCTGCCTCGCTGCACAGCCGGTTGAACACAGGGCTACACGTCGCACAATCGCGCCGCTTCTTCCAGCGACTTCATCGGATCGCGCGTGGGCACGAATTCATGCGCAAAATATCCCGTGAAACCGGCATTCACGATGGCTTCCGCCACCGACCGCCACTGCAGCTCCTGCGTGCCGTCCAACTCATGCCGGCCGGGTACGCCGCCGGTGTGGAAGTGAGCGATGTACTGGATGTTCTGCCGGATGGTGCGGATGATGTCGCCTTCCATGATCTGCATGTGATAAATGTCATACAGCAGCTTCACGCGCGGCGAATCCACGCGCTTGATGAGTTCCACGCCCCAGACCGTGTGGTCGCACTGATAGTCGTGGTGGTCGATCTTGCTGTTGAGGAGTTCCACGCAGACGGTGACGCCTTTGTCTTCGGCGAGCTTCTTCACGCGGTTCAAGCCGATGACGCAGTTGTCGAGGCCCTCCGCGTCCGCCTGGCCGCGCCGGTTGCCCGAGAACGTAATTACGTTGGGTACCTTGGCGGCCGCGGCCCGCGCGATGTTTTCCTCCATCTCGCGCACCAGTCGATCATGGTTTTCCTTGCGGTTAAAGCCATCGCCGATGGTGCCGGCGCCGGGCGTCATGGCCGGAACCAACCCGTACTTCTGCACGGTGGGCCACTCCTTGTAGTCGATCAGATCGATACCCTGGAGGCCGATGCGCGCCCCTTCGCGAGCCAGGTCGTCGAGGCTGATCTTGCTGTAGCACCAGCGCGCCGCGGACTGCTTCAGGCGGCCCTTCAACGGGGCCGGTTGGGCGCTCAAGGGGGGCAGAGCAGCCGCCGCGCCCGCCAGTTGGAATACGGTTCTTCTTGTCATAGCTGTTAGAATCATAAGATACACCTTCTTGAGCCATGACTACTAGTGAGGAACGCCGCGAAGCCCTACTCGACGCGCTCGACAGCCGCATTCTGGTTATCGATGGCGCCATGGGCACCATGCTGCAACAGCGGCAGCTCACGGCCGCGGATTTCGGCGGGCCGGTGCTGGAGGGCTGCAACGAAATCCTGGTGAAAACGCGGCCGGACGTGGTGCTGGGCATTCACCGCGCGTATCTGGAATCCGGCGCCGATATCATCGAGACCAATTCGTTTAATGGGACAAAGAGCGATCTGGTGGATTACGGTGTGGATGGCGAAGCGTATGAGCTGATGGCCGCGGCGGCGCGGCTGGCGCGCCAGGCGGCGGACGAGTTCTCGACCTCGCGAAAGCCGCGCTTCGTGGCCGGTTCCATGGGGCCGACGCGCAAAAGCATCACCATCAGCCGCACCATCGCCTTCGACCAGCTTCAGCAGGATTATTACGATCTCGCCAAGCCGTTGGTGGATGGCGGCGCGGATATCCTGCTGCTTGAAACCTGCCAGGACACGCGTAATATCAAGGCCGGATTGCTGGCCATCAGGCGTCTGGCGCGCGAACTCGACCGGCGCATTCCCGCGATGGTTTCGGGCACCATCGAAACCATGGGGACCATGCTGGCGGGCCAGACGGCCGATGCGCTCTACGCTTCGATCGAGCACGCCGACCTGCTAGCGGTGGGCTTGAACTGCGGCACGGGTCCGGAGTTCATGACGGACCACCTGCGCACGCTGAGCGAGATGGCATTCACGCGCGTCTCCTGCTACCCCAACGCGGGCCTGCCGAACGTGGAAGGGGAGTACAACGAAACGCCGCAGTCTTTCGCCGCGCAGTTGGAGCGCTTCGTGGAGCACGGCTGGCTCAACCTGGTGGGCGGATGCTGCGGCACCACGGCGGCGCATATCCGGATGGTCGCGCAGATGGCCGAGGGGAAGAGACCGCGCGCGGTGAAGCCATCCGCGCATCGCGCTTATTATTCCGGCATCGAGCTGGTGGAGGCCGAGGACAGCAACCGGCCCTTGATCGTGGGCGAGCGCACCAACGTGATCGGTTCGCGGCTGTTCAAGAACCTGATGGCCGAGGAGAAGTGGGAAGAGGCCACCGAGATTGGCCGGCGCCAGGTGAAGAACGGCGCGCACATCGTGGACGTGTGCCTGCAGAGCACCGACCGCGATGAGATTAAGGACATCCCGCCGTTCTACGAGAAGCTGATCCGCAAGATCAAAGCGCCGGTCATGATCGATACCACCGATCCGCGCGCCATGGAACTGGCGCTGACTTACTGCCAGGGTAAGT
>CABECX010001126.1_pt1 | contig 10280 bp, 8 predicted proteins | sample 3422721 | NCBI WGS metagenome assembly CABECX01 (sample SAMEA5534328, study PRJEB31848) | metagenome | biome: tundra; feature: field; material: soil | place: USA | collected 2013-05 | depth 0.15 m | reverse complement strand
ACCTCCGGCAAGGTGGGAGCGGCCGTCAAGATTCTGGGAAGCGATCTGACCGGCGCGACCAGCGTCAGCTTTAACGGCACGGCGGCTACGTTCACCGTGGTATCGAGATACTTAATCACGACCACCGTACCCGCCGGCGCGACCACCGGAAAAGTCCAGGTGGTAACACCCAGCGGCACGCTTTCCAGCAACGTGCCCTTCCGGGTGCCATAAACGTACCGATTACGGACACCCGCGAGGGATCGTTCCTGGAGAACGCGGTGGCGAAAGTGGGGCTTTGATCGGGAGTGATTGACACGGGCGCCTCGGCTCCCTTACAAAGGAAGTAGAGGACGGCATGAAGAAGAGAGCGCCGAGATCGGCCGCCAAGAAATCCGCTGCCAAGAAGACAGTAGCGGCAAATCATCGGACCTTGCCCGCGCGGTGGGCGCCAACCGGCTGGCGAGGCACCCTGGAGCGCAATCTGAGGGCCGAAGGCTACAGCGCCGAAGAGGCTCGCGAACTGGTCGAGATAGCCGCCTCCTGATGGCCCTCTCTCTGGCTAGGGCGAGCGCCCAAATCCAAGCCTACGTCGATTTTCTGCATCAGTATAACCGGCTGCCGCCGCGCTCGCTCAAACGATTCGAGGACCGCCCCGCGCGACGTGCCCTGGCACGAACCGTACGCGAAGGCAAGCGGCCGCGCCTGGCGGGCCATGAGTTCTCTGCGGTGCGGTTTCGCTCGGTTTCCGGCGAATCCGCCGAAGCCGTCCTGGGGATCGATCGCCGGCTCCGGCCCGCTCGTCCGTTGCGCGCCTTCGTGGGCCACCGCTTCACGCCGGAGGTGACCAATAACCTGCGCCACAATCTGCAACTGCTGTGCCGCCCGTATGGCGTCAGCCTCTGGTACTCGGATACGGATATGCCGAACGGCTCAGTTTTCGAGACCATCGTTTAGCGCATCCGCCAAAGCGACTTCTGCGTGTTCGACGATCGCGAAACCGAAGTGCGGCCGAACGTGTTGATCGAACTCGGCGTGGCTATCGGCACCGGCAAGCCGTACTTCTATCTGAACTATCAGAAGAAGCGCAAGGTCGCCATCGCGCGGCGTAAGGAGGTTATTACCACCGCCAGCGACTTGGCGGGTATGCTGTACATGCCGTACACGTCCTACGAGGACGTTTGTCTGGAACTCGCGATGCGGCTGCCCGGGTTCCTCGTCCATCGGAAGCTTCTGCTCGAACCCTGAATCGCTCCGGGTGGTGGCGGCGTGATAGAATCGCGCATTGCCTGAGATCGCCGCGCTCCAAACGGTATCCGATAAGAGCGGCCTAGTTTCGCTCGGACGGCAGGCTGAGGAATTTGCGGCAGCCGCAAAAGCCAGCAACACACTCCGGGCTTACCAGGCCGACTGGAGGGACTTTCGCCAGTGGTGCGAGGCCCATCAGTTGGCGCCCTTGCCCGCCTTGCCCCAAACCGTAGCCCTATACTTAACCGATCGCGCGGCGACGCTCAAGACCTCCAGCCTCGCGCGACGGCTCACTACCATCAACCGGGCGCACCAGGCGGCTGGCCAGCCTTCGCCCGCGACGATGCAGAATGCCATCGTCAGTGAGGTCTGGAAGGGAATCAAGCGCAAAAAAGGAACGGCCCAACATGGGAAGAAGCCGTTCCTGACGCCCGATCTCCGGCGCATCATCGCGGAGCTGCCGCAGGATCTCCAGGGGGTGCGCGATCGGGCGTTGCTGCTGGCCGGTTTTGCCGGCGGCTTTCGAAGGTCGGAACTGGCCGCGTTGCGCGTCGAGGATCTCGAAACGACGCCGGATGGGCTCATCGTGCGGCTCGGCAGGTCGAAGACCGACCAGGAAGGGCAGGGAAGACCAGTGGCCCTGCCGTATGGCTCCGATCCGCGGACTTGTCCAGTGCGCGCGCTGCGTGCCTGGCTGCAACAGGCGGGCATTACGGCTGGGCCGTTGTTTCGAGCCGTAGACCGACACGGGCTGGTGAGCGGCGAAGCGCTGCACGCGGATTCGGTCGCCTATCTGGTGAAGCGCGCCGCCGGACGGGCTGGTCTCGAAGCCGTGGAGTACGCCGGCCACAGTCTACGCGCGGGTTTGGCCACCCAGGCCGCCATGAATGGCGCCAGCGAGTTGGCCATCATGAAGCAGACCGGCCACCGGTCGCTGACCACTGTAAGGAAGTACATCCGCGAGGGTTCTCTGTTTCGCGACAACGCAGCCACCAAACTTGGTCTCTAGCCAAAGTACGCCTCGACCGCCTGGCGGATGCGGCCGCTGGCGCGTCCATCGCCGTACGGATTGTGGATGCGCGCCATGCGGCTGTACTCCGCTTCGTCGTCCAGCAAGCGTTCGGCTTCGTACACGATCCGGTCTGCGTCCGTGCCCACCAGTTTCACCGTGCCGGCGGCCACCGCTTCGGGCCGCTCGGTCTTTTCCCGCATCACGAGAATGGGCTTTCCGAGCGAAGGCCCTTCTTCCTGGATGCCGCCTGAATCGGTGATCAGCAGGTGCGCACGGCGCATCAGATCCACGAAGGGAACGTAGTCCAGAGGCTCGACCAGAAACACATTCGCCAGCCCGTCCAACTGCCGGTATACCGGGTCCATGACGTTCGGATTGCGATGCACCGGATAAATCAGTTGGATATCGTCGCGCCTGGCAAGACGGGCCAGAGCTTCGCAAATGTGCGCGAAGCCTTCGCCGAAGCTTTCCCGGCGGTGAGCGGTGACTACGATCAGTTTCTTGGATGCATCCAATTGGGGCCACGTACCTCCGGGCAGCCGCCCAGCCGCCAATGCATCGCGCACATAGAGCACTGCGTCGATTCCCGAATTGCCGGTGACGGAGATACGCCGCGGGTCGACGCCTTCGGCCAGCAGGTTACTCTTCGCAGTTTCGGTGGGCGCGAAGTGTAGGGCGGCGAGGCGGGTGGCGACCACGCGGTTCATCTCTTCGGGAAATGGCTGTGCGAGGTCGCCGGTGCGCAGGCCGGCTTCCACATGGCCCACCGGCACGTGTTGGTAGAAGGCCGCCAGGGCGCCGGCGAGCGTGGTGGTGGTATCGCCCTGCACGAGCAACATATCCGGTTGCCCGGCTTGGATTACAGGCTCGAGGGCCGCCAGGATGCGCGCCGTGAGCTGGGCGAGCGTTTGCCCGGGCTGCATCAAATCCAGGTCGTGATCCGGCGTGACTTCGAAGGCGGCCAATACCTGGTCGAGCATCGAGCGGTGCTGCGCGGTCACGCAGACACGCACCTGAAAGTGCGCGTTCCGCCGCAGGTTCAATAGCACCGGGCAGAGCTTGATGGCCTCGGGGCGGGTGCCGAATACGAAGAGGATCTTGCGCAAGACGCGAGGATACCACGAACCAGCAGAGCCTCCAGCGCCAGGATCAGCAGGATAACTCCGAACGTCATGGCGAAGATAAGCGGCGCCGGACCGAGGGCAACCGAATTGAGGTTGGCGCTCAAAATATGGAATCTGCTCAGATACAGCGCGGCGATGTCTCTCAAGGAGCCGCGTCCCTGGTACCCGGCATAGAGCGGAATCAACTTGAAAACGTAGGTGACGGCAAGCACGTACCCAAACAAGAGAGCGATCGAAATCGCCAAGACCTTTCCAATTCGCGGCCACCTGGCGGTTCCAAGCAGCAGAAGCGACAGGGTGGGCGCCACCAGGACCTGGGCGTACCATGCAGACGGCGTGGATAACGGATTGCCAGTGCCAACGTACACAACCACGGCCGCATAAGCGATGGCTAATGCGAACGCCGCGCAGTAAGCCACCACCACCCACTCCCGGAGGGTATGGCGGCTGAAGATCCAGAGCAAGAAGGCGGCCGCACACACCGCGACAACCAGATTCATCGTAACCAACGAGAAGCTGCGGAGCGTGTTGTTGGCGGTCCACAGCGCGGCGCGAATACTGGTCGCCACAACGCTTGGCCAATTCAGGGCGAATGCCGCGCCGAGAACCTTGAACGGGCCAACGCCTGCACGCGACTCCTGCATGCCGGTAACAACGTGGTACAGACGGTAGTTGCGGACGTACCAAGGCCCCGCGCAAATCGCGATTACGGCCAAATGTGTTACGAACCCACGAAGCTTTCTCTCACGAGAGCTTCCCCTGATCGCGGAGATGCCAGAGAGCACGGGCACGAGCGCCAGGAAGTAGGCCTTGGTAAGCAATCCGGCGGACAGAATCAATGACGCCGACGCAAGGTTGGCGGGCGTTGGGGACGAAGCGCCGCGAATCATGAACACCAACGTCCAAACCGCGAGCGGCACCGCCAGCCAGTCGTTCGCCACGTGCGCCAGAGTGGCCCAGGTCATTTGCGACGACAGAACGCAGAACAACACAACGTTCCGCTGCGCCTCGCCGATCGAGAGTTCGGAACATAAAGCAACGGTGGCGGTGAATAGAAGGAAGGAACCGGCCAAAGCGGCAATGATTCGCAGAACCAAGACACGCGGCGGAAGCGGAATACCGGCCAGGAGACGCTCGGGAACCGCCAGCAGAATATACGCCAGAGGCGCATGGTGCGCTTCATAATTGCCGGCATTCGACAGTTGCCAGCGGTAATCCCGGGGGATGTCGCGCAGGCTCCGTTGCGCGGCGGATCTACGCTCCGACGGCCACGAAAAGTACTCAGCGTACGTGACCACGTCGGGTAAGTTTGCTTTCACGGGATCGCTGGCCGGCGCGCGCAGGATAGCCTGCCAGACCTCGCGCGATAAGCGCGCGCTCCGGGCGTCGGGGAGGCCTTGACCGTTCGCCAGTTGCTGCACATAGCCAAAATGAAATGGCTCGTCGAATCCCTCCCATAGCGGGAGCAGCATGCTGTAGAGAACAGCGTTTAGCGCCGCATATGCCAGCAGGAGGCGACGGACCGTCGACGTTGTCATCCGTTTACCACGGCCTGCATGATTTGGTCGAAGTGTGCGGCCACCGACGGCCACCCATAGTTCTCTTCGACAAGCTGGCGTGCGGCCCGGCCCAGTTGCGCGCGGCGCTGCGGATCGCGCAAGAGTTGGACCACCTGGCGGGCGAAATCGGCGGGGTCGTCGGCCAGAATAATGTTCTCGCCGTGGCGCACGGGCAGGCCTTCGGCGCCCATGGTGGTCGAGATCACGGCTTTGCCCATGGCCATGGCTTCGAAGATCTTGATGCGCGTTCCACTGCCGCTGCGCAGCGGGACAACGCACACCGCGGCTTTGCCGAGATACGGGCGGATATCGTCCACCGCGCCGGTTACTACTACGTTGCCGGATGCCAGGGCTTGAATGCGCCGCGGGGGGCGGCGGCCCACGGCCCAAAAGGCTGCGTCCGGAATTTCGTGCCGGATGAGCGGGAGGATCTTGTCAACAAAGTAGGCGACGCCGTCTTCGTTCGGCATCCAGTCCATGGTACCGGTGAAGGCCATGGTGTCCGGCTGTTCCGGATCGGGGCAAGGCCGGAAGTATTCGGTATCCACGCCGGTGGGGATCACGGAGACGCGGCTGGGGTCGACATATTGGAGAAAAAACGCGCGATCGTTTTCCGAAACGGCTAACACGTGATCCGCCAGTTCCACATATCGGCGCTCGACGCCGGCCAGCGCGCGCGATTCCAGCCAGCAGGCGGTTTTCATGAACGGATTGGTAGTGACCTTGTAGTGGCGCTCCCAAACCTGGGCCTCCACATTGTGGGTGAACAGGATGGTGGGCGGTGGTGTTTTCCAGTGCATGAGCGAGCCTGGCACGAGGAAGTCGCAAACGACCACATCGAAAGTGGCGGATGCGAGCAGTTCGGCATAGCGGCGGCGCACTTCGGGGTAGAGAAACTTGTCAATGGTGACGGGGCGGCCGGCGGCCATCATACGGGCGGAGCGCGCATACTCGCCGAGGCTGCGGCGTGGCGGGAGCGGCAAGGGGACGGGCACGAGCTTTGAGAACATGCCGTTGCCACGGAGATGCTGGTCGTCGGGATGCTCCGGGTAGAAGGTGAAGAGCGTGATCTCGTGCCGGCGGGCGAGTTGTTTGAGGATATTGTAGCTGCGGATCTTGCCGCCCATGTCGGGGGGAAGCAGTCCTCCGGCTTTGACCCATAGGATTTTCATAGCGAGAACTCCGTGACGCCTGCAGGGCTGGTGGCGCGATAGACGAAGCGGGCGCCGAAGACGAATTCATGCGAAGCCTGGGGCTCTTCGTAGCGGTAGGCGCCGGGCGCGCTTTGGGTGAACGCTCCAGGTTCGGAAGGCACGAGCAGCACGGCGAATTCGGCTGGTAGGGAAGTTTCCGTGCTGAAGCGCAGGACTTTGGCGGGTTCTTTTTTGCCGTAGACGGGGGACCAGTCCCAACGCTCGAGTGACTGGGTCCAGGTGTGGCCGGTGGGCGGCAGGATGGCGAGGTCGTGGTCGTCGAGATAGTGCCAGTGGATGTCGAGGCGATGAAGTGGGGCGGCCTGGGAGGCCGCCGCAGGCTGGGAGCCTGCCCCACTAGAACTTACAACATCGCGGACCAGCCAGAACTTGTTTTTGAGTCCGAAAACCCAGCGGTGATGGATGACGGGATGGTAGCCGTTGTGATGACCGGCGAAGAGATCGAAGGTTTCGCCGGTATGCCAGCGGTGGACGGTGGTTTCGGGCATGCCGGTCCAGGCGAAGGGGCCGTTAGGCTGGGCTTGGTCGCGGCCGTCGACCTGGAGCGTGTTGTGAGCGGCGGTGCCGCGAAAGCGATCACGCTCGGGGCAGACATAGCAGAAAGTGCCGGGATCGATCAGTACGGGCCGGCCAGCGGTGATGAGCTGGATGCTTAGGGCGTCGGCATGGCCGTGCCCGGCGGTGAGGGCGCCCTGAGGGCCGGCGTCGATGAAGAGTTGGGAGGGCGGATCGGTCATGGTGTAGATTCCGCCTACCGTGAGAGGGGGAGACGCGGAGACGCGGAGACGCGGAGAGACGATGACGCGGCCTCCGTCGTCGTCTCCGAAGTTTGGCGGGCGGCCGGCTTGGGAGAGAGCTGCTAGAGCGTCGCTCATTTTTTCGATTGTGCGATCGAATGATGGTGGGATGGGGAGCGCATTCTTTGCAGCCAGGGTTCGTGCGAACTGGAAGAAATCGAGGGCGTAGATGTGGTAGTAGACGGATTGCTCGAAGTGGAAGCCGTCGGAGCGAACCTGGTTTTCGGCTTGTTGCAGGACAGTTTTCCAGCCGCGGGCTTGCCAGCGCGGCGCGTCGGCGATTTGCGGACACATCGTGCCGATGGCGAAGAGCGCAACGCCTTCGCCTAGCAGGTGGGTGTTGGGGGAGAAGTAGGTGGATAGAAAGCGATCAATGTACCAGCCGTGGAGGTGAAGCGCAGGGACTAAGTCAGGGTGAAAATCTCCGATTAAGTGGCGTACCCAGAGCCAAGACAGCGCGCGGAAGGCGACTTCGAGCGCGCTGGCCCAGTTGATGCCGATAGGGTAGGGGTTTTCACTTTGCCAGTGCGTCCATTGGGCTAGGATTTCGTCGCGGAAACAGGCTTGGGCGAGCGTGACCAGGTGCTGGTGGCGGTTCAGCTCCCAGATGATTTTGTGGTCGCCGATTTGGTTGAAGTCGAGGAATGGGATTTGGTACCAGGGCTTGCGGGGGGCGCGCTTGCGGTGCACGGGGTCGAAGTGCCAGTCGATGGGGGTGCCGAAATCGAGGTCTTTGTAGCCTAGGAGATCGAAGCGGTGTTGGCAGATTTTTTCGGCTGGCGCGAGCGAGGCTAGCGGGGGCAGGTCTGGGAAGGCCCGGGCAGCGGAGGACTGGATTAGCCGACAGGCTGGGGGTTTGCTCCAGCGTTTGGAGAATGCTTGTTGGGCGCGGGTGCTTAGTTCGGCCGGGCTCATTTGCAGCAGGCGGGTGAGATTCATGGGAGGGGACAGGCAAGGATGCCTGTCCTACTGGTGATGAAGATGTTGCCCCAAAGCTGCAGGTTCAGGAGGCGCCAGATGCGATCGGTGGCATCTTCGAGGCCGCTTTTGTGGCGGGAGAGGAGATCGTTCAAGTAAGTAAAATCGATATAGGGGGCCAGCAGGCCCTCGCGATCCTGAAGCTGGGCGACGAGGGCATCGGCGCTGGGGTCCATCAGCCATTGGCGGAGTGGCGTGGGGAAGCCCATTTTCTTGCGATAGACGATGTCGCGCGGGAGGATGTCTTCGACGGCGCGCTTCAGAATGTACTTGCCGACGCCGCCGCGGAGCTTCAGGCGATCGGGAACGGTGGCGGCGAATTCGACAAACTGGTGGTCCAGAAAGGGGACGCGGCTTTCGATGGAGCAGGCCATGCTCATCTGGTCCTGCTTCATGAGCAGCTCGACGAGGTAGGTTTTCTGGTCCGCGTAGAGCATGCGAGGGAGCAGGGCGGCATCCGGCTGCCCGTTCCAGTAATGCAGGAAGGAATCGTAAGTAGCTCCGAAGGGCGCGTTCAGCAAGCGTTCCTGCTCGGCGCGTGAGAAGGCGGAGTAGAAGTTATCGAGGTAGAGGGCTTCGAGATCTTCGCCGCGGCCTAGTACGGAATGCTGCAGCTTGCGGCGGATGTTGCCGGAAAGCAGGCGGGAGTTGGCGATCCCGGACCGGAGCGCATTGCGCCAGGGACGAGGCAACAGACGGTAAGGTTTCAGCAACCGCTGGTTGAGGATATTAGTGCGATAGCGGGCGTAACCGGCGAATAACTCGTCGCTGCCTTCGCCGGTGAGGACGACCTTCACCTGCTCCGCGGCCAGGCGCGATACGAAATAGAGAGAGACGCTGGAGGGCCAACTGATGGGCTCGTCTTCGTGCCAGATTAGTTGCGGCAGGGCGTTGAAGAAATCGTCCCGGCCGATGACGACTTCGTGGTGTTCGGTACCGATTTTTTCCGCGACCTGGCGGGCGTAGGGAAGCTCGCTGAAGGCCTGCTCGCGATAGCCGACGGCGAAGGTCTTGACAGGCCCGCTAGAGATGGGCTTCATGAGCGCGGCGATGGCGCTGGAATCGACGCCGCCGGAGAGGAACATGCCGAGGGGCACGTCGCTCATGAGGCGCGTGCGAACGGCTTCTTCCAGGCGGGCACGGCATTCGGCGATCCAGGATTGGTCGTCGCGGCTTTCATGAGAGGTGGGGCAGGGGATGTCCCAATACTGGCGGATTTCGAGTTGATCCGGCGTGAGACGAAGCCAGTGGCCTGGCATGAGCTTGCGGATGCCGGAGAACAGCGTCTGCTCGCCGGAACAGTAGCCGAATGTGAGGTATTCGGAGAGCAGCGATTCTTCAAAGCGCGGGGAGATGGCGGGGTGCTTGAGCAGCGCCTTGATTTCGGAGGCGAAGGCGAACAGGTGACCGTCCCAATAGTAGTAGAAGGGCTTTTTGCCGAGGCGGTCGCGGGCGCAGAACAGCGTGCGGGTGTTTTTGTCCCAGATGGCGAAGGAGAACATGCCGCGGAAGCGCGTCACGCAATCCGGCCCGTACTGCTCGTAGGCATGGAGGATGGTTTCGGTGTCGCAGCGGGTGCGGTATTGATGGCCGGCCTGTTCGAGGGCGGGGCGGAGATCGGCGTGATTGAAGATTTCGCCGTTATAGGTAATCCAGAGCGTGCCATCTTCGTTGGACATGGGCTGGTGGCCGTCGCGGACATCGATGATGCTGAGGCGGCGGTGGCCCAGGGAGGCGAAGGGATCGCGATAGTAGCCGGAGCCGTCGGGGCCGCGATGGCGGATGGTGTCCGTCATGCGGGCGACGAGCGAATCCGGCGATGCGCCGGGGGTGCGGGTGACGAATCCTGCGATGCCACACATATCGGATGCCGTTGAGGCTACCTTTCTGAATTCTCACACAAGACGCCTGGTCAGGCGTTGGCCACGTGAGGATGAAAATGGGGGCGGATGGCGGTCGAGCAGTTCGCGAAGTTTTCTGCCGAACAAAGCCAATGATGTTAAGCCGTTTATTTTCATGGTTCCCACGACATATCGTCCCTTGCACTTCCGGTCGCTGGCGCCGGGGGAATTTTCGGAAGAAGCCGATGGCTATTCCATTGGTCGATTTGCGACTTGGTCACAATCGCCTTGCTCAATCGCTAAAAGAGGGGCTTGGACAGGCGCGGCCTATCAGCCCGCCAAACGCTGCCCAATATTAGAGACTGGCCTGCGGGTCGGCGGCCCCGGATCGGCACACGCTTTTGAACCTAAAAACGGCAGTTAGACGGGGGCATCGGCGAGACGACCAGGGCTTCCGATGACCTTGCCACCCAGGAATTGACGAAACGCAGCGCTGAGAATTAGCTTCCACCGCTGCCCTTGCGTCAA
>CABECX010001121.1_pt1 | contig 10345 bp, 10 predicted proteins | sample 3422721 | NCBI WGS metagenome assembly CABECX01 (sample SAMEA5534328, study PRJEB31848) | metagenome | biome: tundra; feature: field; material: soil | place: USA | collected 2013-05 | depth 0.15 m | reverse complement strand
CCTCGCTAACATCATGCTGGTATCGGTGACGCAGCGTACGCGGGAGATCGGCATGTTGAAATCGATCGGCGCCACCAGCCGTTCGATCCTGTTCCAATTCCTGCTGGAGGCCATGGCGATTGTCACCGTGGGCGGCGTGCTCGGCGTGGCGTGCGGGTACGGGGTCACTGCAACGCTCCAGACGCTGCCGCTGCTCGGGCCACTATTCAAAGACACCAGCGGCTCGGGCGACATCCACCTGCAGATTTCGCAATTCGCGGTGATGACTTCGACGTTACTGCTGGAATTTGTGGGGCTGATCGCGGGGTTGCTGCCGGCCATCAAAGCCGCGCGGATGAGTCCGATTGAAGCACTGCGCTATGAGTAGCTCGTGGGGCAGCCTCTCAGGCTGCGGACCCGCTTTCCAGCGGGTCCAGCCGGACGGAAGGCCGGCTTGCGGGCAGGATTGCCGCCCCAGGCTAGCCTAGCGACAACTGGGGGATGCGCTGGAAATGTCGATCCCGTGTGATGAGCCGGAGATCGTGTTCCAACACCAGTGCCGCGATCCAGAGGTCGTTATCGGGGCCCGGAGTGCCGACGCGTTTCAGTTGCACAAAGAGGCGCGCGTAGTGCTCAGCCGTCTCCCGGCTCGGGAGCAAAACCCCACCGGTTGTCTTAGCGAGTAGCCCCTGCAGCAGAGCTTCATTGCGAGTCTGTTGCGTACTTCCGTAGAACCGTGCCTTAACCCAAGTTCGTCACGGTAGGGGCCGAAAATAGGCTAAGTACTGTAGAATCAGTTCAGGCGGTAGCCGAGTCTACACTACATGCCCGGTTGAATTCCAGACGATCCGGAAGGCTCAACCTAAGTTGCTGAAGCAATGATTTCTGCTCGGCCGTGGGTTCGGTGATGCGTCGCAGACGGATCTCGCGGCCATCGGTGGTGGGCAGGACAATGTCGGCGCTCTGCAACGTGGACAGCAGCGAGAGTGCCCTCATCGGTGAGAATGGCTGAGCGTTTTCGACTCCGCTCACCGATGGCTTCGGCTCCACCGCCGCTCGCCGCCGGAGCAGATGTTTCAACGTGACCCAGAGCGCATACCCCAGGAACGCTACCATCACATGTGCTTTGACGCGCGACTCCTTTTGATGAAACAGCGGTCGAATCGCAAGCTCGCTCTTCAGCGCCCGGAAGGCCGCTTCGGCCTCGGTCAACTGCATGTACTTGGCCCACAACTCTTCGGCCGTGTCCGCCTGTAGATTGGTGCGCAGCAGATAGGCGCCCTCGCGCGACTCGCGCCAGTTCTTGCGGTCTTCTTTGATCTGCCAGGATAAACGCACGCCTTCGGCGGTGTCGCGCAAAGAGACCTCATAAAGATCGTTGACCGACGGATGCCGGGCCTGAATCTTCCCCAGCCGCCGCTCCATCTTATGGCGGTCCTTCAGCCGCCCCTGCGCGATGGTCTTCTGCAGACCCTGCAGGGCTTTCTCCATGCGGCTGGAAAAACGGTTTCGGATGGCTTGCTCCTTTTCCTTGCGGCCCGCTGTGCGGCACAGAATGTAAGTTTCCTCGCCCTGCGGAATGGCTACCTTCTTCACTTCCACTTCCGGTCGTACCCGCGTCCAGTCGTCTTGCGACAGTTCCGCTTCAAACCGCTTCATCTGGCTGCGCGGCGTGCCCACCAGATACTGCCCGCCGCGTTTGCGGATGGCCGCCAGATTCTCCTCGCTCACGATCCCGCGATCGAACACCCAGATCCTGCGCGCCTTGCCGTACTTGCGTTCGACCATGCGCAGAATGGCCTCCATCGTGGAGACGTCGGCGCGGTTGCCGTCGAACGTTTCGTAACTGAATGGGAAGCCCTCGCTATTGACGATGAGCGCGATCACCATCTGCTCGCAGTCCGGCCGGTGGTCCCGCGAATAGCCGCGGCGCATCATCGGATTCTTCTCCGCCGCACCCTCCACATACGTGCTCGTCAGATCGTACAAAAGCACGTCGAACTCGGCTTCGAACAACGCTCCGTAGCGCTCCTTGAGGTGCCGCTCCAGCTTGGTCTTGTGCGGCAGGATGCGATCCAAACAACGATACAAGCGCGTGTCGTTGATCTTGCCGTCTTCGATGCCCAGCAGATCGTCCAGCGCCGTCGACGGATACCAGCGCTGTTCGACGGCCAGTTCGCTGCCGGGATCGCACAGCCGGTTGATCGCCAGCACCGCGGCCACGCGCGACCAGGGCACATCGGCCGGATCGTCATCCACCGCCTGCTCGAAGAAACGGTCCAGCGCCAGGCGTCTCCAGAGATCCAGCCCCAGATAGCAGGCGCCGAACTGGCGCGTCCTTTCCAGCCGCACCCGGTGGACCAGGACACGTGCCACTTGCGGATCGTCTGCGGGCGGTTCCACGTGCGCCGGAAACAGTCTCAGTTGCTGCGCTTCACCCTGTTCATTGAAGACCTCTACTGTCCTCAGCCAGCGCGCCTGGTCCGAACCGTTCAATTCGCCCAGATGACAAACCGTTCTTTGACGGGGTCCATCGGGTGTGCGTACCGACTCCACCAGCGACCAATAGGTGTGCTCCTTACCGTCCTTGCTGCGGTGGTTCGGCCGCAAAAACATTCTGGATCAATCGTGTCATGACATCGCGAACAGTACAAGAGGGTAGGTCTACACTACATCGTCATTTTCAAAACCGGCCATTGCAGCCACGTCACTTGCTCCCGTCCGAAGCCTCAAAAACTCTGGAATCGACGGTCCCGTGACGAACTTGGGTTAAGCTCCCCCAGAACAATGAGCGGACTCCAGACTTCGTCGCAAATCCCCAGCCACTCTGCCAGCGCGGCATCGCCTTGAAAGAGATCGGTCAGCCGGTTGGTGTCCAGCGCGACTCTCATCTCCACTTGTCTGGATCGATCTGGCGCTGTGCAGCCAAAATCTCGTCGAAGGCGGGATCCGCTGTCCACCGGCCGACAAGGTCGGAGAAGTCCGCCCGGCGCCTGTGCCCGCCAGTCGCCATTGTCAGTTCGTCGACAATGAACTGATTGAGGCTCTGCTGGCGCTGCGCGGCTGTTCCGCGGAGAGCGGAGTCCACCTCGGGCGGAATGCCACGGACAGTGTATTGAATGGCTCGTGGCTGCTGCCTCGTGCCTACACGATAGCAGAATATGCAGGCATGAACCGCACAACGGTCTGACCCCACATCGTGTGGACGCCGGTCAATCCCCCATCTTCCGCGCCGAATCGGTGCGGCAGGCATCGTCTTCAACGAATTCCTGCGCATTGTGGATTCCATGGGGACGGCGCTGCAAATCCTGCTGGGCTTCGTGGGGACGCTGACGTTGGCCATCGGCGGCATCGGCCTCGCCAACATCATGTTGGTGTCGGTGACACAACGTGCGCGGGAGATCGGCATGCTGAAATCCATCGGCGCCACCAGCCGTTCGATTCTGTTCCAGTTTCTGCTGGAGGCCATGGCGATCGTCCTTGATTTGGCAATGGCTCCGTCTTCTCGATTTCACTTCCTGAGCGCGGTACACTTGGACAGGAGCAATGATCGAAAGGCAGGGATATCGCGCACGGGACTTTTTCAGAGGGTCTTCGGCAAAGCAAACAAAGAGGCGTCCTCCTCGCAAATTCGCTATGCGGAAATTCTCGCCGAGATTAGACGTCTTGTTGGTTGAGGCGAGCGTAAAGCTAGGCTACCAGGAGGGTGTGCTTGGCAGTAAATTATCTTCTGATGAATACATGGTCAGAAGATCGAGTTTGTACACGAACGCACACGAACGGATGAAGCAAAAATACTCGCACGTGCTGACTGAAAATCATTTCGAGCGCCTACTTATGGAAGCTATGACGACAAAGAGGCCGTGAAACCGCTGACATGGCCTGTTGGCCACGCGGCACCGGACCCAGAAAACTGGCCCACTACTGTGGGCGACATTCACTTGCAAATTTTACAATTCGCGGTGATGACCTCGACGCTGCTGCTGGAATTCGTCGGACTGATCGCCGGGCTGCCGCCGGCCATCAAGGCCGCCCGCATGAGTGCGATGGACGCGCTGCGCTACAAGTAATTCGCGATGCGCGCTCCGAATGCGAAACTCGGATAGAATGGAGTATCGGAGATATTGGTATGGAACTCCTCACCAGCAGCCTTCTGGAGCTGATTACCCAGACATCCACGAATCTGCCGCCCGACGTGCGCGCGGCGATGTCGCTGACCGCGGGCACCGAAACGCCCCACACCCAATCCTCGCAAGCGCTCAACATCATTCTGTCGAACATCGACATGGCGAATGACGACGAAGGTCCCATCTGCCAGGACACCGGTATGCCCACGTTTGTGGTGCACACGCCGGTGGGTGTGAATCAGATGGAGATCCAGCGAGCCATCCGCGCGGCTATCGCCGAAGCCACCCGCCTGGGTAAGCTCCGTCCTAATTCGGTGGACTCGCTCACCGGCAAGAACAGCGGTGATAACCTGGGCGCCGAGACGCCCGTGATGCACTTCGATCAGTGGGAGCGGGACTCGATCGAAGTGAAGCTGATCCTGAAAGGCGGCGGCTGCGAGAACAAGAATATCCAGTATTCCGTGCCTTGCGAACTGGACCATCTGGGCCGCGCCGACCGCGACCTGGAAGGCGTGCGCAAATGCATCCTGCACGCCGTGTGGCAGGCGCAAGGCCAGGGCTGCGCTCCGGGCGCTCTGGGCGTGTGTATCGGCAGCGATCGCGCGCATGGCTACGAACTGGCCAAGGGCCAACTGTTCCGCACACTCGACGATGTAAACCCGAACCCGTTGCTGGCGAATCTGGAAGGCGAGATCATGGAAGAGGCCAACCGGCTGGGCGTCGGCGCCATGGGCTTCGGCGGCAAGGCGTCGTTGATCGGTTGCAAGATCACCGCGGCCAACCGGTTGCCGGCCAGCTTCTTCGTCTCGGTGGCGTACGAATGTTGGGCGTTCCGCCGCCTGGGCGTGCGGCTCGATGCAAGCGACGGCGCCATCACCGAGTGGCTGTATCGCGACCCCGACCGTCCGGTCGAGCGCATGGCCAAAGCCGAAGGATTCCCGCTCACGGGACGCGAGGTGGTGCTCACCGCGCCGTTGAGCGAGGCCACTGTGCGCGCGCTCAAGGTCGGCGACGTGGTGCTGATCAACGGTGAGATGTTCACCGGGCGCGACAACGTGCACGCCTACCTGATGAAGAACCCGCCGCCCGTGGATCTCCACGGCGCGGTGTTGTATCACTGCGGCCCGGTGATGCTCAAGCAGGGCGAGCGCTGGGTGGTGAAGGCGGCTGGTCCCACGACCAGCAGCCGCGAAGAGCCGTATCAGGCGGAGGTCATCAAGCGATACGGCGTACGCGCGGTGATCGGCAAGGGCGGCATGGGTCCGAAGACGCTGGCTGCGTTGAACGAGTACGGCGCGGTGTACCTGAATGCCATCGGCGGCGCGGCGCAGTATTACGCGCGCACCGTCGAGGACGTGCCCGCCGTCTACCTGATGGAATTCGGTATTCCGGAAGCCATGTGGCGCCTGAAGGTAAAGGGTTTTGCGGCCATCGTGACGATGGACGCGCACGGCAACAGTCTGCACGCCGATGTGGAGAAGACCACGGGAGAGGAACTGGCCGCGTTGGCGACGCGGTAGCAAGGCGTTGGGCGGCGCGCGTCTGTTACAATAGCCGCTTGGCGGCCAGGTAGCTCAGTCGGTAGAGCGCAGCCCTGAAAAGGCTGGCGTCGGCGGTTCGATTCCGTCCCTGGCCACCACATTCTAAAGCACTTCCAGGTTTCCCAAAAACCGGACCATTCCATTACCATTCCAATAAATTTGGCTCCTCGGAGATTGCCTTGAGGAATGGACTGCGTTTACCGGGTGCTCTGGGAGCCAAAACCGCCTCACCCTTTCAACCCCAACCCGTACAACCTTTCCAGCAACGCTTATCTTTGACCTGGGAGCGATCCCCCCGGCCTCGGGTGGGCCTGAGGGCCTAGCGCCCTGGTGAATGTCAGTGCCGGGATAAAACACCCGCAGTTTTGCCGGTTTTGCCGATCCGCAGTGACGGCAACCTGGGCGGAAGACGCGGTAGGTACTCTACATTAGTTTCTACATCTTTCCTTTTCACACGGCGTTGTCTGGTCTGCTCAGACGTTGGAATCCTTTTCGATTTCTGAGGAGACGCATTGACCGAGTCCCGCTGCTGTCCCTACTGCCAGCAAAGCTTTCATCCATCCCCGTATCGACTGCAGCAGCGCGTTTGTAGCCAGCCTGAGTGCCAGCGGCATCGGCGGGCCGATACCACCGGCTGAAGATTCAAACCGACGCGGTGTATGCGCAGGTGGTCCAAGACAGCCGGAAGCAGTGGCGCGCCGAGCATGCCGATTATCAGAAGACCTACTGGCGCACGCATCCCGAGGCCGCCGACCGCAACCGACAACGACAACGGCAACTCCATCGGCAGCGCCGCGTCACCACGCTTGTAAAGAACAACGCAGCTGTGGACCTAAAGCATTCCGCGGCAGAGGTTTGGCTGGTTGGCCCAGGACACAAATGGGAACTTCTACGGGACAACAGTGTACGGCGGGCAAGCCGAGCTTGGTTCCGTCTTCAGCCTGTCAGTAGGTCTGGGCCCGTTTGTGAAAACACGGCCTCGCTCCGGCAAAGTGGGAGCGGCCCTCAACATTCTGGGAAGCGACCTGACCGGCGCGACCAGCGTCACCTTTAACGGGACTGCGGCCGTATTCACAGTGGTTTCGAGTTCCGAAATCACGACCACCGTACCCGCCGGTGCGACCACCGGAAAAGTCCAGGTGGCAACACCCAGCGGCACGCTTTCGAGCACTGTGCCCTTCCGGGTACCATAAGAAGGGCGCGCCTCTCGCCCAAGAGTTAGGGCTGGGCACACCTGGAGCAACTGTCTCACAAAGGACCCTTTGTGTAACACGCGGGCGACTGCCATCCCTGTCTCGATTCGGTTGCGTTTCGACTGAAGCACTGGACGCGAGGTGCCAAGGCCTGCAGAACAGGTGGGAACGGTCGTACATGGAACGAGCCTGCGGACGGGTCCTTCAACTTGTTCTGGTGGTGGCTCGGCGAATCATTTCCATATATATGAAGCTGCACAGTACGACAATAGAACAGGCAAACGAAAGAAAAGGTGAATGCAATGAAGATTCTGGTAACTGGCGGAACGGGGAATGTTGGAGGCGTAGTGGTCAAGGAGTTGCTCAAGCGCGGAGCAGAGGTCCGGGTGCTGGCTCGCAAGCAACCGGAAGAAAGCAAGCTGCCCGCTGGCGTAGAGGTTGCCATCGGCGACCTGCTTAATCCGGTTTCGGTCGAACAAGCCATGCAGGGTGTCGACAAGCTGTTCCTGCTGAATGCCGTCGTAGCCGATGAGCTGACGCAGGCGCTGATCGCGTACGGAATCGCCAGGCGCGTGGGATTGAAGCATGTTACCTATCTGTCCGTATTCAAGGTAGAGCAGTTCCGCGACGTGCCACACTTTGCGTCGAAGCTGGCGGTTGAGAACGCACTGCGCGAGTTCGGCGTTCCGTACACGATCTTGCGGCCGGGCTACTATATCCAGAACGACGCCATGCTGAAGACCGCCCTGACGGGTCCTGGTATCTACCCCATGCCGATTGGTACGGCGGGGATTTGCGCAGTTGACAATCGTGACATTGCCGAAGCTGCTGCGATCTCCCTCACCGCGGATGGGCACGACGGCCAGACGTACGACCTGACCGGTCCTACGCTGATCAGCGGCCCGGGTAATGCGGCTACGTGGAGTAAGCTTCTGGGCAAGGAAATCAAATACACCGGCCACAACTTCGACCAGTGGGAACAGCAGGTGCGCGCGAACGCTCCGGGGTGGAGCGCCTTCGATCTTCGCGCGATGTTCCAGGGCTACTTCGACCGCGGCTTCGCTTCGACTGAGACCGAGGTTGCGCGCGTGACGAAGCTCCTCGGCCACCCGCCGCGCAGCTACGAGGACTTCGCTGCCGAAACCGCCACGCTTTGGAAGGCGTGAGAACATTGCAACTGGAGAAGCGAAATGAAAGCAATTGAAGTAGCCACATTCGGTGGGCCTGAGCAACTCATTTTGCTCGACAAGCCTCTGCCTGAACCGGGACCTGGACAGGTCCTGATTGAAGTGAAGGCGGCGGGGATCAATTTTGCCGACCTGCGAGCCCGGGAAGGGCGCTATCCGCGAGGACCGCAGCCGCCATTCATACCTGGCAACGAGGCGGCAGGCATCGTGGCGGCTCTGGGACAAGGAGTAACCGCACCCGCTGCCGGAACCCGTGTCATGGCGTTTCTGACCGGAGGCTACGCCGAATACGCGGTGGCCGATGCCGCTCAAACCATACCGCTGCCGAACACGGTGGACTACGCTCCGGCGACAACGCTCCTGGTGCAGGGACTGACAGCGTATTTTCTACTGAAACGCGCTGCTCCCCTGCGGAAAGGTCAGAGTGTGCTGGTCAGCGCCGCAGCGGGCGGAGTCGGTTCTCTTGCGGTGCAAATGGCGAAATTGATGGGAGCCGGAACGGTCGTGGGCACGGCGTCAACTCATGCGAAGCGGGAGTGGGTCAAGTTGCTGGGAGCGGACGAGGCCGTCGACTACACGCGAGAAGGATGGCCCGAACAGGTCAAAGCGGCAACCGGAGGAAAGGGTGTCGAAATCTATCTGGACGGCACTGGAGACACTGTTGGAGGCGCATTGAAGCCACTCGCGCCGGGCGGCATCTGGGTGATTTACGGTTCGCAGCAAGGCGAGCAAGGTGGCATAAGTGGCGAACAACTTGTGAGCCTCCTGTTCAGCTCACAGACGATTCGGGGCTATACGCTTTACGAGGTTCTTTCCGAGCCCTCGGCCATCTCGGCGGCTTTGCAGGAGATCTTCGGCTGGCTTGCTTCGGGCCGTGCAGGCAAAAACAAAAGGCAATCACTAGTATGATCGCCTGCACGACGAAGGTTCGCCTTCGATAAACGCCCTTCACTGCCAGAACCAGGTCGATCACGAAGATTACAGGCAGAATTTCAATCCCCCACATTGGGAACGGAACAAAAATAAAAATCCACCAAGGAATGCTTTGATATTGCGGATATGCCGCATGAAATGCCCATACGGCGATGAAGACCGCGACGCACAGCAGGGCGTAGACCCGAGTACCCCATATCCAAATGCTCGCTGGATTTGGACTCATGCTGTAAGCCAGTCTAACGCTGGCTCGTCCGCGTTCGCCGCCACGCTGTGCTCGGGTTGGAGCCGCCGGCATCCTCCTTCGAACGGGTTGGCCCAGCGTCGTTTTGCCTAGCCTCGATTTCCGCGCCAAATATTGAGCTAACATTCTAGACCGTCGGTCCGGCTGGCGACCGGGTATTAGCGAAAGCAGATTTGCAGAGGTCGATTGTCCCACCAGGGTATGGGAGTAGCCTTCTCGCCAAGGCCGGCGTTGATCAGCAGAGGATTATGGGCGCGTTTAGGAAGAGTCACTTGCACGCGACCGGATTCGATCTCCACTTCGGCGGGGGCATTGAGGAAATGACGAAACAGTTGGCGGGATTTGGCCGCCTCGTATCCCGGCAACAGGCGCCCGAGCATGCGATACAGGCCGGTGGCGGCTTCGGTCAGCGTGACATCGAAGTCCACCTTGAGGCGCACCTCGGAACTGAGTGCGTCCAGGTGAAAGAAGTCCACTGAGTCGGCCAGGGAGTTTTCGATCAACGTGCGTTGGGCATAGCGAGTGATGCGCTTGGCGGCGGAAGTGCGCAGGTCGTTGGTGAGCAAAACCGTGGGTTGCTCGTGGCCGAGATCGGCAATGAACATCTGGCGCACCTGGCCCTGATAGTGGCTGAGGGGGATCCGCCGGTCGACCACCCTGGGCGTCTGATAGATGCGATGGGGGACATCGAGTTGCACGGTTCGCCAAGCCGAGCGTGGCAGGTTGGCCATTTCGCGTACCAAGCCGGGTGACCGGCGGCGCAGGGTCATGAGGTGATGCCCATCTGATTCAGGCGGTTGAGATTGGCGTAGGTGGTGAGGCGGGAATCGAAGACCAGTTCCGCAGGAAGACGGCCGTAACTTTTCTTCCAGAACTCCACGAAACCGAGAACGGCATCGGCCTGATCGCGGCGCAGCAGATCGGCGCGGGAGTAGCAGAACACCTGGCTGTCGGCATCCTGAGCCAAAAACACCAGAATGGACTTCTGGCTGCGGCTGCGTTTGGACAAGTAGTGGCGTTCCACGAACTCGTCTTCCCCGAAGTAAGGGATAGTATGGAAATCGAGATTGAAGCTCTTGCCGCCGAGCAGCTTTTCGCGTTGCAGGGCGGCGGTCCACGCGGTGCGAAACCGCGCATTCAT
>CABECX010001109.1_pt1 | contig 10409 bp, 8 predicted proteins | sample 3422721 | NCBI WGS metagenome assembly CABECX01 (sample SAMEA5534328, study PRJEB31848) | metagenome | biome: tundra; feature: field; material: soil | place: USA | collected 2013-05 | depth 0.15 m | reverse complement strand
CCAGATCCATGGCATGGCGTTTATGACGCTGGCGAACTCCGCGGTGAATGCCAAGCCATTTTCCATCAGCGGGCAGGAAGTGCCGCAGCCCGCTTATGCCAGCAGCCGCTTCGGATTTCTGTTGGGCGGACCGCTGGTGATCCCGAAGATTGTCAAGGACACATCCACCTTCTTTTACTTGAACTACACCGGCACGCGCTCCCGGCAGTCGTATTCGGCGGTGGAGACAGTGCCGACCGCGCTAGAGCGGCAGGGAGACTTCTCGCAGGCGCTCGAATCGTCCGGACCGGTGCAGATCTTCGCTCCTGGCACTAACCAGCCCTTCGCCGGCAACCTGATTCCGTCCACCATGCTGAATCCGGTCTCGACGAAGCTGCTCAGTTACATCCCCCTGCCGAATCAGCCCGGCACGGTGAATAACTACGAGTATCTGGCTTCGCCGCCAAATAATACCGATAATCTGAACGGGCGGGCGATGCGGAACGTGGGTAAGAACGATCGCCTGGCATACCATCTGTCCTACCAGCGCCGCGACGGCGACACCGCCCAGCCGTTCGCTTTTTTCGATACCATCAGCGGCTATGGCATACAGACCGACCTTACCTGGACCCACAACTTCTCGCCCACCACTATTCTCAGCTCGCGCGTGGCGTTCAACCGCAACCGCAACGAAACCACTCCGTACTTTGCATACGGAACGGACGTGGCCGCGGAATTAGGTATCGCGGGCACCTCGTCTAACCCGGTGGACTATGGTCCGCCTAACTTGAACTTCACGAATTTCGGCGCGCTTAGCGACGCGAATCCGGTGCTCACCCGCAACCAGAGCCAGAACCTGACCGAAAGCGTTGTCCTTTCCCGCGGCAAGCACACACTCACTCTAGGCATGCAGTATGGCCGCAACGATCTCAGCACTGAAACCCAGCAGAACGGACGCGGCACCTTCAACTTCACCGGCGAGGCCACCAGCCAATTGGGCGCCAACGGCTTGCCCGTACAGGGAACCGGATTCGATTTCGCCGATTTTCTGCTCGCCTTGCCGCAATCCGCCTCCATCCAATACAGCCCGGCCATGTATTTTACCCAGAATACCTGGAACGCTTACGGGGTTGACGATTGGAAAGTGAACGCGAATCTGACTATGAACTTGGGCCTGCGCTACGAGTTCTTTGCGCCGCTGCAGGAGAAATACAACGAGATGGCCAACCTGGACATCGCTCCCGGCTTCAGCAACGTAGCGGTGGTTGCGCCTTCCGTGTCCGGACCATACTCCGGTTCGTTCCCAGCCGGTCTCATCAATCCCGACTATAGGAATTTCTCGCCGCGTGTGGGGCTGGCGTGGAAGGCGCCGTTCATCAAACGCTCGACCATCGTGCGCGCGGGCTATGGGCTCTATCACAACGGCCAGGCCTACATTCCATTCGGGTTGAAGCTGGCGCAGCAGCCGCAACCGGAGGCTCTGCCGGCCTTCGCGGTATCCAAGAGTGTGAACACCAGCGCCGCCAACCCGCTGACGCTGGCGGATGGCCTGGTCGCGGTGTCGCCGGGGATTATCTACAATACTTTCGCAGTCGATCGCTACTATCGTACGCCGTATGCCCAGACCTGGAATCTCACGATCCAGCATGACCTCGGCAGAGGGTTCTTCATGGAAGTCGGGTATCTGGGCACCAAAGGAACGCGCCTGGATGTTCTGATGCTTCCCAACGAGGGGCCTCCAGGAAGCGCGCTCGCTTCCGGGAACCAGCTTGCGAATGCGACGGGATTCACTTACGACGCTCCCATCGGCGATTCCACTTACAACGCTCTACAGACTCACCTGATGCGGCGCTTCCGCGGAGGGATTTCGATGAATGCGCGGTACACTTTCGCGAAGTCCATCGATGACGCGTCCAGCTTCGGGGGAGTTGGCGGCACGGTCGCCCAGAACTGGCTGGATCTGGCGGCCGAGCGCGGCCTGTCCAGCTTCAATCGCACGAACGTGTTCAACATGAGTTGGGTCTACACATCGCCGTTCGGCAACCCGAACTCGCGTTTTGCGGCGAGCGGCTGGGCCGGGCGTTTGCTGCGGAATTGGTCGCTCAGCGGCGGCATCACAGCGGAGTCGGGGACGCCGCTGACGGCCCGCATTCTGGGAAACACGGCGTCGTTGGCGCAGACCGGCGGCGTGGGCAGCGAGCGTGCCGATGCCACGGGCGAGCCGTTGTCTTCCAGCACCGGGTTCTTCAATCCGGCTGCGTTTACGGCGCCGCCGTCGGGCCAGTTTGGCAATGCCGGACGCAACACGATTCCGGGTCCCAACCTGGTGTCGGTGAACGCGGCTTTCGGCCGGTCTTTCCAGTTTGGCGATACGCGCCGGCGGCTGGAGTTCCGCGCCGAAGCCAATAACGTGTTGAATCAGGTCAGCTACACAAATGTCGGCACGGTGGTGAATGCCACGAACTATGGCCTTCCCACCTCCGCTGCCGGCATGCGCACGCTGGACATAGTGATGAGGTTCCGGTTTTGAAATACCTGGCAATCGTAGTGACGGCGGCTCTGCTGGCCAGTCAGTTGAGCTCACAGCAAATGCCGACGTTCTCCACCACGGCCAACGTGGTCGTGGTTAATGTGACGGTGACCAGCCGCGACGGCAAGGCCATCGGAAGCCTTACCAAGAGCGACTTCCTTGTTTACGAAGACGGTAAGTTGCAGAGCTTGCAGAGTTGCGAGTTACAGAAGCTGGACAGCAAGCCGCTCGAGCCGATTCTGCCGGCGAAAACGCTGCAAACTCGCGAGGCCCCCAAGCCGGCTCCCGCCGCGCCCGCGCCCGAGACGCCCGCTATGAAACCGGAACTCCGCGATCACCGGCTGATCGTGATGCTGTTCGATATCTCGTCCATGCAGCCGCAGGAGCAGGTCCGCTCGGTGGACGCGGCCATCAAGTTTCTCGGCACTCAGATGACCACCAGTGACATGGTCTCGATCATGACTTTCGGAACCGACCTGAAAACCGTTTTGGATTTCACGGCCGATCGCGACCAATTGATTTCCACGCTGCACGCCTTCCATGTGGGTGAATCGAGTGAGTTGTCCACCATGGCGGACACGGGCGCCGACTCGCAGGACATCAGCGGGTCGTTCGTGGCCGACGAGACCGAGTTCAACATCTTCAATTCCGACCGCAAGCTGGCCGCGCTGGAAGACGCCGCGCGGCGCCTGGCGCGTTATCCGGAAAAGAAGGCCCTGGTCTATATCTCCAGCGGCATCCAGAAAACCGGCGTGGACAATCAGTCGCAGCTTCAGGCTACTGTAAACGCGGCCGTCCGGGCGAATGTGGCTTTCTATCCGATCGACGCACGGGGCTTGATGGCCACCCCGCCGGCGGGAGACGCCAGCCAGGCGGCCTCGGCGGGATCGAACCTGTACAGCGGCTCGGCGCAACAGTCGATGATGGACAACTTCCATAATACGCAGGAGACGCTGGATACGCTGGCTGTCGACACTGGCGGCAAGGCGCTGCTCGATTCCAACGATCTCACGCTGGGCATGACTCAGGTGCAAAAAGATATGAGCAGCTATTACATGCTGACTTACGCCAGCAGTAACACTGCCGAGGATGGCAAGTACCGCCGCATCCAGGTGAAGCTGGCTCCCAAGCTGGCGGACTTAAGGGCCAAGTTGGATTACCGCCAAGGCTACTATGCTCCCACCATTTTCGCCAAGATGACCGGCACCAACAAGGAAGCGCAGTTGCAGGAAGCGCTGGAAAGCGACAATCCGGTGACCGATCTGCAGATTGCGGCGGAAGTGGATTACTTCCGCCTGGCAAAGGGCAAATACTTCGTGCCCATCTCGGTGCGCATTCCCGGCTCGGCATTGTCGTTCCGCAACAAAGGCGCCAAGGCAGCCACCGAACTGGATTTCATCGGAGAGATACTGGATGCGCGGGGCCGGCAGGCTTCGGTGGTGCGCGACACGATTCCCGTCAAGGTGGCGGCCACCACCGCGGGAGAAGTCACGCGCAAGCAGATCCAATACGATACCGGGTTTACGCTGGCGCCGGGCAAGTACAGTCTGAAGTTCGTGGCGCGCGAAAACGGGGAGGGCAAGACCGGCACCTTCCAATCGCCTTTTACGGTTCCGGATCTCGGTTCGGGGAACGCGCTGCACCTAAGCTCGGTGATCCTGAGCAACCAGGTGCAGGCTGTGAAGGAACAGATCGCCGGCGCGAAGAACAGCAAGAAGCTGGTGGCGGAGGATCCGCTGGTGGATGAGTCCGGCCAGAAGATCATGCCCAATGTGACGCGGGTCTTCCGGCCCGGACAGAAGCTGTGGGTCTATCTGGAGCTTTACGACCCCGGCGTGATGCAGTTCCCCGCTTTGAATCAAAGCCAGTCGCAGGGCCGGAGCCAAGGTCAAAGCCCCGGCATCACCAGCGTGACGGCTAGCGTGGCCTTCTACCAGGGAGATAAGAAGGTGATGGAAACGCCGGCCGTGCGGGTCAACCGCATCAACGCCAAGCGGCAAGGCGTGGTGCCGTTGCGGCTGCAGACGCTGTTGAAGAGCTTGCCGGCGGGGCAATATGTCTGCCAGGTGAACGTGATCGATCAGATCGGACACAAGTTCGCGTTCCCAAGGAGTTCTTTCGTGGTGCTGGCAGACGATGCGGCAGCTAGTCCAACGCCGGGCCCGCCGGGTACGAAGTAAAAGGTCCGTCCGTAGTAGTTTACGCAACCTTTACATATCCCTGACAACCTTCCTGGCCGTTCTCACTTATAGTGCAAGAAGGTCTTTTAGCCTTTTGGCTTAACCCGGAAATATAGGAGCGTGACAAATATGAAACGAAAAATGTCTTCCAAAGGTACAAGTGTGACTGACTCAATGGCAGTCGATGTTGCCTCGAAATGACAGGGCGTGGTCAGGCGGCGCGCATTCCTGCAAGGCATGGGAATCGCGGGCGCGGCCGCCACAGCCGCCGCAACAGCCGGCGGCCTTTTCGCACAGAACAGTAATTCGACGAACTCGGGGGCGCTACCACCGGCGGGAATGCGGCTTACAAACTTGCGCTGCGGAACCTGGGATAGCGACATGCCCCAGTACATCTCGAACAACACGGACGATGAGATGAGCCACGGCCGCCTTTCTCAACGCGTACCTGATTTTCAAAGGCGAGAAGCCCGTGGACCTGGACACGTTTCGCACTCTGCCGAGCAGCCAGGCGACCGGGGCGCTGGCATTGGGACGGCTGACCAACCTGATGAACCTCAATGTGGACACCAGTTGGTACACCCGTTAGCGCAGCACGCCGAATCCGGATCTTGGGGCCACCTTCCCGCAGGCCGTCAACATCGTGAACGAACCGGCCGTTCCGCTCAACGATCAGGACACGCCGCCTAACCAGCCGCAACCTGTCCCGCCCACGAACGCCCAGCAAGCCCGGATGCAGGCGATCGCCAATACCGCTGGATTCCACTTCGCGATGATCGAGCAGGGCGGCTCGAGCCTGTACACAGTTATGGCCCAGAAGGTGACCAATGCCGAGGTCCTGCGGATCGCGCTCAGCATTGGCGGCGTCGAGGTGGACCACTTTGGGCTGTGGCACGATAAGGCGGGGAATGCGGTATCGCAGCCTTTGGCGGGCGTCACGGATCCTGAAACGGGATTTACCTTCCCGGACCTGAACGCTTCTCCCGGCGGCGAGCTTTACCGGACCAACCTGATCCTGCCGGAACCATGCGAGTTCCTCAGCCCGAAGTTTCCGGCCTGTTCGGTGATCCGGCCTTCCTTAGCTGCCAGAGAGCGGACACACGGCGAGCTTCGCTCGCCGAGCGGTTTGAGAACATGCGCTACGTAGTATGATGGACGCGGGAGGACGCCTATGCTGCAGTCCCGCTCCACCGTCAAACTAGACGACATCGAGTCCGTTCTGAAAGCCGTCGCGCACCGCCACAATGCCAATGTGACGGTGGTCAGCCACCTGGGGCAGCCGCATCAGGTGGAGGCGGCCGAGGGCCCACGGGAGGCTCTCGTCTTTACTTTCTATCATCCCAAGCTGCATACGGCCCTGTTAGCCGCCGATATCCGGTTCGCTGGTTTTCTGCCTTGCCGCGTGGCGGCCTGGCCGGAGGCGGACGGCGTGATGTTGCAAGCCCTCGCGCCTTCGGAATTTTGCCGCATTCTGGGGCGCTCGGATCTGGAGCCGTTGACGGTTCCGCTCGATGGCATCCTGCAGGGAATTCTGGAAGACGCCGCCAAGCCCCTCACGGTGCCCGCCAGGGCGCGCCCCGGAGTTGAAACGTCCCGCTGGGGCGCCACCGAGGACCAAGTGAATATGCAGGCCACTCTGCCCCAACGGATCGATTATCGCGGCACGAAAATCGAGGACGAAGCCGGCACCGGCGCACACGATTCCCCCGGCGGATAAGCGTCAACGCGGCCGCGCCGCGCCGAAGGTGAACCACGCGCGGACGACTTGCAGCCGGTTATTCACGTCCGCCGTGGCCACGAAGCCGGGCTGCGCCGGCGTGCCGAAGCGCATATCCATAGCTTCTACGCGGGTGGCGCCTTCCGGATCGGCCAGCGGCATGCTGCGCTCGAGTGGGAACTGCGAGAAATTGAAAAAATCGCGAAATTCAGGCGAATTATTGGCCGCCTGGATGGCCGCGCCGGGCTCGGCTTTGTAGAAAATGGCGCCGCGCGATGGATCGAATTCTTCCAGCAGGCTGAAATCTACGACACTATAGAACTCGCGCGTTTCCACCAATCCGCGCCACGCCAGCGGATTCACCAGTCCGGGCAGCGCGGCCACGCGCTGAGGCGCCGCGCCGGCGTAGATACGGGAATCCAGGGTGGCTACCGCGCGCGCATGCAACACTCCGCGCCCGGCATTGTAGAGCGCCAGAAACAGCAGCGCGAAAATGGCAAATCCACGGCCGGCGCTTTTCGTGCGCGCGCCAATTTCCGCGTTCACCAAGCGCGCAATCAGCGGCCCCGCCAGGCCCACCAGCAGCACGCCCCAAATCCACAGGTCCACCACAGAGGTGAGGTCCAGACGGAACCATCGCCCGGAGAACGGCAGCAGAAAGCGGATGCCATAGATGTTGGTGTAGTCGAGCAGCAGATGCGACGCCACTGCCGCCAGCGAGATAGCGTACGCCCCCAGCCACCGGAACGGTTTACGCGTGAACAGCCGCACCGCCAATACCGGCAGCAGCGCCATTACGGGCCAGGCCGCCAGCGAATGCGTCAGGTGGCGATGGTAGTTGAGGTAGTTGAGCGGTCCCCCGGCGAGCGTCACAATATCGATATCGGGGGCGTTGGCCGCCAGCACCAGAATCCAGGGAGCCTGCTCCGAGAAGCGGTTTAGCCCCGCGCGGCCCAGGAACAGGCCGGTAGCTGAATGCGTAAGGGGATCCATGAAGGCCGAAGGCCGGATTGTATCATTGTGTATCATGGGGAAAGTAGGCGGGCCCCAAAATGCTCCTGTGGGCCCGCCCTGACAAATCGTGGCAGAAGTCCCAACGCACCGCTTACCGACGTGCGCGGCTCAGTAGGCTGACGTGCGCGGCTCAGAAGATTCAGGCTCAGGCGGCCGAGAGTCCCACGGGGGGACGCAGCACCCTGGCTGGCTTGCGTTTGGGCACTATCGCCACGGCCCGGGGGCGATCGTTGCGCATCGTGCCGCCGAAATATTCATCCAAGGGGAAAAGACTGTGGGGCTCCAGTTCCCGGAAAACCCGCCCCAATTTCTGCTCGATTTTGTAAAGTATGTGAAAGAATGTGCCGCGGTCGATTTCGAGGCGCCAACAGCATAGTTTCCACTCCGCCCCTAGCAGGTAATGGAAGCGGAAAATATCGTACTCCAAGGGACTGAGCGCGTTGCGGCTGACCAGGCAGAAATCGGCGATGTACTCTTCCACTTTGCGGCCGTAGGTGATGCGGTTGTCCTTGCCGTTGCAGAACTCTAGCTGCACCCGGCTCAAGTGCCTGTCCCTGCTGACACAATCTCGAAAGCGCGCGTAGCAGGCGCGAAATACAGCCCGAAAAACGCAATTACAGGGAACCTCCCGTTCGTTACGGCCCGGGCGCAATCCATAACCATGGCAATGCGTGCAGGTCGTCTTAGCGAGCGCAATTGTTTGTGACCGATCCCAATTCATTGATTGAAACGTCCTCTCGGCGACCCCCCATCGTGCAGGGCAGCCCCGAACGAAAACTTGTTTCAAATTTATCGCCGGGCAGAAAATCGTCAAGTGAATTTCAAGCATTTTCCGCCAATTTTATCGGAAATACCTGGACGCATAGTACGTATGTTATTCTTATATATTAGGTTATAGTATTAGGAATATACCAGAAATAATCGTAGTACTATACGGTATATTAAGGAATATTATGCTTTCCCTTCGCGTCTATTTCTGGTAGAAATAGGGTGAGGACCTTCACCGGGTGGACTTCCGGCTTCTCCAGATGCGGCTGGTCTCCCACGTCCGGGCCCGCGTGCGCAACGGCGAAATCAGCGAACGCAGCTTGGCCCGGCTTACAGGAATTTCGCAGCCGCATATCCATAACGTGTTGAAAGGGGCCAGGTTGCTCTCCGCGGATATGGCCGACCAGATTCTGCGCCGGCTGCGAATCGATCTGGTGGATCTGCTGACCGCCGACGAAGGCGGCGCCACCCACGGCGTCCCAGCAAGCCAGGAACCCGCGGATTCGGGCGAATGCCGTACGGTCGCGCTGCTGGATGGCTGGATCGGGCGGGAATATCCGTATCCCCAAGCCGCCGGGCGGGAGCGATATCCGTTCGCAGCGGCGGACGTGGAGCGCCTGGAATCGCCCGTGGCCGCCCGGTTCGCGCCAGACCCTCTCCGCACGCCAATCTTCGCCGGCCGCGGCGTGGTTCTGCTGGATCGCTCGGAGAGGGTCCGCCTGGGCCCCGATGAAGAAGGCCACTTCGCGTTGAACTTGTTCGCCGGAGGCACGATTGGGTTGGTTCGGCGTGCCAGGCGCCATTTGTATCTGTGGGTATGCCTCGCGGACGCGTGGCAATCCATCCCCCTCCCGGACCGCGACCCTCTCGATGTGATCCAGGGGCGGGTCAGTCTGGTGGTGCGGCCTTTGTAAGGCAATTGATGGCGTTGATTATGCAGGCGCCGCCCGCATATCCTGGTAACTGTGAAGGCCAAATGGGGTTTCAAAGCGGCCGGCGCCCGCAGCCCTTCCCAACCGGGCAGCGACCGCCTCAGGAAACTGGCTAGAAGCCTGGACGCACTGGCCCGCAAGGACGAGGTACGCATCCGCAGGGCGGACGAGATTGGTTCTCTGCGCTGCCAGGCGGCCCTGGAGTTGCACGGCATCTGCGGCGATTTCGTCCGCGACTTGAACCAATTGCTTTCGCAAATCGAGCTGGAATTCCAGCCGGAGGACTACGGGCCGGAAAGCTTTCAGGATGAGGGCATCAATCTTTTCCAGATCAACGCCCGCGGCCGCATTCTGCAAATCAAATTCGAAGCCACCGCGGAGCTGATCTCCACCGAGGATTTCCGCGTGCCATACATCCTGGCCGGAGCGGTCCGCTGCTTCAACCAGCAATTGCTGGAGAAGGACCTCATCGAAGAGCAGTTGTTGTTTTACACCATCGAAAAGCCGCGCCAGCTCTGGCGGTTCTTCGACGCGCGCACGTATCGCTCCGGCCCGTTCGATGCGGACTATCTGACGGGCCTCATGGAGCAACTGGTCTAGCTAGGCGAACAACAGTGTTCACTTAGGTGGGACAGGCCTCCTGGCCTGTCCGTGGTGGGCAGAGGAGAAGATTAGCGCTGGTCGAGCGCGTTCGGCGTGGCAGAAGGACAGGCCAGGAGGCCTGTCCCACCGTCTTCTAACTGCTATGCCGGACTTACGTACGCGGCTTGTGGAGTTACCGCTTACCACGGTCCGCCATGCCTTGATTGTACACCGGTGTTCGCCTGAAGGGCGGGGACGGCAAAAGTGTGCCTGAAGAGTACAAGTGTATTCACAGAGTACAAGCGTGCTTACACGGGATATAGGTAGCCAGGTTATGCTCCGCGGCCGGTTACGACCGCTTTCAAGAAATCGCGGTTCATCCGCGCGATTACTTCCAGCTTGATATCTTTCGGGCAAACCGCCTCGCACTCGCCGACGTTGGTGCAGTACCCGAACAGCTCCGCATTAGCCTGCGCCACTATGGCGACCGCGCGGCGGTAGCGCTCCGGCTGGCCTTGCGGCAGGACTCCCAGGTGCGTGATTTTGGCGCCGGTAAACAGCGCCGCGGCGGCGTTGGGACACATGGCCACGCAGGCGCCGCAGCCGATGCAGGCGGCCGCGTCCATCGACAGGTCGGCGGCTTCCTTGGGGACCAGGATGGCATTGCCGTCCGGCGCGCTGCCGGTGGGTGCGCTGATGAAGCCTCC
>CABECX010001093.1_pt1 | contig 10544 bp, 11 predicted proteins | sample 3422721 | NCBI WGS metagenome assembly CABECX01 (sample SAMEA5534328, study PRJEB31848) | metagenome | biome: tundra; feature: field; material: soil | place: USA | collected 2013-05 | depth 0.15 m | reverse complement strand
GACGGGGCGCCCTCTGGGCCCGGCTCCGAATGGGTGTGGTACCGAGCCGCGCGCGTAAGCAAGCGGTTGTCGCGCAAACCATAGCGTCGCCGTGTTTAGAAGTGTATCTTCACAGTTTCTTCAATATCTCCTTGGCTTCCTTCAATTTCACGAACTGCTTTTCCGCTTGATGGAATTCCCGCGTGTGCACCCGCCTCCTGGCCCCACTGTGCTCCACCGGATACCGCAGATGCAGCATCTCGTGAAACATCACGTAGTCCAGAGCAACTCCCGGCACCGTTGGACTATCGAAGATCCGGCTGACGATGATCGCATTGTGCGACGGATCGAAATGGCCCAACCGGGTGCGCGAGGCCCCGCGGCTCCAGCCTAACTGCGGCCGGGCCAGCAATCCTTGGAAGTGCTCCGCGTTCAGCGCCTCGAACACCGTCTCCAAGTTATAATGACTACCTTGTGGGCCGGAGACAAACTTGCGGCCGCGGATCTGGCGGACCAGATGCATTTGGCGCCGCACATCCCGCCGGTTCAGGTACAGCCGGTAGCGGTGGGCGTAAATGCGCGCGGTCGGGCGGCGAAACAGCTTGCCCAACAGAATATAGGCCAGCGCTTCCACGACTGGAGCTGGAGCGCCCTCCAACAGATCCGAGATGCGCACATGGATGGCGCCGGATTCCAGACGGATGAAACTGTCGGCGTTGGCGAAACGGCAGAACTCCACTGCGATTCTTGGCAGTGGAGTGCGAGGTTTGAATTCCCGGAAGACGCGGGCGTAGATTTCTTCCGGGCTTTCGAAAAGCAAGGCGCTTTGAAATCCGGAGACGGCAAAGCCCGAGCCGGGGTCTTGCATTTCTCAACAATTTAACACATCAGGGCCATTGGGGCCTTGGAGGAAACTTGCCGAAAGCGAAAATCAGCGCGCTGGGCTGCTATGTGCCGCCGGGCGTGCTCACCAACAAAGATCTGGAGCGGATGGTCGACACGAACAGCGAATGGATCGTGGAACGCACGGGCATCTGCGAGCGGCACATCGCCGCTCCCGAAATGGCCACCTCCGACATGGGAACCGAGGCCGCGCGTGTGGCGCTGGCCGCCCGCGGCATCACGGGCGCCGAACTGGATGCCATTCTGGTCTGCACGGTGACGCCCGATATGCTGTTTCCGTCCACCGCGTGCCTGGTCCAGGATCGCCTGGGCGCCCACCGGGCGTGGGGCTTCGACCTGATCGCCGCCTGTTCCAGTTTTCTGTACGGCCTGACGACCGGGGCCGCCCTGATCGCGGCCGGCACGCACCGCAAAGTGCTGATCATCGGCGCCGATACCATGAGCCGGATCATCGATTACACGGACCGGGGAACCTGCATCCTGTTCGGCGACGGCGCGGGCGCCATGCTGCTGGAGCCCGCCGGCGAATCCGACGACGGCGCGGGCTTCATCGATTTTATCGGCGAAATCGATGGATCGGGCGGCGATTTCCTCAAGATGCCGGCGGGTGGGAGCCGCCTCCCGGCCTCCGCCGAAACCGTCGAGAAGCGCCTGCACTTCGTACACCAGCAAGGCCAGCAGGTGTTCAAGTACGCGGTGAAGAAGATGTACGAGATGTGCTCGGAAGTGCTGGAGCGCAACGGCCTGAAGCCGTCCGACGTGGGCGTAATGATCCCCCATCAGGCCAACCGCCGCATCATCACCGGTGCCTGCGAACGCATGGGCCTGAAGCCTGAGCAAGTGGTGATCAATATCGACCGCTACGGCAATACGACCTCGGCGACGCTGCCGCTGGCCACGCGCGACGTCATCGAGCAGGGCCGGCTCAAAAAGGGCGACCTGGTCATGTTCGCCGCCGTGGGGGCAGGCTACACGGCGGGCGCGAGCCTCTGGCGCTGGGCGTATTGACCGCCTTCGCGGTCAGCGATCAGCTTTCAGCAATCAGCTTCAGCAGACAGCTCGCGGCGGGGGCGCTGCTTGGCCGGCACCGATTTGACGATCATACGGCCCCGGCCGGCTGCAGGCAGCGGCGACTTCGCCTGGGCGGCGGCTGCGCTCAGGAGCGCCTTTACCTCCGGCCTGGTCAGCGCCGCCGCATTCTCCAGACGGATGAAGCGATTCTGATTTCCGCTGCGCAGCAGGATCTTGCCCAACGAGACCATGCAGTCCGACGGGCGTTCGGTCGTGCTGAACCCAATGACGAAAAATTTGTAGTTGTCGTAGTGTGTTGTCGCTGGAAGCCGGCTAATCCCATGAAGGCTGGGCAAGGCAATCGGCGTTATTTCTTCAGGCGGTTCTGATACTGGGCCTTCGGGTTTCGATGGTGGCCAATCCTTAGAACCATGCGAATGCACGCTCGTTCGGGGCCAGCCCTCAGGTTCGGGATTGGGTCGGTCAGTAAGGAACGCCGCACCATCCGAACCGGGTGGTCTCGTTACGGCACCGGCCAGTATCCCGCTCTGGTCCGCACTACCAGGTCGGAACGATTCCGCACCGTCACGCGGATCTGATGGAACTCCTCCGGATCCGAATGCGGCGGGGTGAAGCTGATCAGATACTGATTGTGGATCTCCGCGCCAAGACTCTCAATCACTTCTTCCAGCCCTTTCTGCTTTAGAAACGAAACCCGCCGCCCGCCCGTATACTTGGCGAAAGCCTGCGCGATATTGGTCTTGGCGAGCTCCTGCATCTGGCCGAGCATGGCAAGCAGATCCTTCGCATCGCCCCATTCCGGATCGCGTGGCTTGCAGTTCTCGTGGTGCGCGTCGCACACTGGCCCCCAGTCCGTCGAAGTGAACGGCGTCAGAAACCGCGAGTAAGTGATGAAGTAGACCGTCACATTCTCCCGCTGCGCGCGCGAGATGGCTTGTGCGAGCGGCATCTTGCTGCCGCGGTCCTTGCTCGCGCCGATGACAAACACTATCTTGCGGCTGTCTTTCCGCGCAGCCAGGAGATCGACGGCCTTAGCCACCGCCTCGATGGCGCTGCCACCGGAACCATGCGCCCGCACGTGCCGAAAAACTCCCTCTAGCGTCCCTGTATCCGAAGTGAAATCCTGCGCCACAGTCACCTCCTGGCCATACCAGATCACCGCGGCCTCGCCGCGCTCGCCCGCCACCAGCGGTTCGATCATGCTGCCTATCTTCTTGATCTTGTCCAGGGCGGCCCAGGCCTCCTGCGTCGAATTCACGGCGACCACCAGCGAAATCGGCATGGTCAGCTCATCCACCTGGATATTACGCGGCACATTGTTGTCCAAAAGGAGCAGGTCCGCGGGCGCCAGGCTCCGCACATAGTGGCCGGCCCGGTCGGTGATGGTGGTAGCGGCAACTACCAGCGGGACCGTAGTTTTGAGCGTGGTTTCTTGCGCCGGCATGAGCCATGCCAGCGCGCACACAATGGGCAACAGCAAGCCAGCGGGGCGCATATCTTAACATCGCATAGCACGCCAGGTGCCGCGAAGCGGAAGCAACCTTCCTAGCGGCCCGAGCGTAGCACACGCGGGTTGCGGCATCTCAAAGGAGCAAGTGATCATCGTAACAGTTCAGGTACCCCAGTCGATTTTTCTGGACAAATCGCGCGGGATCGGTTACCGTAGGGTGGATGAGTGCGAGAGCGGCTCGCCGGACAAGGCAACCAGAGGTAGTGGCGAATAGCCATCGGCACTCCAACCAACTCAGCCGTGAACAACTGTATCGGGAGAATGAGCGGCTGCTGCGCGAGAACGAAGAACTCCGCCGTAAAGTGGCGGAACGCGAAAGTCAGATTGCCGAACACGAAAAGCAAATCGCGGACGCCGATAAACAAATCGCGGACGCCGAAAAGCAAATCGCGGACGCCGAAAAGCAAATCGCCGATCTGGAGCGGCAACTGGCTGGACGGAAGAAGAACTCTACCAACTCCTCCAAGCCACCTTCCTCCGACGGACTGGCCGGAGAGCAGAGACCGCGCGGCCGAAAGCACAAGAGCAAGCGCAAGCCGGGTGCCCAGCCCGGACATCCGGGGCATCATCGACCCTTGGTTCCCTCGGCCGCAGCGAGCGCCATTGAGGTGCTGCTGCCGAAGCAATGCGGGCACTGCGGGGCAAGCCTACCGCAAGAGCCTGGAAAGGTGACCACGGCCGGAGATCCGCGGCGGCATCAGGTGACCGAAGTGCCCCCGGTGAAGGCCCACATCACCGAGTACCAGTTCCCGAACGTGGTTTGTGGACATTGCGAAAAGGCTACCCGTGCACCATTGCCGGAGGAGATCGCCGGACAGTTTGGGCCGCAATTGACGGCGCTGATCGCGTACTGGACGGTCGTCTGCCGGCTGCCGCGGCGGCTGGTGGAAGCGATGCTGGCCGATGTGCTGGGCATCGGGATCAGTTTGGGCAGTACCCAGAAGGCTTGGGAAGAAGTCAGCCAAGCGGTGGCACAGCCCGTTCAGCAATTGCAGGAGCAGTTGCCGCGCGAAGCGATCCTCAATGTGGATGAGACAGGTTGGCGGACCAATGGCGACAAGCGCTGGATCTGGGCGCTAGTGGCCCACCAGTTCGTGTTCTATGTGGTGGCCTCCACGCGCGGTGCCGAAGTGCTCGTGTCGTTGCTGGGTGCGGTCTACCGCGGCATTCTTTGCAGCGACCGGTGGGTGGTCTATCTGACGTACCATTCCGGCCGGATGCAGTTATGCTGGGCCCATCTGAAGAGGAACATCCTGGGGATTGCCGATTATGCGCGCAGCCCCTCGGCACAGCAGTTTTGCCGGGACGCCTTGGCCATTCTGGCCCGGTTGTTCCGATTGTGGTATCGGTTTCGCGGCGACTTACGAGACCGGCGCGGAAATCCGCAGCCTCTGGACCGGCGGCAACTTATCGAAAAATCGATCCCCCTGCAGAAGAAGCTGTTCGCATTGGCGGAGGCGCACCTGGACGATGCCGACCGCGAAGTGCGTAACATGGCGACGGCGCTGTTTACGCACTTCGAACGGCTGTTCACGTTTCTGGAGCACGAGGGCGTAGAGCCGACCAACAATACCGCGGAACAGGCCTTGCGGACGGCGGTGCAGTGGCGGAAGATCAGCTTCGGCAACCGCAGCCGGAACGGCGAAATCGCCACTGCTCGCCTGCTCACCGTCGCCCAGAGTTGCAAAAGGCAGCAGCGCCACGTATTGGACTACCTCACTGATGCCGTACGCTGCCATCGTCGTCAGACGACTGCACCTTCTCTGCTCCCGTAACGGCCCTGACCACCTGAACTGTTACTGATCATCCATCGGCTTGAGGTTCTGTCACACGTGCTATATGGTACGCTTATGCTGGTTCTGATAGGGCAGCCGATGCGCGACAGAAGGAGCCACGATAATGAGTTACAAGGGCCTGACATACCTGTTCCGCGTTTCTCTCCCCCTCCTTTCAGCGATGTTAGTCGCACAAACCGCGGGGCAAACCCTTAAAATCCAAGATGCGACGGCTGTTCGCCTATCGCTTACGGAATCCCTCAGCTCGGCTACGAATAGTGTCGATGATCCGGTTCGTTTCGAAGTGACGGAAGATGTAAAGGTGGGCGATCTCATCGCTATCCCCAGAGGTTCAACTGCCGTGGGCCACGTGGTAGAAGTCGAACCAAAGCGGCGCCTGGGCCGTGCCGGCAAATTGAACTTCTCCATCGATCATGTAAAGGCTCCCGACGGCGCCAATGTCCGCCTGAGGGCCTCATCCGCGAGGAAGGGAGAGGACAAGACTGGCACCGTTATTGTCGGGACTGTCTTGTTGTCGCCGCTTTTCTTGATCATGCGCGGCAAGGATGTGAGTATCCTAAAGGGTACTAACGTTATCGCATACGTTGACGGCGATCGGGAGATCGCCTTGCCGGGTACTCTCGCTATCGGTACCACGGCTGCGGGGAGCGCCCAAGCTGGCCCGGGCGTTCAGACGGCTGCCGTGTCGTTCACCTCGACTCCGGACGGCGCCGACGTTATCATTGATGGCAAGTACGCGGCAAGCACGCCATCAACACTCCAGTTGGCGGCCGGTGACCACAAGGTTTCCATAGAGAAGGGTGAGTTCAAGATCTGGCAGCGGACGATCACAGTTACCGTTGGCAGCAGCATCACGATGAGCGCAACGCTGGAAAAACAATAGGTCTCCCGCGATCATGCTCGCACGACGCAACGCTCGAAGCCCGATGAAATGATCTCTCGCCTGTGGTAGAGTGGCATCTGCGACTCGGAGGCGACGCATGGCTCAAAGCGCGGCAATCGCTTGGCAGCAGAAGGCCGCAGCACAGCGCACCACCGTTCCCTGGCACATCTGGGCGTGCGCGCTGGCGGTAACTTCAGCTTCGTTCGGCGGTGTCTGGGACATTTCCTGGCATGAGAGCATCGGCCGCGACACGTTCTGGACAGCTCCCCACTTATTCATCCACTTTGGCGGCATCCTGGCCGGAGCGGCCTCGGCCTGGCTGATCTTCCACACCACGTTCAGCCGCTCGCCCGTCGAGCGCGCCGGCGCGGTGCGTATCTGGGGCTTTTACGGACCACTGGGCGCCTTTCTCTGCTGCTGGGGTGGGGTGGCCATGGTCACCTCGGCGCCGTTCGATAACTGGTGGCACGCAGCCTACGGACTGGATGTCAAGATCCTCAGCCCGCCGCATGTCGTGCTGATCCTCGGGCTGATGGCGATTCGCTTTGGCGCGGTGGTCTTGATCCTGGGGGAAATGCACCGGGCCGAAGGAGTCTTACGCCGCAAACTGCAGGCGCTGCTCCTCTATACGTTCATGTACCTGCTGGGCGTGGCCATCGCCGTGTTCCAGGAATACACGTTCACCGACTACATGCATAGCGCGCTGTTTTACCTGCTGCTGTCGCTGTTTGCTCCCATGTTCCTGGTGGCGGTCGCGCAGGTTTCCGAGTTTCGCTAGGCGAGCACCGCGATCGCCGGCATCTTTACCACGCTGAACCTGATGTTCCTGTGGCTCCTGCCTCTGTTTCGCGCCGAGCCGAAGCTGGGTCCGGTGTATCACCATGTGACCAGCTTCATCCCACCGCCCTTTCCACTGCTGATCGTCGTGCCGGCTCTGGCGCTCGACCTGTTGCGCCCCAGGCTGCAGACCTGGAACCTGTGGCGCAGGTCCGCCGTGTTCGGCGCGGTGTTCCTGGGAGCCTTTGTGGCGGTGCAGTGGCCGTTCGCGAATTTTCTGCAGTCGCCGGCCGCCCGCAACTGGGTCTTCGGAACGCAATATTTTCCCTTCTTCGTTCCACTCACCGATAACTGGGTGCGATACGTCTTCACCCAGGTGGAAAGCGGCGCGCCGGAGTTCTGGTTTCGAATGGCGCTGACACTGGCGATCGCCATCCTCAGCGCCCGGGCCGGCCTATCGCTGGGCGGCTGGATGCGCCGCGTGCGCCGATAGCATCACCTCAACCTCATAGCCGCGGCAGATGCGGCTTGCAATCGGCACTGCCTTGTGATATTGCTTTCCTCGGAGGCATATCTATGATCGATATGGCTAACCGAAGTGTGGCCCTGTGGGCCCTGATTGCAGTGAATCTGATCCTGTTGTCCTGTTCCGGCAGCAACGCGCCCGAGCCCGGCACTCCCGCGTTCTACTGGGCAGCCGCCAAGGAAACCTATGCCACAGGCGACTATCAGAAGACCGTCGAACACCTGGGCAACATTCTATCCAGCCAAAACGATTACGTCGCGCGCGCCCAGCCGTGGATGTTGGTCTTGACCTCCGGCATGGCTCAAGGCTATATGGATCTGGCCGAATCGTTCGAGGCCGGGGGCCACGCCAGTCACGCAAACACCACGAATTTTCACCGCCAGGTGAACACTTACCACGGCGCCGCCAACACGTTAGCGCTCCAGTTTGCCGACACCTTCTCGAAATTCCAGAGCAAGGACGAATACGTCACTCTGGCTTTTGCGTACCCCACCGGCAGTCCCACCGAAGTCGTGCTGCTCAACCGCGTCGCCGGCGGCGCCTGGCTGCCCGACGCCGAGATCGAAACCGCCCAGAAACGCGCCATCGAGCGCGCCGTGCTGTTGGCCACCTGCCGGGCCGCGGGCGCGAAAAACGATCCGGCCAAAGCCCAGGATCTGCTCAAGACCGGCGAGGCCAAGGTTCCACGAGCCGCGTTCTTGCACGCCATGGCGGCCGCGCTATTTGAAGAGTCCCAGTTGTACGCGCACAACAAGCTGGATCAGCCGGATAAGATGAAGATCTTCTGCAGCCGCGCGCAGGAGGCTTTGAAGATGGTGCCTGCCTCCAAGGAGAGCCAGGATCTGGACAAGAAGATCCAGGCGGCCATGAAGAAGCTCAAAGCTTAAAACGGACCGCGTTCACTCGCGGCCGGCTGCCAACCGGATACAAATCAAGTGACCGCTCTCCGCCAGCACCTGGTGACTCATTTGCCCCGCCACATATGCGCGGTAGCTATCCTCATCCAGCACGAAAACGCGCGCGCGGCTGCCGCGCAAGGCCTCCATTAGTTCTGCGCGGCTGAATAACCGGATGAGGAAGCGGTCGCCGTACCACTGCAGTTGGTTGTCTTCATCGAATCGGGGCTGGCCGGCGTCGTAAAACGCGACGCGTTCGCCAGGGGCCGTCGCACCGGTCGCCGCTTTGGCGATGGGCCGGATCTCGGCGGCTTCGAAGTGCGTCCGCGGGAAAGCCGCCACGGCCACCACAGCCAGCGCCATCACGGGCGTCGCGACGCGCAGACCCGTGCGCAGGTACCTCTCCGGCACGAACTTCCTCAGGCCCAGCGCCGCAAGTATGGCAAAAGCCGGATAGGCCGGAAGCATGTATCGCAACACGCGGCTGCGCGCGGCCGCGCACAGGGCAACGACCACCGCCACCCATGCGATCAGCAGCCACAGTCTGCGGTCCCGCCCGCGGATGACCACGGCCAAGCCGGCCAGCATCGCCGGCAGCCACGGCCAGTAAGACTTCGCCAGCATCCACGCATACTCGAAAGCGCCGGTATAACGCCGCCACGCTGGAGACAATCCTCCGTAAACCTCGTTCCGCAGCCAGGTGGAGTGCACCTGCAGGAACCACATTCCGAACAGATGAACCAGGTAGGCATACCAGGCCGCCAGCGGCAAATAGGCCACCACCAAAGCCGGAATCGCATAGCGCCACGGCGGCCGGCGGCGGCTGACGATCAGGTGCAGCACGAACACGGCCGGCAGCGCCAGCCCCATCATGCTGCGCGTCATCTGGGCGAGGGCCGTGCAGGCGCCCGCGGCCAGGTACCAGCGCGGATCGTCCCCGGTGAGCGCCCACGCGCAAATCGCGCACAGGAAAAAGAAGGTGAACGGCACATCGGTCATGCCGCGCGCCGTGTACTTCAGAAAATAGAGGCTGGTCGCCATGACAAACATGGCCAGCACAGCCGTCCACGCATCGCCCGTCAGCTTGCGCGCCAGCCAGTAGACCAGCAGGATGACGCCCAGCCCGCACATGGCGGAGGGCAGCCTGGCAAGCGCGTCCGAAAAGCCGAAGGCTGCGAACAGCGGAGCTTCCATCCACTCGAGCAGCGGCGGATTCTCCAGCGCGGGCTCGCCGTTGCTGTGCAACACCAGCCAGTCTCCGGTGCGCAGGATATCCTTGGCGATGTGGGCGTACTGCGCGTCGTCATAGCCGGTGAGATCTCCCGTGCGGAGCGGCGCGAAGACCAGGATGGCGGAAAGAATTGCGAGGATCGGGAAGTACCGGCGGGTGTCCAACAAGCCAAGTATATCGCGCGGATCGGGATGCCTCGCGCGGGCGGGTCGGCGTTATCTCAGTAGCTCTTCCACGCTTGTGGCATCCGGCACGTGTACACACAGTTCTTCGAGATCGGTCGTCGATAGGCCCGCTAGCTTTTCCGCGGCCCAATTTGGCAGCGCGCCGAAGCGTTTCTCAATCAGCCGGCGAAGCATATTCAACTCGCCTCTCTGTTCCGCTTCTCTAAACATAGGGTCCCAAGACCTCGTGATCCCGAATATCGATATTAATCGGCATTTTCAAAACACAGGCCGGATATAATCGTACATTATCGTACCACCACGCTGCGTACCTCACGGCCTGCAAACCCAATTCTAGGGTCATCGCCTCAAGCCGAAAGAGAATCCCAGCCTGCCTCTCCGCCGTTTTGCCGGTTTTCGGTGACACATCTCAGCCTCCCCCTTCCACGCTGAAAACAAACACCCAATTGTAATCCGTTCAATACGAATCCCCGTCGCCGCCATGCTACGCTTACATCGGGTGGAGCGTCGCCCGGGTCTTTGAAATCCGAATATTATCCGGGCCGGGCGCGGCCGGACACCCCGGCCGGAGGTCCCCCGGGACGAACCCAAAACAAGATTACGAAACGAACCCAATTCGGTCCTTTGTTTTCAATACAAGCTCAAAACGAAAGCCAAATTCCAGCCGCCGGAGGCAGCCCTGAAGCCCACGCAGTCCAAATGCAACAATGTTACACGATGCAACACGAAATCGAAAAACGGCTCCTGGTTGCAGGCGTCGGGCTTACCGCCGGCCAAACTCCGGAGGCCACCCAAAAAGATGGCCCGCAAGTCAAGATTGGCTGCC
>CABECX010001088.1_pt1 | contig 10568 bp, 12 predicted proteins | sample 3422721 | NCBI WGS metagenome assembly CABECX01 (sample SAMEA5534328, study PRJEB31848) | metagenome | biome: tundra; feature: field; material: soil | place: USA | collected 2013-05 | depth 0.15 m | reverse complement strand
AGGGTGTCCCGACCGTAGCCGTCCGCATCCGGCAGCGAAAGGTCGATTTTGGCGCGTGCCACATTTTCACCCGGGATGGTACGCAACTTTTCCCCGGCTGCCAGCTCGCTCACGAACATCTCGGAGAGGGCCGCCGAGAGCCACGCCGCATCTTCCCTTCCGGCCAGGTTCTTGAAGCCCAGCACCGCCACCGATCGCCGCATGGTGGCGGGGGTCACCATAGCTTCGGCTTCGGCGGCATGAGGCGCCTGCCGCGTGCGGACGAACCAAAGCGCGGTTGCCGCCATCGCAACCATCAGCAATAGAACCGCGATCGAGCGGTCGAGCGTTCTTTTTCGCGCCGGCAACGATGGCGGCGGAAGGGTGGCCCCGAGATCCGGCTTCCGCCTCAATTCCGCGAGTGCGGCTTTCATCTGGGCCGCGCTGGCCCATCGCTCGTCGCGACTCTTCTTCAGCGCTCTGGCGATCACCTCGCCCAGCACGCCCGGCAATTGCGGGGGACCTTCCGTAAGAATGGCGGCAAAGACCAACGCCGGGGTCTTGCCCGCAAAAGCTCTCTGGCCGGTGGCCATTTCGTATAGCACGGCGCCGAAGCTGAAAAGGTCGGTGCGCGCGTCGGATTCCTCACCGCGCGCCTGCTCCGGCGACATATAGGCCAACGTGCCGACGGTCGCGCCGGGCGTCGTCAATAAAGTTTCCGTAGCCGTCTGGCCCGCGGCTTGGGACGCAGATCCCGCCCATTTGAGCACCACTTTGGCGACTCCGAAATCCAGGACCTTCGCCTGTCCCCGCGCGCTCACCATAATGTTGCCTGGCTTGATGTCACGGTGTACGATGCCTTGGGCATGCGCCGCTTCCAGCGCATCCACAATTTGCACCGCCAGGTCCAGCAGGTCGTCCAGTGCCATCGGCTGGCCCGCAATGCGCTCTGCCAGGGTGTCCCCCTCGAGGAACTCCATCACCAGGTAATCGATGTCGCCCTGGCGTCCAATGTCGTACAGCGTGCAGATGTGGGGATGGTTCAGCGATGAAATCGCTTTAGCTTCGCCCTCCAGGCGTTGGCGCAGGCCTGGAGTGTCGGCCAACCGCTGCGGCAGGACCTTCAAGGCAACGGTGCGGTGGAGGCGCTTGTCCTTGGCGCGATACACTTCGCCCATGCCACCGGCGCCCAAACGGGCCTCGATAATGTATGGTCCGAGCTCCAGCCCTGGAGCGAACCGACACTCACTGCTGCTTTGCTGCGAGGCTACTAGTCCCGCAGCCTGCCGCATGACCGGCTCCTCCAGGAAACACGTGATAGACGGGTCCTCGGCGAGCAGCGATTCCACCTCGCGCCGAAGATCTTCATCGTCCTTGCAGGCTCCCGCCAGGAAAGCTGTTCGCCGCCCCGGCTCGCGCTCCCGAGCCGAGTGGTAAACCTCTTCAATCTGGCGGAAACGTTCCGGGGTCACAGACTCCTCATTATGATCTTCTTAACGATACGCTGTCCTTCACTGACCGGCAACCGCCGCCCGAGTGACCACGGCGGCAGGGGCCACGCGGGGCACCTTCAGGCCATCGTAAATCAGGTTGACATCTTCCTGGGCGAAAGGAAGGGGCTTGCGGCGCATTTCGAAGAAGTCATTTTTGTTCCATTGAGTCTTCATGATGCCAGTAGACGAATGGCGGCTGATTCCTTCGAGGACATGCGTGATCTCGTGAACCAGCACATGGGCCATCACGAGCCTCGTCCCGTTACGATGCAACTGTCGCACGCGCTCGATAAACACGACGATGGTCCCCGCGTACGGCTGTGCAAAGGCCAAGGCTGCTTCGGAAGCGGAATTGCGAATGCTGGGCGCGTCGTGGGACAGACGCACCTGCATGGCGCCTACCTCGGCCGGGCATGAATCCAGCTCGTGCCAGGCGATTCTCAGACCGATGCTCGCGAACATCGCCGAAGCCAACGGCCGGACACCTATCAGCATGTACGGGTCGGTTTCCATACAGACGTTCACAGTCGCCTTTTGCGGCGCCGCGCTTTGTCCAGCAAAAAGGCTCGCTCCCGCCATTGCCAACATGGCAACCAAGCGTGTGGTCTTCATTTCCTGTTCCACCTCCACCGCTACGGGCGGAAGTGGACGGGAAAACCGGCCACGGTCGTGATATTTTCTTTTTAGGGATTGCGATGCTGCCTCGATCGGCGGAAATCACTGGTTTATTAAGAGCTTGGAGCGGCGGCGACCAGACGGCGTTAGACCGGCTGGCGGCCCTGGTGTACGACGAACTCCACCGCATGGCGCGGCATTACATGCAGGATGAGCGCACCGGAAACACGCTCCAGACGACGGCTTTGGTGAACGAAGTCTACCTTCGCCTGGTAGACGTGAGAAACGTCGACTGGCAGCAGCGTGCGCAGTTCTTTGCCATAACCGCCAAGATGATGCGCCGCATTCTGGTTGACGCGGCGCGCGCCCGCGGTTCGAACAAGCGGGGCGGAGGAGCGATCAAGGTGAACGTGGACGAAGTACCGGTCATGTCCGCGGAACGTGATGCATCCATGGTGGCCTTGGATGAGGCGCTGGAGGCATTCTCGACAGTGGCTCCCCGCCAGGCCAAGCTCGTCGAACTGCGCTATTTTGGCGGACTCAGCGAGGAGGAGATTGCAGAAGTCCTGAAGATCTCTCCGCGAACGGTCAGGCGCGACTGGGAGTTCGCCAAATCCTGGCTAATGCGGGAACTGAGCCGATAACGGCTACAGCAGCTGCGCCGGGTGGTATGCCTTGAGCAGTTGCACCATCAGGCGGTCGAAATACTTCCGTTCGAGGCTGACAAGCGCGCCCTGGTAGGAGACGCCTTCACCGGTCGGATCGCCGGCATCCGGAAGTTATCGCCCGACGCAACTGCGCCAGGGGCGTGCAGGCACATGGCTGCGTAGTCGCCATATCGGAAACTGGCCTGTTCGCGGCCGATCCTCGGAAACGGCGATGAAGTCACCCTTCGTGACCGCCTTTCATACCTTCCCAGCCATCGGCCCGGCAGTTGCCCCGCGAGACGCCATTCACGTTACATCTACGTTACATCTCCGGGATCCATGCACAATTCCGCACAAGGATGCATACCAACCCATGAAAAATACCATTCGAAGCCAAAAAGTGGGGGTATTGGTCCAGCGCAACTCAGGCTCTCAGCGCTCCACCGCACCCGCGTGCTAGAATCGGACTGATCCCCTAAATGACTGAAATCCTTCCGTCAATTTTGGCCGCGGATTTCGCCCGCTTGGGCGAGCAGATTGCCCAGGTCGAGCGGGGCGGCGCCACCATGCTGCATCTGGACGTCATGGACGGCCACTTTGTGGCGAACCTGACGATCGGGCCGCCGGTGGTCGCTTCCATTCGCAAAGTTACGCGCCTCACGCTGGACGTTCACCTGATGATCGCCGATCCGGACAAGTACGCGCCCATGTTCATCGACGCGGGCGCCGATCAGGTGAGCGTGCATCAGGAAGCCTGCAAACATCTGGACGGCACGTTGCGCGAGATCCAGCGGGCGGGTGCGCGCGCCGGCGTCGTCATCAATCCGGCGACTCCGGTCTCCACCCTCGACGAAGTGCTGGGGCTGGCGGATTACGTGCTCGTAATGAGCGTCAATCCGGGGTTCGGCGGACAGCGGTTTATCCCGTATGCGCTCGATAAGGTCCGGCGGCTGGACGCCATCCGGCGCGAACGCCGGCTGGCATTCCCCATCGAAATCGATGGCGGCGTCACCAAGGAAAATATCGGCGATGTGGTGCGGGCGGGCTGTGACTGGATCGTCACAGGGTCTTCGGTATTTCACACCCCGGACCCGGCCGCCGCGGTGGCCGAGCTGCGCCAGGCGGCCATCGAGGCGCATGCCGTGCGTTGTTGAGCATCCCCCAGGCTGGCGATGCAATTGCTATCCTAGACTAAAGCGGAGAAATAAGATCGGCACGAGCACAATGATGTATCCACGTATTTTTCATCACCTGATTGCGGTAGCCGCGCTGGCGGGCCTCCTGAGTTCCTGCGGTCTGCGCCGCCACAAATACGCAGACCCCATCACCAAGAACACCGAACAGCCCGATAAGGTGCTCTTCGACCGGGCCATCAACGATATCGAGCACAGCCGCTATGAGATCGCGCGGCTGACCCTGCAGACGCTCATCAATACCTACGACAGCAGCGAGTTTCTGGCCAAGGCCAAGCTGGCCATCGCCGACAGTTGGTTCCGCGAAGGCGGCGCGCATGGCCTGGCGCAGGCCGAAGCCGAATACAAGGATTTCGAGTTGTTCTATCCCAACATGGAGGAAGCCGCCGAGGCCCAGGAACGGGTTTGCGATATCCATTACAAACAGATGGACAAGGCGGATCGCGACCCCCTGCACGCCGTCCGTGCCGAGGAAGAGTGCCGCCAGTTGCTGCTGCAGTATCCCAATAGCAAGTTCGCGCCCGAGACCCAGCAGAAGCTGCGCAATGCGCAGGAAGTTCTGGCGGCCCACGAGTACGCCGCCGCTGTCTTCTACCACCACAAGGGCGCCATGCCGGCCGCGGCCAATCGCTTGACCAGCATGGTGGACCAATATCCTCTGTTCAGCATGGCCGACGAAGCGCTGTGGATGCTCGGCGATTCCTACGACCGGATGGGCGACCGGTTCGAAGACAAGTCCGCGGCCGCCTACACGCGCATCGTGAAGGATTATCCGTTGAGCCCGCACGCCCAGGCGGCCAAGCAGAAACTGGAGGCCATGAAACGTCCCGTGCCGGAGGCCGATCCGGTGGCCTATGCCCGCATGAAGTACGAGCGGGAAAACCGGACCTCCCCGAGTAAAATCAACCGCTTGATCGACGGGTTCAAGAGGAACCCGGATACCAGTTTGGCGGCCAAGGGCGGAACCCCGTCCATGACCATTCTGCGCCCGGGGATTCCGGTTAGCGTGCCGCTAAGCGCCGGCGCCGCAGCTCCGGGCGCGGCCGGGGCGGGCAGCACCGGATCGGATGTCACGATTGGCCTCACCAACGATACGAAAGAACTCGATACCCGGCCCGATGCGCGGGCGAACCCGCCTGGCGCGGCTGCGGCGTCCCCGGCCGCACCGGCTGCGGATCTGACCGCCAAACCGGCCGATGCAGCGGCGGCAACTCCCCAGCAGCCTTTCGCCACCAACCATCCATTGAGCGAAGCGGATAAGAAGAGGGCCATGAAGATGGCGCAGGACAAGGCCAAGAGAGACAAGAAATCCCAGGCCAAGGCGGTCAAGGCGGCCAAGAGTGCGCCGGATCAGCCCGCATCTCAGACGACGCCCCTGACGCCAACCCCTCAGCCGGCTCAGGCGCAGACACCGCCCCAGGACTAATGTCGCGCATTCTGCTCGCCGACGATAGCCCCCACGCACAGCGCATGGGCGAACAGATTCTTAGCGAGGAGGGCTTTGAGGTAGTCACGGTCAGCGATGGCGATTCCGCGCTCTTGCGCCTGGAGGACGTAGATCCCGACTTGGTGTTGGCCGGCGTCGGGATGGCGCACCGTACCGGCTATGAAATCTGCCAGTACGTGAAGCTCAGCCCGCGTCACAAGCATGTCCGGGTGATCCTGGCCACCGGCGTAAAGGACCAGCTCGATGAAGCCGAAGCGCGCCGTGTGCAGGCCGACGGCATCGTGCAAAAGCCGTTCCAGGCGTCCGTGCTGCTGGGAGTGGTGAAGCCACTGATCGAGATGGCCGTGAAGGAACGCGGATCCGACCCGTCCCCCGCCGCGGGGGTGCCCTCTGGGCCCGGCAAGCGGCCCGCCCCGAAGGCGCCGCCCCAGGGGCCGACGGTGGCGCTGATCGATCCGGAGCGCGTGCAAGCGGCCGTAACGGTGGCTCTGGACGCTTCCATGTCTGGTATCATTGACGAGATCACCGAGAAGGTGCTGATCGCGCTCAGTGCCCGATAGACTCTATGCCCGATAACAGTTTCGACGTAGTCTCCAAGATCGAGCTGCCGGAGGTCGGCAATGCCATCCAGCAGGCCATGAAGGAGATTCAGCAGCGTTACGATCTGAAGGATTCCAAGTCCTCGATCGAGCTGAACGAGAAGGACCACAAGATCCTCCTGGCCAGCGCGGATGAGTACAAGCTGAAAGCCGTGATCGAGGTGCTGGAAGGCAAGCTGGTGAAGCGCAAGGTGCCGCTGAAGGGGCTGACCTACGGGACGCTCATTCCGTCGGCCGGCTCCTCGGTGAAGCAGGAGATCTCGCTGCAACAGGGCATTCCCATCGAGAAGGCGCGCGAGATCGTGCGCAAGATCAAGGACAGCAAACTGAAGGTGCAGGCCGCCATCCAGGGCGACTTGGTGCGCGTCAGCAGTCGCGACCGCGACACATTGCAGAGCGTCATCAAGCTGCTGCGCGACGCCGATTTCGGCATCGACGTGCAGTTCACCAATTACCGGACCATTTGACTTCTTGACAGCAATCAGTCAATATGTCAAAATAAAGCTGTGACCGGGACAAAGACCGCCAAAACTGAAGAATCGAAGACGTTGACCCTTCGGCTGGGCCAGAATTTCCATCGCCGGCTGAAGGCCAAACTGTTGGCCGACGGCACGAATTTCCAGGTCAAGGTCCAAGCCATGCTTCAGGACTACGTCGATGGCCCCGCTGAGGAGCGGGAAGAGACTGCGCGCCAGATCGCCATCGCCCGCGAAGCCATGCGCCGCTATGCTCCCGCCATGCGCGAGTTGGCTCGTTGACCGAGCCGGTCTGGGTGGACCCGGCAGCCGTCACACGCTTTCACGGCGATAGCCTGATCGAATTCGGAGGCTCACCTGGAATCCGCGACCCAGGCGCCATCGAGTCGGCGCTGGCCAGACCTCGAAACCTATTTGCCTACGGGGAACCGGATCTGTGCGATCTGGCGGCCGCATACACCGCCGGGCTGTGCCAGAACCATTGCCAGAGCCATGGATTCGTGGATGGCAACAAGCGCACTGCTTTCCTAACCGGATTCGTTTTCCTATACGAGAACGGCTACACCATCCTGGCCGAGCAGGCTGAAGTGATCGCCGCCATGCTGTCGCTCGCCGACCACACGCTCGATGAAACCGGTTACGCCGCGTGGTTGCGGGAGCACACCGCTCTTAACCAGCCATGAACCCCATGCCGCGGCGCATCGAAACCCATCTGCTGGATGGCCCGGCGGGCAAACTCGAAGCCTTGCTCGAAGCACCGGAGGACACGACCCCGCGCGCCGCGGCGCTGGTCTGCCATCCCCATCCGTTGTTTGGCGGCACTATGCACAACAAGGTGGTCCACCGGGTGGCGCAGGCGCTGCGCAGTTCCGGTTACGTGGTGCTGCGCTTCAATTTCCGCGGCGTGGGGAAAAGCGAGGGCTGCCACGACTTGGGCGTGGGCGAAATCGATGATGCGCGCGCGGCGCTCCGCTGGCTGCGTCACCGCTATCCGGACCTGCCGTACACCCTGGCGGGGTTTTCGTTCGGCTCCCGGGTGGTCCTGAGCTTGGGATGCGCCTTGCCGGACGCTGAACGCCTGATCGCGCTGGGCTTCCCCGCCAAACGCGATCCGGTGGGCGTGCTGGAGCACTGCACCGCGCCCAAGGTCTTCATCCAGAGCACGCACGATGAGTACGGTCCACCGCCGGAGATGGAAGCCTTGTATGCCCAAGTGGCCGATCCCAAGCGGCTGATTTGGGTGGAGGCGCAGGATCACTTCTTTGCGGGAGGCTTGGACGAGTTGGAGAGGCAGGTTACTGCGTTGGAGTGAGGCTACTGCGGCGGTAGCACCTAGAAAGGTGCTATTTATAAAAGGAGTTCGCCATGCTTGATATCACCAAGGACATTCAATCGCTCACGACGTTTCGCCGCCGATCGGGGGATTTTATGAAGCACCTCAAGAAGAGCAAGCGGCCAGTGGTGCTCACTGTGAAGGGCAAGGCCGAAGCCATCGTCCAGGATGCCGGAGCGTATCAACGACTGCTCGATATCGCAGCCCGCGCCGACACTCACGAAGGCATACGCCAGGGCGTGGAGCAGTCCAAGCAAGGACAAGGCCGCGACGCCGAGGAGTTCTTCGCAGCATTCGAAGCCGCGCATGGCATATCGAATTAAGATCATGCCCCCGCACAGCGGGATCTTTCCGGCCTCTATGACTGGATTGATGCAAGTTCTTCGGATGCGGCTCTTACCTGATATCGCGGCCTCAGGGACGCCATTCGCACCCTGCGAAGCGGCCCCAACCGCTGCCCGGTGACGCCAGAAGACCGTGACCTCAGACACCTGCTCTTTGGCAACAAGCCGCACGTGTACCGCGTAATCTACCGCGTCATGGAGAAGCAGAAGCAGGTCGACGTGCTTCACATCCGCCACGGTGCCCGGCAAGAATTCAAGACCGATGAACTGACATGACCATGGAACTGAGCGGAGTGCTAGTCTAGGGTGAAGTTATGTCTTTCCAGCCGGATTGGTGCTTCGAAAGCCTGACTGAGGCGTTCAATTATATTCTTGGTCAATATTCGCTCCAACCGAATGCACACGTTTGGGCCCGATCGACGTCAGGCCTGGTATACCCACGCGAACTGCCGAGCTACTTGTTCCGGGGCGAGTGCGGTGTCTTTCCAACGACCACAGACGGCGGGAGGCGGTTGCAAGCGGAGGTACTAGCTGGCGAGTGTCGACTGTCCAACACGGACGTGGTGCAGCTTGGAAAGCTCGTTTTCAATCTGGTGGAACTGCTCTGCAAGGAACCCTACAGCCTCGATCGGATGGGCGCCATGGGACTTTTGCAGCACTATCGTCTGCCGACACGTATGGTTGACTTCACGGCGAATCTTAATTACGCATTCGCGTTCGCCGTAACTGGAACCTCTTCGAGAGGGCGAGTCGCCGTGATGCCGCGTGCGCCCCAGAGCCTTCGAATTGTTGACCTGATGGCCCATCCTTGGGCCGAACGCGCACAACGCCAAGGCGCATATGCCGCTGTGATCACCGACGAACTGGCCGACCTGAAATCGGAGATCGCACGGTCGCGCGCCAATACCAAATGGTATGAGTTTCCCATTGTTCCTTCCGACCGCGACCACTTCAAGGAAATGTATCAGGAACTGCTAAGAGAGTCGGACGACGCTAGCGTTGGTTTCCTCCGATTCCACATTACCGAGTACGTCGAGGCTTTTGGAAAGCTTTCGCCAATACTGACGGAGTGGTTGCTTGAACACATTCCCATTGCCCCCTACTGCTATCTCGTCGAGGCCTACGAAGGGAAGGAAGTCGTTGTGTTCCATCACGGCTCCGATGCCCTGCCAGCGTTTAACAAGGACGCAGAGGCTGAGCACACGCGGCGGTATTGGTCATCCGCTTACGTTGACCAAAGTTTCGAACGCATGAACAATTTTATGTGGCCCGCGCCGGGAGTGATTGTCGCCGACCCTCGAACGTATCATCCAGGAGTCTGACAGATTGAACGCCACGACCGCGCCCACGCGGGATGGACTACTGGGCAGCTGCCCGAAAGGCCCGCCGCTGCGCGCGCAGGCCGATGAGGTCGGCCACCTGGCCGAGCAACGCGGAAACATTCTCCGCGTTGATGGAAACCTGCTGCTCATCGCCTACCGGATAGCGGGAGGCTTTGGCTTCCCTATAGGCTGTCACCAACGCCGTAGCGGGCTGATATGGCTTCACCCGGGCATACGAAAGCACCTGCCGGCCGGCTTGCGGCGATTCCACCTCAGCTTCGCTCAGGACCAGTTCGTATTGGCCCTGGTCCAGCTTCGAGAAGGCCTCGGCCGCCGATCCCGCCACGTCCACGCTGTAACCGCCGGCTTCGAGGAGGGTCTGCAAGGTCAGGCGGGAGGACAACTCGTCGTCCACCACCAACACGCGCGCCAGTTCCAGGCTCTTCCGCATTACCGTACAGATCTACTTTAACCGAAAAGCCCAAACATTACACGTAAAAAATGATAACGTTTTCAGAGATGCCGGATTCTGCGCTAATCAGTTGAAAACACGGCGGAAAATGGCGTCGACGTTGCGCAACTGGCGCTCCAGCGAGAAGCTTTCGGCGATTTGGCCGGAGTTGAGGACCGCCCGGATCTCGGGATCGGCCTCGATGGCGGCCCGAAAGTCCGATTCCTGCTCCCAGGCGCGCATGGCGTGGTTCTGTACGATTCGATACGCCGTCTCCCGCAACATACCGGCGGCTGCCAGATCCAGCAGCAGTTGCCCGGAGAAGACCAGCCCCCGGGTCATCTCCAGGTTGCGCCGCATGCGCTCCGGATAGACCAGGAGTTGATCGACCAGTTGCGTGGTCTTATCCAGGAGGTAGTCGGTAAGGATTGTGGAGTCGGGCAGGATGATCCGTTCGACCGAGGAATGCGAGATATCCCGCTCGTGCCACAGGGCGACATCTTCGAACGCAGCCTGCACGTTGGCGCGCACCACGCGCGCCAAGCCGCAGATCTGCTCGCAGGTTACCGGGTTGCGCTTGTGGGGCATGGCTGAGCTGCCCTTTTGCCCGCGCGCGAAATATTCCTCGGCCTCGCGCACCTCGGTGCGCTGCAGGTGCCGCACCTCCAG
>CABECX010001077.1_pt1 | contig 10635 bp, 9 predicted proteins | sample 3422721 | NCBI WGS metagenome assembly CABECX01 (sample SAMEA5534328, study PRJEB31848) | metagenome | biome: tundra; feature: field; material: soil | place: USA | collected 2013-05 | depth 0.15 m | reverse complement strand
GTTTGCAGGTGCGCCGCGGGCAGCGGCCGGTCGGCCACTAACGCGGGGATATCCTGCGGATGCAGCACGACCAATCCGGCGGCGGCCGCCTCCACCGCCGCCAGGATTTCGCGTGGACCGAGATCGCCGGGCAACACGGCGCGTATGCCGGAGCGGAGCGCATCGCCGGTCCAGGATGACTGCAGATCCGGCGCCAACACTACGATCGCTGGTGCGTCTTCGCGGGCCGCCAGTGCGATCAGGTCTTCGGGCGGCTCGTCGTGATGCGTCTCTACCGCGGCAAGCACCACATCGGGTTGATGCCGATCGACGGCGGCGCTCAGGCCGGCAAGGCCGGACGCGCCCACGACTTCGATGCCCGCACCTTGCGCCCCCACCGACTCGAGGCCTGCTCGCACGATCGCGGAAGGCGCCGCGATCAGCAGACGAATCACGCCGCCTCCGCCACCGGACGCGCCAGACGGATCGTCACTTCGCGCGTTGCGGCGCGGTCGCCACGCAGGAACTGCAGATGGATAACGCCGCCGGTGTCGTCCAGCGCTTCATGCAGATCGTCCACTGCGCGGAACGGCCGGCCTCCCACGCCGATGAGCACGTCGCCAGTCCAAAGTGGCGCGGCGGCTGCCGCACTTCCCAGCTCGACCTTGAGCACCAGCAGGCCAAAGCGCCGGTCTTCCAAACGCACCGGCTGCACCGTCACGCCCAACGAGAACCCGGACGCGCCGCGCCGCAAGAACGCCGTCACAGCATTGCCCGGAACGGCGGCGCCCAGTCCATGCACGATCATAGTGTTGATGCCGATCACGCGGCCGTACGCATCGGCCAGCGGACCGCCGGAGTTGCCGGGCGCGAGGCGCACATCCGCCAGCACCCAGCTTTGGCGGCCGAATCCCGCCAGGCTGCCGAGCGCATGCACCACGCCTGTGGTCAGCGCGCCGATGAAGCCCATGGGGTTGCCGATGGCCATCACCAATTCGCCTACGCGCAGTGCGCCCGAATCGCCGAAAGTGGCCGCGGGCAGGCCGCCGGCTTCCACCTTGAGCGTGGCCAGGTCGCGCCGCGCATCGCGCGCCAGCAAGGTGGCCGGAAGCTCGCGGCCATCCCAAAGCCGGATCGACGCGCCGGCGCTGCGCGCCACGTGCGCGTTGGTGACGATTTGGCCATCGGGCGAGGCGATCACGCCGGAGCCGCCGGCGTTGGCACCGCGCAAACGCACCTCGACGGTGGAGCGGCGCAACCGTTCCGCGATTTCTCCGAAGGCGCGCGCCATGTCAGTCTTCCCTCCTGGGCCGTTCCCCTACCGTTATATTTAGTTCGATGACCTGCCCGCCGCGCACGATGCGCGCCACAACGGGCTTGCCCACGGACTCGCTGTCGAGCGCGGATTGGATGTCGTCGGTGTCGCGCACGGGCTGGCCGGCGAGCGCCACCAGGATGTCGCCGATGAGCACGCCGGCGCGCGCGGCGGGTCCGTCCAGCTCGGCGGAGAGCACGATCAGGCCGGTGTTGCCATCCGGCAGCGCAACCGGATGCAGGCCTAGGCCGAGGTAGCCGCGAGAGACATGTCCGGTGCGCAGCAGTTCATCGACCACGCGGTTGACGGTGGAGGCGGGCACCGCCAGTCCGGCAATGCGCGAGAGTGCGCTGGTGGCGATGCCCAGGACGCGGCCCGCGGTATCCACCACGGCGCCGCCGGAGCTGCCGGGATAAAGGGTCAAATCGAGGCGCAGATATTGATCGATCTGTCCGCCGCGCCAGGAGCGCCACGGCCCACTGACCGCGCTCATGATCCCCATGGTGGCGTTCACGCCTGAATCCGGCGAACGGCCGATGGCCAGCACCACCTGGCCGGGCCGCAGCGTTTCGGTGGAGCCGAAGGTGGCCGTGGGCGCGCCGTTTTCGGCCAGCTTCAGCACGGCAAGATCGGTGCCGGCATCGCGGCCGGCCAGCGTGGCGGAAGTGGTGCGGCCGTCCGGCAGCGTGATGCCGATTTCGTCGCGGCGGCGAATGGCGTGCTCGGCGGTGACGATGACGCCGGGCCGCCAGATGACGCCGCTCGAAGCGAAGCGCGGCCGGGCATTTACGGCTACCACGGTGCGGCCGGCCTGCTCCACGGCTCCGGCCAGTTCATTGGATAAAGCGGCTAATTCGTTTTCCATGCTTCCAGCTTGCCGCATGCCGAGGGCGCGGCGCACCGGCAAATCGGGCAGGGGTGGCCTGGAAGAATGGCTAGCGGCTCGTGGCATGGCTGCCGCTACGCTTGTCTCCGTCGAGGAGTACCTGTCCACATCGTACGATCCGGACTGCGATTACGTGGACGGTGAACTGGAGGGTCGCAACGTAGGCGGAAAAAGACCACAGCAAAGCACAGGGAAACATTTGCATCTATTTGCGAACGGACTATCCCACCCTGTGCACCTTAATCGCACTGCGTTTGCGCGTGTCGGCTACACGCTGCCGTGTACCCGACGTCTGTGTCTCGATTGGCGAGCCAGACGAGGAAGTGCCCACCCAGCCGCCCTTCTTGTGCATCGAAATCCTCTCGCCGGAGGACGGCGCAGGACGAATCCAGCGAAAAGTCGGCGATTACCTCAAAATGGGCGTCCGGTACATTTGGGTCATCGATCCGCGCGAGCGCGAGGCGGTTATCTATACGACTTCGGGCACCCATGTGGTTGAAGACGGGTTCCTTCGCGCCAGCGACCCCGACATCGCCGTGCCGCTCGCCGAAATCTTCGACTAAAACGTGTGCCGCAAATACGCCGAAATCAGAATGATGAGCAACCCCGAGATAGCGGCCCCTCCGAACAGGCGGCCGCGGTGGTCCGGGTTCTTCGTCACCAGCACGATGCCCACCGCGAAAACGTGCGCCACCAGCAGCAGCTTCAGGCAGAGCAGAATGTAGTAGCGCGGGTGGTGTCCCGGATTGGCCGCCAGGTTGTAGCCGCCCGAAACCAGCAGCGCGGCGATAGCGCCGAAGACCAGCGGGCGATAGAGCGCGGCGGTCCTGTCAGCCAGCGCTTTGCGCGCCTCGGCCGCCAGGACTCCGGTTGCCGGAACCAGTACCAGCCAGCCGTACAGCATGCCGCCAATGAGCGTGGCGACCGACGCGATATGCAACCAACGCATGAAGATGCCAAGGGCTTCGAACATGCGTTGATTATACAATCGTTACTTATGGTGCATGAGATTCTGCCGGTGGGCATGCTGCAATGCAACTGCTCGATTTTCGGCGACGAGCAGTCGGGGGACGCCCTGGTGATCGATCCGGGCGACAACCTGCCGCAGATCGAGCGCATCATCGCGCGCCACGGCCTGCACGTGAAAGCCATCGTGATCACACACGCGCACATCGACCACATCGGCGGCGCGCACAAGCTGCACGCATCCACCGGCGCGCCGGTCTACATGAACGAAAATGACGACAAGCTGCAGGACATGATGGACATGCAAGCCGCGTGGCTGGGCGTGCGCACGCCGGAGCGGACCGAGATCGACGCGCCGGCGCGCGATGGCGATATCCTGCGCGCGGCGAGCGCGGAGTTCCACGTGCTGCATACGCCGGGCCACACGCCGGGAAGCATCAGCCTGTGGCTGCCCGCCGAGAAGAAGCTGGTGGCGGGCGATACGCTGTTCCGCGACAGCATCGGGCGCACCGATCTGCCGTTCGGCGATGGCGACCAGATCCTGCGATCGATTCACGACAAGTATTTCGCGCTGCCGGACGAAACCGTGGTAGTGCCGGGACATGGACCGGTGACCACGCTGGGCCGCGAGAAGCAGTTCAATTACTTCCTGCAGGGGATGTAAATGCAGATACCAAACTGGCCGATTTCGACCGATCGCGAACTCGAACTGCTGCGCGAGGTGTTGGAGAGCGGGCGCTGGGGCGGGCACAGCGATTTCGTCAAGCGGCTGGAGCGCGAGTTCGCCGCGTTCGCGCATTGCGCGCACGCCATATCGGCCATGAACGGCACGGTGACGCTGGAGATGGCGCTGTGCGCGGCGGGCGTGGGCGCGGGCGACGAGGTGATTGTGCCGGCCATTTCGTTCGTTTCAACGGCCATGGCGGTGTCGCGCGCGGGCGCCACGCCGGTGTTCGTGGATATCGAGCCGCTGAGCTTCAACATGGACCCGGAGCGCGCCGCCGCGGCCATCACGCCGCGGACGAAGGCCATCATCGCCGTGCACTTCGGTGGCGCCATGGCGGACATGGACCGACTCGCGCCGATGGCCGCCGAGCGCGGTCTGGCGCTGATCGAAGACGCGGCGCATGCGCACGGCTCGGAGTGGGCCGGCCGCCGCGCGGGCAGCTTGGGCCTGGCCGGCTCGTTCAGCTTTCAAAACTCGAAGGTGATGACGGCGGGGGAAGGCGGCATGCTCACCACCAACGACGCCGCGTTCGGCGAGCGCGCGTGGTCCATCATGGACCAGGGCCGCAAGCCGGGCGGCGGCTGGTTCCATCACTACGCGCTGGGGAGTAATTACCGCATCACCGGCTTGCAGGCGGCCGTGCTGCTGGCGCAGCTCGAGCGGCTGCCGGAGCAGATCTGCCGCCGCACGCGCAATGCGGCGCTGCTGCGCGCGGAGCTGGCGGACGTGCCGGGGCTGGCGTTTCAGGCTGTGCCGAAGCCGCAGAACGCCAACTCGTGGTATCTGCTGCTGGGCCGCATTGACGCGCAACGCATGGGCCGCACGCGCGACGAGTTTCATCGGGCGCTGACCGCGCAGGGCGTGCCTTGTACGCCGTTCTATCCGCACCCGCTATACGGCAATCCGCTCTATCGGGAGGGCGGCTGCCGCGTGGAGGCTTGCCCGGTCGCCGAAGCGTGCATCGGCGACGCTTTCTGGCTGCCGCATCGCGCGCTGCTGGGCGATGAGCAGACCACGCAGGCAGTGGCCGCGGCTATGCTCCTGGCGTGCGGGCGATAGATCAATGCTCCTCACCTGCCGTCAGTTCGGACCGCTTCAGGGCATTGATCCACACACGATCGGAGTCGTTCGGACTGAGTGAGTTGAGGATGTATAGATAGAGATGCCGGCGCAGAAGGTCGTTATAGTTGCGGGCAGATGCCTTAGGCGGGCTACATTCGCTCAGCACGGGAGGCTGGCCAACAGTCCAGAGGCCGATGCCCGGATTTCCGGTTTCCGTACCCGTTAGAAAGTTAGACAAAAGACTGCGCCGACATTGGACGCGATATTTGACATGGTCGAACGGGGTTGCGGAATCGCTTCCGCTTCGCACAGTTTCCCACCCGTGGCAGCCCGTACATGAATTGATGGAGAGCGAGAAACGGATGCCGTCCGTTTTGACAGGATTTCCGATCACGTTTGCAAGCGTCAGGACTGACGGAGGTGTATGGTAGAGCATGCCGAAGTTCGTCGCGAAACTCTGACCGGTAAAGCTGTAATTGGAGTTCCGAATATTCTTCGCGTGGGACCTCACGAAGTGGTTAAAGCAGGGGTCCCGGTCGACGCAGTCGTTAAGCACATAATTCGCCTGCCGGTCCGGTTGCTGCCGTACCAGGCCCTGGGCGCTCACGGCAAACTGCCCAAGATACCAAGGGCCCCCAGGGGCTTCGCCGTTAACTCGCACGCGCACCGAAGCTGCTTGCGCGGTGCGACGATCCAGAATGCATTCCAATCGTCGAAGGTAGGTGGCTGACGGCTCGCTCGCGAGCGAGATCCATTCTTGCCCCATGGTGTGGAAATCCGCCTTGCTCATACAGGGCAGGATAAACTCAACGATCCCGGTGAAGAAAGGATCCGAGGAAGGTGGAGGAATTCCCGCGTAGACAAAGCGTACTTCGGCCTTCCCGATTCTTCCCGGCCCACAGCCGTTCATCGTCGCGAGATCAATCCTATTGACTACCGCTAACAAGCGCAGCGGAATCTTAGGCACCGGGAGATCCTTACCCGCAGCTTTCCAAACCTCCGTCAGGGGAGAGATGTCCGGGTCCAGATTCTTCCCCCATTTTTGTATGTTTCCTTCTACCGCGGCGGGGGAAGCCCCAGACAGCCGGAACGCTCGGTCCATAACCGAGGTAAAGCTCCAGGGGCCCGAATTCGGGTATGCTGGATCCGACTGGAAGTCCGCAGAATCCACCACATCGGTCCCCCGCATCAGCAGAGCCTTTTCCGCGAAAGACCCGTGGTCCTTCAACACTTCCGCGGGGATCACGTTTTCCAACCACTCCTCAGCAGTCTGGTTTGCGGCTAATGTGAACGACCGCTGATGGATCTTCCACGCGGCAGGCGCCGTCTGGGCACGGAGAATACGCGCGCCGGCCAGCGCGCCTGTTATCGCGGCAGCCGAGATTGCTATCCGGAAGCCCATCCACGCACGATCGCGTGTCATGGGTTAGCCACCGGATGGGTGTGGCCGGTCCAGATCACGACCTTCAGGTTACAATCCGGATGCCAAACGGTGCCGCACAGCGTATTCGCAGCAGCCGCAACAGCGGGGCTCTGGTTTGCATCGCCCAGCTTGACCAAGTCCGCCCGGTCCGCCGGCAGCACGCGCACGAAACCGAAGGTGTCAAATGGCTTGTAGGGCGGGGCACTCAGCAGTTGGCCGCGCAGTTGGCCATCGACAATCATGGCGCCGAGGGCGACGTAGAAGTTGAAGTCGCGCCCGACGGTGTTCATGCCGGTGTGTTGGATGGCGGTCGCCAGGCCATCCAGGGCGGCGCGGAAATTGTTGGATGCCAGCGCAACCAATAGTTCTCCGAGGGCCATCAATGAGATTGGTTGGTCCTTGAGTCCCGTCCCCGCATTCCGCACGGTATCGAGCGCTTTCTTGTAGTCTCCCTCGGGAATCGCCGAGCGGCCATTCGCCCCCGGTCTAGGGGGCGCGCTAAGGGCGGCTTTCTTGACGTCGCCCCAAAACGTGGCGTCGGCTGCCAGCCGTCCCAGGATCTCCCAACTATCAGTCATCGTCTTATCCTCCCTTACCTTGACTTGAGGTTCAACCTTTCGTGCTCACTCCGGGCCAGCCGGACGACCTTATAGGTTCCAGCTTGCGGGAGCCAATGATTCAGCACTCGTTCATATAAGCGCAAAGACTCCGGAAAACGGGACAACTTCGCCAAACATCGCGCCCGCTCGATCCAACACAGCACAACGAGTCCGGGAAAGTAATGCCGCAGGATGCTGGGGCGCTGGAATTCCAGTAGCTCCAGCGTCGCCAGTCTGGCCAAGTGGGCGTTACGGCGGCCCTGCCATTCCGCCAACGTTATCAGGGTGAGCGGATCGGGACGCAGTCCGCTTGCCTCTAGCAAGAGATTGCCAGCCTGCTCGTCGTCACGGCCCATTAACGCAGCACCTTGCAGATGCGCACGGGCTCCATGGGTATGTGTGGACGGCCAACGCCGCTCGATTTCGGTAAGGCGTTCCACGGCTTGATCGGCCAGGGCGGTCTCGCCCATGGTGACCGCTAGAAGTCCGCCTTCCCGCAGAGGTTGCAGCCAAGCGGGCGATGCGTCGAGCCGGACCAATTCTACTGCCTGGGAGTACGCACGATCAGGCGCATCCATTAGCCACGCCAGCGATCCCAGCCAGGAGCGCCGCGTCTGACGCCGGGTCTGTTCGTCGGTGGCAATGTCATACGCCAAATCCGCGGTCAGCGCGGATGATGCCTCCGCGAACCGCCCTTCGAGCACCAGCGGACCACAACGCAGCAGGTGCGACCAGCGCTCCCGCTCGGGTGACTGGGCCATCTGCTCGAACTCATTTCGGGCGTTGTCGTATTCGCCTTTCACCATGTAAGCCAGCCCGGATCCCCAGTTGAGGAGCGTACTCTGATGGCCTTGTTCGCGAAACCGGCGGTGCAATTCCAGGGCTTCGTCACACCGGTTCGCTTCCGCTTCGTTCACGATCAGTTCGCTCAGATTGTTGTCGCTGGTTGAATCTAGTTCGACCGCGCGGCGATTAAATGGCAGCGCATCCACTGGCCGGCCTGCGCGGACGCAGGCGAAAGCCATGTGGCGCTGGAAGACGGCCTCCTCCGGAAAAAGGACGGTGAGGCGGCGGCACCGCTCACGCGATGAAACAAAGTCGCCAATAATGTTGTAATACCGCGATTCGATCCAGAGCCTCTCTCTCTCGCCGACGCGCCCGCGCAATTCAAAGGCACGCTCATAGGACGGGATAGCGGATTCCACCCGGAAACTCGCCGCGAGGGCCATGCCGCGCCGCAGATGCGCCAGCGCGAACTCGGGATCCAGCCGGATGGCATCGTCAAACCAGACCAATGCCTCCCTGGCTCTTGCAGACTCGTATTCCTGAACGCCGCGCAAGTAGGAGTCGACCGCTTCGGGAGAGGCGGATGTCACCTGCTCCAGTGGCGTGTACCCGGCCCGTAGAGCGCCGGCGGATTCTCCCAGTTGCCGCCGCAAGCGCAGGGCCGCGCTATCAGCGAGGCGCACTAGCCTGCGCGCATCGTCCACTTGTTCGTCGATGCCCAAAACGGGGGAAACGGACCGCGGTTCGAACACCTGCAATTGGATTCGGAGACCTTTACCCACTTCGTGCAAGACGCCTTCCAATACCAGAGGGATCCCATCTCGGACGGCTGCCTCCAGGAACTGCGCCCGGCTGACTGGAAGAGCAGAAGGGAGCCCCAGCCCCTCCAGAACCGATCGCAGGTGGTCGTCGGCGACCACGGTCAGGAGCGGCGATTGCCGTAACCCGGTCATCAGGAGTTCGCGTAAGGTGGTGGCGAGCCCCAGCCCTGCTGGTTGAAAACCATTGATGGCGAGCCGCTGACGCCCCGTCAGCACAAGGCGCGGCCGCCTGAGCAAAAGATCGTACGATGCCACCCCGGTAGCCGCCGCGGCCGCCGCGAACAGCCATTTACGGCGGGTCGAACCTCCGCTGAGCAGCCGGATCAAGGCGCCCGAGTCCGGGCGGTCCTGAGGGCGTTCGGCGAGACAGCGTTCTACAAGACGATTGTGGGGCATCAACTGCCCGAGGACCTTTCCGTAAGCGTAGATGTCGCTTTGAAAGGTCGCGTGGCCACCTGCGAGCAACTCCGGCGCCATGTAGTCGAACGTGCCGCCCTGAATGGAGTGGCGATCGGCCTCGCGAACGACCGGCTCGGTAGAGGCGCCGGGCGGCTTAGGGCGGTCCGATAAGGCGCGAGCCAGCCCGAAGTCGGTGATGACACAGCGGAGATGTCCCAAATCGCCGGCGAGGATTACGTTGCCCGGCTTGAAGTCTCCGTGGACGATGCCATTGCGGTGGGCGGCGTGGAGGCCTTCGGCCAGATCGAGGGCAATGCGGCGAGCCGCTGCACGCTCCGGCGCTTGGCTCCCAAGCCAGTGCGCCAGGCATGTCCCTTCGATATACTCCATGGAAAAGCACGGAATCTCTCCCTCATCGAACAGATCGAAAATCCGGCAAACGTTGGGGTGTGTGACGCGCCGCGCATTTTGTATCTCGGCAATGAACCTGCTCCGGACGGCCGGATCGGCAGTCAAATGCGCCCGGACGGTCTTGACGGCGACCCGTTCGTTAAGGCGCAGATCGTGGGTCAGGTAGACCTCGCCCATTCCTCCCATGCCCAGCAGCCGTTCAACAAGAAAGCGCCCAGCCAAGCGTTGCCCTTCATGGAACCGCGGCCCTTCGCGCGAAGACAGCTCTCGAACGAGCGTAATGGTGTCATCCAGAAAGCCTTTAGCCGCGGCCTCACGGTGATTGTGCAACAGGCGGCGGGCCATTTCGGCGATTTCCGGGTGCGGCTCACGCTCCACAACGGCATCCGGATCGTCCGACTCGATCAGTTCTTCAAACAACGCCTGAACCCGCGCCCATTGTTCAGATGTGATCTCAGTCCGTTTCGGGGGCATGCCTTCCCAATCAGTAAGCGCATTGTTGGCGTCGAAAGGGACACCCGTCCGCTGGGAACTATCGGGCGAGTTCGCCATACAACCATGCCCGGGCCATCCGCCAATCGCGTTTCACAGTGCGCACCGACACCCCCAGCGCCTCGGCGATTTCATCCTCGTTCAAACCGCTGAAGAACCGGAGTTCCACGACTTTGGCCTGGCGTGAGTGCAGGGACTCCAGGCGCTGCAACGCTGTGTCCAGGTCTGCCACCAGTCCACATTGCTCCGCGGAGATTACGAGACCTTCGTCCAAAGAGATGACGGCTCCATCCCGCTTCCCAGCGCGTCGGCGACGCGCGTAGTCCACGAGAATGCGCCGCATCATTCGAGCGGCCACCGCAAAGAAATGGGCGCGGTCTTTCCAGTTGAATTCCTGTTGCGCACTGAGCCGGAGATAAACTTCATTGACGAGTGCGGTTGCCTGCAATGAGTGGTCCGGCCGTTCCCCACGCAGACAGCCACGGGCAATTCTGTGCAGTTCCCGATAAACCTGCGGCAGCAATTCGGCTTCTGCCTCCTTGTCTCCCTGGGCGAAGCGCCGCAGAAGCTCGGTCATGTCAGTGCCAGCCATTCGGGTTTATACTACACTAATTGGACGAAGGAGTACAGTCCATTCCGGGCGTCTTGAGCATCCGGTGAGTCCGCGGGCGCGCGGCCTCCCACTGCGCCGAAAGGGGAGTATGGCCTTGACTCGGTCAGCTCTAGCTTTGGCATTCTCAACAAGGCGGCTGCCGCGTGGAGCCTTGTC
>CABECX010001073.1_pt1 | contig 10644 bp, 8 predicted proteins | sample 3422721 | NCBI WGS metagenome assembly CABECX01 (sample SAMEA5534328, study PRJEB31848) | metagenome | biome: tundra; feature: field; material: soil | place: USA | collected 2013-05 | depth 0.15 m | reverse complement strand
AGGTCGCCTCGCTTCTGTTTGTTATGGCCGCGCTGGGGCAGTTGGGAAGGGGTGCGGGTGTTGATGTAGGTGAAGAAGTTGGTGCCGTCGTAAACCAAGGCACGGAGATCGAGCTGAAATCGTCAACAAGCTCGGCATCTCACTCGACGGATTGCGCGACCTGACCACGCAATGCCAGCGGGTGTTCAACCCCACCTATCGCGACAATCCGGACGTCGCGTACTTTTCGGTTGCGGGACGCGGCCGGACCGGCTATCCGCCAGTCTCCGCCCCGTTGTTCCTGTTCCACCAGTACATCTCGGCCAAAACCGGCGACGCCAACCACGGCCTGATCGCGGTCACGAGCGCGAAGTGGGGGACCTTCGACCCGAACCTCTGGGAGGCCGATCGCGCCGAGGAGGCCGGCTACAACCTGGATAACCTGTTGATCCCGCCAGACTTTCCGTACCTTGCCAAGTATGACGCGTTGCTGGCCAACGTAGCGCATCTGATTTAATCGTCTTTTAATGACCAATAACTCTTGACTCTGAGTCACAGCTTGTTGTACGATCAACTCATGGACACCGCAACAAAAACTCGCATCCTCTGTTGCTCCTGCCTGTCCAGTTATCCACTCTCATCGTTATTGTATTGGTAATTGCCGGCCCGGAAGGCGTGGGATATCGGCAATCCCGGCTGGTTTGCCGACCAGTGTGCCCGGCACGTTGGCGTTCGCCTCGCCGGCCTTCCGCCAAGCCATATATTCGTGTAAGTTCTTTGACATCGGGGAGATGGGTGAGTTGGTCGGAGCCGCTGGGCTGTAGCTCCAGTAACCCTTCGGGAAAACCTCGCAGGTTCGAATCCCGCTCTCCCCACCAGTGTGCTCCGGATGCGGATGGTGACGCGAGTGGCCTCCAAACCCACGATTGGCCGTTCGAATCGGCCCCGGAGTGCCATTTGCCTGTGGTGGAATTGTATACACACCAGTCTTAGAAACTGGCGTCTTCGGACATGAGAGTTCGAGTCTCTCCAGGCCCACCAAGTTATGCGCCCCTGGCGGAACGGTTTACGCAGCAGCCTCAAAAACTGTGGCCTTCGGGCATCTGGGTTCAAATCCCAGGGGGCGCACCATGCGCCGGAACGCAAAGTGGAGGAGCGGCGGGACTGCAAATCCCGCGTTAGTGGTTTCGACGGCCACCCGGCGCTCCAATGCGGAGACGTAAGCCGAGTTACGGCCTAGCGGCAGCCCGCTCGAAACGGGAGGGCCCTTCGGGGCGTCTGGGTTCGAGACCCAGCGTCTCCGCCATCCGAATATCGACGCGGAAGAACACCAGGGAGAGGAGGTTTCTTGCGCGACGGCACTCAGGCACTTTCTTTGGGGAATTGGCGAAGCGCGAACTCACCCCACTTGGCTAGCTCTTCCGCTTCCTCGCCGGAAAGCGAACGGCTTGTAGAATCTCCTCCGGAACAGCGGAAGTCGAGGGAGCGCGGCTCATATCCTATCATCGATCCTACCACCGAATACTAACGTGCGCGGCTCAGTAGATCTGGTACGACCGTTACAAAGCCGCCTTCACCACGCTCTCCAGCGCATCCGCGGGCGTATCACCCTCGAAGCGCTGCAGCGTCTTCCCGTGGCGGTCAAAGACCACCGTCGTAGGCAAACGGCCCACGTGGAACAGATCCGTCGTCTTCTCCGATCCCAGCGCCACGCGGTACTTCATCGGGTGCTTCTTGAGGAACGATTTGACCAATGGCGCGCCGCCATCCACGTCCATGGATACGCCCAGCACCACCACGCCGCGGTCCGCGTACTGCTCGTGTAACCGGTTAAAGGTTGGAATCTCCTTCAGGCACGGCACGCAGTAAGTTGCCCAGAAATCTACCACCACCACCTTGCCCTGCAGGGCGGCGGTGTCTACCGGCGCGCCATCGAGCGTAGTCACCGGCAGGGCCGCCAGATCGCTCTGCGCGCTTTCGACTGGAGCCGCCGCGGTCGCCGCCGGTTTCGCAGTCACGCCTTTCTGCAGAAACGCCAGGTACACGCCCGCATCTCGGGTCAGGCCCCCAGACGTGGCGACGGCGTTCCCATCGGCATCCAGGATCGCGTAATACGGTATGGCAGGCGTATGGAATTTACTGCCCTCCAATTCCTGATTGGCCAGCGAAGCTGCGTCGGTGCCGTCGGTGTACAACTCCACCAGTACGAAGTTCTGGAGCGCGCCCGCGATCTCCGGCCGCGTGAACATGTTGGCCTTCATCCAGTGGCAGTTGGTGCAGGCATAGCCGGTGAAGTTGACGAACACCAGCCTGCCTTCGTGCCGCGCGCGGTCGAGCGCCTCGCGATACTGGTTCTTCATCCAGACCAGCCCGCTCTGGCCTGCCCCGCCAAGCCCGCCGCTGCCCGAAGCCACTGGAATATATGCGTCCAACTCTCCGAGCTTGGCACCGAACATCCCCGGTAGCAGGCTGATCGCGAAGATCAGGAACACCATCCCAGTCAGCAGGCGCCCCAGCCCCATCGGCTCGTCTTTGGAAATGCCTTCCAGGCGTAGGAAGCCGAGCAGGTACAGTCCGGCCATGGCGAACAGGACGATCCACGCCGCCAGGAAGCGCTCGCGCGTGATGACGTTCCATTGCAGCACCTGGTCCACGCTGGCCAGGAACTTCAGCATGGCGGCCAGCACGATGAATCCCATCACCACCTTCACTCGCGCCATCCAAGCGCCGCTTTTGGGCAGGCGCTTCAGGTACGACGGAAACAGCGCCAGCAGGAAGAACGGCAGCGCCAGGCCGGAGGCGAACGTGAGCATGCCCAGCAGCGGCCGCGCTCCTCCGCTGCCCACCGAAGCTGCCAGGAGCGTACCCATGAAAGGCCCGACGCACGCGAACGAGGAAAGCGCGAACGTCAGCCCCATCAGCAGGGTGCCCGGGATGCCGCCCTTCTGCGTGCCCCGGTCCAGGCTGGTCAGCACCGACGACGGGATGGTGATCTCGAACGCTCCCAGCAGGCTCAGCCCGAACGCCAGAAAGACCAGAGCAATGAAACCGTTGACCCATGGATTCGATCCGAGTTGCACCACGCCGAACGGGCCCAGAATGGCCGTGGTGAGCAGACCCAGCCCCGAGAACAGCACCACGATCCCCAGGCAGAACAGTACCGCTTGAAAGACGCCTTCGCGCCGGGTCCCCTGCCGGTTCAGAAAGAACGACATCGTAATGGGAATCATGGGGAAGACGCACGGCGTGAAGATCGCCGCCAGGCCGAAGCCGAAAGCCACCAGCAGGAACGCTCCCAGGCTCTGGGTGTCCGGGCTAACCTGCGCGGACGGCGCCGCGGCTGCGCGCGTTTTCGGCGGTCCGGTCGCCTCGGCGTATCCCGCGGGAATGGGTGGGGCGGCGCCGTGCGCCGCCGGGTCAACGGTCAATGTTGCGCTGGCCGTGCGGCGCCGCGGTGGAATGCACACCTTGTCGTTGCAGGTCTGGTAGCGGACTTCCGCGGAAACCTCCGAGGCGCCCGCCGCGGCGTCCGGCTTCAGTTGCAGCTCAAGCAGGAAAACCGCGGAGCCTTCGTAAGTCTCCGTATCAAGCTGGAAGTTTGGATCGTAAGCCTTCTTGGGAGGCGCCGGGAACACCCGGATCTTCTCCACGGCGGCATTCGCGGCCACCTTGATCGTGGTGGGAATAGCCCCCGCGCTGGTCATCGAATAGAGGTGCCAGCCCGGGTCGATCTGGCCCTCCAGACGCGCCAGTACCTTCGATCCCGGCGCTGCGGCCCTAGGTTCCAGCGAGAGCGACCACTTTACGTTGTTGGGACCCTGCGCCACGGCCGGCAGGGCCAACAAAGGCATCACAAGCAGGAGCCAGCCTAAAACGCTACGTGTTCGGCAGCCCATTGGCGTAACTCGTCCTCGATGCGCTCGTTGACCTTTCCGCTGGAGAACTCCGCGCCCACCCGGATAGCGTTCTTGATGGCATTCGCGTTCGACCGGCCGTGGCATATGATACAGATGCCGCGTACTCCCAACAGCGGCGCGCCGCCGTATTCGGAGTAGTCCACGCGCTTCTTGAAATCGGTGAAGGCCGCCCGCGCCAGCAAAGATCCGATCTGCCGCGTGATGGTGGCCCGCAGGGATTCCTGCAACATCTGCTTGAGCATGTCCACCAGCCCTTCGCTGACTTTGAGCGCCACGTTGCCGATGAACCCATCGCACACGATCACGTCGGACTTGCCCGTGTAAATATCGCGGCCCTCCAGGTTGCCCACGAAATCGATAGGCAGGCTCTTGAGCAAGGGCGTCGCACCGCGCGTGGTGTCGTTGCCCTTATGCTCTTCCTCGCCGATCGAGAGCAATCCGACCTTGGGACGCGGCTGATGCAACACCACGCGGGAATAAACCTCGCCCATCACCGCGAACTGCGCCAGCATACGCGGGGAACAATCCACATTGGCGCCAACATCGATCACCACCACGGGCTTGCCGATCAGCGTCGGGAAAATGCCCGCCAGCGCCGGTCGGTCTACGCCGTGTATGACGCCCTGCACCATCTTGGCGGTGGCCATGACGGCGCCGGTATTGCCGGCCGAGACGAATCCCTGCGCGATGCCGTCGCGCACCAGGCGGGAGGCCACCCGCACGGAACTGTCGCGCTTGGCCCGGACGGCGCGCGCCGCGCTATCCTCCATGGTGACCTGCTGGGTGGCGTTGACCACCTCCACCGGCAAGCCGCGGTAGTCGTCGTATTGCTGCAACTCCCGCCGCAGAACTTCCTGCCGGCCGACCAGGATGACCCTGATCCCCAACGTTCTGGCCGCCTCGACGGCCCCCTCGACTTCCGCTTTCGGGGCGTTGTCTCCGCCCATTGCGTCAACAGCAATGGTGACCATGTTGGGCGGGTGGCTACTCCTGCTCGACTTCCACGACTTCGCGGCCCTTGTATTGTCCGCAGTGCGGGCACACGCGATGCGGCAGCTTGGGCTCATGACAGTTGGGGCATTCGGACATCCCGGGCGTTTTCAACGAATCGTGCGCACGGCGATTTTGTGTCCGTCGCGCAGAGTGGCGTCGTTTCGGATTCGGCATTTCGGTACCTCAAAGAGTTTACCCCGGAACTGTGGGGCTTCAAAGTGTTTTCAGGTCCTTCAGACCTTGGAGAGCGGCCCACCGGTTGCCGGCCCGCTCATCCTTGCAGTCGCACGGCGTTTCATTGCGGTTCTTGCCGCACGTCGGACAGATCCCTCTGCAATCTTCGTTGCAGACTCGCTGCATGGGCATGACCAGCAGGATTTGTTCGCGTAAAAGGTCTTCCAACTCCATCCCGCCGCCCTGATAGAAGCCCAATTGAGCTTCGCCTTCATCGATCTCCACTTCTTCCTCCCGCGCGATGAAAGACGCCGGCCGGTAGAAGAGATCGAAACTGGTGTCCAGCGGAAATCGCGCGCGGCCCAGACAGCGGTCGCACTCCGCCTCCATCTGCACTTCGAAGCGGCCCTGGATGCGGACTTCGCCCTCGGTATTGGCCAGCAATTCGGCCGTTCCCAGCGCGTGCAGCGGACCCGCCTGCCAGATTTCATCTTGCTGAAAATCCAGATCCTGGGGCGCGAAAGTCTCGTCGAAACGAATCTTACGCAATTCCATCTCTTTGATGCTAAGGAACATAGGAATACCCGGGAGCGGGGAAACGCAACTGTCATTATAGCGCAGACACGTTCGCGGGAAGTGTGCGACACTGCGAACGGTCGCCGCACTCCCGCCCCGACTTTGCGCGATTATCGAGGGATGCAGGCAATCTCAGACGATCCCGTGCAAGCCCTTGCGCTGCTGCCCCTGGATCAGGGTGAGGAGACCGAGCGCCAGTGGCTGCAGAATACCCTCGCGTGGCTGAAGAGCGCGCCGCCGGAGACACGCACCCAACGCCTCCGCCATCTGGCCGAAGGCATGCGCAAGCTGCCTGACGCGGGGCAGAGATTCCAGCAGATATGGGGCAAGGCGTGCCCTTCACGGCTGTTTTCCGAGGCGGGATTCGCGGAGGCACCACCTCGTTGCCGCGAGAGCTGATCGCGCGCCTCAAGCGGCGCATCCTTCCCCAGTTGGAAGATGAACTCGACCTGTACGCGGCTCTCCATGTGACGGATCCGGATGTCGCGGATGCCGAGTGGATCGCCGGTCTTAACGAAGCGGACGCATCCGAATGGCGCGAGTTGCTGGGCAGTTCGGCCGGCCACATCCTTGCGGCAATCCGTCTGCTGGCGATTCGGGCCGCGTCGATCGGACTGTCCAGCGGCGTCATGAAAGTGATGCCGCACCGGTGTGAAGCCGAATCTCCCTTCCTAAATCTGCTGGATGCCGCAGACCAGTTCGCGCGCTCGCCTGGCGGCGCAGGTATCCGCGATGCATTGAAAGAAACCATCTTCAATTGCCGGGTCTCCACCGGCATCTCGCATGCACGCCTGGAGGAGCAGGGGGTTTCGTCAGACCTGGTCTTTCGCCTGGATCTCGTAAGCGCGCAACTTGAAAGGATGGAGGCGCTTTTGCGCCTGAGCTCGGGCCGGGAAGATGGGCGCGCGTTTGCATCCATGCTGGTGCGCGGCTTCGCCGAAGAACGCGGGATGCGCAACCTGGTCCGGAACAGCGTGAACCGGCTTGCAAGTCAGATCGTGAGGCATACCGGCAAGAGCGGCGAACACTATATTGCGGAGTCGCGGTCCGAGTGGTGGAGCATGGGTTATGGCGCTGTGGGAGCCGGAGGCATCACGGCGTTCACAGCCCTGTTCAAATACGTTTTCGCTGCCATGGCGCTGGCGCCGCTGTGGACCGGAATAGCGCATAGCCTCAATTACACCGCCAGCTTTGTGCTGATGCAGTTTCTGGGCTGGATGCTGGCCTCCAAGATGCCGTCCATGACGGCGGCGGCTCTTTGCAGCGCGTTGGAGAAGGACGATGGGATGCGATCCGAGGTGAGCCTGGTTACCGCCATCACTCGGACTCAGACCATTGTGACCGTAGGAAACCTGCTCGGCGCGATTCCCGCGTCGATCCTGATCGACGTCTTGATGCAATGGAAGAATGGCAACCCTTTCCTCACCCACGATGCCGCGCTGCACGGCATTGAATCCATGCATTTGCGGCGGTCCCCGACCGTTCCGTTTGCGGCGCTCACCGGCTGCTTTCTGTGGCTTTCCAGTTTGGCTGCCGGATGGACCGCCAACTGGATGGCGCTGCACCGCCTTCCGGCGGCCCTCGCGCAGAGCCGGAGACTGCGGCGGTCTATGGGCACGGAATCGGCGGTGGGGCTGGCGCAGATCGTCGAACATCACTTCAGCGGGATAGTTGGATATGTATGCCTGGGCCTGCTGCTTGGTTTGCTTCCGTTTGTCAGCGTCTTCGCCGGCGTGCCGATCGAAGTTCGGCACATCACCTTGGCGAGCGCATCGCTGGCTTATGACGTGAGTTCGCTCGCGTGGTACGGTCCTCTGCCCTGGCGCGACATGTCCTGGGCGCTGCTCGGGCTGGCAGCGACCGGGCTGCTGAACTTCGGCGTGTCCTTTGCGCTCGGTTTGTGGTTGGCGATACGTGCGCGGAACCTGGATACGACCGGCCGCAAGAAGCTGGTAGCCGCACTGTGGAGCGAACTCTGGCGGCGCCCGGCCCGGTTTTTGTGGCGTCAGTATCCCGGCTGACTACTCCGGCAAGAACCGGCGCACTCCCCAATCGTAGGCCGCCGCGCCGATGACACCCCCCATAATCGGCCCGACGATCGGCACCCAGAAGACCATGCTCCCGTCGGTGAGGCCGTTATTCTTGAACCCCGCGACCACTGTGAACAGCCGCGGGCCGAAGTCGCGCGCCGGGTTGATGGCATACCCGTGCATCCCGCCGAACGACATACCGATGGCGACCACCACGGCGCCCACCAGCACCGGCGTCAAATTGGCGCCGGGCGGCTGATTGCGCGCGTCGGTCAGCGCCATCACCATGAACAGCAGGATGGCGGTCCCAATGGTCTGATCGAGCAGGCCGGCGCTGGGGACTTCCGGAAACGCCGGGAAGGTGGTGAAGACGCCGGCGGTGTGATCCAGGTGTGGATCGGCCGCGCGGAACGCTGGCAGGTAGTTCCAAAACACCAGCGCCGCCGCCAGGAATGCGCCCGCCACCTGCGCCAGGATGTACGGCGCCACCTTGCGCCAGGCGAAATCGCGGAAGATGGCGAATGCGATCGTCACCGCCGGATTCAGATGCGCGCCGGAGATGCGCCCCGCGACGTAGACGCCCATGGTCACCGCCAGTCCCCATCCGATGGTGATGTTGGTGAAGCCGCCATGCACGACTTCGCCGGGCGTGCCTTTGCCGAACAGCACCACCATGGCGACCACGCCATTGCCCAGCAGGATCAGGATCAATGTGCCCAGGAACTCGGCGGCCAGCTCCGCGCGGAGAGAGGTTTTTTGCACGCGATGGGCATTCTACCATCCTGCTATCGCCTTTGTCGTGCGCGCGCTATACGGGCCACTGAAGCGCGCGCCAGGCATCCACGCCGCCGTGGAGCGGGTGCACGCGCACGATCCCCCGCCTCTGCAACAGCAGCGCCGCACGGGCGCTGGAAGCTTCGTTTGGTCAACTGCAAAACAGGATGATATCGCGGTCGCGCGGTATTTCGTCGTGGCGCGTCTCCAGGTCTTCGAGTGGAATGCGCAAAGCTCCCGGCACGGAGTCCACTTCGCTTTCGAGAGCGGTCCGGACATCCACCACCACGATCTCTTCACCGGCTTTCAGCTTGACCTTTAGTTCCGCCGCCGTGATGCGCGCCACCGCCAGCTTCTTGAGGAAGCGCCGGCGTTGCGCGAATTTCCAACCGATCCAGGCGGCCAGCAGTCCCACTGCCAGCACCGCGACGGAGGATCCCATTCGCGCCGCGTAATCTCCGGCCTTGTCGAGCTGGCCGCTGAAGATGTAGCCCACCCCGGCGACGGAGCAGATCCAGATCAGCGCGCCCAGAGTATCGAACAGGATGAACCGGCCAAAGCTCACGCCGGTTATGGCGGCCAGGGGTGCGGAGACGGCGTTCAGTCCGGGCACGAACTTGGCCACCAGCAAGGAACGGCTGCCGTACCTTTGGTAAGCGGTCTCAGTCTGGCGCACGCAGGAGTCCGGCTCGAGCGCCACGCGGCAAATAAAGTGCAGCACCCTGGCGCCGCGCCGCCGCCCCAGCATGAACCAGAAATTGTCCGCGATCAGACAGGCCGCCACGCCGGTGAGGACGATCCAGTGAGGGGCCAGACGCCCGTCCTTGGCGAGAGCGCCGCAGGCCAGCAGCAGGGGTGCGGAGGGCAGCGGCAGAGCGCCTTGCTCGGCCAGGATCCAAAAGAAAAGGAGCACATACCCGTGCCGCACAACAAAGTCGAGGGTGTGAGTCACGGAAGGGGCGCCACGCCGCGCATACGGGTATCGTAACAAGAAGTCAGGAGGAATCAGGCGCCTAACGCACTTTGCCAAAACCGCCGAATAACTACTCGGAGGTTGTTGTGCAACGTATCTCTGCATTTCTGCTTTTGTTCACCGTTCTCCTTCTGCCGGCCGCATCCGCCGCCGACAGGGCGTCTCGCTGGCACACCGTCTGGCGCGTAAGCCAGGCGATGCTGGCAGGGGCCGATGCCGCCGACGCCGCCAGTTCCTGGGGAAAGAATGAAGCTAACCCCCTGGTGCGGTCGGGGCACACCTTCAGCTACGGTTCGCTGGCGATCAAGCTGGGCGCGATGAGCGCGGGCCTGGCCGCGCAGCACTACATTGTGAGCAAGGCTCCCAGTAAAACGCCGCTATTCGCAACCACGAATCTGGCGGCCGCCGCCATGTTGGGTATAGTCGCCGAGCACAACATGCACGTGCCCCGACCGTAGCCCGCTGCCGCGCCAGCGTGTCTGCGTTGATATAGAGGCCGAATGCCAACCGCGATCAGCCAATTGTTATCCTTGGCGGACCCTGCCGCGTCCGAGACGAACGGAGGCGCCCGGGAACCGGCATGGCCGGAGCCGGAGGAGGTGCGCTCCTCCAGCGTACGCACTCTCATCCGGGTATTCTGCCTGACAGCCATTGTGGCGGCTGCTTGTGAGGTGGTGGAGCGGGTTGCGTTTCTGCGCGTCAGTCTGTGGCAGGCCCAATTGGCCGGCGTTGTGGCTTTGGCCCTGACCTCGTCAATCGGTGTTTGGCTCTCGCTACGCAGGCAGTTCGGCGCCTTGCAGCGGGCGGGTCTGCACGCCGTGGAGCACCGGCGCGCCGATGCGGAGAGAATAGGTCTCGCCAGCGCGCTAGATCAGGCCGCGGAAGCCGTGGTAATAACCGATCCCGGGGGCAGGATTCAGTACGTCAATGCCGCCTTTGGCAGGATGACCGGTTACAGCGGCGCGGAAGCCATCGGCCAAAACCCGCGGCTTCTGAAGTCCGGCGATCAGGATCCTCAGTTCTATCAAGAACTCTGGCAGACGATCCGCGCCGGGAAGACGTGGCGGGGCGAGTTGATCAACCGGCGGAAGGATGGCAGCCTCTATACCGAAGAGATGAACATCACGCCCGTGCGGGACGCCGGCGGCGCCATTACCGGTTATATCGCCATCAAGCAGGATATAACCCAGCGCAAGGCGGTAGAAGAAGCCAGGGACTTCCTGGCATC
>CABECX010001064.1_pt1 | contig 10710 bp, 10 predicted proteins | sample 3422721 | NCBI WGS metagenome assembly CABECX01 (sample SAMEA5534328, study PRJEB31848) | metagenome | biome: tundra; feature: field; material: soil | place: USA | collected 2013-05 | depth 0.15 m | reverse complement strand
GATTCCCTGAGATTTGCAGCTCACCCTCCGGGTGAACCTCAACGACCTCTTCTTCTTTGCGCATGTTGAATCATAATAACCACTTCCACGTTCAAGGCGCACGGCCTACTGCCGTTTTTAGGTTCAAGGCAGTAATCGGGTTGTTGTCGAGTTCCACCCAGCCGAGACAAGAGCTGCCTGCGCAGGGTTCCCCAGTATATTGCCAGATTGATCCGTCCAGATGCACCTGATAGAGGCCGGGAACCCCGCCCCAAGCCGTGGAAACCATGCTCGCCGAGAGAGCGGCTGCCAGCAGCGCGATCCTTTGCCATTGCGATACTCTCGTGCTCATCATCAGATTCTCCTTATTTGTTGCGTGCAGTGCTGCCACTTTCGGGCGCCGGATTCCGTCCTACCGTTTTGGCCTCTTGCATCTGGGCGGCAGTTCGGGTGAACTGAAATCCATCCACCCGGTAATGCGAGAAATCGTGGAAGGATTTTCACGCAATCCACAACATATTTTCCGGATAATGAGGCTTGCAAGCTGTTCCGCTGCGAAACGAAGGCATTTTCTAGAGCGTGAACGGGATTCTGAGAAGAGATCCGGCAGGAACATCGCTCTGGCGGCTTGGGGATGGGCTACGGGCAGCAGTTAAGACACGCCGTTCACGCTCTAAGTTGTATAGTGATCGGAATTGGCAAATCGTTTCATGGGCAGTACCAGCCCGGGCGCGCCATCATGGGCTATGATAAAAGTACTGCCCGGCCGGTGGCTGCCGCCGGACGCCTTCCCACGTCGTCCCTAACGGGGCGTGGATTGAAACATGCATACCAACCGGTTGATCGACGAAAAGAGCCCCTATCTCCTGCAGCACGCCCACAACCCCGTGGATTGGTATCCCTGGGGGCCGGAGGCGTTCGAAAGGGCGCGCCGGGAGGGCAAGCCGATCTTCCTCTCCATTGGCTACTCCACCTGCCACTGGTGCCACGTGATGGAGCGCGAGTCCTTCGAGGACGAGGCCATCGCCGCGCTGATGAACCGGCATTTCGTGGCCATCAAAGTCGACCGCGAAGAGCGCCCGGATGTGGATCGCATTTACATGGCGTTCGTGCAGTCCACCACCGGCGGCGGAGGCTGGCCCATGTCCGTTTGGCTCACGCCCGAGTTGAGGCCCTTCTACGGCGGCACCTATTTCCCGCCCGAGCAGCGCTATGGGCACCCCGGTTTCCCGATGGTGCTGGAGCGCGTCGCCGAAGCCTGGACTCAGGACCGCGACCGGATCGAGGAATCCAGCCGCGAGGCCATCGAGCAGTTGACCAAACAATCGGCCGTGGCTCCCGCCGGGCCGGGTTCCGCGTTGCGCCTCGATAAAGACACGCTGGATGCCGGCTTCTACGTCTTCCGGCGCAGCTTCGATTCGCGTTATGCGGGCTTCGGAGAAGCGCCCAAGTTTCCCCGCCCGGTCGCGCTGAATTTCTTGTTGCGCTATTATGCCCGCGCCAAAAGCCAGGAATCCCTCGACATGGTGGCGGCCACTTTGCGAGAAATGGCCAAGGGCGGCATGTACGACCAACTGGGCGGCGGCTTCCATCGCTATTCGGTGGACGCCCGCTGGTTCGTCCCGCACTTTGAAAAGATGCTCTACGACCAGGCGCAACTGGCCGTCTCGTACGTGGAGGCGTTTCAGATCACAGGCGACGCGTCCTACAGCCAAACCGCGCGCGGCATTCTGGATTACGTGCTGCGCGACATGCGGGATCCGGACGGCGGCTTTCACTCCGCCGAGGATGCCGATAGCGTCATCGACCAGGCGCATCCCGAGGAGAAGGGCGAAGGCGCGTTTTATGTCTGGACGCAATCCGGGATCGAAGCCGTGGCCGGCCAGCCTGCGGCCGAGTGGTTCTGCTACCGCTTTGGCGTCGAGCAGCAGGGCAACGTCCGGAACGATCCGCACGAAGAATTCACCGGCAAGAATATCCTCTATCAGGCGCATTCGATCGAGGAGACAGCGCGGCAGTTCGACCGGCCTGTGGCGGAGGTCCAGGCCGCCATTCTGCAAGCCGCGAACAAGCTGCTGGAGGCCCGCGGCGCGCGGGTTCGCCCGCATCTCGACGACAAAGTCCTGACCGCCTGGAACGGGCTCATGATTTCCGCGTTCGCCAAAGCCGGCGCGGTGCTGGCGGAGCCGCGTTATGCGGATGCCGCCCGGCGCGCGGCGGATTTCCTCGCGAGCCGCATGTACGACGCGGCGACCGGCACCCTTCTGCGGCGTTACCGCCAGGGCGCGGCCGCCATCCCCGGCTTCCTTGACGACTACGCGTTCTTCACGCAGGCGCTGCTCGATCTGTACGAGACCGGTTTTGAGTGGCGCGACCTGGAACTGGCCATCCGCCTCACGGAGAAGCTGGCGGAGTTGTTCGAAGATTCCGAACACGGCGCATTCTACAGCACGGCCGCGGGCGATCCCACGCTGGTTATGCGGATCAAGGAAGACTACGATGGCGCGGAGCCTTCCGGCAACTCCATCGCGGTGCTCAACCTGCTGCGGCTGGCGCAGATCGCGGACCGCTCCGATTTTCGCGTGTCCGCCGCGCGCGCGCTGGAGGCTTTCGGATCGCGCATGGTGGCCGCGCCCGTGGGCGTGCCGCAGATGCTGGTGGCTTACGAACTCAGCATTTCGAAGCCCAGGCAGATTGTCCTGGTGGGCGAGCGCGATGCGCCCGATACGCGCCGGCTGCTCGACCAGATCCACTCCCGTTTCGTTCCCAATCGCATAGTGCTGCTGGTGAATCGGGAGTCGCGCCAGGCGCTGGCCCGCTACCTTCCCACGGTCGCGGATATGACGGCCATCGGCGGGCAGGCCACCGCCTACGTCTGCGAGGACTACGCCTGCAAACTGCCCACCGCGGACGCGGCGGCCTTCGGCCAGTTGTTACAATAGGCGGTCACCCAAACAACAGGAGGAGAAAATGGAACGACCAGGAGCAACAACGCTGCGCGGAGATCCTAAGACGTTGATAGGGCCGGAGCTGAAGCCAGGCGACCCGGCGCCGGATTTCGAGGTGGTGGACAATAGTCTGAAACCGGTTACCCTGGCGGCCACCGGAGACCACGTGCGTATCTTCAGCGTGGTGCCCTCGCTCGATACGCCGGTGTGCGACGCGCAGACCAAGCGGTTTAACGAAGAAGCCGCCAAGATGCCCAACGTGGATATCTTCACGGTGAGCATGGACCTTCCCTTCGCGCAGAAGCGCTGGTGCGGCGCTTTCGGAGTCGACAAGATCAAGATGCTGTCGGACCATAAAGATGGCTCGTTCGGCAGCCACTATGGCACGCTGATCAAGGAATTGCGCATTGAAAGCCGTGCCATTTTCGTGGTGGGCAAGGACAACACCATCAAACACGCGGAGTATGTGAAGGAAGTCGCGGACTTCCCGAATTACGAAACCGCGCTGGCGGCGGCGCGCGCGGCATCGTAGCAGCCCATGGAAAACCGCTCCCTGACCGTCGCGGCTCGGTAGATTCCGTGCGTTACCGAGCCGCGATCGTCGGGGAGCGGTGCGTTGTGACTCGAGGCGGCTCTGAGTACGGATTCCCCAACCCCGGTCCTTGCTGAACGAGTCCTGGCTCGGGCGGTGGAAAGTCCGCTGGTGCGCGGCGGCCTGACCATCGGGGCCGGCATCGTCACCGGCAGCATAATCGGCTTCGTGCGCGTGGCTCTCACCGCCTACCTGCTGGGCACGCACTCGCAGGCGGATTCGCTGGCCGTGGCCGTGGGTCCGCTGGATGCGCTGAATTCCGTGCTCATCAACACCATGGTCTTCGCCTTCGTGCCCATGCTCGCCGCGCGGCAAGGCGCCGATCGCACGGCGCTGTTCCTGAAGCTGAACCAGTGGTTCGCCTGGCTGTTTTCGCTGTTGACGCTGGCCATCGTGGTTTCCGCGCCGTGGCTGATCGCCATTCTGGCGCCGGGCCTCGACCCACGCTACTATCACACCTCCGTCACCATCTTGCGCATCTCGGCGTTCTCCATCATGGCGGCCGGCGCGGCGGCCATCAACTGCGCCTTGCTATATACGGACCGGCGATTCGCGCCTTTCGCTTTGTATCAAGCTTGTCTCAATGTGTTCACTATCGCCGGCGCCGTGAGCCTGTGGCGCGTGCTGGGGGTCTACGGGTTCGCCATCGGTTACACGGTGGGCGCCTGGGCGCAGTTCGCCGTCGTGTACTTCTGCGCGCGCGCGGGTCTGGAAACCCGCAACCTGCCGCCGTCGAAAGTGCATTGGCGCGAAATTCTCGGCAGGCCCGTGGCGGTTTCGCTCTACGCTGTCAGCCTGGCGCTGAACATAGTCTTCACGCGCGCCTGGGCGACCCACATCGGGCCGGGCATGGCTGCCGCGCTGGATTATTGCATGCGCGGCGTGGGGGTGCCGCTGGCGTTCCTGGTGAGTCCGATTTCCAATTCGCTGCTGCCGGAGATCGCCCGCCTGCGCAGCCAACTGCGCCTGCGCGAAGCCTTCCGCCTGATCGACAAAACGCTCGGTCTGGCGGCGCTGGCGGCCGTAGCGGGATGCGGAGTCGCGCTGGCTTTGCGCCAACCTGTGATCGCGATCCTATTTCAACGCGGCAACTTCACGGCGGAATCCACCACCCTGGTCTCGACTGTCTTCCTGGGCCTGGCGCCCAGCCTGATCGGCTGGAGCCTGCTGGAGTTGACCGGACGCGCGCTGTTCGCGCTCGACCGTCCCGCTCTGGCGTTGGTCGCCTCGTTCATCCCGGTGCTCGTCAACGTGGCGCTGACGCTCTGGTTGCACTCGTTGCAACCGCAGTTGATCGGCCTGGGGGCGTCGGTGGGATTGATGGTGGGATTCCTGGCGCTATTCGCCGCGGCGCACGCCAGCCGGAAACGGTGGATGGCGGCGAATTTTAGATTGTGATACTGTATGTAGTATCAGCCCGGCGGACTCCGACTTGCAGCGCGAGGGGGCCTGCCAGTTTTCTAAATATATCAATTACCGCTAATTAGGAGAACAAAATCACGATGAAAATTCAGGACAAGAATGGCAGACTTGAAGCGGATCGAGAAACGAATTCGCGAGTTGGCGGGACGGAGACGCAACGTCAGGCTTGCGGAGATTGAATGGGTCGTTAACCAACTCGGATTGAACGGCTACGACACCGGATCTCGCACCAATGGCCATCAGACAATCTTCGGGTCGGGACAAGGAAATTCGGCGTATGCGGCCACAATCCTGGAAGCAGGCAGGTGACAGGCCTACTACGTTGATGAGTTTGTCGATGCAATGATCGACATAGGTCTCTACGATGAATGAATCCGTGAAGAATGTTGCGTACTATATGACCCTGCCGTACACAACCGTGCTACGTCGCGATGAGGATGACGACGTGATCGCACGCATCGAGGAACTGCCCGGTTGCGTCGCACATGGCAGCGACGAGGCAAAGGCGATCAAGAATCTGAGAGAGATGCAGAGGCTCTGGCTGGAGGAGTGCGCGGAGAATGGTCACGACGTTCCCGTGCCCGCGCCTGAATCGGTGTTGCCGAGTGGAAAATGGGTGCAACGTGTTCCCCGGAGCTTGCACCAGCGCCTCGTCCAAATGGCCAGGCACGAGAACGTTAGCCTGAATCAGTTGGTCACCTCATTGCTCTCGGAGGCTGCCGGCCGGAGCGTTTGGGAAAAGCCCGCCGGGAGCCTGCCGGAGCCGCCTCTCGCTCGCAAGGCCGCACCGCCCGGCCCTGTTGGCCTCAGCCGCAAAAATGGTGAGCGCCGGAAAGATCCGAGCCGGACAATCGCCTCTCCGGTCAAAACCTAGCACTAGCGCGGATGGTTTTGCCGCCCCTTTTGGGCCGCCCTAATCCAACGGCGCCTTGCCCAGCCGCTCATACTCCGCGTTGAACTCACACCCCAGCAGCGCGATGGCGGCCACCAGGTACATCCACACCAGTAACGCGATGCTGGCGCCGATACTGCCGTACATCACGTTGTAGTGCGCCACGTGCCGGACGTACCAGCCAAAGCCGTTGGTGGCCAGCATCCAAAGCACCGTGGCCACTACCGCGCCGGGAAACAGCGCCGCGAAGCGCTGCTTGCGATTCGGTCCGAAGTAATAGAGCAGCATCGTCACCAGGATGGTAGTGGCGAACGCCACCGCGTACCGCGCCAGGCTGCTGACCAATTCCCAGGCCCAGGCCCAGGGATTCCACAAGGGGTCCACCTTCATCCAACCCAGGACCGCGTTCTCCACCTGAGTGCCGAACAGCAGCAGCGCGGAAGCCACCACCAGGGGCGCCGCGGACAACACGACCAGCAAGATCCCCACGCCCGTGTTTTGCCAGAAATTGCGGCTGCGCGGCACGCGGTACGCCGCCTGAAAGCCTTCCATCAGGCTCGTGAAGACGCTTGAAGCCGCCCATAGCGAGACCAGGGCAGCCACCACCAGCACCAGCCACGGGCGTGCGCCGCGGGCCTGAAACTGGCGTAAGACCAGGTCTTCGGTACCGGGCGGGACCACTTGGGCAAGAACGGCCTCAATAGTGTCGGAGACGAATTTGGCGCGCGTTTGAATCAGTATGGTGGCCGCGGACGCCAGTACCGGGAAAAAAGACAGCAACGCCGAGTAGGCTGCGCCCTTGGCGATGCTGAAGCAGTTGTCGTCAGCCGCCGCAACAATGCTTCGCCGCAGGAGATAGGGAAATGTCTTCCACGCCGGGCGCACAGAGCCAGTATAACGGTGTACCCGTCTTAGCGCAGTCTGCATAGACACACCATTCGATTCGTGCTGATCCTTACAGACAGCGCGCCGTGGCGGGTAGCCGGCTCAGTCTCTAGTGGAGCCCGGACCTAACTGGCCTTCTGGGCTTCTTGAGCTTTCCGGTACGCCGCCCACCGTTTCTTCGTGGCCGCCACGATACGAGCTCGCCCAGCCGCGCTGATTACGCGCTTTTTCGGCTTGGGCGCGGCCGTCTTGGTTCCGTGCTCGGCCTTGTAAACGGCCCACCTCTTCTTTTGGGCCAGAGCGATGCGCCGGCGGGCGGCCGCGCTCATGGTGCGTTTCTTAGGTGCGGACGCTCCGGAAGCCGCGGCGGCGGAAGCCGGCCGGGAAGCCGAATTCCCTCCAATCTGGCTGCGTAGTTCCGCTATCTTCTGCTCAACCTGGTCCCGCCTATGCTGGAAACCGATTAAAGCAGCTTCGAGTAGTTCAGTGTCTTGCTTGGGTGATCGTGGCATCAGGTTGATTATACCCATACTTACCCGGCGTTGTCTCGGACCTTTGGTCACTTTCGTCGAAAATGATTCTTTTGGAGTAGCGCGGGCGGCGATACAATACCAACGTGGACCGGAGAAGCTTTCTGGGCATGGTGGCCCCCGTAGCCGTTCGGGACAGGCTGGCGGGGGCCGTGTCTATCCCGATCGTCGACACGCATATCCATCTCTTCGATACGGCTCGTCCGCAAGGCGTGCCGTGGCCGGACGAGAAGGACGCCGTACTCTACAAGCCGGCTTTGCCCGGCAGATATCGCAAGGTTACCCAGGGTCTCGGCATCGTGGGCGCCATCGAGATCGAATGCAGCCCTTGGCTGGAGGACAATCAGTGGGTCTTGGACGTGGCCGCCAAAGACTCGATTATCGTCGGCGTTATTGGAGACCTGGAACCCGGTCATCCGAAGTTCCGCGGCCAGTTGGAACGTTTCGCGCGCAACCCGCTGTTTCGAGGTATCCGGTATGGCAACCTGTGGGGCCGGGATCTGGGCGCGGAATTGGGGAAGCCGGAATTCATCGGCGGACTCCAGGCGCTGGCCGAGGCCGGCCTGGCGCTCGATACCGCCAATCCCACGCCGGCGCTGATAGCGGATGTGGCGCGGCTGACCGATCGCGTTCCCAACCTGCGCGTCATCATGGATCACCTGCCACAGCTCAATCCTTCCACCGCCAACCTGCGGGAGCTCGGCAAACGTCCGCAGATCTACGTCAAGGTTTCCGGAGTGCTGCGCCGCGTGTCGGGCCGGGTGCCGCTCGATACGGACTTCTACCGCGGCAGACTCGACGCAATCTGGGATATCTTCGGCCCGGACCGGCTAATCTATGGCAGTGACTGGCCGAACAGCGATCCGTTGGGGACTTACCCGCAAGTTCTGAAGATCGTGGAGGAGTACTTTCATGCCAAAGGGACCCTGGCTGCCGAAAAGTATTTCTGGAAGAATTCCATCGCGGCATATCGCTGGATCAAACGGGATGCGCGCCAACCTGGGCTGGCATGACACTGGTGGGGCAGACCTGGCCCTGGCGGCTCTGTGGCTGTGCGCGGCGCCATTGTGGATCGGCTGCGGCCGGAGCCGGGTTCCGGACATCGCGGCGGACATCGCGCGTATTCGCGCCGTCGATAATCATGCGCACCCGGTGCGCGTAGTTTCTTCGGGAGAGCGGGACCGGGAGTTCGATGCGCTGCCGGTCGATAATATGGAGCCTTCGTCCGATCCGGTCTATTTGAGGCCGGGGGCGCCGGGCATCCTGGAAGCGTGGCGCGCGCTCTACGGGTACTCTTACGGTGACTTGCGTCCGGAGCACGCGCGCGAACTGCCACGCTTGAAGCGGCGCGCCATGGAGCGCGAAGGCGACGGATATCCGGCCTGGGTGCTGGATCGAATGGGCGTGGAAGTGATGCTCGCCAATCGGGTGCGGATGGGGCGCGGCATCGAAGCGCCCCGTTTCCGGTGGGTGCCCTATGCCGACGCGCTGCTGTTTCCGCTGGACAATTCGCAGCTCGCCGCCCGGAACTCCGATCGCAAAGCGTTCTTCGCGGACGAAGACATGCTATTGCGGCGCTACCTGAAAGATGCGGGACTGACCAGCCCGCCAGCCAGCCTGGACGAGTATCTTACCCGGGTCGTGACCCCCACGCTCGAGCGGCACAAGCAAGGCGGCGCCGTGGCCGAGAAGTTCGAAGCCGCCTATTTGCGCTCGCTCGAATTCGATAAAGCGGATCGCGCCGCGGCGGCGAAAGTATATGCGCAGTATCGCGCGAAGGGCGCTCCTCCGGACGGCCAATACAAGCTTCTCGAAGACTATGTCTTCCGGCACATCGCGGCGGAGTGCGGACGCCTGGGGATGGCCGTGCACATCCACACCATGGCGGGCGCCGGTAGCTACTTCGAGGTGCGCGGCGCGCATCCGCTGCTGCTCGAATCCGTGCTCAACGATCCGGCGCTGCGCAAGACGAACTTCGTGATGCTGCACGGCGGCTGGCCTTTCACCCGCGAAATCACGGCGCTGCTGGGAAAGCCCAACGCTTATCTGGATTATTCGGCGCAATCTCTGCTGGTGCCGCCAGCCACACTGGCCGCGACGCTGCGCGAATGGCTGGAATGGGTGCCGGAGAAGGTGATGTTCGCCACGGATGCCTACCCCTACTCGGATGAAATGGGATGGGAGGAATCCGGCTGGATCGCGGCCCACAGAGCGCGCCAGGCGCTGGCCATCGCCCTGACCGCCATGATACGGGATGGCGAGATTTCGCGCGGACGAGCCCTCGAGCTGGCCAACCTGGTGCTGCGCGACAATGCCCGCAAACTGTACGGATTGTAAGTTTCCTGGCCACTTGCCGACGCGCGTGGCTCGGTAACTGAGCCGCGACCCAAAAGGGCACCCGGTCAGGGAGCGGCCATCGCGCCGGCCGGTCATCGCTCCAGCGGTACGATCTTCGAGTCTACCTGGAATCTGCGGTAGTTACTCCAAGTAATCTCCTGGTCAATGGCTATTCTCAAGATCAACCCGAGCCTTCCGGCGCCCTTCATGTACATGCGCTTGGGTAACCACAAGTCACCGGCGACCCGGGTCTGTTCGAAAACCAGCCTGGCGCCCGGATTCAGGCGGACCAGAAACAGCCCGAATGCGATCGTCTCCGTAGTTTCGGCTTCCAACCGGACCCACTGGTAGCTCGACTTATCTACCCAGAGCTTCCCCCGTATCTTGGGCAGCGGTTTGGCATCCCGATCCCGCGCATGATACCCGGCCTTAGGCGTTCCCGCGATCACCCACGCGTCGTGGCCGTCCACCTGCGCCTCTCCCTCGATGCGGAAATCGAAGGCCTCCGGAATCTGGCGCAGGAACTCGCGCTCCCTCCGGCGCCGCATTTCGTAGTCCGCCAGCCAGCGCCGCTTTTCTTCGGGCGTTTCGTGCGCCAGCTTGGCGACGCTCTTATCCAGCTTGTCCTGTTGCTTCTTCTGTTCGGCGGGCGGGAGCGGCTGGCCGTTGCGCTCCAGCATGCGCCGGTACGGCTCGCCATCCAGCATTACGGTTTCCCAGGCGCTCCGTTCGGTCGATTTCACCTTGCCATCGGAACCGAAGTGCCGCTCCGTGGAACGCGCCACCCAGGTATAGTCCTTCATGCGCAGCCAGTTTGTCTGGTCCCGCTCCACCGACTTGCGGACGATTTCGCGGGCATCCTCCGCGGCGAGTCCGGTAGCTCAGTGAGTGAGACGCAGTCGAAAAAGTGTCGGGCTCAGGCCCGCCAGGATTCGAAAAAAATCCGCGCCTCCTACATTTTTCTCTGGACTTTTAAAAATAGATCGTGTACCGTGGAAATGCGTCGCGACAGTGTTAGCTTGATGCGATGATTTGATTGGCTCCAAAGCCAGGAGGAAGCCCGTGTCTGTTCCCGATGCCGCCACCCGCCAACGGCAGGTCCTGCGCGATCTGGCGGCAGAGCAC
>CABECX010001057.1_pt1 | contig 10751 bp, 9 predicted proteins | sample 3422721 | NCBI WGS metagenome assembly CABECX01 (sample SAMEA5534328, study PRJEB31848) | metagenome | biome: tundra; feature: field; material: soil | place: USA | collected 2013-05 | depth 0.15 m | reverse complement strand
CTTCATGGGCACGTTGTAGCGCACGTTCTCCAGCTTCAGAATCGTCCGGCTGTTGCGGCCCAGGTCGGTCATTTCCAGCAGGCGCGCCGTCCAGATCCCCTGGATGTTCCGGATGTCTTTCTCCACCAGGCGGCGCACCAGCTTGTCCTTCACGTAGTTCTCATACTGCACGGGAACGTAGTTGTCCTTGCGAATCCATACGCGCGAGGAAGTGTATTGCGAACTCTTGCCCTGCTTGGGTTTCGATTCGATGCGCCAGCACGCCGCGCCGTCGATGGATTCCTCGCCCTGCAGGCTGAAATCGAACTGGTTGACGTCGCGCTCCTCCAGATCTTCGAAGCTGAAATCCGTGCCGAAGAACCGCGTGGAGCGATCCTGTTGCGCGATGCGGCGGTCGCGCCCGATAGCCGGAGTCCACATCCACTGATCCGACGAGCGATCCGGGTGATTGATCACCAGCAGCGCCACGCCCTTCACCTCGGCGGGCTCCGTGAAGCGGATGATGGCCTTGCTATTGCCGTAGGAACCCAGCCTGTCCGATTGCCAGTGCTTCTTCGACACCTTGTTATTCGCGCCGATCACTTCCAGCGAGCCTTCGTAGCGCTGGGAGTCGGCCCGGCCGCGGCGCTGCGATTCTTCGACGATCTGGCGCGCGTCCTCGGCCTTGGCGGGGGCCGCGGCGAGCGGAAGAATCGCCAGCGCCAAAGAGATGACCCGTCTATTCATACTCCAGCGCCTCCACTAATGAACTGCGCACCGCGCTCTCCGCGGGGAACAGCGCGGCGCCGAATGCTGCGCCGAGAATCACGGGCACCAGCAGTCCCACGATGCCAAAGGGAAATGTGTAATCGAGCGCGATTCCGGCGAAGCTCTGCCGCACAATGGTCAATTGGTAGTACAGATTCACGGCCCCCGCCGCCACTCCCAGCAGCAACCCGATGACGCCGATCGCCAACGCCTCCATCCAGATGGTGTGACGGATCTGGTTGCGCAATCCGCCCACCGCGCGCAGCACGCCGAGTTCCTGCCGCCGGTCCGTGATCGAAACCGTCAGCGTGTTGACGATGCCTAGAATGGCCACCAGCACCGCCACGAACAGTTGTAAGTAGGTCATGCCAAACCATTGGTCGGTTACCTTCAACACCCAGCTACGCACCTCCTTGTTCGAGAGCACGAAGATGCGGCGTTCGTGCGCGAAGCGTTCCAGAATCCGGCTCTTGACATCCGCGGCCACGGCGCCCGGCGCCAGATAAATGCGGAACACGTCCACCGCGTCGTCTTTCCACAGCCGCCGGTACAGGGCGCGCTCGATGAAAATCGTGCCCAACTGGTTCGAGAAATCTTCCAGAATGCCGGCTATGGGCAGCCGCAGAACGCCAGCCGGTGACGCGATCTCCAGCGTCTGGCCCAGCTTCAGCTTTTCCAACTGCGCCAGGTTGTCCGCGATGATCAGCCCCTTCTGCGCGGCTGCCGCGCGATACATGCCGTCGAAATCGCCGGCGGTCACCCGTTGCCCACGCGTGCGCCGCGCGATGCTCAACGAATCGATGCCCACCAGCATCACCGGCTTTCCCCGGAAGTTGATGCGCACGATGCGCACGGGCTGCACCTCGGCGATGCCCGGAATCTGCCGCAGTCCATCCGCCATGCTGTCCGGAAAGTGATACGTCCGCGTGGAGAGGAGTTCCGAAGGGGTGACGAAGAAATCCGGGCTCATGGTGATGTCCATCCATTGAGTGATCTCCGTATAGCTGGCGCGCGCCATGCCGCCCAGCGCGATGACCAACGCCAGCGACAGCATCAGCGCCGCCACCGTAGCGGACGTGCGCCGCGGCGATTGAATCAGGCTATCGGCCGCCAGCGCGCCCTCCACCGGCCGGAGCCATTTGAGCGGCCCGCGCAACAGCTTCGAAAGATACAACGACAGCGCCGGCGTGAGCAGCAGCATGGCCAACACCGCCAGAAAATAGCCGGTATAGAAGGTAACGGTAGATCGCCCAAACACTATGCAGCCCGCAGCAATCGCAATGGCCGCCAGCGCCGCCATGCGCCTTCTGCGATTCTCGCCCGCCGAGAGCACCTGATACTGGCCCTTTTGCAGAGCCTTCACCGGATCCACGCGCGCCGCGTTGCGCGCCGGCAGAAAGGCCGCAATCATGCTGGCGATCACGCCCACCGCGGCCGCCGTCACCAGCAGCCAGGGCCGCACCAGCATGTGGTCCGCGTTCGCCGATGCACCCATCACACCTTCCATGAACGCGTTGGTGCTGGCCGTCAGCCCTTGCGCCATCAACAAGCCGAAGCCGATACCCACCGCCGAGCCGGCCAGTCCCGCTATCGCGCTTTCGCCCAGGAACAGCGCGCGGATCTGGCCGCGCGTGGCGCCCAGCGCGCGCAGGATGCCGATCTCGGCGCGCCGTTGCGTGACCGCAATAGCGAACGAGTTATAGATAATGAACGTGCCGATGAACAGCGCGAACAGGCTGGCGACGTTCATGGTCATCGCGTAGACGCCCATCAGCGATTCGAAATGCTGCCCGCGCCCGGAAGGCGGATCCACTTCGAAGCCCGGCCCCAGCAGCTTGCGCAGCGAGGCCTGCCCTTGCTCCAGCGTGACGCCGTCCTTCAGGCCGATATCGATGCGGTCAAAGCGGCGTCCCATGCCGAAGAATTTCTGCGCGGCGTAGATATCCATGATCGCCAGGTTGCCGCCGAACGCCGAGGTCATCCCGCCCGATCGCAGAATGCCGCGCACGCTGAACTGCTTGTCGCCTTCCATGGTCTTCATGGCCAGCTTGCTGCCGCTCGCGAGGCCGTTGCGGGCCGCGAAGTCGCGCGTCAGGATCAGCGAATCCGGTTGCGCCAGGAAGACCAGCGGATCGTCCATTACTTCTTCGTCGCCGCCTTCCAGATCGTAATCGCGCAGGCTGCGGTCGCCGGTCATGTCCACCGCGAGAATCAGCAGTTTGCCCTGGCCTTTGATGCCGCTATCGACCACCTGCTCGATCACCGGCGCTGCCGCGCGGACATCGGGATCGCTTTGCACGCGCTCCAGAACTTCCTCCGCAAAGCCGCCGTCGCCCGCCGAGACTTGAAGCTGCGTCTTGCCCGCGATGTGCTCGACGGTCCGATTGAAGGCTTCGAGCACGCTCTGGTTGGCTGTGTACATCCCCACCAGCAACGCCACACCCAGCACGATGCCGCCAATGGTCAGCACCCAGCGGACCAGGTGCTTGCGCGCGTAGGGCCAACTGATCAGCCGCAGCAGGATCATCGGCGCACATCTCCCGCGACACGTCCGTCGCTCAAGGTGACCATGCGCGGACAAATCCCGGCCACGCCTGCATCGTGAGTCACGATCAGAACCGTGGCGCCCAGGCGCTCGTGCAAATCGCGGATCAGCTTCAGGATTTCCGCGCCGGTGTGGCTGTCCAGGTTCCCGGTCGGCTCATCGGCCAGCAGGATCGGAGGATAAAACGCCAGCGCCCGCGCAATCGCCACGCGCTGCCGCTCGCCGCCCGAAAGCTCGTCGGGCAGGTGATCCAGCCGGTGGCCGAGCTGCACCAGATCCAGAAGCTCGCGCGCGCGGGCCGTGGTCTTTTGTCTCGGCATGCCTTTCAGATGCAAGGGCAGTGCGACATTTTCCATACAGCTCAGGCTGGGCAGCAGATTGAAGAACTGAAAGATGAACCCGATCTTGTCGCGGCGCAAGCGCGTCAGGTCATCGTCGGAAAGGCTCGCAATGTTCTGCCCATCGATGCGGATCTCGCCCGCGCTGGGCCGGTCCAGGCCGCCGATCAAATTCAGCAGCGTGGATTTGCCCGACCCGGAGGCGCCCACAATGGATAGCATCTCTCCGCGCGCAACCTGCAGGTCGATCTGTTCCAATGCAGTGACCTGCCGCTTGCCGTCAAAGGTCTTCGAAACGCCGTTAACTGAAATCACCGATCCCCCAAACACCATCTTGTGGGGCAGCCACTCTCGGCTGCAGCAGGCTTTTCAGCCGGCACGGCTAACTGAAGTTCGCCGCTGCACGCTAAAGCGTGCGCCACCCACTCAGCGTATCAAAGGTGTGCTATAAATCGTGCCATGCCCGCCCTCGATCGCCGCCGGTTTTTACAACTCTCCGCGCTGGCAGCCGCGCCGCTGTTCCCGGCGCCATACTCACGGCTCGCGGCAGCCCTGCGCCGCAAGGCGAAGATCACGGACGTCAAGTGCATGATTGTCCGCGGCACTTGGGACTGGAACCTCGTCAAGATTGAAACCGACGCCGGCCTCTACGGCATCGGCGAAGCCTATTGGGGGCCTGGCGTTAAAGACGTGATCGCCAAGATCTTCAAGCCGCTGCTGATCGGCGAAGACCCGTTAAACGTGGACAAGCTGTACACCAAAATCCTGTTGCGCAATGGGGGCGCGGGCGCCATCGGCGGCGTCACCGTAGAGGCCGCCAGCGGCGTGGAAATCGCCCTGTGGGACCTCGCCGGACGCATCCTGGAAACGCCCACGGTGAACCTGCTGGGCGGCCGCTTCCGCGACCGTGTGCGCTTCTATCGCACCATGCAGCTTCCCAAGCAACACGTCGAAGACCCCGCCGCGTGGCGCGACCTGGTGCACCAAGCGCGCGCGGAGCGGTGGGGCTGGACCGCGTTCAAGTTTCAGGGCGACGGCATTCCGCGCGCCCTGGACCCGCAATATCAGGAACCCGGTCACGATCCCTATACACGCCAACTGAAAGCCGGCGATATCCGTCAGATCGTCCGTCTCATGGAAGTTGTGCGCGAGGAACTGGGACCCGATGGCGAGTTCGCCATCGACGTCCACTGGCGCTTCGACACACGCGATGCCATCGATCTCGCCAAGGCTCTGGAGAAGGTCCGGCCCATGTGGCTCGAAGATCCGGTGCCGCCGGAGAACCCCGAAGCCATGGCATTCGTCCGCAGACAATCGCCCGTGCCGATCTGCACCGGAGAGAATCTGTACACGCGACAGGGCTTCCTCAAGCTGATCGAACTGCAGGGCTGCGATGGGGTGCACATCGACGTGCCGAAGTCCGGCGGGCTGCTCGAATCCAAGCGCATCTCCGATCTCGCCGACAACTATTACATCTGGACGGCGGCGCACAATCCCGCCAGCCCCGTGGGCACCATCGCGTCCGCGCACGCCGCGGCGTCCATGCGCAACTTCCGCATTCACGAACTGGCGGACTACATCGACTGGTGGCCCGACCTGGTGATCCACGAAGGACCCATCTGGGAAAACGGCTATTTGACGATTCAGGACAAGCCCGGCTATGGTATCGAGCTGAATCCGGACGTGGCGCGGGCGCACCTCGCGCCGGGAGAGACTTGGTGGGGGTGAGGTTCAACGTTGGGCCGGGCGGAATTGGATTGTGCATCGTTATGCATCGTTGGGCGTTATTGTGCACGAATTGGGACCACATAAAATCTGCCGAACAGAGCCAATTCTTAAAACGACTAAAATATCTAAGTTGATTTGTTGTAGTTATGGAGTTTAATTAGAGTATTGGTTATCTTGCGGCCATTGCGGTTACTTGAGCCGATGCGATCACTCCGGCTGCGGTTGAAATTGTCAAAGATCCAGGGCGGCCCCGGCAGAACACCTTGCGGCGAGTGTGGGAGCCTTTTCGGACAGCGTGAGTGTCTCTTCGCTCGACATGAATAATAGCACGAGGTTTTCCGGAACTCGCGGGAATCGATCGTGCTTAGCGATTGTTTTCAGTCAATTAGGGATGACTGAACTTGCGTGACTCGCTCGGACTCGGCGCGCGAGCTACGCCATCGGTTCATTCCTGCAACTCAATGCGCGCAGAGTTCCTCAATCCGTTGGTAGTTATCTTCCGGCTCCGGCCCAGTCCTCCAGACTACAGTAACCGATCCGGCGCGAAATGTCCAGAACTTTCTGGTAGTGCCTGAAAGGTGCGTTGATCGAAAAACAGCGAACGCTTGCAACGGGTCGAAACCGGCTTTACGCTGAAAGCATGCCATTCGACCGCAGTTCGCTACAAGCCCTCCGCAACCTGATCGCCGATACCGATTTGATCCTCGAAACCACCCCAGACCTTCCCCAGAACCGCACGGCCTGTTCCCGTGAGAATCTCCGCGCGGCACTCGCCCTCGTGGATGATCTCATCGGCCAGCAGCGCATGAGCGCCGCCGCCGTCATGGGGCGCAAGGGCGGTACGGCTACCGTCAAACGCTTCGGCTCTGAGCACTTTAGGCAGCTTTCCGCGAAGCGCAAGACCCGCGCCGGGGGCAGACCGCGTAAAAAGATTTAATCGGCCAGGGGAAAGAGGGGCCGCTGAATCGGTATACTGGATCTCTCTATATGGCGCGACCCGCCGTATTGGACGATCATTTCTAGAATCACATCAGCGAGCTTATCCGCCTCGTCCTGCGACAAACACAGTTTTGACCATTCGGCACACATCCCTTGCCATAGCACAGTTCCAGTCACGGCTATGCGATCCGCAGCAAAACGCACCCATTCATGACAATCCGCTAATAGCGTCGCGCTATTACAGGCTTCGGCTACGTCTGATGTCGATCTACTAAGCCGCGATGCCAATCCCTCCATGCCGCATTGTGATAACCCCTCAAATACTACTCGTTCAGGAGCATCCCCACCTGGAAGTACAAAGCAGCCTTCGCTTGGGTCCTGATCCCCATCTAGAATTACGATTGATGGTTTGGGGAATCTTTTCTCAACGGCCATTTTTCCAAGTGCTCGCCCTACGTTTCCGGCCCCATATGGGACGGTCTGATAGCGCAAAATAATATCGCGCTGACTGGACCTTGCAACTATTTCATTCACAAGCGTAGCGGCGCGCTCGTCCTCAGTGTAGACGTCTGCCTCTGGATAAATTTCATCGTCCATTTTTGTCATGGCGAACGCAGGACTGACGCCTACGATGATTTTCTTTTGGCCGTCAGATTCCATGAGATAAATTCTTCCCTCGGAAGGCAACTCATCTAGCACATACGGGGAATGCGTGGTGACAACACATTGCATCTCGTGGCTCCTGCAAAGGGTAGCGAGGTCGCGTATCAAACGGCGTTGCGTTCTAGGATGAAGCGATGTTTCCACTTCGTCGATAAGCAGAATGGAGTACCTTTGCATCGTATGCTGGAGTAGTTCTGCCATGACGGTCTCGCCCGCGCCGCCGTGAAATCCAGAATACCAGCGCCCGTCTACCGACAAGACGGGTACGCTTCGATTCTCATCTACCGAGGTCTTTGATAGCTTCGCAAGATCGTAAGACCGTCCCATAACATTCGATAATCTCTCCACCGTGAGCGGAGCAAATGCCTCGAAGCCGGTCTCTTTGATTTCCCGCTTAGCCATACGGGCATAGCCGGTCCTTGCTGCTATCGGCTGAATCCGCCGGAGATCTATATATTCAACGGTCCTCTTCTTGCGTTCATCATAACCGCGCCAACGTTCGGTAGGTTTTCGCAGACTAGTTGTGACCGACGTGGATTCGAGTCCTTCCTTGGTGGAGACTCTAATCTCAGCCTTCGTCACCTCTTCCCATGGCGTATCGGGGAAGAAATCCGAAGCGAAATACTGGTTCCCGATCTCGCCTTGGTATGCTGCCGCAATAGCTTGGAGAATCGTGCTTTTCCCGGCCCCGTTCTCCCCGACCAGTGCCACTATAGGGAACTGAAATTCGACCCTTTGGCCAATCCACCCGCGTATACCATCTATCTCTATCCATTCCAATCTCTTAGGCCAGCCAAGACGACTCGCCCACTTGTTCGCAAGCAGACGCATTTCCTTGTTTAACGGCATAACGGCTCCATTCAGGCAGCCCAGCCGATTTTTCTGTCTTTCGGAACACTTGAAAACCGGGCCGCTCTTTAGATAAGATACCACAAGCGCCTCTTATTTTCAAGATTTGGCGGCGCTATTCGCAAATACAACCGACAGGCATATTAACAACACCGAGCGTTCGGTGTATTATTGAATCATGGACAGAGAGGTAAAGACCTAAATTACAACGACTTGTAAGGATTGCGACGTGCGATGTCAACGCTTCGGAACGCACCGCAACGGCTTGCGCCGGTTTCGCTGCCAGCAGTGCCACAGGACCTACACCGAACCCCATCGCCTCACCCTTGGCGAAATGTACCTGTCGGAGGACAAAATGGTCATCGCTCTCAAGCTCCTGTTGGAAGGCAACTCGATTCGCTCCACCATGCGGATTACCGGCCTGGACCAAAACACGATCACCAAGGCCCTGATTCTCGCCGGGGAGCGCTGCGAAAAGGTCATGGCGCGACTGATAGTCAACGTGCCGGTCAAGGACGTTCAGGCCGATGAAATTTGGGGCTACGTCTACAAAAAGGAAGCCCACAAATTCCCGTTCGAGAAGGATGACGATTCCAAGGGGGATGCCTACTGCTACGTGGCTATGGAAAAGCATTCCAAGCTGGTTTTGAACTTCGCTCTAGGCCGTCGTAATCAGGCCACCACAGACATTTTCATCGAAGGCTTGCGCCACGCGACCTCGGGCAAGCAACGGTTTCAAATTACCACCGATGGCTTTCAGCCCTACATTTCGGCAATCACCACGACTCTTAGCGACCGCTGCGATTACGCGATGCAAATCAAGGAATACGCAGTCCCGCAAGAGGAACAGCGGCGCTACTCGCCCGCTGAGGTAGTTGCCGTGGAGGAAGTCCCAATCATGGGAAAACCGGACCCCAAGAGGATCTGCACCAGCCATATCGAGCGCCAGAACCTCACTATCCGTATGCAGATGCGCCGCATGACGCGCCTTACCAATGCCTTCTCAAAGAAGTGGGACAACTTGTGGTCTGCCTATTGCCTGCACTTCGCGTATTACAACTTCTGCCGCACGCACAAGACACTGCGCATCACACCGGCGATGGAAGCAGGCATTACGGACCATGTTTGGGACTTGAAAGAACTGCTGGCCTAGCGGTACGATTGAAACGGAAGGCCCGACCGTGAATCGGGCCTTGAATCTCGGTTTGGGTTTACGCTCCCAAATTCATTTTAAGCGGAGCGTGTACCCAAATGCAAGCGCAGCTATTTTATCGTGATGTTTGCGACGTGTCCTATTTCCCATGGATGAGTATTAATATGCCAACTGCCATAGCATGCATTTACACGCCGGAAGGGTTTGTGATCTCGGCGGACTGCAAACAGGGCAATAAACTGACAGGAGCATATAGTGAGTCAGCTACAAAGATATTTCGCATAGGAAACAGCAGATTGGCGTATGCTGTCGCTGGCGATGTCGAGATACCACTAACGGAACATGCGCAGTTTCAGTTTCTCAGGGTGGCGGCTGAGGTATTTGAGAAAACGCCACATGGCGAGTTTTCCCAGTACACGCATGAGATCAAGGCGCGTATATCCAAGTCCCTCAACCAAGCGCGGAAAGCCGCGCAAGCGCCTGAGATTTCAGCTTGGTCTAGATCGCCTGGAGAGCTTAAGGTCGTGCTGATACTCGCTGGATACTCCTCATCTAATGCTCCTGAGCGACGCGTATTCTTACTTCACCCAGAACGCCCTCATTTCGGGTCGTGGGAGGGCGGAGTAGAATCGTCAGAGCACAGGTGGTTTATAGGTCCAGAAATGATCCAGGCCATTCTCAGATCCGGCAGCGACAAGAGGCTGGCGAGGTACAAAATACCCCACGAAGAGCCGTCTACTATAGCCGAGGCAAAGGCCACTGCGGAGAGCTATATCCGCGCCTTCTCAGATTCAGAAGCGCGCGAGATCGATCCAGATGGCTGCGCTACTGTGGGAGAACGTATCCATATGGCAACGATAACGCGTTCTGAGGGCTTCAATTGGGTTGACGGCTTTGGTCCGCCGCCCCGTTGAAATCCTGCTACAGTTTGCGTATGGCACGGCTACTGATCGCCTTGTCCCCGTTGCTCCTTCTGGCATCCTGCGCTCCCTCCGTCCCTAGCGATCCCACCAAGAGCTGCCTAACGGTCCTAAAGTCATCATGGGAGCAAAGCTGCTTCACGTTTAGCCCTAAAGAAACGAGTTGTCGGGATGACAGAAGGGTGATTGTGGGCGAAGCCCGGAACGACTGCGGCGCAACCATCGGCTCGGCATACGTAGAATTCAACCTGATCGACTACGATAACGCCCAAATCCAATCGGTGGTCGATTCCACGCGGAACCTTGCTCCCGGCGTCACCTGGAAATTCAGAATAATGTGGACCAGCAGTCCCGATATCGGATCGCGTGCAGGCCGCTTTGAACTGGCAAGGGCGTCTGCGTACAAATGAATGCGCTTGACCATGAGATCCTTTCGCGCCGATACTGGATCATGGATCTCTCAAGAGACGCCCCGTTCGACTTCCAGTGCCCTGGCTGCGCGTATCAATTCCATGAGACCTTCGGATGGCTTGAGGCGCAATACGAGTTCATCTGCCCCGGTTGCGGAAAAACAATCCGCGTCAATCCCGAGGACCGCGCCGCGATTGCGAATGTTTTCAACAGTCTCGACAAGCTCCGGGAGTCGTTCCGTGATCTCGGAAAGCTGAAGTAGTTCCGGCTCCGTAGCCTCAAGCCGAATGCCAAGATGCAGTTCGTTCATATGCACATTCCCGATTCCCAGTCAATCCCACAGCCAAAATCGTCAACGCACCTTTCAGGCAGGACCAACTTTCTTGCTCGCCAAGCAACTTGGAAGCAGCTACAGCCCCGTCTGGTCGGCAATGCCGGGAATCAGGTACCGTCGGACG
>CABECX010001039.1_pt1 | contig 10847 bp, 11 predicted proteins | sample 3422721 | NCBI WGS metagenome assembly CABECX01 (sample SAMEA5534328, study PRJEB31848) | metagenome | biome: tundra; feature: field; material: soil | place: USA | collected 2013-05 | depth 0.15 m | reverse complement strand
GTGGGGGGCGGCGTGACCCTGCCAGAGGCGAGTGCCGGCGGCGCCGTGAATCCTGCCAAGAATACGAGGGCGAGCGCTGCTATGCGGGCCCCGATATCATTCGAGAGTCCAAAGGCTCCCTTCGGTTGCAACGTTTTGCAGTTCATGTTCGTCATGTTCTTCTTCTCCTTCGATTTGAGTTTGATTTGGCCGCGCCTTACCAGAAGTCCCGGCAGGAATGCCTGCCCAACTGCGGCCCGCCGTTTCCGGCTCTCGCTAGTAATGGCGCGAAACGATCGGAAAAACCGACAACCGGCCTCAAGAAACGCGCCTGGAGGCTCAGAAACGCCGGTTTGAAGGCAGGCATCGGGGAACCACGGGCCGGGTGACGAGAAATCAAATGTGGTAGAATTTCAAGGATTTGGCGCTACCGGGCCAGTGAGAACACGGCGGAACCCGATCAATATGAAACGCAACGGCCTTGTAACTCACTACTCCATTAGCAGATCCTGATCCAAGGAACTAATGCAAGGCAAGCGCGATGGCGAGATAACCCGTCTTCTCGGCGCCTTCAGCAATGGCGAGCCGGAGGCTGAAGCGCGCCTCATGGACCTGACCTATCGCGAGTTGCGGAAAATCGCCGCGGGCCATATGCGCCGGGAGCGGTCGGCGCGCAGCCTCCAGACCAGCGACCTGGTCCACGAAGCCTACCTGCGGCTGGTAGACCAGGCCGCCACGCCCTGGCGCGACCGTGCCCATTTCTTTCAGGTGGCCGCGCATGTCATGCGCCAGATCCTGATCGACCGCGCCCGCAAGCGCCACGCCGGCAAGCGCGGCGGCGGTGTGCCCGAGATCAGTCTCGATCGGGCACTGGATATCGCCGAAGCGCATTCCGGGGACCTGCTGGTGCTCGAAGAGGCGCTGGCGCAACTGCAGAAAGTGGATGGCCGCCAGTGCCAGGTGGTAGAGATGCGATTCTTCGCAGGCATGTCCGAGGATGAGATCGCGGAAGTGCTGGGCGTCTCGGCCCGCACCATCAACCGCGAATGGCGGATGGCGCGCGCCTGGCTTTACAAGGAGGTGTACGGATGACCCCCGAGCGTTGGCAACGCGTCAAGTCTCTGTTCGAGCGGGCACTCAACCAACCCGCGGCCGCGCGCGACGCCTTCCTCGCCGAGGCGGGCGAAAGCCCCAGCGTGGTGACTGAAGTACGCAAGCTGATTGCCGGCGATGCGGCGGCCGGGAGTTTCCTCGAGGACGCAGGCTCCACGGAGTCTTCGGCGGCGCCGCTCTTGCCTCCCGCCGACTTGGTGGGCGGACAGTTCCGCATCGTGAGCTTGTTGGGGCGGGGTGGCATGGGCGAGGTGTGGCTGGCCGAGCAGAAGCAGCCCGTGCGCCGGCGCGTCGCCCTTAAGCTGATCAAAGCCGGCATGGACACGCGCGAAGTCGTGGCGCGTTTCGAATCCGAGCGGCAGGCGTTGGCGTTGATGGACCACCCGAACATCGCCAAAGTCTTCGACGCCGGCGCCACCCCGCAGGGCCGGCCGTACTTCGTGATGGAGTACGTCACCGGTATGCCCATCACGGAGTACTGCGACAAGCACCGGATGACTCTGCGCGAACGCCTTGAGCTTTTCGTCCACGTCTGCGAAGGCGTACAGCATGCCCACCAGAAAGCCATCATCCATCGCGATCTGAAGCCAACGAACATTCTGGTAGGCGAAGTGGACGGGAAGCCGCTGCCGCGGATCATCGATTTTGGTCTGGCCAAAGCCACCGCGCAGCCGCTGACCGCCGAAACCCTCTTCACGCAGGCGGGGGCGATTGTGGGGACCCTGGGATATATGAGCCCGGAGCAGGCCGACTCGACCGGGGTGGATGTGGACACACGCACGGACGTGTACTCGCTGGGGGTGGTGTTGTATGAGCTGCTAGTAGGGGCGCTGCCGCTGGAATTCCACAAACTGGCGTTCGACCAGATCCTGCGGCGGTTACGGGAGGAGGAAGCGCCTCGTCCCAGCACGAAGCTGCGCACTCTGGGCGAGCGGTCCGGCACTGCGTCTCAAAACCGCGGCTCCGATCCTCCCGCGTTGACCCGGCAACTGCGCGGGGATCTGGACGCCATCGCTCTGAAAGCTCTCGAAAAGGAGCGCTCGCGACGATATGCCACGCCATCCGAGATGGCCGCCGACATCGGTAGATATCTGTGCCATGAGCCGGTGTGGGCTCATCCGCCGAGCGCCGGGTATCGGGCTGGCAAGTACATACGTCGCCATCGGGTTGGCGTAGCGGTGGCCGGCGGGTTGCTGGTGCTGCTGATCGCGTTCGGCGTGGCGCAAACGTTGCAACTGCGGAGGACCACGCGCGAGCGGGACCGGGCCACGCGTGAGCGCGATCGGGCGGACCGCATCGCAACTTTCATGACCGGCATGTTCAAGGTGTCGGACCCCAGCGCCGCTCGTGGCAACAGCATCACGGCCCGGGAAATCCTGGACAAAGCCTCGAAGGAGATCGACCCCGGGCTGTCCAAAGATCCCGAGATGCAGGCACAGATGATGCAGACCATGGGGGATGTGTATCGCAGCCTCGGCCTGTACCCTCAGGCGCAATCATTGCTCACGCGGGCGGTCGACATTAGGCGGCGTGTGCTCGGGCCACAGCATCCCGACACCCTCACCTCGATGTACAGTCTGGGCGGGAATCTTGAGGTGCAGGGCCGCTACGCCGAGGCAGAGAAGTTGGATCGCGAGACGCTGGATACCCAGCGTCGTGCCTTGGGACTGGAGCATCCGGACACACTGAGGTCGATGGATAGGCTTGCTGACGTTCTCGACGAGGAGGGCCGCGACGCCGAGGCAGAGAAATTGGAGCGTGAGACACTGGATATTCGGCGCCGTGTCTTGGGGCCGGAGCATCCGGACACACTGAATTCTATGAATTGCCTGGCTACCGCTCTCGATGACGAGGGCCGCTACGCCGAGGCGGAGAAGTTGTATCGCGAGACACTGGATATTCAACGTCGTGTCTTGGGGACGGAGCATCCGGACACACTGAGGTCGATGAATAACCTGGCTATCGTTCTCAATCACCAGCGCCGCTTCACCGAGGCAGAGAAGTTGCATCGCGAGACATTGGATATTCAACGTCGTATCTTGGGACCGGAGCATCCGGACACACTGATGTCGATGAATAACGTAGCTGACGTTCTCGATCACGAGGGCCGCTACGCCGAGGCAGAGAAGCTGTTTCGCGAGACACTGGATATTCAACTTCGTGTCTTGGGGACGGAGCATCCGGACACGGCAATCTCCGCATATAACCTCGCTTGCATGTTGGGCCGTAAAGGTAACCGTGATGAGGCGTTCTCACTCTTACGAGAGGCTGTTGACCACGGGTTGCCCCCCAATGCCGATCTCGGCATCGAAAAGGACCCCGATCTCAAGTCGCTCTATGGCGACCGGCGTTTCGCCGCTCTCGTGGCCCACGCCAAAGAGCGCGCCGCCGCAGCCCTGAAGCCAAAGTAGCGCCGCACGCCGGCTACTCTTGGGAGGCCCGGAAGTGCAATAAGCAGAATGGGATACCGGCTCCGTCGGCGAAGACATCGACACGCGCACCGACGTCTACTCGCTCGGCGTGGTCCTCTACGAACCGCTGGCAGGCGCGCTTCCGCTCGATTTTCGCAACCTGCGCTTCAACGATGGTGCACAAGGTGCGTGAACAGGATGCGCCGAAGCCGAGCACGAAACTGCGCGCGCTCGGCGAGCTGTCCACCACCACGGCCCGAAACCGCCGCACGGAACCCATAGCACTAGCTTAGTACTCCAGTTCAGAAGTTCGCTAACGTATTCCGCCGACGTGGGGCAGCGCCATGCGCTGCGGCGGACCCTCGGTCCGCCTCCGGCCAGGCGGCGTGAGACGCCGCCGCAGCGCGAGGCGCTGCCCCACACTCTGACCGCTTGAATACGTGACCGTACTTAAGGAATCGTGTACTTAGCTAATCAAGGCCCGTAGAACTTCCAATTCGACACAAACCCCGCATCCAGCGGCTGCTTCGTCAAACTGGCGCGCACCATCTCCACCGGAATCGCGTTCATCTTTAGAATCGAGTCGTGGAATTCGCGGTCTGACATTTTTCCGGAGCCCACCAGATCCTTGTGCAGCGCGCGAAACTGCAGCGCGCCCAGCATATAGGCGACCTGATACAGCGGCCCATAGTAGCCCGACTCAAATGAACGGCGCACTTCGCCGGCGGCGTTTTCGCGCTCAAACCCAACGCGGTTCACCAGAAAGTCCACGCACTCCTGGGCGGTCATCTTGCCCAGGTGAAAACTCAGCGAGAAGATGATGCGCGCGCAACGGTGCATGCGCCAGAACAGCGCGCCGATGCGATCTTCGGGAGTCTTCGTGAAGCCCTGGTCCCAAAGCAGCATTTCCCAGTGCAGCGCCCAGCCTTCCACCGAAAACGGCGTCTCGAAGATGCTGCGATAGGAGCGGTAGCGCGCGTTCATGAATTCCTGCAGGAAATGGCCGGGAATCACCTCATGGAAGGCGGTGGCGCGAGAGAAGTGTTTATTGTTGCCGCGCATGCCCATGAGCTTCTGCTCCTCGGTCATGCTTTCGACCGGATATGAGACGCTCAGCACCTCGCCGCCCGTGAAGAAGGGATTGATGCGCTGGCGCTCCGGCGACATCATCTCCATGCGCCAGGTCTCGGCCGCCAGCGGCGGCACCGTCACCAGGTTGTGCGACTGGACGAAATCGATGGCCTCCAGCACCAGCCCCTGGATGAAGGCCGGCTGCTGACCGGGCGGCACGTAATCGGATTTCACATGCTCCAGCGCCTTCTTCCAATCGTCGCCATAGCCCAGGTCGCGCGAGGCGCGCAGCATCTCGGCATCGCACCAGGCGAACTCGCGGTTGGCGATCTCGACGATCTCCTCGGGCGTGTAGGGAATCATTTCGTAGGCCAGTTCGCTGACGAGCATGTCGCGGCCCACGGCGTCGCCGACGATGGTGTCGCGATCGCCCGGCTTGATCCCCGCCAGTTTTTCGCGAATCAGGACGGCGTACTTCTCCATCGCGGCCGCGGTCTTCTGATACGGCTCGGTGACCCACCAGGTGAATAGGGGATCGTAGCCGTTGTAGAATTCGAACCAGGCTTTCAATGTGTCGCGCAGGCGGTCCACCGTGCGCGCCGCGCGGAAAGCGGCGGTCTTCCGGACCTTGACCTCGGCCCCCTTGGCGGGCTCGTTAATGCGCTTCGAGAGATCCTCCATCTGCTTGGAGATCTGCTCCAAGGTGGAGGCGGCCGCGGACGGGTCCAGCGGATCGACGCGCTGGCGGGCCTCCTTCAGCTCGATGATGGCGGGCGCGAACGGGATCAGATCCGCGATCTCTTCGGAACGCTTCCGGTTCAGATCGAGCTGGCGAATCTCGTGGTCCAGCTTGTTGCGGAAGAGGAGGTAATCGATGCGCCCCTCCTGCGGCAGGCTGTCGAATTGGATCTGTTGGACTGCGGCCCGCCAGGCTTCGTAGAACTGGCGCATGACCCGCTCGGTGGTGGGAGAGAGAGACACATCGTAGAACCTTCTGAGGCTCTGCAGATCGCTCGAGTATCTTTCCAACAAGGCCCCGAGATCGGCCGGCGCCGGGCCCTGCCCTGGCCCAATGATCTCGCGCGCATCCGGCGCCTGGTAGGGCGCGGCTGGCGCACGGCGAGTTGGCTGGGCGCAGGCGAGCGCGGCTGCCGTGAGCAGGGTGGCGATGGTTCTGGCGGCTTGTGTATTCACAGGCTTCCGTTATAACGCAAGGGCGAGGTGGTTGCAATTGGTTACAGTTCTGTTACAGTTGGCTGTAACGAGGGAAGCGATACAGTTCACTCAAAGGAGGAAGAACGATGTCTCGTCTGAGAGTACAGTTCAGAATCGTATTGCAGCTCATTTCGGCGATGCTGTTGTCGGCCGTGGTGGCCGCCGCCGCCATTCCAGGGCTTTGCAACACAGGCCATTCGGTGCCGTCGGCTTGTGGCCCCTTAGTGACCCCGGACAATGGCACAACTACCGATGCCAACTGGCAAATAGCCGTGCCCTATCCTTCGGCCCCTTCCAGTTCCCCGATCACGGATCCGTGCGTGCTGCCGAAATGGGTTCCGGCCTGGGTGGACACGCCCAACACGCCCCCGTGGCTTCCTGATACTAACCCGTACTCGGAGTGGATCACACCGAAGGTGGAGAACAGCAAAGGCGGCTACTACGTCTACCGCACGCTGCTTCAGGTTCCCACGACCGCCACCGCCATCACGATCTCCGGCAAGCTCCTCAGCGATAACGAGGTTTACCAGATTTTCGTTGGCGGTCCTCCCGGAACCCCTTGTTTCGTGACGGCCGGCCCACCAATCAACCCGCCACCCGGCAGTTTTAACACGTGGTTCAACTTCACCTACAGCGGTGCAGTCGTTCCGGGGACCGTTAGCGGGCTGTACTTTGTGGTCCGGAACCGCGGTGTCGGCGGAATCGACTCCAATCCGACTCCGACGGGTCTACGCATACAATTCAACCAGTCCGCTTCGCACTACTGAAGCCAGGCCTATTTCACAATGCGCGGCTTGCCGGCGGCCGCCCCGGCAGTCAGCGCCGATAACTTATCGTGCAGGCGTTGGTAAGCCTCCCGCACGCTTTCATAGTCGGCCGCCAACGGTTCGCCCGCCGCCGTGCTCTGCGCCTCGGCAATGGTGAATGTATGCTGCACCTGGCGGATGGCCACAAGCAGCATCTTGATCTCGTTGTCGTCTAACTGCACCAAGCTGGGGGACACAATCATCCCATCTTAAGTGAGGATCTGTGTCCAGTCCATATCCGCCGCCATTTTCTGGCCGATCTCGACCAGGGTGGGTATGGCGGACAGATCCGCTTCGTCGATATCGCTAGGCAACTGCGGGTTGAAGGTTTGCATGACTCCCGGCCACTGGCGCTTCACGGCGTCGTCCACCCAATCCTCCCCGGTATCGACCAATGTGCTGGTGACCCATCCAATGGTGTGCACCAAGCCCTTGGGAGGATCGTTGGGGGCCGGAAAAAATCCCGTTCCCAGCGCCACCACTCGGGTTTCCGCCGGTGTGAAGCCGTCGTACTCGAAGGCTTCCACGCACGCCTGATATGCGGGATTCGCGGTTCCTCCGGCGCCCCCATCAAAAAAGTTGAGGGTCTGTCCCTGGATGCCGGCGATCGGCCAATGATCGAAATAGGTAGGCGCGCACGCGGAAGCCACCGCCGCGTCGATCAACTTCACCGCGCCGGTAGTCCGGCTGTTTTTGGGGTTGTCTTTCACGAAGAACCAGTTGTGCCCGTCCATGGCCGTGGCCGAGATCATCACGCCGATCGGACAGTCGCCGACCGTCCAGGACGCCGCGGCGCCGAAGACGCTCACCAGGACGTCGTGCAGTTTCTTCGGATCGTACATGAAGCCCTGGATGATGCGCTTGCCATCCGCCGCGACGCCGGTGGGTGTGAAGATCTCCTTGGAGCGTTCCGTATAGACCGTCAGAAGCTGGCTGGCCGGAATCCCCGCCGCGACCGCGGCCGTCAACAGCGCGCCAGTCGAAGTTCCGGCGCAATAATCTATGTGCTCGCGAGTGAGGCCGCCCAGTTGCGCCTCCAGTTTGATGAGGCAGCAACACGGGATGATCCCCCGGATACCGCCGCCTCTGATCGATAGAACGTTACGCATGTTGCCTCCTTCCTGTCTCTAGACAGCATACGCCATGCGGACGGCTGGTTGGAAGGCGAGCGAACCATAGCCTTACTGCGCAAGCCGTCGCCATGAGGGAGAGGCCGCGCCGTTTCCGCGCTGCCTGCAAGCCTAGAGTGTACTGTCCACGAATTAGCTGGACAGGCGAAGTGGTGTCCAGTTGCAGACCTCAAAGACGGCACCCAGCACTTGCTCGGCCAACGAATCCAAGAAATCCGGCGGAACCGCATGATTCGATCCGTCCATCTGTTTCCTGGACGCTACACTAGCGGAAGGTCATGGACATAGATGCTCGCCGCGAGTCTGGCGTCGCGGATCTGCACGCCTTTGACTTCGTGCTCAACCAGGAGACAGCGCCAGCGGCCATGCACCGCGGGAATATTCCAGAACTCGCCAAGCGTCTGGAAGGTGTAACAGCGCCGCACGCCACGCGCCACGAGGGGAAGAGTTTGCGGTAAGACCCACGATCCCGCGAGACCAACCGGGTCGCCTGCGTTTGGGCATGCGCCGTCCACCAGAATCCGCGTCCTCTGGCCCCCTTGCTTGTGATAGGTGCGCCACGTCCGGCTCGCCAGGAAAAGGGCTTCTCTGCTCAACGGCTCGACTCGAATCTCATTCCCCTCAAGAAAGGCGTCGCATTCGCGCTGCGACGAGAAGTAGGTGCAAAGCTCGGCATACACCAAATCGCACACAACAAGAGACCCCGACGTTGCGGCGTTCTCCAAAGCCCCTAAGGATGTGTAGCCAAGTTCGGCGAAGCTGTCCTTGCAGCCCCCTTCCACTTTCGCAGATCGAGCTTCTTCGGCGCCTTCTTTTCTTTGGGGATGGTGACCTGGCCACGCTCGCCGGTTTTCATAGAGACAGCATAAGCCATTGGAGCAGTGATGGAAACCACCACCCCACCGGAGCCGGACCGCCGCGTATGGCGCCGCGCGCGGAGTTCTATCATGAATAACAGCGATGCCTGCTTTGCCCGTCGTGCCCGCTCTGCTGCTGGCGGCACTATCGTTCCAGCTTCCGGATACCGAAGGCGTCCGGCACACCTCCGCCGAGTTTCGCCAGAGCAAAGCCGTGGTGTTCGCGTTCGTCCCGGCGGATGGCCCGATGGCGAACGGCTACGCTGCCACGCTGGCGCGCCTCTACGCGGCTTACGCGCCCCGTGGTGTGTCGTTTTACGGCGTGGACTCCGATCCCGAGGTGAGCGCACGCCGGTTGGGCTTACCGTTCCCGGTGCTGCTGGATCGCCGGCGGCAACTTGCGCGGCTCGCCGGAGCGAAGTCCACGCCCGAGGTGGCGGTGCTTTCGCCGGCGGGCGAGGTGCTGTATCGCGGCCGGGTGGATACCCTCGGACCAACGCTCGATGCGATCCTGGCCGGCAGGCGCGTTTCGACGCCGACATTTGCCCGCGATGTGGCGCCCATCCTCTACCGGCACTGCGCCATCTGCCACCATCCCGGAGAAGTCGCGCCGTTTTCCCTGCTCACTTATCAAGACGCCGCCAAGCGCGCCAAACTCATCGCCACGGTGACTGCCAGCCGCTACATGCCACCGTGGCAGCCGGAGCCGGGCTATGTCCATTTTCAGGGCGAGCGGCGGTTGCGCGACGCGGATATCTCCACGCTGCGGCGATGGGCCGAGGCGGGCGCGCCCCAAGGCGATCCGGCGCAACTTCCGAGTGCCCCGCACTTTCCCGAAGGCTGGCAGCTCGGCACGCCGGACATGACCATCCGCATGCCCAAGCCTTTCGCGATCGCCGCGGACGGACCGGATCAATACATGTGTTTCGACATCCCGTTGCACCTCACCGCGGACAAATATGTGCGGGCGCTGGAATTCCGCCCGGAGGCGCGCAGCGTGGTGCATCACGCGCTGTTCCTACTGGATTCCGGCCACATCGGGCGCCAGCTCGGCGAATCCTATTCGTGCTTCGGCACGCCGGGTTTCCTGCCCAGTGGCGCCTTAGGCGGGTGGACGCCAGGCATGCAGCCGGCCCGCATGCCGGACGGTCTCCAACTCATCCTGCGCAAAGGCTCGGATCTGGTGATGCAGATCCACTATCATCCGACGGGCAAGCCGGAAACGGATCAGTCCACGCTGGGGCTTTACTTCACCGATAAGCCGCCTACCAAGTGGGTGATGGACATCGCGCTAGGCTCGCACCAGATCGACATTCCGGCCGGCGAGCGCGCGTATAAAGTGCGCGACCACTTCACCACGCCGGTGGATGTGGAGGCGGTGGGGATCATCCCGCACGCGCATTACATCTGCAAAGAGATGGAAGGCTGGGCCATTTTGCCGGACGGCCGCAAGCAGTGGCTGCTCCGGATTCGCGATTGGAATTTCAATTGGCAGGAGCAATACCGCTACGCCACGCCGGTGAAGCTGCCGGCGGACACGGACTTGCAGATGGAATTCACTTACGACAATTCCGATGCGAATCCGCGCAATCCGAATCATCCGGCGCGGCGCGTGGTGTGGGGGCCGGACACTACCGACGAGATGGCCGGTCTGCACGTGCAGGTAGTGCCGGAAGACATGGACGACTGGCACGAGTTAGGGCAGGCGCTGTGGGGCAAATTCATGCGGAGCGTGGGCGGCGGGTTCTACCGGAAGCCCAATTGACGGCGGGAGCGCCCGGATGTACGGTAAGAGCATGCCAGACGAAATTCGCAAGATCGACTATTACGTTGCCGCCGTGGCGGACAAGCCCGGCGAGGCGGCCCGCATCCTCTCGGCTCTGGAGCAAGCCGGAGTGAACCTGATTGCCTTTTCAGGCTTCCCGGAGGGGGCCCGCAAGGCGCAACTAGACTTCATGGCCGAGGACAGCGTTGCCCTGAAGAAGGCGGCGCGCACGGCCGGGTTGACGCTGGGGCCCAAGAAGACCGGATTCCTGGTGCAAGGCGAAGACCATTTGGGAGCCGCAGCGGCGATCGCGCGCAAGCTTACCGCGGTGGGCATCAACCTGACTTCGATGCAAACCATCTGCGCCGGAGCTGGGCGATACGGCGGATTGTTTTGGGTGAAGCCGGAGGACGTGCGGAAGGCGGCTAAAGCGCTGGGCGCGAAATAGGGCAGACGAGCTGCGCTCGCCAACATCGACAAACTGCGTCGATGTTAGAGCG
>CABECX010001032.1_pt1 | contig 10884 bp, 7 predicted proteins | sample 3422721 | NCBI WGS metagenome assembly CABECX01 (sample SAMEA5534328, study PRJEB31848) | metagenome | biome: tundra; feature: field; material: soil | place: USA | collected 2013-05 | depth 0.15 m | reverse complement strand
GCGGTGGATGCGGCGGCATGGCTGCCGCTGGCCTGGCTGTGCGTGATTTCGCTCGGCGAGCGGTTCCGCTGGCGGTGGGTGGCCGGATTGGCCTGCGCGCTGGCGATGTCGCTTCTGGCGGGATTCCCCGCGACCACGGCGGTGGTCTTCATTTCGTGCTTTCTGTTGGCTGCCATATTGACGGTGCTGCGCCGGGCATCGCCGCTGGTGCTGGTAAGCACGGCCATCGCGGCCGCGTGGGCCATACTGCTGGCCGCGATACAAGTCTTCCCGACACTGCAGCTCTCGCGCCTGAGCGTGGCGCAATATCGCAGTCATTATCTGAAGACCGGCGGCGGCATGCCGCTGCAGGCTCTGGTCTCCCTGGTGCTGCCCAATCATTACGGGATTTTCCAGTTCGATGGCGGGACTTGGAAGCATCCCTGGGAAGTGACCTTTCTTTATACTTACTGCGGAATTCCGGCGCTGGTGTTTGCGGTGTTAGCGGTCGTGTATCGCAGGAACCGGTACGCGGCCGGCGTCGCTTTGCTGACGCTATGCGCCGCGCTGTGGATGCTGGGCGACTCCACGCCGGTTGGGAAAACTGTCTTCGTGTTGCTGCCGGACGCCGTGAAGAATTCGTTGTACGCGGAATTTGCGCTGTGCGCATTTTCACTCGGTATGGCCGTCCTGGCGGGGTTGGGTGCGCAGCAGGTCCTCAATGGACGCCGGCCCTGGGTGCAGGCGGCCGTGGTCATGATCGTGGCGTCGGACCTGATCGCCGTCAGTTCGGGACGGCCCTTCAACACGGTGGATGAGCGGCGCGATCCGGGGATCGGCTACGACCACTACGCCAGCGTTCCGCAGATCCCAGCGGGAATACGGCGATTGACGAACCAGAATGTGCCGCCATGGCGAATGGATGCGATGGAGGGATACGCGGACATGACGACACACGGTCCGCTCTTCGAATATCCGTCGGCGAATGGCAACGATCCGTTCGCGCTGGTCAGGCTGATGCAGGTGCGGCTGTCGTTCTGCGAGGGTGTGCTCTGGGGCCGGTATTACGAGATCGCCGACCCCGATTCGCCGGTGCTCAAGCTAATGAACGTGCGGTATGTGATCGCGTCGCACGTGCTCGGAAAACCGGGAGAGCTGCACAAGGTGCTCGAACTGCCTGGGACGCACGTCTACGAAAATCCCGGCGTGCTGCCGCGATTCTTTCTGGTTAGCCGGGTGCGGCGCGCCGCGAACATGGACGAGGCGCTGGCCATGCTGCGCTCGCGCGGCTTCGATGCGCGGGCGGAAGCCATCGTGGAAGCTGCCGAGGCGCCAATCTCGCTCTCCGGCACGGAGCCTGCTGGGAGCGTGCGCGTACTCGAATATGGCGCGCGGCAATTTGCGCTGGAGACGGACGCAGCGGCGCCGGCATTTCTGGTGACGTCGGAAACGGCGTATCCGGGATGGCGCGCGTGGCTGGATGGCCAGGAGCGCGCGCCGCTCATGACTAACGTGGCATTCCGCGGTCTGCCGGTCCCCGCCGGCAAGCACGTGGTGAAGATGCGCTTCGATCCCGAAATCCTGTGGCGCTCCGCCTGGCTGACCCTGGCGGCTTGCGTCGCGCTGGTTCTCGCCGTTTGGTTCGGCGATAATAAGCAAGCGCAGGGGCCATGGACTTCAAAGAGCAACTGAAATCCTCCGTCGACATCGTCAAGGTGATCGGGGAATACGTGCGGCTGCGCAAGTCCGGGGTTTCCCGTTATACGGGGCTCTGCCCGTTCCACAGCGAAAAGACCCCATCGTTTTCCGTACACGCCGGGCATCAGTTTTATAAATGTTTCGGCTGCGGCGCATCCGGCGACGTCCTGAAGTTCGTAATGGAATTCGAGCACGTCAGTTTTCCGGAAGCGCTCAAGCTGCTGGCGGAGCGCAACGGCATTCCGATGCCCAAGCGTGCGGAGTATGCGGACGCGGAGACGCACCTGCGGGCCGCCGTATTTCAGATCCAGGAATTGGCGCAGGAGGCGTTTCGCGAGCAGCTTGCCGGGCCGGCGGGCGCTGACGCGCGCCGCTATCTGGAGAAGCGCGGCGTATCGCCGGAGGTGAGCGCGCAATTCGGGCTGGGGTACGCCGAGCGCTCGGGCCGCGCGCTGCTGCGCATTTTGGAAAAACAGGGGTTCACCGCCGAGCAACTGGAGAACTCCGGTCTGCTGGGCCGGCGCGAAGACGGCAGCTTCTACGACCGTTTCCGCAACCGGCTGATGTTTCCGATCCACAGTGAATCGGGGAAAGCGATCGCATTCGGCGGGCGCGCGCTCGATCCGGCTGACGAGGCCAAGTACTTAAACTCCGCCGAATCGCCGATATATAAAAAGAGCGCCGTGCTCTACAACCTGCACCGGGCCAAGGAAGGCATCCGGAGAGCGGACCGGTCCGTACTGGTGGAAGGGTACATGGACGCCATCGGCGTCTTCGCGGCGGGCGTACGCGAGGTGGTGGCCAGTTGCGGAACGTCGCTGACGGCGCAGCAGGTGCAGGCGCTGCGGAAGCATTCGGATAAGATCGTGGTGAACTTCGATCCGGACAAGGCGGGCGCGAACGCTACGGAGAAGTACGTGAACCTGTTGTTGGACGAGGGCATGCACCTGAGGATTCTGGAGCTGGATGGCGATCTCGATCCGGACGAGTATTGCTTGGAACGCGGCGCGGAAGCGTATCGCGGCAAGCTGGATAAGGCGCAGACCTATTTTTACTGGCTGGCCGATCGGGCGCGGGCGAAGTTCGACCTGCGCACGGCGGAGGGGCGGGTGGCAGGCTTCCAATTCCTGCTGCCGGCCATTCAGCGGCTGCCGGATAAGATTGCGCGGGTAGCTGTGGCTAACGACGTGGCGGGATATCTGGGTGTGGATGCGGGGCTGGTTTTGGAAAACTTTCGCAAAGCCGCGATGGACCGGCGCGACAAGAAGGTCGCCCCCGTGCGCGAGCCGCTGCGGGCGGACGAGAAGATTCTGCTGAACCTGCTGGTTTCCGATGCCGAGGCGTGCCACGAGCTGATTCCGGAACTGGAGCGTCTGCCGGCGCTGGAGCAGTTCGCCACGCGGCGTATATTCAAGGCGCTGTTCACTTTACACGCCAGCGGTACGGTGACTTACGAGGAGTTGCACGCGCGGCTGGAGGAAGGCGATCAAGAATTATTAGCATCCGCGGTGCTGCAAGATGAAACGGATGGCTCCGCCGTTTCACTATCCCTAGGGGAGGAGTGTCTGCGCAGTTTGCAGCGCTCCGGTCTCAAGACCCAGGTGGCCGCCCTGAAAGCCCGGGTGAAAGAAGCGGAGCGGTCCGGAAATATGCAAGAGGCATTGCGGCTGGCGGAGGAATTGCACGATCTCGAAAGGGCCGGATAGCCGCGCGTTGCAAAAAACGGGGGTGTACAATGTGGGAAATAGTCTCGCAACTGGTAGGGCGCTTTAGTGGTACCGGAAGATAAGTTCGATCGGCTGCAGCACTTGGTGGAGAAGGGCAAGGAGCGGGGCTATGTGGCCTATGAAGACCTGAGCGACGCCCTCCCCGTCGACCTAGGCAACGGCACCGAACTCGGCAACCTGCTGGCCGGACTGGATGGGTCCGGCATCGAGCTTCTGGAAGATCCCAAACTCGAATTCGACCAAAAGTTGGAGGAAGCCGAAGATCTGCTGGATCTGGATTTGGGTCCGGCGGCCGGGGAGAAGGTCAACGATCCGGTACGCACCTATCTGCGCGAGATGGGCACTGTCCCGCTGCTGTCGCGCGAAGGCGAGACGGAAATCGCGCGGCGCATCGAACGCGGCCAGAACACGGTGATGAAAGCGCTCTCGCGCTCGCCGCTGGCGATCCAGGAGATCCTGGACCTGGCGGAGGAGGTGCGCCGCGGCGCCATCGCGGCGCGCGATGTCGTGGTCTTGGCCGACCCGCTCATGATCGACGAGGCTACCGAAGAGTGCGGCCAGGAATTTGTCGCCATGGCCGAAGACGCCGCGCGGCATTTCAGAAAATTCCAACAGTTGCGGCAGAAGTTGAACGCCATTCCGCGCGGGCTGAAACCCAAGCAGCATGCCCACCTCCTTTGGGAAACGCATCGCGCGCGGGTGCGGGTTTCGCGGCGCATTCGGACGGTTCGCTTCCAGGGATCCATCCTGCGGCACTTCGCCGCGCACATCCGCGCAGCGGTGGAAGAACTGGCGCCAGTGGAGCGGGAGATGGCGCGCGTGCAGCGCCGCATAGAGACTTCGCCGGCGCGGGCGGAGGGCATCAAGGAATCGCGCAGGGAACACCGCGGCTATGCGCAAAGGCTGCAGCAGATCGAGGAGCGGTGCGGATCCACGGCGGCGGAATTGCGGCGCACGTCGGCGATCATCACCAAGGCCGATCGTGAAGCCGAAACCGCCAAGCGCGAATTGATCGAGGCCAACCTGCGGCTGGTGGTGAGCATTGCCAAGCGCTACAACAATCGCGGGCTGCAATTTCTGGACCTGATCCAGGAGGGCAACATCGGCCTGATGCGGGCGGTGGACAAGTTCGAGTACCGCCGCGGATACAAGTTCTCGACCTACGCCACCTGGTGGGTGCGGCAGGCCATCTCGCGCGCCATCGCGGACCAGGCGCGCACCATCCGCATTCCGGTGCATATGATCGAGACCATCAACAAGCTGATCCGGGCCTCGCGCCAGTTGATTCAGGAATTGGGGCGCGAGCCGACCAGCGAGGAACTGGCCAAGCGCATGGAACTGCCGGTCTCCAAGGTGCGCAAAGTGTTGCGCGTGGCGCAGGAGCCGATCTCGCTGGAGACTCCCGTTGGCGAAGAGGACGAGTCGCACCTGGGGGATTTTCTGGTCGACCAGGCGGGCCTGTCGCCTTCCGACGCGGTGATCAATCTGAACCTGCGCGAGCAGACTGCCCAGGTGCTGAAGACGCTCTCGCCGCGCGAGGAGAAGATCGTCAAGATGCGCTTCGGGCTGGAGGACGGCAGCGAGCATACCCTGGAAGAGGTCGGGCAGAACTTCGCGGTCACGCGCGAGAGGATCCGCCAGATTGAGGCCAAGGCATTGCGTAAGCTGCGGCATCCCAGCCGGAGCCACCGGCTGCGGGCGTTTCTCGAAGAGAGCAACGGCAACGGCTGAGCTTTTGAGTGGGGCAGACCTCCAGGTCTGCGCGGGTCCTCCAGGACCCGCTTCGGCGCGCAAAGCGCGGCGGCGCTTACAAATCCGGATTCCAGATACCCGCCATTTCCAGCACAAAACTATCGACGGGAGGTTCGCCCTCGACGCGACGCGGATCAACCAGCCGCTCCGTCGTTTCACCCGGGCGGTAGACGTAGACCGTGCGCGTCTTGGGATCGATCAACCAGCCCAGCTTGGCGCCGTTGTCCATCCATTCCCGCATTTTGGCTTGCACCCGCGGCAGCCGGTCTGTCGGTGAACGCAGTTCCACAACGAAATCCGGACACAGCGGCAGGAATTTCTTCTTTTGCTCCGGCGTCAGCGTGGCCAGCCGCGATCGCAGAACCCAGGAGGCGTCCGGAGAGCGTGCCGCGCCGCTGGGGAGAATGTACTCCACATTGGAATCAAAGTCTTTTCCGCGGCCCTCGCGCCTGGCCCAAGTATACAATTGAGCCGTCAAACCGGCGTTCCGGTGGGAGGTCTCGCCTCCAGTTGGCGGCATAATGACGATCTCTCCTTTCGCGGTCCGCTCGATGCGGAAGTCTGGGTTAGCCGCGCAGAAGCGATAGTATTCCTCGTCGCTCATCCGCCTCGCCGGTTGGATGAGGATCGTCGAATCCATCTCGATGTCGTTCAGCACCATTTGCATTGCTGTCATGATATACGATTGTCTTAGCCGGGAGGCATTATGGAACGCAGAACCTTTCTACTTGGCGCCAGTCTGGTTTCGATGGGCGCGCGGGCGGCAAACGACACGGTCGGCATTGGAGTGATCGGTCTCGGCGGACGCGGACGCGATCACCTCCAGTATTACAGCAAGCTGCCGGGTGCGCGCGTGGTGGCCATCTGCGATGTGAATCAGGCGCAGACCGAGCGCGCCACGCAGATCGTCGGGAAGCTCGAAGGCAGCCAGCCGCACGTTCACCAGGACCTGCGCAAGCTCTTCGAAGACAAAGACGTGGACGCGGTGTCCATCGCCACCCCCAATCATTGGCACGCGCTGGCCACCATATGGGCCTGTCAGGCCGGCAAAGACGTTTATTGCGAGAAGCCCGCCTGCTACAACCTTTTCGAAGGCCGCGCGATGGAGGCGGCGGCGCGCAAATACAAACGCATCGTGCAAATCGGGATGCAGGGCCGCAGCCTGGCGCACAAGCAGCGTGCCATGGATCTGCTGCATAGCGGCGCCATCGGGCAGGTCTATATGGCGCGCGGCATCTGCTTCAAGCGCCGGCCATCCATCGGCCACACACCCGCCGAGCCGGTCCCGCCGGGGCTCGATTGGGACCTCTTCCTGGGCCCCGCGCCCATGCGCGAGTACACCAAAAACCGCTATCAATACAACTGGCACTGGTTCTGGGACACGGGCAACGGCGACATCGGCAACCAGGGCATCCACGAAATGGACCTGGCGCGGCGGGGCCTGGGCCGAGACCTGCCCAAGGGCGTGATTTCGACCGGCGGGAAGTACGTTTATGAGGACGACCAGGAAACGCCCAACACCCAGATCGCCACGTTCGACTACGGCGACGCCGAATTAGTCTTCGAAGTGCGCGGCCTGAACACCGGCGGGGAGCCTGGCATCCCGGCGTCGGGTCCGAATTTCGTCGGGGTCACTTTTTTTGGGAGCAAGGGCTTCATGCCGGTGGATGAACACGGTTTTCAGATTTTCCTGGGCGACAAGCGCGAGCCCGGTGAGTCGATGAAGCACGCCGAGTCGGAGATCGACGACACCATCCCGCACATGGCGAACTTCCTCAAAGCGGTGAAGAGCAGAAACCCCGCGGATCTGACCGCCGATGTGTCGGTCGGCGTAACTTCCGCCGCCCTGGTGCACATGGCGAACATCAGCTACCGGTTGGGGCGCAAGCTGAATTACGACTCCGCGTCCGGCGCCTTCGCCGGCGACGCCGAGGCCAATGCCATGATGACGCGGCCTGTGTATCGCAGCCCGTACGTGGTGCCGTAGCCGATTCTTGTGGGGCAGCCAATCATGGCTGCCGCCGGCTTTCTGTTTGCGGCTCGCCCAATGTGGGGCAGGCCCTCGGCCTGCGGCGGCCTCTCAGGCCGCCCGGACGGGCTTTCAATAACTTACGGTGGGTTTTCGACCGTGCGCGGGGACTTCGCAGGGAACGAGTCGCCCTGCGGGCCACGGGCATTCAGAAATCCAGGCAGTCAGAAGCCGGGCAACTCGTCCGTTGTCGCGCGGCGATTCTGGCTTCGGACTTCTGACTTCTCAACATCGATAAGTTTTTTTGTCGATGTTGGCGCTGTAAGCGCCGGCTGACTGAGTAATCCGAACGCCGCCACCCCGTTCGGCGTCCCCACGTACACTTTGCCGTTGGCGATGGTCGGCACCATGAACTTGTTGCCTGCGCCGAAGTTGTCCCGTCCGTTCGCCGCCTGATTCGTGTTATATAGCTCCTGCGCCAGATTGCTCGCAAGGTATGCGTGCAGGACGGCGGGTGAGTTGTTCTCCACCGCCCAGAGGATGCCGTTTGCCGCTCCATTCGCCGAGATACTCGGCGTGGCTCCGGGGTACGGAAACTGAGTGCCGGTCGTCGAAACCGGAGTCGATGAGAGCACCGCCTTGCTGAACCGAAACGCCCGTATGGGACCGCCCACCGCACCAAAATACACTTGGCCGCGGTAATAAGCCGGCATCGACCAGATACCGCCGGGCAGCGCGCCGTCCAGCTCTTGATAAATAGCACTGTCGTTTTGTGGATTAAACTTACCCATGTTGTCGCGGTCCACTAAATAGATGTTACTGTCCTTGCCCGCTCCGATCGCCAGATGCCGCACCTGGCCGTTGGCGTCGGTCATGTCCGGCAGCACCAAAGCGCCGCCCGAGCCTAAATCGACATCCCCATCGGATTCGCTGGTGGTATTGAACATGGTGAAGTAATCCGCCACGGTCAGTTGGCCGCCTGCGGCCGAAAGCTTGATGAAGGCGTTGCCGTAGTCCCCGTTGATGGGAAAGCCCTGCGAATTGAGAGTCGTGTCAAAGGTGCCGTTGGCGTCCAGAAAATAGATGTGCCCGCTGGAATCGGCCGCCAAACCGGCTCCGGCGCCCCAGATGGCCCCTTCGGCGCCATTGGGAGTAACGTCGATCACGCTGGTTTGCGCGAGAGTTGTGGCATTGTATCCCATGATCCAACCGGTGTAGGGAGGAATATCGCAATGCGAAGCCCATCCCAAGTACACCACTCCGCCCAGCAGCAACAATCCCGATCGTTCCTTATACTGCTTGGGATCGAAGAGAGCGTAACCACCGCTGCTATCGTCGCCGGTTCCCGGGTACTTGCCGGTGATTTCCACCGCGGCGGCGAGCGGATTGCCTGTGGCCAGGCTCATTTTGTGCAGCCGTTGATGATAGTTCCCCGACGAGTCCTTGCTCATGGCCACGGCATAGATGACGCCTTCCGTCGTGCCGGGCTTGAGCCAGATCACCGGCGTCGAGGTGATGCCGATCTGGGGAGTCACCTGACCGCAGCCGCGGTTGTCGGAAGCCGTCTCGCCGGTGGCGAGCAGCGCCACTTTCCAGAGCTGCGCGCCGGTATCCGCATCCAGTGCGTACAGGCTGTCGTTCTCCGTGGCCGCGATCAGCACATTATGTGTTCCGTGACTCGGGATTGAGACCCCGGTGACGTAGAGCGGTTGCGCGTCCACCAAACCGTCCAATGTCGCTTGGAAGAGCTTGCCGAATGTGGCCGAATTCACGTTGCTGGTGCTCAGCGTGGTTTCCGCCAGGTTCTGCCCCGTGCGGGCCACGTCGTTATGATATGTCAGCACGTTGTGCTGCGCCGCCAGGGGCAGGAGCGGAGCCGCAAGTAGAGATAACCAAAGTAAACCCGATCGTAAGCGCATGTCAGCCTCTTCTATATTCTGCTACCGCACAGGCCACCGCATCTACGGCGTCTTCGATATCCTTGTGCGTATTCATACGGCCGGTCGAGAATCGCAGCGTCCCGCGTGCCCACTCCAGGGGTACCTGCATGGCTTCGAGGACATGCGAGATCTCGACTCCGCCGGAATGACACGCAGCCCCCGCCAATACCGCGACGCGGCTCTCTATGGCGCGCAGCAAAGGTGGGCTGGCAGCCACGTGGGGCAGCCTTTCAGGGTGCGGACCCGCTTTCCAGCGGGTCCAGCCGGCCGGAAGGCCGACCTGCGGGCAGGATTGCCCGCCCCACAAGCCAGCATTACATGCCACGAATTTCCACGCCGTCGAACAACTTCTCCAGCCGCACCCAGCGGCGCACATACAACGCCCCGACTCCCTTGGGCGCATATAGCTTGTGCCCCGCCAGTGACAACAAATCGACACCCAGCTCTTCCACATCCACCGGGATCTTGCCTGCCGATTGCGCCGCGTCCGTGTGCATCGGCACGCCCTTCCCCCTCGCCGCGTGCGCGATCTCGGCGATGGGCTGCACCGTGCCGGTTTCATTGTTCGCGTGCATGATGCTCACCAGAATCGTTTCGGGATGGATGGCCGCCGCCACATCCGCCGCGCTCGGCCAGCCAGCGGCAGACTTCCGTCACAGCGGGATGTTCGATGCGGCTGGTGACGACGTGGTTGCCGCGCGCGCGCGCCGCCAATGCCGCGCCCTTCAAAGCGTGGTTGTTCGATTCGCTGCCGCCGCTGGTGAACACGACTTCTTCAGCGGCCGAGTGCAGCAACTCCGCCACGCGCGCGCGAGCCTCGGCCACGGCTTTGCGCGGTTGCCCGCCATACCAGTGGCCGCTGGAGGGGTTGCCGAAATGCTCTTCCAGGTACGGCCGCATCGCCTCGATTACTTCCGGATCGAGCGGCGTGGTCGCGTTGTAATCCGGATAGACCGGTTTGGCGTCCGTCATCGTAGTTTGTAGCGCTGCACCTTTCCGGTTGCCGTTTTGGGCAACTCATCGGTGAACTCGATACGCCGTGGGCGCTTGTAGCCGGCCAGCCGCTCGCGCAGGAACCGGCGCAACTCCTCGGCCAACGCTTCACCAGCACCCTCGGCTCGCTTCAAAGTCACGAACGCGCAAGAGACGGGCAGGCCGTCTTCGCCCAGCCGCGCCACCACGGCGGCTTCCAACACCGCGGGGTGCTCGATGAGCGCGCTCTCCACTTCGATGGGCGAGACCCACTCGCCCGACACGCGAAACATATCGTCGGAGCGGCCCGCGTACCAGTAGTATCCGTCCGCATCCACGCGATACTTGTCGCCGCTGAAGAACCATCCGTCGCGCATGCGTTCCGCGGTGAACTGCGGCCGATTCCAATAGTGCGTCGCATTGCTGCACCCGCGCACCCATAGGTCGCCCGTTGCGCCGGCCGGCAACTCGCGCCCGCGTTCATCCGTGATGCGCACCTCATAGCCCGGCACGGGCACGCCCGAGCTGCCCGGACGCACCTCTCCCGGCCGGTTCGAAATATAGATGTGCAGCACCTCCGTGGAACCGATGCCGTCCAGCACCTCGAAGCCGAAGCGCTCGCGCCAGCGGCGGACGATTTCCGCCGGCAGCGGCTCGGCGGCCGAGACCCCCAGGCGCACGCTGCTCAAGTCATATGGACACCCGGCATCGGTTTCGCGCAACATGGCCGCCAAGTGCGTGGGCACCGAGAAGAACAGCGTCGGCCGGCATTCGTGCGCGCGCGCCAGTATGGCACTCGCTTGCGGCTTACCGGGATACAGTACAGTAGTGGCGCCAACATAGAAAG
>CABECX010001010.1_pt1 | contig 11028 bp, 10 predicted proteins | sample 3422721 | NCBI WGS metagenome assembly CABECX01 (sample SAMEA5534328, study PRJEB31848) | metagenome | biome: tundra; feature: field; material: soil | place: USA | collected 2013-05 | depth 0.15 m | reverse complement strand
GTACATCGCCCGTCCGAGCAGGCCGCGGCGGCATCTCGCGCCGGTCTTGCCGCCGCCGGGCGCGCACCCTGCACGGTGTCGGCGGAATCGCCCTCAAGACACGCGGAATCCAGCGCACCGATATAGTCTGCTCCTGCGGAACGTGGATTTCCATCGCCCCGCGTACACCGGTACCACGCAGCAGGCGCTCGAAGAGCATTTTGCGCGAGGGGATCGACCGGTAGACGTCGTCGCCGGGAGAAACCACGCACACGGACCTGCGCGTGGCGAGGATGTGGTATCCAAGATTGCTGTAACTGAATTTGTCGCCACGTGCTACGCAGGAAGCGCAGGTCTCGGCGAGCGAGTAAAGATCCTTTATCGCTCGATCTTGAAGCCGATTTTCACGGTGACCTGGAATTCCTGTACCTTGTCTTCCGCGATGCTGCCGCGCTGTTCGACGACCTCGAACCAATGCATGTGTCGGACGGTATGTGCCGCTTCGGCGACCGCAGCTCTTACGGCTTCGGCAAAACTGACGGGCGAGGTACCCACGACCTCGGTGACCTTGTATGTTCCAGGCATAGTGCGCTCCTTGAATTCATTGCCGGTCACATCATATCATGCGGCGCCCGGTTTGAGGTTTGGGGAGGGATGCGGTCTCCGGCTCGTTTAGCATGTGACGTGCGAGATGGCGTTCGTGTCGCGCGGGTGTTGTTTCAGTTCTTCGCCGGTATCTCCCCTTCGAGCGAGAGCGGCGTGTGGCCGAAGGCCTCGCGGAATTTCTTGGAGGGCTTCTTTTTGCGCTTGCGTTCGCCTTCTTGGCAGGCTTGGGATTGCGCGGCGCAACGCGCTAAACTCAGATGGAGAACGATTCTTTCGGCTAAGGAGAAAATATGAGCGATACAAGAGCGGGAGACCGAGCGGCATTATTCCTGCTGGGAGCCGCGGTCGGCGCGGCGGCGGCACTGCTGATGGCACCGGCGTCAGGCGTACGAACTCGCCGGAGATTAGTCCGCAAAGGAGAAGAAGTCGCGGATTACCTGATCGACGCGGGCAAGGAACTGGTAGAGAAATGCGAGGATCTTTACGAGCGCAGCGGGGAACTGGCGGAGGATGCGACGCGCGAGTTGTCCGGGAAGTATCGCGCGCTGCATGAGCACAGCAAGCAATTGTTGGACGAGACCGAAACGATCCTCCGCCGTGCAAAGAGCGCCGCCACGGGCCGGTGCGAGAGCGCGTCGGCTGGATAATATTTCGGGACTGGCAGCGGTGGCAACCGCCCAAGCCGGCGGGTTCGTGCTGACGAGTTCAAAGCTCGGCAGCCCTCCTGGTAGCAGCAGGCGAGCGGGAGGATGTTCGCCAGTTCTTCGCCTAACGGCAGCCGATTCTGTTCGGCTTTGCGGCGGGACAAGAGCTCTCAGCGCACACAGCTCCCTTTCCGGCCATGCTGAACCAGCCCGGCAAATAGGCAGGCCCCGCGGACATGCCAAAGCTATACAGCGTCGTCAGCAACCCCCCCCGGGCGTGATCTTGAAGACCGTGCCATATCCGTTGGCGCCGCCGTCCTGGGTAGTCCCGTAAAAGTTCCCGTCGGTACCCTGGACGAGGGACGATTGGGGATTGGCGCCGATCCCATTGAAATTCGCAAGAGTCGTGAAAGTCTCTGCAGGCGACGTAATCGCCCCCGCACAGAGCAGAAGGGCCGTGCGGAGCCTTTGCACCCGGCAAACTCGGCTCATATTATCCTCCTGGCTGCGTTGATATTTGGACACGTCGATTATACTTGATCGGCTGCTGTCGGTAGCGGGCTTCGGGACAATCCTGCGACCAGACCGAAGCCCTTGCACGGCGCGAAATTCAAGAAACAAGCTGAGGGTTCGGGGGGCGCGGCAAGGTGGCTTCCGATAAGACGAATCAATGCCCCCGCGAAAAACGTGCCTGCCCGGTAGGACAATTTACGAGATGCAGACAACGCGGCCGACTGGCGCCGGCCCGGATCGGGCGCGCGAATCTCCTTCGCGAGGCCAAAGTCCAGCCCCTTGACGCGGCTCGTCGTCGGTCACATCACGTTGGGGGGCTTCAAGTCACGATGCACGGATACCTTTCTCGTGCGTCGCGGCTCGGCCACCAAAAAAAGCGCGGTACTTCTTCCTCTCCCGCCACCCCCGAGGGATAGCCAACTCCTGATTAGCCAGAACATTGAGATACCTGCAGAAACCGTGGCGAGCACGGGAGGTTCCATTTGGGTCCGCTCCTTTAGGCGTTTCGGAATGCCTCATGCCTCCCAGCCTTATCGGCAGCTTTCTTCAAATCACGCGCGATACCAGTCGGGAACTTTTATATTGATCGTTGACTTGACTAGCGGGCGTTCGGCGCTGCTCCTTGACCGTATCGCACCGCATCCCGATCCGCCCACGCTCAAGCCGGACCCAACGCTGACCCTTGAAGGCCGAAGCGCGTACCGCAGGTGGCAGAATACGATAATGCTACACAACGCCGTCGTTCGCCAGCCTGGTCGAAGAGGTGTGTTTCCCATAGCGGCCATTTACGGCCGCGTCCATGTACTCGCGGCGGGACCGGCGGCGACCGGGGCAATTTGCGGTTCCTGCTTGCCGGAACTGGTTATTTGAGGTCTGGATCCCCGTCAGGTTGGCCTCGTCACGCGGCGGGTCTTCGAGATCGGGCGGCAAGGCTGATCTGCGGCCGACGCTTAGCATCACTGGACCGGTATTATAACGCCGGTTTAGGCGATGGACAGTCCGCCCAGCCTGAACTTTGCCTAAAGCGCTTCCTCATCGTCCTCGCATCTCTCCGAGGAATAAACGGGCATTCGCTACGCTGTTATATCCATATCTTAATCTCCGAATATCGAGATATACTACAGAGTGTGGTGCTTCTCGACAGTGGAGGAGACCTTCCGAATGTACACACGGCGAACTTGGATCATTGGCGTGGGATCGGTCGGGCTGGCAGCCGTTCTGCCACCGGCTCGCGGGTTGGACTGGCCGCAGTTTCGTGGACCGGACCGGAACGGCATCTCCAAGGAAACAGGCCTCTTACGCAAATGGCCGGCAGCCGGACCGAAGCTCCTCTGGTCGGTCCCCGTGGCCGAGGGCTATGCCGGCGCCGCGATCGTGGCCGGCCGGGTCTATCACCACGACTACGACGAGGCCAAGTCCGAGTGGTCGATCAACTGCCGCTCGCTCGACGGCGGCAAGCTGATCTGGCAGTTCCGCGAGCCGCGCGAAATTCGTCCGAATCACGCCATAACCCGCACTATACCTGCGGTAGACGGCCGGTTCGTCTGCTCCCTGGACCCCAAAGCCGTGCTCCACTGCGTGGACGCCAGGACCGGCAAACAAATCTGGCGTAAGAGCCTGGTCACCGAATACCAGGCCACCATCCCCTCCTGGTACAACGGGCAGTGTCCTTTCCAGGAAGGCGGCCGGATCGTCGTCGCCACCGGCGGCGCCGCCATTCTGGTAGCGCTCGACAAGGCCACCGGCACAGAGATCTGGCGCACGCCGAACCCCAGCCAGCACTTGATGACGCACGCCTCGGTGATGCCGGCGGTGCTGGGTGGAGTCCGGCAGTATCTGTATGGAACGCTCCAAGGCCCGCTGGGTGTATCGGCCAGCGACGGCAAGCTGTTGTGGGAATTCGGGCGCAAGTTCAACGTGGCGGTGGCACCGTCGCCCATCGCGGTAGACGGGGAACGGGTCTTCATGACCGCCAGCTACGACGCGGGCAGCATCATGATTCGCGTGCGGCGCGACGGCGGCGCCTTCAAGACGGAGTGCCTGTTCGACCTGAAGAACAACGAGTGGAATTCAGAGGTGCACACGCCGATCGTGCACAAGGGCCATCTGTTCGCGGTGGGCAAGAAGAAGCGCGGCCTGTTCACTTGCCTGGATTTCGAGGGCAAGGAGGTCTGGACCAGCGAGGGGAAGGCCTCGTTCGGTCTGGGCAGCTTCATGCTGGCCGACAGCATGTTCCTGGCGCTGGATGGCAACAGCGGCAAACTACGGCTGATCGAGGCCAGCACCACGGCGTATAACGAGATCGCCAGCGCGCAGGTTCTCGCCGGGCAGGAAGTCTGGGCGCCTATGGCGTTGTCGGACGGCAAGCTGGTCTTGCGGGATCTGACTAAAATGATCTGCCTCAACCTTCGAGGGTAGCGGGGACTTGTGATGCCACTTGGTTTTTCCAAGATTGGGAATGCTGCAGAGTTTGTGGGGCAGACCTCCAGGTCGGCGCGGGTCCTCCAGGACCCGCTCTTCAGGCCGACGTGGACCATTCTGCAAGACGGGCCGCAGGACTGGGGTCCTGCCCCAAACTAATGAGCTCAAGGAGGCAAGCGCTATGCAATACCGGCAGGTTGCAGTCATCGGCGGCAAAGGCGCCGGACCCGGCCAATTCGGCACGTCATTGCGCGGCATCGCGGTCGACGCGACCGGTAATATCTATGCGGCCAACGACTCCCAGATCACCGTCTTCGACGCAGACGGCCGCCTGAGGCGGCGATGGTCGACTTCCCAACCGGTGCACTCCGTGGCTGTGGCGGGCGATGGCGCGGTATACACGGGCCAAATCCGCCAGATCGAGATTTTCGACGGCGCAGGAAAACTCGTCCACACCTGGCGGGACGACGCGCTGCTGGGGCGTGTCACGGCCATCGGCTTCGTGGGCGGCGACGTGCTGGCCGGGGACGCGACTGGCCGCGCGATCCGCCGCTTTGACCCCACCGGCAAGTTCCGCAACAACATCGGCAGGGACAACCCGCTGAATGGGTTGCTGATCCCGAACGGCGTCGTGGACTTCGGAGTGGACGCGCACGGCATCATCCACGCGGCTAACCCGGGCAAGCACCGCGTGGAGCGCTACACGCCCGCCGGGGAATTGCTCGGGCACATCGGGCATTTTCACGGCACCGATCCGGCCGGGTTCGGAGGCTGCTGCAATCCGACCAACGTAGCGGTCCGCGATCGCATCTACGTCACGGAAAAGGCCGGCCCGCGCGCCAAGGTCTACAGCTTCAGCGGGGAACTGGAGGAGGTCATCGCCGCGGACGTCTTCGATGCGAATTGCAAGAACATGAACATCGCGGTGGATCGGCGCGGGCGCGTGTATGTCGGCGATACAGTGCGGCTCGCGATCTTCGTCTTTGAACCGGCGGTGGTATGAGCGAGCACTTCACCAGACGGGATCTGCTGCACAAGGCCGCCCGCGGGACCGTACTGGCGACCCTGGGCGGAGGCGCGGGATTCCTGGTCAAGAAAGCGCACGGGCAAGTGGTCTGGCAGGTGGATGCGGCGCGCTGCCTCAACAGCAGGCTCGGCGAGGTCGGGGTGCCAGCCTGCAATCTCTGCACCACCGAGTGCGTCGTCGCGCTGTCGGCTGTGCGGGCCGTGAACGAGCACTCCCGATGCGGCCGCTGCAACATCTGTCCGGCCTACTTCAACATTACCAGCGCGGTAGATGAGCGAGGGCTGCCGAGCGAGAAGCTGTGCCCGCGGGACGCCATTACGCGCAAGCCGATCGGCAAGGCCGATCCTGAAGACCCCGCCAACAATTTCTATGAGTACCTAGTCGACGAGGAAAAGTGCGACGGCTGCGGCAAGTGCGTCATCCAGTGCAAGGAGCCTCTGGGGTTGGGGTCGATTGTCCTGAGGATTCGCTACAACCGGTGCGTGGACTGCAACCGCTGCGCGATCTCCAGGGCGTGCCCTAAGGACGCTCTCATTCAAGTTCCGGTGGCGCAGGCGCTGCGCAACGACGGGGTCCACTAAGGTGGCGCACGCATGAGTGGCAATGTCACTTGGTTTTGCCTTGTGGGGCAGACCTCCAGGTCTGCGCGGGTCCTCCAGGACCCGCTTAGGCCGACGTGGACGTCGGCCGCAGGACTGGAGTCCTGCCCCACGCAGCTTGCCCAAGGAGAGCAAACTAAGTGACATTGCGCATGATTGCGTGCGCCACATCATCACGGCGCGCCGTGCAAATGAAGATCATTGCGATTCTGGCGCTGTTCTTCCTGGCCCCAGTTGCCATCCGCACCATATCCGCGCAATCGATTCCCTATCAGCGTCCCGTCGACACGGCCCCGCAGGAACATTCCATCGGCGGCGGCTACAAAACACCCGCGGTTCAGAAGCCCTTGCCGCGGAACTCCTGGCTACAGGTGTTGGATGTCGTGGTGCTGGCGGCGGCCCTGGCCATTTCGTCCTGGCTGGTTCTGAAGCGGCGCAGCCGGAAAGCGCTGGTCGCGCTGGCCATTGGTTCGGTGGCCTATTTCGGCTTCTACCGCGAGGGCTGCGTTTGCCCGATCGGGTCGATCCAGAACGTCGCGGTGGCGTTGATGGATCCGCGATACTCGATCCCCATGGTGGTGACGGCCACTTTCTTCCTGCCGCTGGTCATGGCCGTGTTCTTTGGGCGCGCCTTCTGCGGTGGTGTCTGCGCGCTAGGCGCGATTCAGGAGTTGGTGCTGCTGAAGCCGGTCCAGGTGCCGCGGCGGTTGGACCGCGCGCTGGGCCTGCTGAAGTACGTCTATCTCGGGCTGGCGCTCTTTTTCGCCCTGAAGCCGGCGGCCGCGCGCGACTTCGTGATCTGCCGGTTCGATCCGTTCGTGGGCTTCTTTCGCCGGAGCGGCGCCCCCCACATGCTCCTGATCGGCGGCGCTTTTCTGGTAGCGGGCATGTTCATCGGACGGCCGTATTGCCGCTATCTGTGTCCCTACGGCGGACTGCTCGCCTGGTGCACGCGCCTGGCCCGCCGCGGAGTAACCATCACGCCTGACAAGGAACTGGACTGCGGCCTGTGCGCCGAAGCCTGCCCCTATGGCGCGATCCAGAAGATGCGGGCTGTGCGCCGTAACTGTCTATATTGCGCGCGATGCTATGCCGCCTGCCCTCGCGACAGAGAACTGGCGCGAGCCACGGCCCAATTGGTGAAGTTGTCATGACCGCGCGAACCTGGACATGGATCGCAGGCGCCGCCGTGGTGGCATGCGTGGCGATTCTGCTCACCGACTATGTGCTGGCAACGTGGCAGGCTCCGCGCGACGACAAAATCCTCAAGAACCTCCAGCAGCAGGTGAAGTCCGACGCCGCTCTCGCCGCCAAACTGGCCGCCGAACAGAAAAGGATCACGGCCACCCGCCGTGCCCGAAAGTCCAGGGACAACGCCGCAGCATGGATCCTGATCGCCGCCGCCGCCGTATTCCTCACCCTTGCGAAAAAGGTTGTGGGGCAGGTCTCCAGACCTGCGCGGGACTTTCAGTCCCGCTCTTTCGTGGGGCAGGCCCCCTGGCCTGCGCGGGGCTCTCAGCCCCGCTCGTTGCCAACCCTAGACCTCACCTTCATCGACGGCCTCGTGGCGAAAGAGGGCCGCAGCAAAGAAGGCGCCATCGTACTCCTCCAGGCCATCCAGAAACACTATCGCTACCTCCCCGACGAAGCGATCCGCCGCCTCTGCGAGCTTACCGAAATCACGCCCGCCCAATTCGCCGGCGCATCCTCTTTCTATGGCCAATTCCGCCGCACCCCGGCCGGCAAGCACACAGTGCGAGTCTGCCACGGCACAGCCTGTCACGTCGCCGGAGCGCGTCAGGTTACCGATGAACTGCGCCGCTACCTCGCGATCCCGGACGGGGCCGACACCGACCCAGCCCGCATGTTCACTGTCGACGAAGTCGCATGCGTGGGCTGCTGCAGCCTGGCCCCCGTGCTGATGCTGGACGGCCGCACCGCCGGCAGGCTGACACCGTCGAGCGCCAGCGCCGTCCTGTCCCATCTTGAGGTGACGGCCGAGGAGACTCAGACGGCATGAAGCCCGGCGCGGTCGAAATCCGGATCGGGCTCGGCTCTTGCGGCATCGCCAGCGGCGCGGAACCGGTACGCGACATCCTGCAGCAGGCTGCGAAACGGGCGCACGCGCGCGGCGTCGTCAAAACGGTCGGATGCAACGGAATGTGCCATCGCGAGCCGCTGGTGCAAGTGGTGGAGCGCAGCGGGCGGATCATCCTCTACGGCAACGTGACCATCGAGACCGCACACCTCATCGCCCGCCAGCACATCTGGCCAGCTTGGCTTGCCAGATGGACCCGCCCGGGCCAGGGCTCCGCGGAGGAACCGGCGGCCACTCCTTACCTCGCGAAACAAAAACGGATCGTGCTGGAGAACTGCGGCGAGATCGATCCGTTGAACATCGACGACTACCTGGCGCGCGACGGCTATCGCGCTCTGGAGCGCTGCCGCGAGCAACTGTCCCCAGAGCAGGTAATCGTAGCCGTCACCGAATCCGGCTTGCGCGGGCGCGGCGGCGCAGGTTTCCCAACGGCGCGCAAATGGGCGCTGGGACGCGCGCAGGCGGATCCTGTCAAGTATGTCATCTGCAACGGCGACGAAGGCGACCCGGGCGCCTTCATGGACCGCGCCGTGCTCGAATCCGACCCGCATCGCGTCCTGGAAGGCCTGGCTATTGCGGCGTACGCCGTTGGAGCCGCCGAGGGCTACCTGTATATCCGTGCCGAGTACCCGCTGGCTGTGCGCCATGTGCGCGCCGCAATCCTCCAGGCGCGCGCACGCGGATACCTCGGCTCGTTGCAGCTTGAAGTGCGCGAAGGCGCCGGCGCATTCGTCTGCGGCGAGGAGACGGCGTTGATCCAGTCGCTCGAAGGAAAGCGCGGGATGCCGCGGCTGCGGCCGCCCTACCCGGTCGAACGCGGCTTCCGCGGCAAGCCGACTATCATCAACAACGTCGAAACGCTCGCCTGTGTACCATGGATTATCCGCCACGGTCCCGAGGCCTTCGCCGCTTTCGGCACCCCCACCAGCCGGGGAACGAAGGTCTTTGCACTGGCCGGAAAGATCAACCGCGGCGGCCTGGTCGAGGTACCGATGGGCGTCACGATTCGCGAAGTCGTGGAGGAAATCGGCGGCGGCATCCCCAACGGCCGGCAATTCAAGGCCGTGCAACTCGGCGGTCCGTCCGGCGGCTGCATCCCGGCGCGCCTCGCGGACACGCCCATCGAATATGATGCGCTGGCTCAGACCGGCGCCATTATGGGATCGGGCGGACTGGTGGTGCTCGACGACCGCGACTGCATGGTCGACATCGCGCGCTTCTTCCTGAAATTCACGCAGGCCGAATCCTGCGGCAAGTGTACCTTCTGCCGTATCGGAACCAAGCGCATGCTCGAGATTCTCGATCGGCTCTGCGAGGGGAACGGCCGCCGTGACGACCTCGAAAAGCTGGAGACCCTCGCCGACTACGTCAGCCGCGGAAGCCTCTGCGGCTTGGGTCAGACCGCGCCCAACCCGGTGGCTACCACGCTCCGGTATTTTCGCGAGGAGTACGAAGCCCACCTGCACGAGAAGCGTTGTCCGGCCGCCCGCTGCCCGGCCCTGATCCGCTACCGGGTGACGGACAACTGCATCGGCTGCACCTTGTGCGCACAGGCCTGCCCTGTGGGCGCCATCGCGTATCGTCCGTACGAAAAGCACGAGGTGGACCAGCGCCTCTGCACCCGCTGCGACATGTGCCGCCAGGCCTGCCAGGACGATGCCATCGAGGTCATTTAAAATGCCGGTGACCCTCACGATCGACGGCAGGCGGGTCAGCGTGGAACCTGGGACCACCGTGCTCGGAGCGGCGCAGTGGCTCGGCATCCGCATCCCGACCATGTGTCACGTCCCCGGGATCGAGCCTGCGGCGTCGTGCTTCGTTTGCGCCGTGCAGATCGAAGGCCGGCGCACGCTGTCGCCCGCCTGCGCGATGCCCGTTTCGGAAGGCATGGCCGTCACGACCGACAGCGGCGACGTACGCACTGCCCGGAAAATGGCGCTGGAACTGCTGCTTTCCGATCACGCCGGCGAGTGCGTAGCGCCATGCGCGGCCCGCTGCCCGGCGGGTCTCGACATCCCGGGCTTCGTCTATGGCATTGCCACGGGCGATAATCGCCGCGCCATGGAGGTGATCGCCGAGCGCCTGGCGTTGCCCGGTTCTCTCGGACGCATTTGCCCACGCCTATGTGAAGAGGGGTGCCGCCGCTGCGATCTCGACCAGGGTCTGGCGATCGGCGCGCTGCATCGCTATGCCGCCGATCGGGACACCGCCGCGGCCGCGCCCTACACGCCGGCGTGCGCGCCCGCTACCGGAAAGTCGGTCGCCATCGTGGGCGCGGGTCCCGCGGGGCTGGCCGCCGCCTGGTATCTGCTGCGGAAAGGCCACGCCTGCACGCTTTTCGACGCGCATCCCCAGCCCGGAGGCATGCTGCGATACGGAATCCCCGCCTACCGCCTGCCGAAGGACACGCTCGATGCGGAGATCGACGCCATACGGAGACTTGGCGGGCGGTTTCGAATGGGCACGCGCTGGGGCACGAAGTTCACCCTCGGCGAGCTGCGCAAGCAACACGACGCCGTCTTCCTGGCGATTGGAGCGCAGCGCGCACAAGGCCTCCGCTGCGAGGGCGAGGAGAATGCGCTCGCCGGCATCGAGTTTCTGGAACTCATCGCCAACGGCAACCCACCTTCACTCGGCCGCGATGTGGTGGTGGTCGGAGGCGGCAACACCGCGATGGACTGCGCCCGCTCCGCCGCGCGGCTGGGCGCTCAAAACGTACGCATTCTATACCGCCGAGGCAGGCAGGAGATGCCCTGCGCCATGGACGAAGTGGAGGCGGCCGAAGCCGAAGGCGTGCACATCGACCTCCTCGTGGCGCCTGTGCGCCTGGAAAGAAACGGCCACGGTCTGTTGCTGACCTGCCAGCGCATGAGGCTCGGCGAACCCGACGCTTCGGGACGGCGCAGACCGTGCGCGGTGGAGGGCTCCGATTTCATAATCGAGTGTTCCACCGTAATCGCGGCCATTGGCCAGGCCGTGGAGCGCACGCTGGCCGAGCGCGAAGGCCTGCGGGTCACCGGATGGGGCATAGCCGTCGATGAACGGACACTCGCCACGAATCTGCCCGGAGTGTTCGCCGGCGGAGACGCGGTCGTGGGAGCCGACCTCGCGGTGCGGGCGGTAGCGGCGGGAAGAATCGCG
>CABECX010000997.1_pt1 | contig 11102 bp, 10 predicted proteins | sample 3422721 | NCBI WGS metagenome assembly CABECX01 (sample SAMEA5534328, study PRJEB31848) | metagenome | biome: tundra; feature: field; material: soil | place: USA | collected 2013-05 | depth 0.15 m | reverse complement strand
GGGCGTACGTCAGCAGAATGCGGCTTTCGGCGGATGCTTTTATTTTCCCGGTTGATCTTACGGCTATATTAGCCGTAAGATAGAAGGCATGGCTGCTTCTGCTCCTCCCGATGTCCCGCCTCCTGTCCGCCAACTCGCGGCACAGTTAGCCGACGCCAAGCCCATGCGGCACGGCTCCCTTTCCGAACGCACGATCAAATGCAGCAAGCCAGGCTGCGCTTGTGCGAAGGATCCCAAGGCACGTCACGGTCCCTACCACAGCCTCACGCATGCCGTTGGAGGTAAGACCCGCTCCCGCTTCCTCACGGCCGAACAGGCCGACCTAGTCCGGCGGCAGATCCATGCCGGCCGTGAGTTTCGGGGCCGGGTGGACGCTTTGTGGGAGGCATGCGAAACGTGGGCCGATGGCCAATTGGAAGATTTGGCAGCCTCCTCTGAGGAGGCTAAAAAAGGGGGCTCCAAGCGAACCTCCAAAGTGAAATCGTTCAGGAAATCGAAGCGCTCTTAGGTCGACAAGCCGTCCAAGACCTGGATTTCGAAGCTCTGGAGATAGCGGCGCGGCGGCAGGCTTTACGACTGGCCGCGCGAGCACTGGAACAACGGCTGAACGCCGACACCAGCGATCATGCGGGCCCAGAACTGCCCTGCTCCTGCGGAGGAGCGGCCCAGTATCATGGCCGTCATCAGAAGACGTTCGAAAGCGTGCTGGGCCCTCTGCATTTGGAACGGGCCTACTATCACTGTGCCCAATGCGAAAGCGGCTTCTGCCCGCGTGATCGTGCTCTGCGGCTGGAATTGTTTTCGCTCACACCTGGAGTTCTGCGGATGACCGGTAGCACGGCGGCGCTGGTGAGCTTTGAGGAGAGCAGCGCCCTGCTGCACGAGTTGGCCGGGGTGGAGGTAAGTACCAAACAGGTGGAACGCGCCGCCGAAGCGCTGGGCACCGAGATCGCCGACGATGAACGCAGTTGCGTGGAGAAGATGGGAGAAGTGGCTCCCACCATGTGCCTGGGGATGGACGGTACCGGAGTGCCGATGCGTGCGGCTGAAGTCGCCGGCCGCACTGGCAAACAGCCGGATGGTTCCGCCAAGACCCGCGAGGCTAAGGTGGTCACCGTGTGGACCGCCGAATCTCGAGATGAGGAGGGCACGCCCATGCGGGATCCGGGATCAGTCACGTATTCGGCCGCGATTGAAAGCGCCGCTACTGCGGATACCAGCCCCGATCGGTCTGACTTCGCCGAGCGCGTACTGCGCGAAGCAACGCGGCGAGGCTTCACGCAAGCTTCCCATTGCGTGGTGCTGGGCGATGGCTCTACTTGGATTTGGAACACCGCCCGGGAACTGTTCCCCCAAGCTACACAGATTCTCGATCGGTACCACGCCAAAGAAGCTCTGCACCGAACCGCTCAATCGATCTTCGGCGCAACCAGCGAAAGCAAACCATGGGCAACGGCGCGCTGCACGGAACTCGATGAGGGCAAACTGCATGCCATCGTCCACGCTCTCCGTGCCCATTTCACTTCCTGCCCCGAGGCCACCAAATGCGCGCTGTACATCTTCCACAATCGCGCTCGCATGCGTTACCCGAAATTTCGCGCCCAAGGTTTCTGTACCTCCACCGGCGTCCTCGAGGCCGGCTGCAAAGTGGCGATCGGTACCCGGCTTAAGCGGGCTGGCATGCACTGGACCGTGCGTGGCGCAAACGCCATCATCGCCCTGCGCTGCTCCAAGCTCAGCGGACGTTACGAGGACTTCTGGGAGCGTCGCCGGGACCGGGCTGTCGCGTGATTCCCTCAAATCCGACGTGCGCCCAAGCGGTTACTCCCGCGAGGTCCCTCACGTCAACTTGACGATAAACTCGCCACTCGGACATTGGGCCGTCGAGTCAACTGGCCTATCAGGTCCGACTCTTCCATCGCACCCGAAGCCGACCCTTTCGGAGGCAAGCCCCACCTTGGATGGGTGGCAGATGATTCGATTCGAAATCCGTGCATGTACGCGTGCGGGCCACCACCTTGCGGTCTATATCCAATCGGATATAATTGAAACATGCGCCCGGTGCGCTTCCTTGGCGCTTCGCTCAAGTGCTTGCGAGACTTTCCCGAGAGCGCACGTCACGACGCAGGTTACCAACTTGATAAGGTCCAGCGAGGCGACCAGCCGGACGACTTCAAGCCATTGCCCTCCATCGGCAAGGGTGTTGAAGAGATTCGCGTCTTGCAATCGAGCGGCGCCTATCGTGTGATTTACTTCGCCAGACGCGCTGACGTTGTGTACGTTCTGCACGCTTTCCGCAAGAAGACACAGCGGACGCCGAAGAAGGATCTTGAAATCGCGAAAAGACGATTTGGGCAACTATTGGGAGGCAGGATATGAGCAAACCAGAGAGCTACGCGAGTGTTTGGGATGCCATCGCGGACACCCCCCAGCAGGCTGCCAATCTGAGAGCACGGGCCGAACTGATGCAGAAGATCGCCGCACGTCTCAGACAACATGACTGGACACAGGACGAAGCGGCAAGACGCTGCGGCGTAACGCAGCCACGGATCAACGATCTGCTGCGCGGCCGGGTCTCGCGCTTCTCGCTCGATGCGCTGGTCAACATCGCGACGGCGCTGGGTTGCCGCGTGCGGGTTGATCTCGAAGCTGCCTGAGCCGGGTTCCGTTCTGACGAGGAACTAGCAACCGAACAACCCAGCCTGTGGTCGAGGCTAAATCTGCGCGGGCCTGCCCGGGTCGCCAGGACCCGCTCGGAGAGCGAAAGTTCGCCAGGCGAATCGACGATCACACAACTCGGCGCAACAACGATCCACTGAAAACAAACGCCCAACGCCAATCACAGAGTCGTACCCCTGCCGCCGCCGTGCTATGCTCGCATGAGTAGCAAGTGTCTTCCACACTCGGCCGCACCGCCGGACAGCCCGCTGATTCATTGCCGTCGTGAATAAAGACATGCCATGGCTTTGGAACATTACCAGCAGGGCGCGATCTTTGACAACCTGAATCTGCCGCATCTTCCCTATTTTCATGCCCGTGGGTGGCCCGCCAGGGCCATGCCGAGTTTGACAGCAGAATTCCTCTGCCCCATCCTCGCCCTACCGCTCTCCGTTTCCAGCTTGTTCGCCATCTGCTGCCCGGACCGGTCGCAACCGGCTCCCCCACTGCCATCGGCCGGATCAAAGTGGTTGCTGTATGTCAACCCATTGATTTCAAAGGCTAAAATGGGTTCGTTCGGACAGATTTGGGCACAGCCCCAGACGCCCAACGATGCACAATTCTGCACAATTCTGCCCAATCGTGCACAACTGGGGCCGTAAGATCTTGGAAGCGCGATTCCGTCGTCCACAGCCCGCTTTGGTTGTGCGGCGTATTTTAGCGCCTATGATTGGCTCCCACTGACCACCACTCGGCGATGACGAGCCAAGCGCGCCCCACCGCGCTATAATCTGTACAGATCGGAGGGTACCAGAACTACCATGTCCCGCACCGCTACGTTGCGCGTTGCTGCGGTAGACCAACCACCAGCCACCAACCACCTTGGCCGTCTTGGTGGGGCAGACCTCCAGGTCTGCGCGGATCCTCCAGGACCCGCTCTTCGGCGCAACTACCGCCGCTGCGACAACAGCCGCACGGTAATCTTCGCGGGCGCGACGCGCTCCATCACGATCCCCGGCGGCAGGTTGAAGTTCCCCGAATCGACTGGCAGATTCAGGGTCCCGGCGTGCGCGCCGCGCAGATTGAAGCTGGCCACCAGCCGCGTCAGACTGACGGAATCCATTAACCAAGCGCTGCCGCGCACTTGCACTTCCAGCAGCCGGTCGGTGGATGGCGCCGAGATCTCCATGCCCGCAGGCACGCTCACAAACTGCACCGGCACGCTGACCGTGCGGACCGTGGTTCCGGTGGAGAGAAACGATGTGCTCCAGATGGCTGCCGCCAGGCCCAGCGCGGCCAGCTTGACGCCGGCGTTGGAGAACAGCCATTGCCGCAGCCTGCTTGCCATACCGTCCGCGGGCTGCGCGCAAAGCTTCTCCAGCATCTGCGCCAGCTTTGGCTCGTCGTCGAATTGCACGATGCGGCGCGCCTCCATCAAGGTCACCTCGCCGCGCTCCTCGGAAACCACCACCACCAGCGCGTCGCACCGCTCGGAAAGCCCCATGGCCGCGCGATGCCGCGTGCCGTAGTAGCTGGGCACCCGTTCGCGTTCGGTCAGCGGCAGCACGGCAGCAGCCCGCACGATGCGGTCGCCGCGCACAATCACCGCGCCGTCGTGCACGGGCGAAGTCTTCTGGAAAATCGCTTCCAGGATTTCGGGTGAAACGGCGGCTTCGAGCGTAATGCCGCCGCTCACCAGTTCCGCGATGGCGTTGCGGCGCACGACCACAATCAGCGCGCCCACCGAAGCGCCTGCCAGACGGAAAGCCGCCTGGGCGATCGACTGGTAGGTCTCGTTCAGCCTGGAGGCCGCATGCGCCCGCCAGTTCAGCAGGCTGTCGAGCCGCATGAAGAAGCGCCGCAGCTCCGCCTGGAAAACCAGCAGCAACACCACGATCGCCAGGATGGCCGCGCCATCCAGCACCCAGCTCGTAAGCACCATGTCGAAATGCCGTGACACCAGGGCTCCGGCGTGCAGCCCGAGCACCACCAGGGCCACGCGCAGGGCCCGCGCCTGCTGCGCCCATCGCAGCAGGATATACAGCGCCGCCGTCAACACGACGAAATCCACGACGCTCTGCCATCGCACCGGATTCAGAGGAATCATCCGTCTTCTAATATCCCCCGATCCGCGTCAAACTACAATGGAGGTCGCCATGCAGCCTTATCGTTATCACGTCTTCGTGTGCGACCAGCAGAAGCCCGAAGGCGTGCCGTGCTGCTCAGCACGTGGCTCGCGCAAGGTGGTGGAGGCCCTGCGCGCAGAGGTCGCGGCCCAGGGGTTGGCGGACCAGGTGCAGATTACGCCGTGCGGCTCGCTCGGCCTTTGCGAGCGCGGGCCCAATATGGTGGTTTATCCGGAGGGCGTCTGGTACTCGGGCGTTTCCGCGAACGATGTGCCCGAACTGGTGCGCAGCCACTTCGCAAACGCCAGCCCGGTCGAACGGCTGGCCAACTCCGGTGTCCAGGCGGTGCGCGCGGAGATTGAAGCCAATAAGAGCAAAATGCAGGCGGGCATGCAGGCGAAGGATGCCGCGGGCGCGCTGCCGGACGACCTCGCCCAAACCATCCGGGGATTTCAAGACAGCCGCGCCATCCTGACCGCCATCGAGCTGGACGCTTTCACCGCGGTGGCGGACGGCGCTTCCGCCGGGCAGGCCGCCGCGAAAATGGGCACGGACCCGCGCGCCACCGAGATGCTGTTGAATGCCCTGGCCGCCCTCGGCCTGCTTGCGAAACACAACGGCACATTTCACAACACGCCCGTGAGCGCGCGCTATTTCGTGGCGGCATCGCTAGACGATTCCCGCGCCGCCACCATGCACACCGCCAACCTGTGGCAGCGCTGGTCTACGCTGACCGATTGTGTTCGGGAAGGCACGGCGGTGGCGCGCCGGGAGCCGCGTGAGGTGGACGATCGATGGACCCGGCCGTTTATCGCGGCCATGCACCGCAATGCGCGGGAGCGCGCGCCGCAAGTTGTGCGAGCCATCGGAACCGCGGGCGTGCGCCGCATGCTCGACGTGGGCGGCGGATCGGGCGCCTACTCCATCGCCTTTGCCCAAGCCAGCGCCGAGCTGCGCGCCGAAGTGCTGGACCGTCCGGAGGTGTTGGACATTGCGCAGGGCCACATCGATCGTGCAGGTTTGGCCGGCCGCGTGACCACCCGCGTGGGCGACCTGCGCACGGACGACTTCGGGGAAGGCTTCGACCTGGTGCTGATCTCCGCCATCTGCCACATGCTGGGTCCCGCGGAGAACAGCGATCTGCTGCGTCGTTGCCGCCACGCGCTCGCTCCGCGGGGCCGCGTGGCGATCCAGGATTTCATTCTGGAAGAGGATAAGACCGCCCCCAAAATGGCTGCCCTGTTTTCGCTCAATATGCTGGTGGGCACCGAGCGCGGCGCCAGCTATAACGAGACTGAATACGCGGAATGGCTCGGCGAGGCAGGTTTCCGCGAAGCGATCCGCATCCGCCTGCCGGGACCCAGCGGGCTCATGGTGGGCCGCGTTCCGTAACTTTTGGGCGCTGGGCGTCGTCTTTTATTCGAGTCCGCTACCGGCCACCCATCGAAGATGAAACTCTACGTTTTCCCACTGGCTCTAATTGTTGTCTCTCTCCCGCTTTGCGCACAGACTGCCACGTTGCGCGGGCAAGTCCTGGATGAATCGGGTGCGGTCGTGCCCGCCGCCACGGTCACACTCAACGGACCGGCGGGTGTGGCCAAGGTCACCACCTCCGGCAGCGATGGATCGTACTCGTTCAACGGGTTGCCGTCCGGCAGTTACACGGTTCGAGTGTCCGCGCCCGACCTCACGCAGGCGCAGCCGGCCAAGATCGTTCTGCAGTCTGGGGCGCAGTCCCTCAACGTGAAGATGAAAGTAGCGTCGGTGACGCAGCAGGTGACGGTGCAGGATACCGGAGGTCCCAGCGTCTCCACAGACCCATCCAATAACTCTACCGCCACGGTTTTGCGCGGCGACGATTTGCAGGCGCTCTCCGACGATCCCGACGATTTGCAATCGGACTTGCAGGCGCTGGCCGGACCCTCCGCCGGCCCGGAAGGCGGCGAGATCTTCATCGACGGATTCAGCGGCGGTCAACTCCCTTCCAAGGACTCTATCCGCGAAGTGCGCATCAACCAGAATCCGTTCTCGCCCGAGTTCTCCAAGCTGGGCTACGGCCGCATCGAGGTCCTCACCAAGCCCGGCACGGATAAGTTGCATGGCCAGGCCTTCTTCAACTTCGGCGACGACATCTTCAATTCGCGGAATCCCTACGCGCAGCAGAAGGCGCCGTTTCTGTTGAAGGAATATGGCGGCACGGTCAGTGGAGCGCTGAGTAAGCACGCTTCTTTCTTCCTGGACACCGAGCGGCGCGAGATCGACAACGGCTCCGTGATCGACGCGGTTACTCTCGATCCACAGACCTACGCGATCACTCCCTATACCGGCGTGCTGCTGGCCCCGCAGCGCCGCCTGCGTGTCAGCCCGCGCGTGGATTATCAAGTGAGCCAGAACAATACCTTGATGTTCCGCTACGGCTTCACCCGGAACGACGTGCAAGACCAGGGCATCGGTAGCTTCGACCTGCCTTCGCGCGGGTATTACACGCTGGACCAGGACCACACGGTCCAGATCACGGACACGGCCGTTTTGGGTCCTAGCACGGTGAACGAGACGCGCTTCCAGTTCTTCCACGTGGAGGACGATCAGATTTCCAATAGCTTCGCGCCGGCAGTCCTGGTGCTGGGTTCGTTCAACACCGGCGGCGCCCAGACGGGCCGCAGTTTCGACACAGAGAACCACTACGAGCTGCAGAACTACACGTCCATCGTCAAGGGCACGCACACTTGGAAGTTCGGTGTGCGCACGCGCGGCGAAACTGCCGGCAACACGTCGCCCGAAAACTTCGGCGGCACGTTCACTTTCGCCGGCGGCCTGGCGCCCGAATTGGACGCGGACAACCGGGAGGTGCTGGATGCCTCCGGCCAGCCCGTGATGTTGCCCATCACCTCGATTCAGCAGTATCAGCGGGCGTTACTTGGGCTGCCCGGCGGCGGCGCGACGCAGTTCAGCATCGCGACCGGCAATCCTTTCCTGGCGGCCAGTCAGGTGGACGTGGGGGCCTTCGTGGGCGACGACTGGCGCGTGCGCCCCAACGTCACGCTCAGCCTGGGGGTGCGCTACGAGACGCAAACCAATATACACGACTGGCGGGATGTCGCGCCCCGGTTCGGCTTCGCCTGGGCGCCCGGATCGAAACAGATCAGCCTGCATCCGAAACTCGTCGTTCGCGGCGGATTCGGCATGTTCTACTCCCGCTTCGACATCTCCAACATCGAGACCGCCGAACGTTACAACGGGATTGTCCAGCAGGAATACATTGTCGACAACCCAACGTTCTTCCCCACTATACCGACGATCGCGCAATTGCTGGCGATGCCGGGAATTCAGTCCACGCAGACTGTGCAAGAGATTAGTTCCCGATTGCGCGCACCGTATATCATGCAGTCGGCGCTCACCGTGGAGCGCCAGGTGGCGAGCAATACCACGGTTTCGGTGACTTACACGAACTCACACGGGCTGCACATGCTGCGCTCCGAGGAATTCAACGCTCCCGGGCCGGTTTACCTGATGGAGTCTTCCGGACTCTACAACCAGAACCAGCTCATTACTAACGTCAACGCCAGGCTGAATAACAATGTGTCGCTATTCGGTTACTATACGTTGAATCATGCGATGAGCAACACCGATGGGCTCGGCACGTTTCCGGGGAGCCCTTATACGATGGCCGGCGAGTACGGCCCCGCCGCCACGGATATCCGCCACCGGGCGTTCATCGGCGGCTCCTTGAATACCAAGTGGAACGTGCGCCTGAGTCCGTTCATCGTGGTGCAATCCGGCGCGCCGTATAACATCACCGTCGGCCAGGATATTTACGGCGACACGCTGTTTAACGCGCGGCCGGGTATTCCCACGGATCTAACCAAGCCGGGCCTGATCGATACGGTGTACGGCTGGCTCGACCCCAGTCCGCCGCCCGGCGAGCGGACTCTGCCGCGCAACTACGCACGGGGTCCCGGCATGATTTCGGTGAACGCGCGGCTGGGCAAGACGTTCGGCTTCGGGCCGGAACGCGAAGGCTCCGGCGGAGCGGCCAGCCCCTTGGGGGCCGGTCACAATTCCGGATTCCACAGCGTCTTCTCCGATGTCTCAACCACCAGGCGCTATAACCTGACTCTCTCGATTTCCGCGCGCAACTTACTCAACCATGTAAACGAAGGCCCGATTATCGGCCAGATTACATCGCCCCTGTTCGGCGAGGCCAATTCCGTGGCCGGCGGGTACGGAGCATTTGCGGAAACGGCCAACAATCGGCGGCTGGAGCTGCAGATGCGGTTTACGTTTTAGGCTTGGACTAGTCCTCGCCTGTCTGTTCCTGAATGCGCTTCAGGTGTTCAAGATCGGTGCTGCGGCCGGCCGCCTGTTTATTGGCGATGAGATCCTCTAACGAAATGAAGTGTACCGGAACACCGAAGATGGTGCTCGCTATCCGGCTCGGCCACGCGCCAGCGAATTGAACTCCGGTGATTTGCGTCAGGATATCTATCCGGACAGGAGCTACGCCGATCTGATACACGATGCCTTCTTGAATGAAGGTGTCCGGCGTTATTCCGTCGTTCTGCAAAGGAGCGCCGAACTTCGCCAGCGCGTGAAATGTTCGTGCCGCGTTCTGTGGCGAGTTATAAACCCACACATCCAGGTCCTTCGTGTAGCGCGGCTCAGTGTACTTCATGACAGCGTAGCCGCCGACGATGAGATACTCAACTTGACAGTCGTTTAAGGCTTGTAACAGTTCTTTGTAGTGTGGGCTCTCTCTCATGTTTGAGACGCTCTGCTAACTCCACCATTTCCCAAGCCGCCCGGAAAATAGCTTCGTCGCCTTGGGCCTGCCAGAACTCGACATCGAACTCACGGCCGGGGAACCGTCCCTTGACGAGCCGGGTCTTCCATTTTGGTTTTTGGGCGCCGTCCATCACAGTAATTCCAATTGTACCAACCGGCGTCTCACTCGCGGCGCAGGGCTGCGATCGGGTCCACCTTCGCCGCGCGGCGCGCGGGGATGTAGCAGGCCGCGAGACCGACAGCGGCCAGCACCAGCGGCACGCTTACGAACGTGGCGGGATCGGTGGTCCCGACTCCATAGAGCAAGCTGGAGAGCGCCCGGGTCGCGGCCAGTGCGCCGGCCAGCCCCAGGGCGATGCCGATAGCGGTCAACCTAATGCCTTGCCCGACGATGAGCCGCAAAACGTCGCCGCGCTGCGCGCCCAGCGCTACCCGCAGCCCGATTTCTTGCGTACGCCGGCTGACCGAATAGGATGCCACGCCGTAGATGCCCGCCGCGGCCAGCAGCAGCGCCAGCGCGCCGAACAGCGCCAGTATGACTGCGGCGAAACGGCGCGGGGCGATGGAATTGTCCAGCAGTTCCTGCATCGCGTTGATGACATACGCGGGCTGGTCTTTGTCGACGGCCGCCACGGCCTGCCGCAAGCGCGCGCCGATCCCGGCGATGGGCAAACTGGTGCGCACGGCCAGAAACTGGGGCGGCTCGAACGCCTGCTCCATCGGGATATAGACGGCCGGTTGCGCGGGCAGGTCAAGCGATTGGTCGTGCGTGGCTTTGACGACGCCCACTACCTGCCGCCAGACTTCCTGGCCGTTGTCCCGATTGACGCCGATGCGTTTCCCGAGCGGGTCTTCGTGCGGCCAGAACCGCCGTGCGGCGAGGTCGTTGATCACCGCTGCCTTCAAGCCGCTGGCGGCATCGTGTTGCGTCAATTCGCGGCCGGCCAGGAGCGTGATCCCCATGGCGGGCAGGTAATCCGGGCTGGCCGCAAATACTTCAGCCGATGGCCTGCGGGTTCCCACCGTTGCCGAAGGATGGCCTTCCACAGTCACGTAAGCTCCCGTGATGTTGCCGGAAAGCGGCACGCCGTTGACCGCTCCGGCCGATTCCACGCCGGGCAGGTTTCGCAGGCCGTCGAGCAACTTGTGATAGAAGACGATGTTTGACGGGAGAGCGGGGTATCGCGACGGCGGCAATGGTCAACAGCACGGACACAGCCACCTCGCCCACGATCAGCAGGTCGCGCGCGCGGCTGCGCCCCGGCCCGGGCCCAGTGGGCACCCCGCTCCGCGCGCCGCCTTCGGCCAGAGCCTCCTGCAGATCGGTCCCCGCCGCGAGCCATGCAGGGAAGACACCGAACAACAGGCCGGCCAGCAGCCACAGGCCCACCGAAAATGCGAGCACCGCGCCATCCAGGCGGGTTTCCGCCAGCCGCGGAACATCTTGCGGGGCGAGATGAATCAGGAAGCGCAGACTGGAGGCGGCCAGCAACAGCCCCGCGCCTCCGCCCACGGCCGCGAGCAGCAGACTCTCTG